>Ga0137342_1000064_pt1 | contig 9508 bp, 18 predicted proteins | sample EasRivERMLT466_2_FD_104769 | JGI IMG/M metagenome (GOLD analysis project Ga0137342, IMG submission 104769) | Soil microbial communities from meander-bound floodplain in the East River, Colorado, USA - East River MetaG ERMLT466_2 | ecosystem: Environmental > Terrestrial > Soil > Floodplain ... | reverse complement strand
TTTTAATGTTGGCTAGTGTTGCAGGCACAACGTCCCAGGCAAATCCAATCATATGTAAACTATTCGCCACTCCACCAACTTCGCGGTTATTCCAGGGCGAGCGCCACCATGATGTAATCGTCATGCCATTCTGACGGATCAGAATGTAAAAAACAGCTCCTAACGTGATGAGAAAAATCACGAGGAAAACTCCAACGCGAATATCAAGATTTTTCACTTCCTGCCGAACCATCCATAAACAGCAGCAAGAACGGCAAGACCGATAAATCCGACAATCAAATATTTTTTAATTGCTGCGCTACTTTTGTCAATGAGATTTTCAGTTGCGCCGCCGATAATCTCAATTACATTTACGGCTTTTGCGGGTACTGTGGCAAGGCGCGGATTATAAACAGGGGCGGGAGGAAAGCCACTAGTTCCCAACATGCCCTTATTTTCCACGCTGTAAATTTCGTTTACTACCGATTCCGCGTGTGATTCGGGAGTGATAAATCTTTTGAAGCTATCCCATGCTTCGCCAAACATGATTTTTCCTTTCACTAAAAAGTTTCAAGTTGCGGATTATTTTTTATGATTATGTAGTTATTCAGATTGTAAAAAATCGTTGCTAGTCCGCCTACAGCAATTACATATCGAACCCATAATGGCGGGCCGGGAAAACTCGCGCTATACATCATTAAAGGTCCGAGAAAGAAAATGTCAATTAAGCGAACAGTTTGTGTTTTCACTTGCTTCGCCCTGTCGAAGTCATTTGCCGTTTTTACTGAACATATGTCGTGCCCCTCCACCAGTTCCACTACCTATTGCGAGAAAAATATTTGCTGGTGGACCGCCCCATTTTACCCGGCGAAAAAATTGTCCTAAAGCAAGGAAAGGCGTCACAGCAGCAACCCAAGTTATTCCATCGCTACTCCAGATTACTCGCCGTTGTCTATTAGGTACATCATCGGCAACACTAACAGCAACGAAAATTCCAAGTTCAGGCGACCACGTTATGCTTTCCATGCTTGTCGCAAAAGGTGATTGCCGCATAGTCCAAGTTATGCCATCGGGAGAAGTCATTATTATATTTATGTCGTCAACTGCACGGATTCCTACAGCAGCAAATAATCCTAATGCGGGCGACCATACCACGCCACGCCATGATGGAGAAGTTCCACCTTCTAATGGCGTTACTCTAGGCGTCCAAGTAATTCCATCGGGTGAAGTACCAACGCGAATCCCTTGGGGAAAACCTCCCGTGCCGTTAGCGTGAACAGTAACGAATAATCCTAATGCGGGACTCCATGTTATATCCAATGGAGTCATTAAAGGCACGGGTTCAATACCAGTTCGCGCTGTCCAAGTTATTCCATCAGGGGAGCTTATTAACTGCGGTATTACTCCCGCGCCACACGCGACGAATAAGCCTAATGCAGGACTCCATTCTATGCTAGTGTATTGATGCAATCCGGCAGGAGTTACGCGCTGCGTCCAAGTAATTCCATCGGGAGAAGTAACAGCATCTAATCCGGCATTATTGAATGAAACTAATGCCCACAAAGTTAATCCGGGAGAATAAACAACAGCGCGAGAATCGCGTGCTACTCCGGGCAAAACGCGGCTTGTCCAAGTTTGCCCGTTAGGTGACGTGAAAAGTCTGCCATTGCTATCTGCTAAAACAAACTGTTCTTGGGCGGCAGACCAATTAAGAGCAAAATAACTGCTTTGTGATGGCTTGCCTATAGCTGTCCATTTATTCCCGAAAATTGCGCCTATAGGACGCGATAATGCTCCGAAAAAACTTCCTTGAATTGATGCAGTAAGCGGCATAGAAATTACTAATCTACGCTAAAAATTAGTACCGCTTTGCCGACGCCCGTTCCAATAATCCAGATATCATTTTGTGGAACTTTCAAAGGTTCGTAGGCGAGTTCCTTGGCAATACGAATGCCAACAGAATTTACCGGATCGGGAACAATACCAAGGCCAAGCCATAAATCATCGACTAGGCTAAGATTTTGCATCATGAAAGATGTACGAAACTGTGCGACTTGAATCAACACAGGCACAAGAGAATAATCAAAAGGAAGATGCAGAAAACTCTGCAACCCTCGCGCTACTTTTTCTTCAGTTGTTGGCTGTTTTTTCGGTATCCAGTATTGTCGATAAGTTCCGCGTTCTCTTACATCATAAATCAATTCCTGTTGAACGGGTTTCATTGGAATTTCCCTTTAAAAAACCAGTGACCGAATTTTTCTCCGAATTTGCGCTGCTTGTGAACGTCAGCTTGTCCTACTTGAATATACAAACTTGGAACCATTCCGATACCCTCAGCGCGTGATTGCGAAGTATTTACAATCGGACTCGGAGCGTACATTCTTGCCAACAGCCACGGCACATCATCTTGTGTGGCTTTTGATGCTGCAGCGTCAGAACTTTGTTTTAAGAAAGGCCGCGCTCCACCGTCAATACTTTGCTCCGGTTTTCCGAATGGATTAGCGTTTCCGCGCACCATTCCTAATTGACGTTTACCTTGCATTTTTATCTCCTGAATAAAAGAATTCCGCCGAGTATTAGCACTCCACCTCCGCCGAGTAATACAAAAGGATTTTGCCAAAATGGACGCGAGGGTGGGGCATCACTAGAAGATGGCAAACTGCCACCCCCGCCTCCACCATAAAATGACGAAGGACCAGAACTAAATGAACCGGGATTAAATGGCGTGCTGTATTCCATGACCGTTTGTGTTCCCGGTGGCGGGGAGGGCGGCGGGGCTTTGGAAGCATAGGCCATTTGTAAAGCTGCGCCCGTCAATGCTCCGCCAGAATAATAAGTCGCGCCAATAACAGCCGCAGCTTTGTAAATTGGGCGGATAATTTGATCAATCTTATTTAAAATACTCATGATTATTTCCTTATCAGAAATCCGGCCCCTAACAAAAGTATTGCCGCGCCAATAATCCACGGCATCAGTTGTTGTATGCGAATATTTTCAGCGGCAGATACAACCTTTTTCCCTTCACCGGACTTCATAAATTCTGTAACCAATTTTTCGCGGGCAACATCGACATTGCCACGTCCGTATTGATATACTGCTTCGAAAATTGAAGAACCGATTGATTGCTGCGTGTTTGTCGGGATAGTTTGAAACCGTTCATTTAGTTCTGAAACTTTTGCTGCCGCAGCATCGTAAAAATCTCCGAAAATTCCCATGATATTTTCTCCAAGATAAAAGCGGGGAACGGATTTTGTCCGCTCCCGCTCCATACTAGCGAGTTTATAAAGTCTCGCGTTCTGTTACTGTTTCAATGCGCGGAATGCTTCCACAGCAAGCGAAACAATATCGCCCGCTGCTACACCAGCTTTGTTTGTCCACTTGTACTGCAAACGCGAACGATCACCGGGATAGAGTGCGCTATTGATCGAACCATCTTTCACAAAATCGAAAACAGTAATTCCCGCAAGCACCGATTCGAGTGAATAATCGTTCTTGTTGGAATTCTGAATCATTTCGTGGAAACGTTCGCGGATAATATCACCGCTTTGGTCAATGACTGACTCAAGAGCTTGAACATCATCAGCATTTGCGCCAGTGAATACGCCACCTGCCACGCCAAGAGAAGATGCGTGTGCATACAAGCGTTTATACGCCAGATCGGGCGACCTATCCATCTCGATAAAGGTCTGCGAAAATGCATCCTGCGATTGCATGGCGAGGTAACTGATATGGAATTGTGGCCGCGCTTTCGGTGGCAACAATCCTTTTGTGCGTTCAATTTCCGCGTCAAGATTGAACGTAACAGTTGCAGTTCCCGGCGCTGTGAACAGGTCAGCAATTCCGCCCATTTGAATCTCAAGCGTGATGCTGTTATAGCGCGAAGTATCAAGGATGGTATCTTCGGGAACACTCATCATCTTGTCGGTGAAGTAAATCGGCAAATCCACCGAATAAGTCGCGCTTGCCGCAGCAATAGCATCCTTACGGGGAAGTGTTCCACCTTTCACCGTGGCTATTTTGTAAAGCGCGCGTCCCGGCAGTTGGACTAATACTTCACCCGCGCTATTGCGTAGCGCAACGGATTTAATTACTAGGAGTTCGCTTTCCGCAACAGGCCCGGCACCCGTGCCAATGACTACGACATGATTAAATCGCAGCATCAAACGATACCAGCCTTCGCCTAGAGGAAAATCTTTTCCAAGCGAAACGGGGCCGTTATTTACCAGCGGTTGACCGCGAAAATGCGAGATAATTTCCAGATCGCGACGGTTACTCATTTCGTCTTACCTTTCTGCGGAGTCTCACCGCTAACCTTGCGAGAAAAAACGATGCGAGCAGGATCAACTCCACCGCTCGTCAGCGATGCAAATTTAGCAGCTTGCTGCGCTGCTAATACATCATCAGCATCATCACCTGACGCGCTACAAAACGGTTGAGGTTGCGCTCGCCCTACTTGTACAAAGAGGGTTATTTCTTTCATGTTGCCCCCTTATCCTTGCGGCGGCATCAATACGCGCCATACCGGCGGAATGCGCGACAGCACGAAAATGCCGACAGCAACGACAACAACAGTTGATACCATCCAACCGAGAATACCTCCAAAAGTCTTGGGCATTGCAAATCCTTTCAAAAAAAGAGGTTGATTAAAACGCTGAAAAATTACAGCGCAGAATCTACTCTACTCCCTTGGTGCGTTCAGTCAACCCTCTAGGGAATGGTAGTCTGAATGGTAGTCAGCATGTGTGTTAGTCTGGATGTTAGTCTGAGTGTTAGTCATTCGAGGCAAAGAAATTGCATAACGAGATAATTCGCCCTTATGCCAATCTATACAAGTTAAATCTGGAAGGGTTGGAAGAATTTGCGCGTCTTTTCCGATAAAGTCTGCGAGCCATTTTATGTCACTAGGTTCTTGTTGTCGGAAAGATATAATGCGCGACGCTTGCGACCGCAGCGTGATGGGAATATAACTTGCGCGTTGCGATATTACCAACAACGATAATGCGCGTTGACGCCCTAATAAAATTGCTTCCTGCAACGGGCCGTGTACTCTTGCGCCGATATTATACAGCGTAGATATTTCTTCAAGAACTAGCCAACAATTCCCGAGCAAATATGCTGACGCTGTTAAAACATCAGTGTCATATGGAGAATAAACACCCATTCGAAACTTATCAGGAGGATACTTTACAACGTCCAAGAGAATATCAACGTCTACATAATTGACGTTAAAAGACGCTGCTATATCGTAAACAAAAAGACGGTTAAAGCTCGCGGTAAATTGCTTACTCCAAACCGTCTTTCCGCTTCCTGTAACGCCGCAAACTAAAACGACTTCACGATACACTAGCCGCTTTCACCGCTGAAACTGCGCCACGTTTTGCATCAGCATTATCTTTCAAATCTTTCACCATTCGCCCGCCGTAAATTGAAAGTATGCTGAAAGAAAACAAGCTAAGAGCAAGCCACTTAGGATCAGTAAAAGCGAAGCAGCGCGCAGTAGCCGCCCCAGTTTTTGCCAGCGTATCGCGTTCATCATCAGAAAGCTCCCAATGTTTTTTACCAGTAACCGCTACCATCATATCGCCAGGGGCAGCTACAGCGCCACGCCATACTTTCGGATCAAGTAGCGCATCTAAGACTTTCGCTTGTTCTGCCAAGAGCGCAGCATCGCTACCCGCAAGAGTAAAAGTTCGTTTTTCAGAATCATCTTTTTCGCGTTTTTTCTGTTTTGCTTCGCGAATAACTTTTGCACTTTCCGAAGTCTCCACGCGCATAAGAGAAGGCGCGACAGAGCTTTCAGTTTCCGCCAAAATGTTTTCAGGCGTTTCAACATCGGTTGTTTTTCCTGTTAGCCAATCGAACATGCCGCCCATTTAAGCGCCCTCCTCATCATCGCTTCCGAAAATACTGTCGAATAAATTTCCGCCAGAATCATCTTTTTTCTTCGGTTTTACTTTCCTTTCTTCCCGCATTTCCTCGGCAATGCCGGTAATAATATCTTTCAAAAAACCTTTTTGTTCTCCAAACTTCGGGTCAGTCAAAAATTCTTTTGCTGTTGGCGTCTTTGCCATGATATTTACTCCGGTAGATTAAGAACTCGGCGCTGTTTTTCAAAACGATTTACCTTCAAACCACGTCGCAGCGATTCGCGCAGTTTATTTACTTTGGTAAATTCGTATTCATGAATATTATTTTTTACCATTTTTTCGAGTGTGTGAACGTCTGCAAAAAATCCGTGGAGCGCGTATTTTTGAATCCATTTTCCCCGATAGATTTTTGACGCAAGCGGTTTCCCGTCACGGTCTTTTGCTGCGTCTTTTTTATTTCCTGAGTAGAGGATATAAAGTTTATTCCGCAACAGTAGAACGTCACCTTTTGCTTCGATTGAAAGACCGCCAAGCTCATCACTCAACTCCACCACTTTTGCTTGGCTCATTATACCATCGGTAGAAGTATGGATGGCGTGAAACTTCAGTTCAAGAGCATGAATATAAGCCCGCGTGTGTCCGGTGATTAGAGTGGCGATGAACGGATGGAACAAGCCGCCCGCTACTAATTCAAGATCGAAGTGTACTTCCTGCTTGTCAATGTCATAACGGCAATTCAACAAACTAGCGCCTCCTCTAGTTTCAATAAATTTGCCGTAAAGACTATTCAACAACAACTTATAAAAATCACGTTCGCCTTTGTCTTTTGCACTCTCTTTTAATGCATAAAAATGTTCTACATATGCTGCAAAAGGTGAAGGTACTTTATCCTTCGCAGCATCATAAAAATAGCCGAAGCATGAATGCACATTTACAAGGCCCGATTGCAATGCTTGATTTAATTCAAAACCTGTTATCCATACGCCAGAAAATTCGCCATATAATGACTTAAAACCATGATCGAAAATAATCGGCCACGGAGTAGCGCGTGCCATACCATCTATTTTATAAATACCGAAACTTGGGACACTTCTAATTTTTCCGGCAGGATGATATTGGAAATATAAATCTCGATTCGAAAAAGAGGGAAGTTGCGCCATAGCATAAGGATAGGCACTTTTAATATCCAAACAGATCGCGTTTTTATAAAAACCCCTCTTAACAGGAAAATTGTTTTTTCCTCCGTGATATGAATGTAACGCCGAATAAACCATAGACATACTTGGCAAAGGTATCGGCGCAGTAAGGAATTGTTTACGGAAAATTCGGCTTGCCATATGAGGCGCGGAAACACTAAGAGGGATTCCATACCTGTTGTGCATTTCGAGGATTTTACTCCCAGCAATTTGACATATAACCGCGTCACGTTTCGCATATTCAACAAACTCATGATTTTTCTCCGTGAAATATTTTGTTCCTATATTCTCGGGGGTTTTCAACTTCGGCAAATCAGGACAAAAAGTTTCCGCAATCCGCGCTAATGACGTTTTAAAGTATGAATCCGTGCCCAATAATTGAACCGTTTTATTACCTTTTCGTAAAGTTACAAAACATAAATGCGAATAAACTCCTGTAATCCGCCAGCCACGCGAAGTAAATTCAAATTCATCATCACGAAAAAGATTATGACGGTTTGCAAAAATAACAGGAAGATCAAAAGCAATGTTATGAAACCATAAAACGTAAATTCTTCCGCGAGTATTCGGTAAACTGTCCAAAACATCAAGAAAATTACATTCAACACTATGAGCACGGGTAAAAAAGACATGCGCCTCCCTTCCATCTAAAGAAAGTTGAAAACAATTTACATCGCCATCATTCGTTTCAGTATCCGCCCCGATGCAAATATATTCTGTCTTATTTTCTCTTAGCATGGGTTTTATTCCTTCCCTTACGTTTACGTTTATTCTTACTTGGGTATAAAGCACGTTCGCCCTCCTGCGCTACATGCAAAATTCTCGGTTGATAATCATCACCAGAAAATCCTACTAATCGCTGAAACTCCCAATGATCGCCACGCTTGTTATTTATTGCGAGCATTACAGCATCGGAAAGAATAGCCAATCCTTCCCTATTTAACCAAGTATTCCATTCTTTAGAATTCCAATCTTTACCTTTACGGTGAGGATTCCAGATAAAAAGAGAATGACCTTTTTCTGGCGAATAAATCAACGAATAAACTAAAATTGTTGAATACTTCCGCAGCCTATCCCCTTTTTTAGCAAACAAAAAAGCGTATGCCGTCCGAAACGGAAAACGCCGCTTTAAAGTCTTGAGCTTATCCCGAATAGTTTTGCGCGCCATTTTAATAATCATCCTCTGCGTCTGCTACATCATCGGCAATATCAAAATCCTCCCATAATTCCGGTTCTTCACGTTGCGACTTTTTAACCGCACGCCTTCTCTTTCGTTTTTGTTGAAGAACATTCAACATCATTTTATTCAAGGCGTCTAAATCTGAATCGCGTTTCTTACGCTTCGCCATAAAGAAAAGGGTGAAGTTTCCCTCACCCTTCCAAGTTACTTACGCTTGCCAGGATTCCTATATGCCGTAGCAAATAATTTCATTGGCATTCTTCCTTTCACTTTCGGGCCGTGACCATCAAAGCGTATAAATACTTCGGCGCCTTTTTTCGCTTCATCGAACAAGCCCGTTAATGCTGCGGATTCCCACACTTGCAAAAGGTTTCCGCCATCTTCGCGAACGTGGATAAGGCGCGTTGTTTTCTTTTCACCTTTTCTCACTTTCTTTTTGGTTATCAGCTTGATATTGATAATAGTTCCCTGCAACAGTTGCCGCTTTTCAAAATCCCAGTTGGGAACTTGTGCAGTAGCAGGCATGACAAAACCTTCGGGAATTTCTTGCACAACTTTCGGTGCAAGGAATTTAGGACTTTTCACTTTCTTTTTTGCTGCCATTGATGAAACTCCTTTTGTAAAATGAATCGGATAACGCTTCACTTTCCACGCTTCGCACAATCACGTTCGATCAATAATTCGACATAACGCTTTTGCGGAATTCTTGCTTGCTGCGCTTTATTCTTTGCCATATCCGCAACCTTAGAATCAAGATCAAGATATATGCGCCGCTTCGTGCTGGTAAAATCTAAATTCTTACTCATCCGAATGCCCTCGCTTTCCCTGTTCGTTGATCGTATGTCCAACCTGCAAAATAAATTCCGCGAATTCTTGAACAGATAGCAGAATACGCAGAAACAGGATCAAGCCCCTTTTCTAGCTTGAATACTTTGCAACCATGAAACCGTTTTTTCCTTTTAACTTTCATCATTATTCTCCAGTTTAGGAATTTCAAATACTTCAGAAAGAACATAACCATCATTCAATGTCACCTGAGCACGAATTCTTAGTCCCGGTTTTAATCTCGGATTAAAAATTACTCCATTAATCGCTAAAATATGCAACAAACGCAATAAATCAATATCGCAAAAAATAGCACCATTAAAAAAGTCTGTAAATTTAATCCGCATTTTAATTTTCTCCCGAAGTTGATCCTTCATACTAACCGCACCCTCACAGCTTGTCAAATTTATGTGTGTTATGTGTGTGTCATATGTGTGTGTGTGTGTGTGTGTGTGTGTTGT
>Ga0137342_1000063_pt1 | contig 9708 bp, 13 predicted proteins | sample EasRivERMLT466_2_FD_104769 | JGI IMG/M metagenome (GOLD analysis project Ga0137342, IMG submission 104769) | Soil microbial communities from meander-bound floodplain in the East River, Colorado, USA - East River MetaG ERMLT466_2 | ecosystem: Environmental > Terrestrial > Soil > Floodplain ... | reverse complement strand
TTCGCTTCTTCGCCATCCTCTAGGTTTGGCTCGACTTGGGGTTGTTCCACGCCCCGCCACATATTCAACTGCGTGGCTTCATCCTTTTCCGCCGCTAGGTGGATAAGGACACGCAAGCTGGCCTTGGGATGTCCGTCTTGCCAGGCGCGCAAAATATCGGGGTGAAGCGATGTCACGCATCGCATGAGGTTATTGATATGCGCCTCCGAAAGGGGCTTTTTGTCGCCTACTTCGCAGTCATGCGCCTTAACCTTTGCCGCAATGTCCTTGGCACCCATGCCAAACTTTTCCCGCAGTTCTACACATTGCGCGGCAAGTTCAAAAGTTGAGAGGTCTTCACGGCTCAAATTTTCCGTAAGATTAGCCGTTTTCGCGTCCTGCATGGTCCAGTCGATCGGCGCGATTCTATAATCCGCTTCCTGTTTGTCCTTGTCGAGCCCGGCGGATTCCGCGTTGATATCCATGCCGCCTTGGCGGCGAAACCCACACACGAGCACGTAGGGCCTTCCATCGTCCGCATAGGCCGCGCCGAGTTGTGCGGTCCTAATGAGCAAACAAGGATGGATAAGCCCTTGCGTCTTGATGGATTGGGCCAGCTTATCCACCTTCTTAGGATCCATTGATTTCCGGCTATTAAGGGCCGGGTCTACAATGATTTCCGACCTGATAACGCGCGCGTTTGTAAACTGTCCGTATTCTGTCGCCATGTGATTACCTTCCTTCTGTTTCTTGGTCTATTACAACACACGGAATTTCCCGTGTAGTTTCCAACATTATCCGCCTTAATTGCGCCTTTTGATGCGCTACGATATCGGCATCGTGTAGGGGGCGGGATACCGGCCCACTGTCGAACATTTCAGAGGTGGGGATGTCTTCCATCATTACCATTGGAGTTGCTCCTTGGGGGTTCATGATTCGCTTACTCGTAACTATACGCACCTCCTTTATTCTGTCAAACAATATGCGAAAGAATTTTTATTTTTATTTTGTTTGACAGTCTAACGGTTTGGATCTATTCTCGTTTTCGTCTCGTGAGCAATTTCGCTTACGTGTAAGCCAAAGGCCAACATGACCAAAAAAGCAAAAGAAGCCGAAACCGAAACGAACCTAGTGGATCCTAAAACCCTGAAAATGCCAGGCGACGGTTACACCGAAGTATCCGGCGGGGATCGTGTGGCGGGGTTTTTCATCGTCCAAGCGGGCAACGCCATCGCGGGCGTTTACCGTGGGTTTTTCGAGGTAGCCTCTAAATTCAACAAAGGAGAAAAAAAGCGGGTTCACAGGATCGAAATCACTTCCGACAACCCCGCTGGGAACGGCCCCACCCTTTACCATTCGGCTAATTCGGCCGTTGCCGAAGATTTCCCGGATGGTTCACCGGCGGGCGGAGGGGAGCTAATCGGCATTGACGAAAAGGGATTCTTGCAATCCCTCCGAAGCGTCCAAGAGGGGCAAGAGGTTTGGATCGCTTGTCTCGGCAAAGAAGCCCCCTCCGAAGAATTCCCGCAAGGGGCGTGGAAGTTCAAGGTAATGGCTAAGCCATTGCCAGAAACCGCTTAATCCCGTTTCCGAAGGGGCGGGCCACAAGCCCGCCCCTTCGGGGAAAGTTCTCAAAATGGCCAGAAAAGTAAAACGTAGAACCGACTATTTCCAGGACGCTATTACCGTGCGGCGTATCGCCGAAGCCGTGGAAGCGGACATAAACGCCACTCCACAATGGAAAACTGAAGCCGCCAACCATCTATATTCGGCCATGCGCTTATTCATGGAAAAGGGAGTTCCTAATGGCAACACCGACAGAATCGCCGAATAAGGTTTTGTTCGGCGAAAACAAGGCAATTTCCGCCCTCACTTTCGAGCATGAAAACGGATTATTGGAACTAGGGGCGATATTCCACATTCCGACACGGCAGGAAGGCGGGAAGACCTTTTACAAGCCGATTGCCTGCAAGATCACAATCACCGATGCACAACGGGAACACCTTATAAAAATGTTGGGAGGATTTACAATATGAACGATGAAGAGCAAAAGAAACAATCCAAGCGCATCCTAAAACGGCAAGCGGAAACCCTTTGGCACTTGGTTATCACGACGCCCGGCATGGCCGATCTTGCCGAGCCCCTCAAGCGCGCCGAACATCATTTTGAACGTCTCACCCAACGTCAACGGGTGACAGTCGCGGTTATAGCTTCACAATTGGCCAGGAAATTCTATGCGATCCAAACCGAAGAATCCCAAGAAGCGCCGGAAACTATCCCAACTTCCGAAGAAGTTACCGCCGAAATTGTCCGGCCGGAAATCGCCCCCACTGTCCAAGAAGTTGTCAAGCCGGACGAAATCATCCGGCCGGGACAAGACGAGATCGACGACGGTAGCGGGACGGGAGAGTAAATCATGGGCAACCTCAAAGACGCGCTTTGTCCCACTGAAGACGACGACGAAGCCGAAGACGAAGGCAACGAAGCCGACGACGATTCCGAAGACGAAGACGAAGCCGAAGATACAGAAGAAATCGATCTATAAACGGCCCTATCGTGACATTTACGGAAAGTTTGCGGTCCGCCCTAAGCCGATTAAGAAGCGGCGCAAAGTCGTTCCAAAGCCTATTAAGGCGGTTAAAAGGCTACGCAAGCCCACGTCCAAGAAACCCGTCAAGCCGGTTAAAAGGTTTGGGAAACCTATTAAACCGGCTATTAAGGTTTCGCCAAAAAAGAAGCCAGCGGTTAAGCCCGTCAAGAAAGTTGCCAAACCGTCCAAGCCGACAGGCAAAAAACCGGGGAAGAAAAAACTGGCGGCCAAACCAGTTAAGCCGAGCCCTAAAAAACCGGCGAAGAAAAAACTGGTTAAAAAGCCGATTAAACCGGCTAAGAAAAAACCCGCCAAAAAGGCGTTACCTGCCAAGCCGGTAAAGAAAAAGAAAAAGAAGCCGGTTAAGAAGCCCCCTCCTGAAATACCTAAGCGGCGGATCCCTCAAATTTTTGGCGCTAATCGCCGGGAAAAAATCCGCCCTATTACTCAAGAGGATCGGGAACGCATTAAAGACGCGGCCTTGGATATTGAAGAAGTCCGTATACAAACCCGCCGGTTAAAATTGCCCTTCGGGCCTACGGCAATTTCCCCGCTTGGATACGAGTATTATGAGCTGATAGCGGCACTTGAAAAAATGAACCCCCACGACGTTTTTACCCTGTTCATGTCGCCCTAATGTCCTCCGAATACGCAACACCCAAGGGAAGCCGCGCTTATCACATACCGACGGGTAACCCGTGTAGGTGCGGCCTTCCCGCCTTAAAGCACCGTGTGGAACATATCCCACTTGGGGATCCCTGTTCGCACTGTGGATTGCCCGTAGAAAACCACTATAAAAAAGCCCACAAAAAAGGCGCCGACAAACGCTATTACGTTGGCATCGATGGGGAAGGGCAGGGACGGGACGATCATCGGTATGTGATGTTAGCGTGGTCAAACGAGCAAGGAAATATCAAGTCTTCGTTAGAAGCACCGGAAGGGGGAAGACTTGGTACGGAACAATGCCTAGACTTCATTCTAGGCATGCCGCCCAATAGCCGGGCCTTTGCTTTCGCGTTTAATTATGACCTGACCAAGATTCTCACGGATTGCGATGATGCCACCATATACAAGCTCATGCGTCCCGACTTGCGCCAACGTCCCCCGGGCAAGGAAAAATTCGGCCCTTTCCCCGTAGTTTGGAACGGTTATTCCCTCAACTATTTAGGTTCTAAATTCAGCGTAAAAAAGGGAAAACGCTCGGCTGTGATATGGGACGTGTTCAAGTTCTTCCAATCGAAATTTACCAAGGCCCTAGAAGATTGGAAGATCGGAACCAAGGAAGAACTTGATCGTATGCGGGAAATGAAGGACCAACGGCAAGTTTTCGACAAGTTAAACCGCGCCGAAATCCTTCGATACTGCTTCGACGAATGCGCCAAGATGGCAACCCTCGCGCGCAAACTAACCGAAGCGCACGAAGCCGCCGGGCTACACTTGAAGAGTTATCACGGGGCAGGTTCAACGGCTTCGTGCGTGCTTAAATCGATGGAGATAAACAAGCAAACCCGCATAGGCCCCGAAGCCATGAACGGGGCGGTAGCCTCCGCATTTTTTGGCGGACGGTTTGAAAATAGGGTAATGGGGGTAATCAAAGGACCCCTTTATTCCCGTGATATTTCGTCCGCCTACCCGTATCAAACGACTTTCTTGCCGTGTCTTTCTTGCGGCCGCTGGGAACTTACGCGCAAGCGCGCGGACTTGACAGGCGCAACCACGGCCGTCATTCATTACCGGCTAGGCGAGCCACCCCGGGGAATGGTATGGGGTCCGCTTCCTTACCGCACCGATAACGGTTCGATATGCTTCCCCGCGACGTCGGGCGGGGGTTGGGTGTGGCTTCCCGAGTATCTAGCAGCCGAGCGGAACTTCCCACATATCCACTTTGAAGAAGCGTGGGTATATCGCACCGAATGCAACCATCGGCCTTTCGCGGATATTCCACGGTTATATCTCGAACGGTTGAAACTCGGCAAGGAAGGGCCGGGAATTGTAATCAAGCTAGCGGTCAATGCGGTCTATGGAAAACTGGCACAATCGCGCGGCATGGATCCGCCTTTTCAGTCGTGGATATGGGCGGGGATGATAACGGCGGGAACCCGTGGCCAGATCCTCGACATCATGGGCATGCACAAGGATCGCGCCAACCTCTATATGATTGCCACCGATGGAATCTACACCTCGGAAGATTTCCCCGCGCCACTTGCGCGCGATACCGATACAAATACCGCCGAACATCGTAAGCCCCTCGGAGGGTGGGAAACTAAGAAAATTAATTCCGATATGTTCGCCGCGCGGCCAGGAATTTATTACCCGATGAATCCCACCAAGGAAGAGTTGAACGCGGTACGCGCTAGGGGAGTAGGGCGTGGGGTGGTTCTGCAATACTGGAAACAGATAGTTGAGGCTTGGGAAGCGGGCGAAAAATCGATAACCGTCGGCAACGTGGTCAGGTTCAACGGGGCGAAAAGTTCCATCGGGCGGATACCTAACCCCGACGGCAATCCTAAATTTACCTATAACCGATTCATGGACGAGGAAAAGGGAATGCCCCGATATGGGCAATGGATAGTCCGCAATGTCGATATGACATTTAATCCCATGCCGAAACGGCATTCGGTAAACGCGGACGGCTCGCTTACGATGCGCCACATGCCCATGGACGTCGAAAGCGAGCCCTATGATAGGTCACTTTTATCGATGGAAGCGCGAATCCTTAAGCTCAATTTGATAGAGGCACTTGAACAGCCCGACGGCGGGGATTATGTGGATTACAACGACGAAGGGGGGTTTTAATGCTTGAAACTAGACGAATTCAAGAGCTAACCGAAAAGGTGGTGGATATCACAATTGACTATGGTCTTTTGGAAATCCTGATTATGCAAGGCCGGATAGTATTCGGCGTATTACGATCAACTAACATCCTACACAAGAGATCGGCGGGCCTTATCGTCGCCGATCATTATCGAAAACTGGCGGATGAAATCGAAAGGGAATTCCATGTTAACGAAATCGTACCGACGGAAACCGGCCGATAATCATCAATTGGATTTACTCTTTAAACCCGAAGTAAAACCCGAAAAGCCCGCCCCTGTCCTGATATTCCCCGAAAAAACGTGTGTTAATTGCGATATAGGAGCCCATGACCGTTGTTCGGGACATTGCGATTGTTGCATTCCCTTTTAAATTACGCGTAAGCGAATCGTTCGCCGCTTACGCGTAAGCAATTCCCTTTCGTGGAATTCCTTGACCGGCAATAAGGTCAAGCGTAAATTCCAGCAATTAGCGGGTTTACCGGGGTAAGCACGCCAACCGAAATGACAATCGGGATTGTCAACGAAAGGCTCGAAACATGGCGACCGAACTTACCACCTTACCGAAATCCCCCACCGCACTCCGCGAAAAATTCCTTTCCATGCGCGGCCGTCTTGCTCGCTTAAACGAGAAGGCCGGCGAGGCAATGGAAGGGGTCGTGATGACCCTCGAAATCCAAGCGGGCGCGTTTCTGTTCGGGGCGATTCAAGGGGCTTTTTACGAGCCCGATCCCGCGAAGCCAAACGAGAAGCCCGGCGTGCATATTCTCGGCGTACCTGTCGAGGCGATTGCAGGCATCGGCCTAATCGTCGGTGGTTTCATGGGCGTTGGGGGTTCCAAGTGGAGTACCCACATGGAACATCTCGGAAACGGCGCTCTTGCCGCTTGGACTTCTAACCTCGGCCGTGGGTACGGATTCAAATTCCGTAGCGAGCGGAAGGCGAAAGCCGCCGGGGGAAGCACCAAGGGCGATAGCATTGAAGGGGAATCACTTCGGGACCAAGTTTCAGCCTTGCTTGAAGGTGATGACGAGTAAGACGGTCGGGAATTTTCCCGGCGGTCAATAGCCCGCGAATATAGCGGGCACTTCAGAGCAGGAGACAATCCCATGAACGACATCCTAGGCATGAACGACATTTTAGGCCAAGACGCCGAAGCCATTTTGGGCGAGCTATTGGAAGGGACGGATCTGGAGGGTGAAGAGCTTTCCGGTGAAGATGCCATCGCCGTACTTGGCGCGGCACTTTCGGGTAAGTCCAAAGCGGGCAAGGCGTTGCTGAATCGGGCTATTAGTGCCCGTAAGCTCGGTGGTTCGCAGATCCTCGCGACCCGCAAGCCATCGTCTTCTGGCGTGCAGCCCATCGGCTTCTTCCAAGCGGCCGTTGCGGCCGGTGCGCAAGCCGTCGTCACCACCCAACCCCAAACCTGGTTCAAGCCGATGCGGCTCGTGGTGCCCGGTACCATCGCGCCGTTCTTCACGATCGACAACATCATCATCGGGAATAAGTCGCAATTCCCCTCGCCCGTGGCGTTGCCCGCCGAAACCTTCATCCCCGAAGCGCAAGCCGTGGTCATGGAGTTGGATACGGTCAATCCCGCGCTGAACCTGACCCTTGTGGTCACTAACATCAGTGGCGTGCCCCAGAATTTCCGGGCCACGTTCGTGGGCAAAGAAGTCACCCCGTAATTACGGGTAAGCCTCCCTTGGTTGGTTGGCAATTGGGGGCGGTGTTATTCACACCGCCCCCATTGTCTTTTAAGGAATAAATGAATCGCATCAAACAAGAGCCCCCGGCGAGTTTCCGTAAAACCCTCGCGCTAGTGCATGCCCGGGATAAGGCGATGATAAAAAACCCCGGCCTTGCCGAGCGGACGCCCCGTAGGGCAATCGGCATGCGCCAAGCGCATATCCTCGCGCCTATTTTCGTTGCCAATGATCCGAAAAATGCGCGGATGTCTCAATTGATGCTTTCGGGCGGCGTATACGGATTGATGTTGCAGAACATCGCTTGGTTAAGGGCTCACCCGGAAACCCCGGAACTTTATCAAGCGGGAGTCTCGTACAAGCCCGAACGCCGCCGGATTAACCCACGCACGGGCAAACCTTCGGAATACGGGGAAGAGTGGCAGACAATACCGTGGGTGATTTATCGCGGGTATGGGGATTGTGAGGATCTGGGCAGTTGGCGAGCCGCTGAACTGCGGGTGAAATACAACATCAAAGCCAACCCATTTATCAAAATGCGACGGATGCCGGATGGCTATTGGCGCGCGCATGTTGTGGTTAGGTGGCCCGACGGTCAGATTGAAGATCCTTCCGCCAAACTCGGCATGTACACATTTACCTATTAGGGGGAATCCATGTTTCCAGCCGTCCTAGGATTAGCGTCGGGAACCATCCTCCTCTTATCACGGGAGGATGAACCGGCCGCGCCGTTGCCTGGTAGCCTGGAAACGATGAAGGCCCCCCTAGGTCTTTCCCAAGCATCTTGGATGGCCTTTCTTCGGGCGGCTTCGTGCGGAAATCCTAAAACCATTTCCCCAAGTTTTCGATTGGGGGTCTTTGGGATGACGGTTCGGAGGCTTTGCGATCTTGGTGCCATGGGCGACCCTCGGGTAACCCACTACCAAGGCCGTCAAGTTTGGGATGCGGAATGGATTGAACCCGTTTCCCTTCGTGCCTTCCAAGCCGCCCCCATGACCCAATATCGGCTTTTTTGCGAATCAATAAGCCGTTACCAAGCCGCCGAAGAAACGATCCTTTCGGTGGGTAAAATAATCGACGGGCACAAGGTTTCCCGAAGTGGTGCGCTAATGGTTGCGCATCGGGCGGGATTGCCTGGCATGTGCTCGTGGATGACAGACGAGAACGATAGAAAAAAATTCAGCGACAACACCACGGCTTTTTTCCTAAAGGCTAACGGTATCTTTTGAAGGAGAATGATCCATGTCATACGAAAGCGCGATTTCTACCCTTGGCGAACTTCTAGGCCGCAAGAAAAAGGCCGCTTTAGCCCGCCCGAAAAAGATTTCGGCGCGTAACAGGCTGAAAAAAGCCGTTCGTGCCGTGAAAGTAAAGGCGAAGATTCGCAAGTTGGTTGCTAAACGACCATCCGCCAAAAAGCCCTTGATGAAAGCCGCATGGTCCAGGCTTACGCCCCTCAAGAAAAAAGCCGTCATCGCGAACGCCATCCGAAAAAACCCGGCGCTGAAAAAGAAGCTGGCCCTGGCAATCGTGAAGAAGCGGATTGCCGAGCGTAAGGATGGACTTGTTACAAGCCCCGGCGCAGTGCAAAGGACTCCTGTTCCCGCCCGGGCTTCTACTTCGATAATGCCCGATCCTGCGTCGGCGGCAGTGCCCGAAGACGAAGCCATGTCTACGGCCGAAGCCGTACAGGACGAGATGGAGCAAGGCCCCCTTGATGCCGCGTCCGAGGATGCAGCCAACGAAGAAGAAGCCGGGGAAGAAGCCGCGCAAGAAACTGCCGCCGAGTTGAATGAAGAAGCCGAAGCCGACGCGGAAAACATGAGCGAGGAAACCCCCGAAGAAGCGGCCGAAGAAGCGCAAGAGGTGGCCGAAGAAGCCGCCGAAGCCGTTAGCGAATCCGCCGGGGATCTCCTCATGGGTTTCCTAAAGGGCAAGCGCCGTCAACTACGAAGGCATGACGGGCACGTGCGCGATTGCGTGCAAAAGGCAACCCCATTGGCCGGGGAAGTTGAACGCCTTTCGGGCGGTGCAATCGAAACCGCGCACTTATTGGGCGCTGTAAAGCTAATCGCGAAAGCCAAAAAGGGCGACGTGAAAGCGAAAAAGGGCATCAAGGCCGTTACCAAGTTGGCGGCGAAGAAAGGCCCCAAGCAAAAAAAGGCGAAGAAAGCCGTCGCCAAGCTCAAGATCGCCCACACGATCATGAAAAAGACCGGCACCGCCAAGGGCACCACCCCGAAGAAAAAAGCGGTCATCAAGCGGAAAGTCGCGAAAAAAGCGGCCTACTCGAAAAAGGTAACCGTGCGATCCAAGGGCCTGGATTCCTACAGTGCGTATCAGCGGGGAATGGCTCAAATCCCAGGCGTGGCCCGTACCTATTTCGGGACCTAATGGCCGCCAACGGTAAAATGGTTGCGGTTGCCTTAGTAGGGGTTGGCGCGCTAGCCGCCCTCACCATGGGAGGCACCGCCCACGCGGCGGAAAGCGAGCCCACGAAACCCAAGGCGAAAGTGCCAGCCGCCAAGGTTTCGCGGGTTACGTTGGCCGCGAAATACGCTAAGGTTTACGGCGTTCCCACGTCGTTGGTTCTGGCGTCTATCGCGGTTGGGAAGATGTC
>Ga0137342_1000062_pt1 | contig 9848 bp, 16 predicted proteins | sample EasRivERMLT466_2_FD_104769 | JGI IMG/M metagenome (GOLD analysis project Ga0137342, IMG submission 104769) | Soil microbial communities from meander-bound floodplain in the East River, Colorado, USA - East River MetaG ERMLT466_2 | ecosystem: Environmental > Terrestrial > Soil > Floodplain ... | reverse complement strand
GAAGGACAAAAAACCGCAGCTATGCATAGGGGTCTAACTTTAGAAGAACCCGCTAGAGAGATATTTGAGCGCATGACTGGGCTCTTAACAGCTCCGGAAGTCAAATTTCATCCCACCATTAAATATATGATGGCTAGTGTAGATGGTGTAGATGTAGAAGGTAAGTCTATCGTAGAAATCAAATGTCCCAACAAGCAAGATCATGCTGTTGCTCAAGGGGGAGAGATCCCAGAAAAATACTTTCCCCAACTCCAACATCAGCTTGAAGTTTGCGAATTGGAGATGGCCTATTACTTTTCTTTTGACGGAGAAACAGGTGTCATAGTAAAAGTTTTTCGTGATGAGAAATATATCAAAGAACTTTTACAAAAAGAAAAGGAGTTTTGGGAATGTGTGCAAGAGCTGAAACAACCGAATCTGCTACCGAGGGATTATGTGCAAAAGAGCACCCCTCACTTGATATCACAGACGAATTTATTAAAAGATATCAGGAAGCAGCTCGAAGAATTGACGAGCAAAGAAGAAGAAATAAAACAAGAACTCATAACGGAAGCGGGGAATCAGAATCTTCTTGTAAACGGGATAAGCGTCAGTCGAAGCATAAGAAAAGGGACAGTCGATTACAAGATGATTCCTGAGTTGCAAAATATTGACCTTGAACAATACAGAAAAAAGCCTATAGAATATTGGACTATAAGAGAAAAACAGGAGAAATAAAATGGATTGGATCCAATTTTTTGGATTTATATTGACCGTAGGAGGACTTTTTTTATGGAGTCGAACCGAAGCAAATGCTGATAGAAGAGAATTAAGAGCTTCTATCGATGCTCTTAAAGATTCAACTCATATTATTTTGACAGAAATGAAAGATGAGATGAAAGATTTTCATGCCCGTTTGCTTGTTTTAGAAGATCGCTATCTAAGAATAAGAGAAAAAAAGGATGATAAAAAATGATAAGTTTTTATAAATCTTAGGGATTTTCTTCCCTCGAATAGATCCCGCTTAATTCTTGAGAATTTCTTGCAAAAAGTTGGGTGATTCGAGCTATTTCTTCATTGCTATCTTCATTATAGTAGGCATCCCTTATCCAAACAATATGGAGAGCATTCCATATTTGACAAAGAGAAGGAGTTGTGGCTAAGTCTAGCGCATCTACATTACGACTGAGTGTCAGGTACATTTTCATTCACCGTTGATTCTAAAATATCTACAAGTTCTAAACTTACCATTGCATTGGTGATGGTCATTCCTCCAGCATGATAGAGAATGCAATAGGCTTCCGGAGAAAAACCTAAACGATTATAGATTAATCGACGAAAACTGCAACATGGTTCTTCAGTTATGGCTTTGAAAATATGTTCAGTCACATTCAGACGAGTTTCATAATCAAGATCATTCCAATCCATTTAAATTTTATACCCTATTTTAACAAGTCTCATTTCTTGTTTCTCCATTTCTATCTTGCATGGGACAGCATAATAATTCATGAGATTCATCACCAAATTTTTTGCATACTTCAGGACGATTTTCATAAATCGCACACTCTAAATCCTCTTTGAGGAAAGGGCAATAATTATCCTCAGTAATGGGAATTACAACTTTTCCTTCGGAAGATGTTCCTTTTATCACTTCTTTTACCTCACGTTGAAGGTTATGTTGGTTTTTAGACCATGTACTCAATTTAATGGGTACAATCCCACAACATTTAGCTTTGCATTTGGAGTGATATTTTTTGCATTCAAATGGCATAATCTTTATGGTCGACGATATCTTTATATTCTGGAAGAGAAATAAATTGAAGTAAAGGAATTAATATGAAGAATAATGGGTACATGCGAATAGTGCAGAAATTTAGGATGTGGATATACCTGAGCGGTATTATTGCATTTACAATTGCCGGTGTAACTAAGTGTGTTAATGCAGATGAGATAAATTCTCCAGAAAGTTTTTGGCCTCCTGATTTAATACCTCATCCACATTTACCTGAACCACCTCCAAAAGAAAGAGAAATGTCATGAAATCTAAAATATTGCTTGTGATTTTATTTATTGGAATAGGATTAACCCTAGTAGGCTGTAAGAAAAGGCCTATTGCTCAAGAACAACATTTGTGTAATCCACGTTTAGTCTAAGGGCGGTAAACGTTTTTCCATACTCTACGGCTCTTGTTTTCCCATAGTGTTATCTTATATGGGCCTTCCCAGCGTACATGTTCATATTCATTCATAATGCTGTTTAAGATTTGTTGTGCTTCAAATAATGTACACTTCTCTATCCGACGCAATAGGGCAGTAGATAATGAACCATGAAGATTAAGTAAAGTTATGTGTTGAAGGGTGTGCATATGAGGGAAATTCTCTTTTAATTTCTCTTTGTAATTTGTAGAATCGATGCCAGTATCGTTAAGACATCCAATTAAACCTAAGTTTTTAAGTTGTTGTAATTTGTTCATCTACCAATTTCCTACCAAAATCTACCAAATTGGTAGAAAAGATTCTTTGCGGGATTAAAATTTGTTATCTTTTACTGACTCATCAAATTTGAAATACTCCTTTCCTATTTCTTCATTATGTCTTTTGCATATGTCATATAGTATATATTCCCTCCAACTCAAAGTAGGCATTTTGTCTTCATAATTGAGACTCTGGCATGCTAATTTAAATTGACGCCAGTGTTCATCAAGGAGTTTTTGCCATGTAATTTCTTCATTCATTTTCAAATAAATACTTTGTGAGTCCGATAATAGTTAATTATGTTACAAAGTATTTTTTCCAAGTCACTACAAACCAGTGAATTAAAGGAGGGTGCATTAAGAAGGGATAACGTATGCCTCTTGGATATAGTGTGGAAGGGGTAAAAAATAACATTTTTTTTCTTTTTGTAAATATTTGTTACAATTGTCATGATGCCTTATCCGATGGAAAATTGTAAACCCAGAAAATGCCAAAAATGCAGTCTAAAATTTTGTTTATTACAGAGTACTTTTCTGGAAGATAAGAGCATGCAAGAGGAATCAAGAAATACACAACCAGCAAGAGAAATTTATATTTCCTACGGCGTGCCATTTTTTCCTGTAATCCTCTTCATTTTTTTATTATTAGATTATTTGAATAACTAAATAAAGAGGAAAAGGTAATAATATCAGAATAAAAAACCTACCCCGCAGGGGGGGTAGGAAACCAAAACTGAAAAAGGAATGAATGCATTGACATTCTTTTGCATTATATGAAAGAGGAATAATTATGTCATTAGAAAACAAAAGTAAATTTGAAATTTCCAATATCCATTCTCTTTATGAAGGAAGAATTTATTCTCATGTGAAAGAGAAAAGAAATTTACGAAATGTATTAGATTTATTAGTCCAATATCTTTATATTCATGTGGACACAAAGGAATTTTATTCTGCTAGTGAAGTTATCTATCAAATTGATGATTTAATCAATGAAATGCATGAAGAGGATATCGATGGAACAATTACTACTATTCAAGGACAGTCAAGAAGAAATTATTATAAGAGAAGTAAAGATGCTCCGAGACCAACTGGAGAAAGTACGCAAGGGCCAATTTGCTAAGATCAATGAAGTTAAGAAAGAAAATTCCAATCTAAAGCATGAAATGGAGATTTTAAAAGCTGCTATTTGTCAATACAATTCTGCGGCTACACCCAACATGCTTTGAGGAAATTGTTTTAATAGAGCAATTCTTTTATCGGGACAATTCAAAATCATCTTTATTAATCCCATTTCATTTTGTGCTATTAATAGGTATCCTAGTTTATAGGAAGCACAAAATCTTCCAATACGAGCTTCTATACGAGCTAAAGAATTATATTGTTCATTGGTGTAGGCTAATAAATAAAGATCGAAGCAAGTAAAAGCATCTTCAAATTTATTTTCTCCGTATGCCTCTCTTCCTTGATGGATTAAATATTCTCCACTCATTTTATCTTCATAACTACTAAAAATAAAAGAGGGTAAAAACAAAAAAAGTAGCAAAAATTTTTTCATAACACCTCCAAAAAGAAGACAGTATGAAAAAAATTAACCTTTTGTTCCAGATTTATTTTCATTTTGTGGGAAAGGCTCTCTTTTTTGATAAGAGTGATCTTGAGTATCTTTTGATTCGGATTCTGATCCACAATTGATAACATTATCCACTGTGGTCTCTTGATTGAAAAAATCACATCCTACAACAAATAGAGTTCCACCAACGATACATAAAGGAGCTATAATTATAATAGCAATTCTGCTAATTGAAATTATTTTAGACATATAAATACTCCTTTTTTTATAATGCAATCTATATCATTTAAACTACTAATTCACCACAGAAATAATTTAATAGAACCGTACTTCCCCCAATGTCACAGGTATCGGCTACTTCTCCATTTACCAAAATAGTGACTGTAGCCGTGTCAGCGGCCTCCATATCAGCAAGACATGAACATTGAAGGAAATAATCACTATTACTAGCGGCTCGGTTAAACCCTGATTGGTATGATCTATTTGAAGTAACTATCCTTAATTGTGCATTTGTAGCTATAGTGCATCCAGTTACATAAACATTTGTTGTAAAACGGTATCGTCCTGTAAAAGGTGCGGTAAAAGTGCTGGTTCCTAGATTGAAATTACTACCTTGGTCAAAAACCTCCGTGTCATAAATTATAGTGTAAGAAGCCCCATTACCCGTGACATTCGAAACAGTGTTGGTTAAAAAAGCTAAAAAGGCGGGTTGTTGACCATTCACCAAAACGGGCCCACTTGATTTGGGTACAAGAGTCGTCACGGTTACAGTAGGGGAATTCCCAGAGAAATTAATTGGAGTAAACAGAAGACTCCCGGCACCCGAAATAGCTGCTGCATTTGAAGTGTCCACCCTACAAACATCCAAATCTATAGTAGTTCCAGCGCCTATAACAAGAGCCGTAGCGGTTCCTCCAGTAAATGTGGTGAATTCAGCGACGGGAGTTCCTGTACCAGCGGTGGTAAACGAAGTAGCATCTATTCCCCCTGCACGTAAATCTGAATGGAAGAAATTCATAGATCCCGTACTAGAGGTAGCTAACGCTACATCAATGACGGAATGGAATATTTGGACCAATCCTGAAGACGTAGTACTTGTAGTGGTACTGGCACCCGTGTTGGATATATTAGATCTTCTAATAGTCAATGTTCCAGCCGCTGTAACACTAAACAAACTAATGCCAGTAGTTCCTATATTCCCCATGCAATCTTCTATAAAAATTGAGGAAAGGGTGGATGTAGAACTTATCCCTGTGTTGTTAGAGCAATTTAAATAGCAACTATTAAGATTTACAATAGTGGCTGCGGTTCCGCTAACTACCAGAAAAAAATTGGAATTGGTTTGGAGGCGAATATTGCTTATGGTGAAGGTACCTGCTGTTGTTGCTGTTGCAAGCCCCACAATCGTTACATTGGGCTCTCCTGCGTCGCCTGTAAAAGCAGTTATATTCACCCCAGCTTTAAGAGTAAGGTTTTCCGTATAGGTACCAGGCCGCACAAAAATAGTGTCTCCAGAAGCAGCCGAAGTGAGGGCGCCTGCAATTGTGGTATGGGTGCCATCAGAAGCAGTCGCAGAGACGATCCATTTAGCGACTCCGAAGGTATTAGTACTTAATTGTTGAACCATTATGCCACCGTCCAGTTGCCCACTGCATTTAAAGCAATCCACTGAGTGGTGGCTGCTCGATAAAATAAATCTAGGGAATCTCCTCTAGCTGTGTTAGTGAAAGTCCCTGCCACTGAGGAAGCAGAGCTGCTCAAGCGAATAGATTGTCCCGCATTAGCAGTAACTACTACTGCGCTCGCTGTATCACATATAATTTTGACTGTATCGCCCTGTTGAGGAGCTGCGGGAAGGGTTTGAGTAGTGGCAGCTGTTACATAGTAGCCAGTGTTTAAAAGAAGGGTGGTACTGACACCTTGGTCTACCCATGTAAAACCTGCTCCATTTAGGGTAACGAAGCCATTTGTTACAGTAAAGCGTGTGCTATCAAAACCAGCAGTACCGCGAACTGCATTTATTGCTGAACCGGCAGTTCCATAAGGACGCCAGTTGGCAGGTTGTAAAGTAAGGGTGCCCGCGAAGGTAGTATTGTCTAAGAAAACTATGCCAGCATAAGTGAGAATTCCTGCTCCTGCTCCTGACACTGCAGGGTTAGAACTACTATTTATCACTACATTTGATAAAGAAATCGTGCCTGTTGAACTCTGAGTAATAGCGGGAGTTGCGCCCGTTACAAAGCTATCATTAAAAAAAGAACCAGTCGAATCATTAGAGAAGGTGAATGTTTGAAAAAATTGATTATTCGTTGAAACAACATTGGCCCCCGTAACTAGATTTACGGGACATCCAATGGTAATTCCTGGACCAAATAAAACCGACCCACTAAGGATCATAGGATTTAATGTTCCATTTCCAACTCCCGCAGCAAATATTGCGACTTCGGCTCCTCCAGTATTATTTATAAACCCATCATTAGTTCCAAAAGGACCAATATTAAAGCACTGTAGAGCACCTGGTGCGACCCAATTAGGAAGATTAAAGGTATATCCATTGGTAGCATTCACTGTACAATCTTCCATTATTATTACAGTTGTGCCTGCGGCTAATGAATTAAAAATATTTGTTGCAGATTCAAAAGTACATCTATTTATATTTAAAGTACCGCTAGTAGGAGGAGTATGAGTTCCTACAATAAAAGTGGCTTGTTCGGAATCACCAAAGAGCTGAACATTGCCTACCGCAGGGAATACAAGATTTTCTGTATAGGTTCCTCGTTGAATAAAAACCAACCCTCCCCCTCCAAGACTTGCCGCATCAATACCCGCTTGAATAGTTTGATAACCTGCAAAAGTTGCAGGCCCGACTACATAAGGAGTAATAGGATATCCACGTACTGTAGGAGTGATTGTGAGAGTATTATTTAGAGGAGTGCCGACTACACTATTAGTATAAAGAGCATCAAGATTGATATTATGTGCTGCATCGGGACTAACTGCCCCTCCGGAATCACCAGTGATGGTCTGAATATTTGATCCACCCCCCCCTCCGCCTGTAGCTATGCCAGCCTGACTCATTTACTCTCCTCGGCCAAAGATTGCTACAACATAGAAATTACCTGTCGTCACTGTCCCCTTAACGAATACTTGAGTACCATTTTGGAAAACAAAAGTAGTATTCGGAAGAGTTTTATTGGTGGTTAAATCATAAAGGGCAAAGCCTCCCGAAGGAATAAGGTCATTGTCGGTAACCCCATCAAAACTAACAGTGATATCTCCATCTGTAGTATTGATGAATTTAACAAGTCGCATGGAGTGGCTAAAAGCTGTTCCCACGGTTGCATAGGTTCCAGAAATGCTTCCAAAAGCTAAGCTCCTTAAAGAATCAACTCGAACAACTTGTGATTGTGCCATTTACTTATCCTTAGTAAGGATTTAAACAATGTTTTGACCGCACCAAATAGTACCGTTGAAAGTTAAAATGTAAGATTCATAGGCAGTATTGATAAGTTTGGTAGCCGCTGAGGTTCCAGCAGCAGCAATGTTATTGCCATTACCATCAATGGTGATATTTCCTCCGATAGCTGCTTGACCTGCTCCGTCATATACTACGACGGTTCGGCCTGTTCCAGGAACTGCTGGGAGGGTGACAGTCATTACACCCCCTGTTGTGTCTGTAGAAATGAAATAGTCCGTTCCAAGAACTGCATAAGGAGTGGCAGCAGTGTTAGTGCTTGTTACAGCATGTTTGATCCCTGTACCAATCGTTAGGGAGGCGGTACCGCAATCTAATGTCATTCCAGAAGCGGCCCCAGAGGCATTTATTACAATTGCATCCGATACGTTTTCAGTAGCTGTTATGTTGACAGAGCCACCAGTATTTATGATGTCGATGTCTTGAGCAGCCGCGCCTGTTGCTAAGATGTCAATACCGCCCGCTGTTGAAAGGAGTTGGACAGCATCTGCAGCATCTTCGCTGGCGCTTAAAATAAGGGAACCGGCTGTAGTTTGAACCGTTAGATCAAAAGCACCCGTTACTGTGAAATTAGAGGCGGCTGCCGAGTCTAAAGAAAGGGCTCCAGTTGTGTCTACGGCTATCCCTGCTGTTCCGGCATCCACATTAATGCCTCCTGCGGCATTGCTAGCATTGATGACGATGGCAGATGCATCAGCTTCACCGGCAGAAATATTGGTAGAACCGGCCGTACAGGTGATGTCAATATCTTCTGCGGCTGCACCTGCAGCAGTTATGTCAATTCCCCCCGCTGTTGAGACAATGGTGATAGAGTCCGCAACGTTTTCAGTTGCTGAAATATTTACGGAGCCCCCAGTGTTGGAAATATCAATATCCTCAGTGGCAGCCCCTGTTGCGGTTATGTCAATGCCTCCAGCAGAAGCGTTAATCACAATTGCATCGGCAGCATTCTGAGATGAGGCGATGTTAATTTGAAGCGCTGCATCCGCGTCGATACCACCAGCCGCAGATAATAGGGTGACGGCATTGGCTACGGCCTGTTCACCATTAACAATGACGCGTCCCGCTGTTGATATTAACGATAAATTGAATGCTCCTGTTGCTGTGAAGTTGGATGCGGCGGCAGAATCAAGGGAAATGCCTCCAGTCGTATCTACAATGACGCCGGCAGTCCCAGAATCAATGTCAATCCCTCCCCCAGCGGCTGAAGCGACTATATTAATTGCATCGGCACTGGATAAGCCGGCAGTAAGAGTTATGCCTCCTACATCGGAAAGGACATCAATACTTGCCGCGCCAGTTCCTAAATCGGACCTAAGGCGGATAGTTTCTGAAGTCCCACCATTAGCATGTAAATAAATAGACAACGCGGCATCTTCAGTTGATTCAAGATTAACCGAGCTTCCCGTGGCGATGATGTCAATATCTTCCCCAGCAGTCGCACCAGCGGCTAAGATATCAATCCCTCCCGCACTGGAAGTAATCACAATTGAATCAGCGGCATTCTGAGAGGAAGCAATATTTATTTGAGCGGTAGCATCTGCATCGATACCCCCTGAGGAAGCGAAGACCATCGAATCCGCTACAGCTTCTCCGGATGTTAATCGAATCGATCCAGCGGTATTTGTGATGTCGATATCTTCGGTGGCAGCCCCAGCCGCAGTGATGTCGATTCCACCTGCGGAAGCATTAATTACGATGGCATCGGCAGCGTTTTCAGTAGCTACAATGACTACAGATCCGCCAGTGTTGGTTATATTGATATCTTCAGTAGCAGCGCCAACGGCATCAATATCAATTCCTCCCGCACTTGCTACAATGCGAATGGCATCTACAGCGTTTTGCGAAGTGGCTATATTGATTTGAAGAGCCGCATCAACATCGATACCACCCGCGGCCGAGAAAATAGTCACTGCATTAGCAGCAGCTTCTTCACCATTGACAATTACTCGTCCGGCATCACTTGAAAGAGTCAGGTCTATACCCGCTCCGGTTACATCGAATAAGCTAGCGGTATCTGAGGTCATTGATATTGCCCCAGTGGAAGTGAAAGTGACTGCCCCTGATGCTGCAAGTGTAGTAAAGGATCCTGCACCACTTCCCCCAGCAATTGCTTGACCGAGTTTTAATGGGGTAACGATGGTAGTGTCATTAACAAGAGCTTCGGCTTCTGCTTGATTCGCCAATCTCGCAATACCTTTTGTGACTTCTGTGGCATCCGGTGCTCCCGCAATCGCTACAAGAGCGACTTTCGCAGGAGTCATGATGGTAGTATCGTCTGTGCCTGTAGTCGCCTCAGCAGCGGTCGCTAAACGGGCTATGCCAGCCTGTGTCTCGGTGGCTTGGGCATT
>Ga0137342_1000061_pt1 | contig 9898 bp, 9 predicted proteins | sample EasRivERMLT466_2_FD_104769 | JGI IMG/M metagenome (GOLD analysis project Ga0137342, IMG submission 104769) | Soil microbial communities from meander-bound floodplain in the East River, Colorado, USA - East River MetaG ERMLT466_2 | ecosystem: Environmental > Terrestrial > Soil > Floodplain ... | reverse complement strand
GCCGACGGACTGCGTGCGGTGCACGATCTGGCGCTGCAGGTTGGTGAGGTCGACGTCCTCGTTGTCGCAGAGCGTGATGGCGCCCACGCCGGCCGACGCGAGGTAGAGCACGACCGGCGAGCCGAGCCCGCCCGCGCCGATCACCAGCGCGCGCGCCGCGAGCAGCTTCTGCTGGCCTTCGATGCCGACCTCCGGCAGAAGGATATGGCGGCTGTAGCGCAGCAGCTGCTCGTCGTTCATGGGGGTGAGGCGTGAAACGGGGGAGGTGGAGCGAGTGTACAGCAAGACGCCCGGCAGGCGCCGGGCGCTGCGGGCGGCGGGTGTTTCTAGTTCGCGACCTTGACTTCGGTGCCCCGGCTCTTCAGGAAGGCGATCGCCTGATTGAGCTCGTAGTCGTGCTCGGACACGATCTCACCGGGCTGCGGACGCATGAGCTTCTCGTCGACATCCTTCGGACGCAGCGCAGGCGTGAAGTTGTATTGCTGGGCCGCGGCGGCAGCGGCCTTCGCCTTATCCTCTTCCTTGACGTCCTTGGCGTTGTCGGTCAGGTGCTTGGTGAGGTCGGCCTCGCGCACCTTCAGGCCGGCGGCGCGATCGCTCGCCCCGTCGTCGAGCGGAATGTCCGGGATGATGCCCTTGGCCTGGATCGAGCGACCGTTCGGCGTGTAGTAACGCGCGGTGGTGAGCTTGATCGCGGTGTTGTTGCCGAGCGGAAGAATCGTCTGCACCGAGCCCTTGCCGAAGGTCGGCTGGCCCATGATCACCGCGCGCTTGTGGTCCTGCAGCGCGCCGGCGACGATCTCGGACGCCGAGGCCGAGCCGCCGTTCACCAGCACCACCATCGGCACGGTCTTCACGTCGGCAGGCAGCCGGCGGTTGAAGTCGTCCTTCATGCGGCCGCGCAGGTAGTCCTCGGGACGCGCGTTCAGCCTCATCTTGGAATCCTCGGTGCGGCCGTCGGTATATACGACCAGCGCACCCGCCGGCAGGAACGCAGCGGAAACCGCGACGGCGCCGTTCAGCAGCCCGCCCGGATCATTGCGCAGGTCGAGGACGATGCCCTGCATCTGTCCCTGGTTCTCCTTGAACAGCCGCTCGATCGAGCGCGCGAGGTTTTCCCCGGTCTGTTCCTGGAACTGCGTCACGCGGAAGTAAGCGTAGCCGGGCTCGAGCAACTTCGACCTGACGCTCTGGATCTTGATCACGGCGCGGGTCAGCGTCACCACGAAGGGCTTCGCCTCGCCTTTGCGCACGACGGTGAGCGTGATCTGGGTATTGGGCCGCCCGCGCATGCGCTTGACCGCCTCGGTCAGCGTCATCCCCTTCACGGACGTCTCGTCGAGCTTGATGATGAGATCGCCGGGCTTGAGACCCGCCCGCGAGGCGGGCGTATCGTCGATCGGCGACACCACCTTGACGAAGCCGTCCTCCATTCCGACCTCGATGCCGAGGCCGCCGAACTCGCCCTGGGTGCCGACCTGCAGCTCACGGAACGCTTCCTGGTCGAGATAGGCGGAATGCGGGTCGAGCCCGGTCAGCATGCCGTTGATCGCTTCGGTGATCAGCTTCTTGTCGTCCACCGGCTCGACGTAGTCGCTCTTCACCCGGCCGAAGACCTCGGTGAACGCGCGCAGCTCCTCGATCGGCAGCGGGGCGATCGTCGCCGCCTTCTGCGCCACCGCGGAGAAATTGAGGCTGACGGCGACGCCGATCAGCGCGCCGACCGCCAGGAGTCCGAATTGATGCAGCTTGTTACGCATTGCCCACTCCCGAATTACCGTTTACGGCATCTTGACCCAGTCCAGGGGATCCAGCGGCTTGCCTTGGTGCCGGAGTTCGAAGTATAGACCCGAACGGGCGTTGCCGCCGCTGTTGCCCACTGCCGCCACGGCTTCGCCGCCGTGAATTATGTCACCTACCCGCTTGAAAAGAGCCTCGTTATTGCCGTAGAGGCTCATGAAGGCGTCGCCGTGGTCGATGATCAGCAGGTTGCCGAACCCGCGCAGCCAGTCGGAGAACACCACGCGGCCGTCGGCGACCGCCCGCACTTCCTCGCCGGCGCGCGCTGCGATGAACAGCCCTTTCCAGAGCACTCCGCCATCAGAACGTGGACTGCCGAAACGGTTGGCAAGTTCCCCCCGCACCGGCGGAGCGAGCCGTCCCCTCAGCCGGCCGAAGGGGCTGTCGTCTGACGGCACCGGCGCCGCGCGCTCGCCGCGCGGCCGCGGCGCTGGCTTGGGGCGCGCCATCAGCTTCGCCAGGCTCGCAACGAGCCGCGCGAGCCGTGTCTCGTCGCGCTTCAACGTGCCGATTTCCTGCCGCTGGCGCTCGATGTCGCGCGAGATGCGCGCGAGGACCTGGTTGCGCGCGCGCTTCTCGCGCTCGAGACGCGCGCGCTGCGCCCGCTGCTCCGCGGTCACGGCGGAGAGCTCCGTCGCCTTCTGCTCCGCTTCCCGCGCTACTTCGCGCAGGCGGGCGAGGCCGGCGCGCAGATTCGCGATCAGTTCGGCGCGCGCCCGGGAGATGGTGCCGAAGTAATAAAGATGGCGCGCGATCTGGTTGGGGTCCTCGCGGTTGAGCAGGAGCTTCAGGGGCTCCGCCTGCCCGCCGAGGTAGCGCCGGTAGAGCGCATCGGCCAGCAGTGCCTGTTGCGCCTTGAGCGCGCGCTCGCGCTGGCGCGACTCGGCGTTGAGCTCGGAGAGCCGCTTGCTGTGCTCGCGCGACTGGCTCCCGAGCTCGCGCAGCTCGCGGTTCGCCTCCGAGATCGCGCGCTCCGATTCGCGCAGCGCATCGACCGCCTCGCTCTTCGATTCCTCGGACGCGGCGAGCTGCTTCTGCAGCGCCGTGATGCGGCCACGCAGCTCGCGCAGCTCCTTTTCCTTCTCCTTGGCGCTGGCGCTGGCCGGCTCGGCCGCGGGGCTCGCCAGCACGAGCAGCAGGAAGAGGGCGCCTGCCGTGTACGCGTTCACGTGAAGGTGATGAGGGACTTTCCGGTCATCTGCGGCGGCTGCGGCAATCCCATCATGGTGAGCAGCGTCGGGGCCACGTCCTGCAGCGCACCGCGGCTTGCGATCTTCGCCGGGCGGCCGACGTAGACCAGGGGCACGAGGTTCAACGTGTGCGCCGTGTGCGGCTGCCGCGTCGCCAGGTCGAGCATGGTCTCGGCGTTGCCGTGATCGGCCGTGATCAGCACCTCGCCGCCGGCCTCCCGCATCGCCGTGACCACGCGCCCGATGCACTCGTCGAGCACCTCGATGGCGCGGATGGCGGCCGCAAGGTTGCCGGTGTGGCCGACCATGTCGCCGTTGGCAAAGTTGCAGATGATGGCGCTGAACTGCCGGCTGCGGATGGCCTCCACGAGCTTTTCCGTGACCTCGTATGCGCTCATCTCGGGCTTGAGATCGTAGGTCGCGACCCGCGGAGAAGGCACGAGCACGCGCGCCTCGCCCGGGTACGGGGCTTCCAGGCCGCCGTTGAAGAAATAGGTTACGTGCGCGTATTTCTCGGTCTCGGCGATGCGCAATTGCCTCAGGCCCCGCGCCGCGATGGTCTCGCCGAAGCCGTTGGCGACGCTCTGCGGCGGAAATGCCGTCGGGATCCGGGCGAAGTCTTCGCCGTAGCTCGTGAGCGTGCAGAAGTATCCCAGCCGCGGGACGCGCTCGCGCGAAAAGCCGTCGAAGCCGGGATCGTTCAGCGCGCGTGTCAGCTGGCGGGCGCGGTCCGCCCGGAAATTCATGAATACGACGGCATCCCCGTCCTCCATCCGTGCACCGGCGCCGATGGCTGTGGCCTGGACGAATTCATCCGATTCGCCCCGCGCGTAGGCCGCGCGCAGGCCCTCGACGGCGGTGGCCGCGCGCTGCGCGGCGTGTCCCTGCGTCAACAGATCGTACGCCGGGCGCACGCGCTCCCAGCGACTGTCGCGGTCCATTGCGTAATAGCGGCCGCAGATGGAAGCGATGCGTCCGGCTTTCACCTCTGTGCACAGCCGCTCGAGCGCGACGAGCGACGCCTCGGCGCTGCGCGGCGGCGTATCGCGCCCGTCCAGAAACGCGTGCATCCGGATCTCCTTCACGCCGGCGCGCGCGGCCATCCGGAGCAGGGCGTGGATCTGCGACTCGTGGCTGTGCACGCCGCCGGGGGAAAGCAGGCCCAGCACGTGCAGCGCGCGGCCGGCGCCGCGCGCGGTCTCGATCGCCTTGGCGAGCGCAGGGTTGCGCAGGAACTCTCCGGTCTCGATGGCGTTCTCGATTCGCGTGTAATCCTGGTAGACGACGCGGCCGGCGCCGATGTTCATGTGCCCGACCTCGGAGTTGCCCATCTGGTCCTTGGGCAGTCCGACCCATTTCTCGGACGCGTCAATCGTGGTGTGGGGGCAGGTCTGCCACAGGAGATCCCAGTGCGGCTTGTGCGCCTGGCAGATCGCGTTGTGCGCGCACTCCTCGCGATGCCCGTATCCGTCCAGTATGATCAGAAGCACCGGGGTGAGGGTCATGGAGTCGCGGATTCCTGAGGCGCAGTTTTCTGGATGGCGATTTTAGACCATTCCAGCGGGTTGAACTTCCTGCGCGTGGGCGTGCTGCTGACGGGTATCGCATGGACGATTCCGTTCCTGCAGCCTTATCACCACTATCCGCTTACGGCCTTTTACAGCGAGTGGCTCGCATTCGCACTCGGCCTCGCCACCGCGGTACCACTGCTGCGCAAGGAGTCGTGGCACGAGGCGACGGTGCCATTCATCGCGCTCGCGCCGCTCGCGCTCGCCGCGGTCGTGGCGGTGCAGGTTGCGCTCGGACGCGTGCCTTATGCCGAGCAGGGACTGACCGCGGGGCTCTATCTCGCATGGGCGGGGCTGTTGCTGCTGCTGGGGCACACGCTGGGACGCGGGCTCGCACTCGATTGGATTGCGCGCACGCTGGCCTGGTTCCTGCTTGCAGGTGGGCTGCTTCAGGCCCTGATTGGCCTGGCGCAGCATTACTCGTTTTCGGGCCCGCTCGACTTCCTGGTCGCGCGCAGGGGCTGGCAGGTGATCTACGGTAATCTCGGTCAGCCCAATCACTATGCCGCCTGCGTCACGCTCTCCCTCGCCTCGGCGGCGTATCTATATGGTCGCGGCAGTCTCAGGGGCGCACGGGCTGGCGCGTGTGCTGCCCTGTTCCTGATCGTGCTGGCCCTTGCGGGCTCGCGCAGCTCGTGGCTTTATCTCGCTACGCTAGCCGCGCTCGCCCTCCTGCTGCATCGCCGCCGGCGCGACGGGGCGAGTCGCAGGCTGGCTCTTTTCGCGTGCTGGCTGCTCCCGGGCTTCATGGTCGCGCATGGGCTGGTGATGGTTCCGTTCCTTGCGCCGGTGGAAGGCCCGTTGATGACGACTTCCGCGGAGCGGCTGTTCCAGGTCGCGGCCGGCATCGCGCCGCGTTTGCAGCTGTGGAGCGAGGCGTGGCAGATGTTCCTCTCGGCTCCGATTCTCGGCGCCGGTTTCGGGCGGTTCGCGTGGCACCATTTCCTGCACCAGGCAGCGGGCGAGGCAACGGCAGCGCCCGGGTTGTTCAATCACGCGCACAACATCGTTCTCCATCTCCTGGCGGAAACCGGGATCGCGGGCGCACTCATCATTGTGGGTGCGGTGCTCGCCTGGCTCGCGGACTTGCGGCGCGTGAGTCTCGACCCCGCGTGGTGGTGGTTGCTGTCGGCGCTCGCGGTGATGGGTATCCACAGCCTGCTCGAGTACCCCCTCTGGTATTCCTACTTTCTGGGCCCGACGGCATTCCTGCTGGGGCTCGGCGCGCAGCGCCACTTCGTGCTGCGCTTGCCCGGCGCGGGGCGCGCCGCGGTGGCGCTGGCACTCGCCGCGGGCTGCGTGAATCTCGCCGCCGTGATTCCTCCCTATCGCGACTTCGAGCGGCTCGTGTTCGGAGCCGGTCCGCAATCATCCAGCGATCCGGCTTTTGCGCAGGAGTTGATGGAGGTACACCGCGAGCCGCTGCTCAGGCCCTACGTCGAGCTCGCGATCGCGCATGGCGTAATCGTCGACCGTGCGCAACTTGGCGACAAGCTGGATCTCGTCACCCGCGCCCTGCATTTTGCGCCGCTGGAGGTGGTGGCCTATCGCCAGGCGCTGCTGCTGGCTCTGGCGGGGCACGCGCAAGCGGCGAGCGAGCAGCTGGGTCGGTCGCTTGCCGTGTATCCCGCAGAGCGCGCAGCGATCGTCGTGGAGCTCGAGCAACTCGTGCCGCGCCACCCCTCCGAGCTGGCCCCTCTGCTAGAATTGGCGACTTCGAAAATCGGCGATGGGCGCGCAGCGCGAGACGGAAGGTGACGCGCGCCGATGCTCAAGGATTCGAGTTGGAGTCGTTCCTGGTATTTCTGCAGAAGAGCCCGTTCAACATGCTGCTGTTCGGGCTTGCGCTCGCGTCGGGCGCGATGCTGCTATGGCCGCTCATCTCGAGGCCGTTCCGGGTTTCGCATGAAGTGGGCGCGATCGAGGCGGTGCAGCTCATCAACCGCCGCGACGCGCTGGTGCTCGACGTGCGCGAGACCGGCGACTACACCGCCGGGCACATCGCCAACGCCAAGCACGTCCCCGAGGCGCAGCTCGCCGACCGCATGAAGGAGCTCGAGAAGTTCCGGGCGCGCCCGATTGTCGTCAGCTGCCGCACCGGCACGCGGGCGCCGTCGGTGAGCGGGATGCTGCGCAAGAAAGGGTTCGCCGAGGCATTCGCGCTGCGTGGCGGCATCGCGGCGTGGCAGCAGGCGAGCCTGCCACTGGAAAAAGGCTGAATGGCGCAGAAGGTGACGATGTACAGCACGGGGGTCTGTCCGTACTGCCAGATGGCCGAGCGGCTGCTGCGTTCCAAGGGGGTGGCCGTGATCGAGCGCATCCGGGTGGACCTCGAGCCGGAGCGACGGGCGGAGATGATGGAGAAGACCGGCCGGCGCACCGTCCCCCAGATCTATATCGGCGACACGCACGTCGGCGGCTTCGACGATCTGGCCGCGCTTGACCACGCCGGCAAGCTCGACCCGCTGCTGCGCGGTGAGCCGCCCCCGGCCTGAAAGGACCACGCATGAGCGAGCAACAGCCGTTCTTCAACATCGACCGGATCTACCTGAAGGATCTGTCGCTCGAGATCCCGAACGCGCCGCAGGTGTACGCCGAGCGCGAAGCGCCGAATATCGACATCAGCCTGCACAACGAGGTGCGGCCGCTCGAGGGCGGGGTGTTCGAGGTGGTGCTGACGGCGACCGTGACCGCGAAGGTGAAGGACAAGACGGCGTTCCTGGTGGAAGTCGCGCAGGCCGGAATCTTCCAGATCCGCAACGTGCCGCAGCAGGAGCTCGAGGCCACCCTCGGCGTCACCTGCGGCAATATCCTGTTCCCGTACTTGCGCGAGAGCATCTCGAACGTGGTGGTGCGCGGCGGGTTCCCGCCGTTTCTGCTGAGCCACCTGAGCTTCGAGGCGCTCTACCAGCAGCAGCGCCAGCAGCAGCAGGCCGGCGCGGCAACACCGCCCGCCGCCTAGCCGCAGCGACGAGTGACGGGTAATGAATGACGGGCAAGGAGCCTGACGTGCGCGTGCTCTCGCGGCTTGCGGTCGCAACCGCCCTGGTGATGGGGGCCGTCAGCGCGTTTCACGCGGGCGCCGCGGAGTTCCGCTCGGTGGCGGAGAGCGCAGCCGTGCTCTACGACGCGCCCTCCGCGAAGGCGAAGAAGCTCTACGTCGTGGGCCACGGCTACCCGGTCGAAGTCGTGGTCGTGGTGGAGGGCTGGAGCAAGGTGCGTGACGCCAGCGGCGAGCTGACCTGGATCGAAAGCAAGCTGCTCTCCGAGAAACGTACCGTCGTGGTCCGGATGCCGCTCGCGCAGGTGCGGGAGTCGGCGGACGACAGCGCACCGGTCGCGTTCCAGGCGCAGCAGAACGTGCTGCTCGAGCTGCTGGAGGTGGCGGGCAACGGCTGGCTGCGGGTGCGCCACCGCGATGGCCCCTCCGGCTTTGTCCGGGTCGCGCAGGTGTGGGGCGTCTAGTTGAAAATCGCGGTACTCGGCGCAGGCGCCTGGGGCACGTCGATCAGCGTCAATCTGTGTGCCCGGCACGACGTGCGCCTCTGGGCGCGTGATGCGAGCCTCGTCTCGACGCTGCGCGCGGACCGCGCCAACCTGCGTTATCTCCCCGGCATCGTCCTGCCACCGGCGCTTGCGCTGGAGCACGATCTCGCCCGCGCGCTCGACAGCGCGGAGCTCGCGCTCGCGGCGGTGACGACGAACGGCCTGCGTGAAACGCTGCGCGCGATGCGCGGGTCGGGCCGCGGGACGCCGCTGGTGTGGCTGTGCAAGGGCTTCGAAAGCGGGCAGGCCAAGCTGCCGCACCAGGTCTGCGCCGAGGAGCTGCCGGGAAGTGTGCCTCGCGCAGTGCTTTCCGGGCCGAGCTTCGCCGAGGAAGTCGCACGGGGGCTGCCCGCGGCGCTCGCGCTCGCGTCCGAGCACCCGGAGTTTGCCCGGATGGCGGCGCGCGCCCTGCACGGACCGACGCTCCGCGTCTACTTGAGCGAGGACGTCATCGGCGTGGAAGCCGCGGGCGCGGTGAAGAACGTCATCGCGATTGCGGCCGGCGTGAGCGACGGACTCGAGCTGGGGCTATCCGCGCGCGCCGCGCTGATCACGCGGGGGCTTGCCGAAATGATGCGGCTGGGCGTCGCGCTCGGCGGACGCGCGGAGACGTTCATGGGACTCGCGGGCGCCGGCGACCTGATACTCACCGCGACCGGGGACCTGTCGCGCAACCGCAAGGTGGGACTCGCGCTCGCCCGCGGCACGCCGCTCGATGCGGTACTTGCGGGCCTGGGGCACACCGCGGAGGGCGTGCACACAGCACGCGCCGTCGCGGCCCTCGCGCAGAAGCTCGCGGTCGAAATGCCGATCACGCGCGCGGTGTGCCGGGTCCTCGACGATCCGCGCCAGGCCCGCGCGGCGGTGCAGGAGCTCCTCGCGCGCGAGCAGAAGACCGAGTACTAGCGTCGCGCCCGAAATAGCCGGAACGCGCCCCGAAACTCGATTTTTGACGCCTGACGAAGGCGCCTACCCCGGGCGTGGGTGAAATCGTGGGTTGCCGCCGGAGCAAAAACAAGATACCCTTACATATCAAAGGGATGTAGCGAGAACGTGGTGACCAACTTGAACTTCCCTGAAAGCGCCAATGGGCCGGCCTGAAAAGATCCGTCTCGGCGAGATCCTGGTCCAGCAGAAGCTGCTCACCGAAGAGCAGCTGAAGAGCGCGCTGGACGAGCAGAAGAAGAGCGGGCGGCGCCTCGGTCGCGTAGTGATCGACAGAGGCTTCGTCTCCGAGGAGCAGATCTCGGAAGCGCTCGCCCGTCAGCTGAATCTCCCCTACGTCAACCTCAAGTTCTACAACGTCAAGCGCGAGCTGATGGCCAAGCTGCCGGAGTCGGCGGCACGCCGCTTCCGCGCGCTGGTGCTCGAGGATACCGGCGCGACCTACAAGGTCGGCATGGCCGATCCCACCGATCTCACGGCGTACGACGAGCTCGTGCGGATACTGCGGCGCGACATCGACCTGGTTGTGGTCATGGGCTCCGAGCTGATGCGCACCATCGACCAGACCTACCGGCGCACCGAGCAGATCACCGGGCTCGCGCAGGAACTCCAGGCCGAGCTCGGCGACACCTCGATCGTCGATTTCGGCGCGCTGGCGCTCACGCCGGGACTCGAGGAAGCCCCGGTCGTGAAGCTGCTGCAGACGGTTTTCGAGGACGCCGTGCAGGCGCGCGCCTCCGACATCCACATCGAGCCGCAGGAGAAGCGGCTGCACATCCGTTTCCGCATCGACGGCGTGCTGCACCTGCAGACCGCGGCGGACCCCAAGATCGCCACGGCCGTGGTGCT
>Ga0137342_1000059_pt1 | contig 10084 bp, 9 predicted proteins | sample EasRivERMLT466_2_FD_104769 | JGI IMG/M metagenome (GOLD analysis project Ga0137342, IMG submission 104769) | Soil microbial communities from meander-bound floodplain in the East River, Colorado, USA - East River MetaG ERMLT466_2 | ecosystem: Environmental > Terrestrial > Soil > Floodplain ... | reverse complement strand
GCGCCCATGGTCGGCGGCATGATCACCGCGCCACTGCTGTCCATGTTCGTGATCCCCGTGGCCTATCTCCTGATGCGCCAGCCGCGCCGCGCACATAGAGAGAATCCGGTCATTCGCGACATGATTCGTCAAGCAACCTGATGCCAGTATTTATCTCAACCGAATTGAAAGGAGAAAATGCAATGAAGCAGACTATCGCGCTGTCGCTGGTCCTTGCGCTGTCCACAGCAATTCCTGCCACGAGTCATGCCCAATCCGGCGGGGCGAAAGGCATGGACACGGCCAGCAAGCCGATTGCCGGGACGCAGGCCGCGCACACGGCAACCGGCGTGGTGAAGAAGGTCGACGCCGCAAAGAGCACCGTGACCCTCGCCCACGATCCGGTCAAGAGTCTCAACTGGCCGGCGATGACCATGGACTTCCGCGTGCGCGACAAGGCGAGCCTCGCCACGCTCAAGCCCGGACAGAAGATCGAGTTCGAGCTGGTCGAAGAGAAAAAGGGCAGCTACGTCATCAGCCGCATCAAGTGAGCGGCGTCCGTGGCAACGCTCTAATGAGCGACATCGTCAAAGGCAAGGGTACGGGCGAGGCGGAGCTACTGCTTCACGAAGTATCTTGAGCCGTTCTGGAGCCGCAGTCCGTTTCCCCACTACGTGGCGCGCGGCGGCGATGAGAATGCCGGGCGCTGGCACGACGAAAAGTTCGATCCGCGCGTGCTATATCGCAAGCATTGGAAAGCCCCGCATGGCGCGAGTCTCCAGGAGGTCGCTTTGTTCTGCGATACCGACGCGACAGGCGTCCAAAGCGTGGCGTATTTCTCTACCGTGCGCGTCGAGCGCGCACCCCAAAACTCGTTCCCTGCTGCCGCCCGGCCCGATCGGTGCGGCAACGTACAGAGAGTAACGGTCCTTCGTAGTATTTTCCACGATTCTCAACAGCCATCCCGCGTTGCGTCTTGCGATCGTATTCGTCTCGCCACGGATAACGAAACGCTCGAAGACGTACTCAATGAACTACCGTCATGGCGACACGGTCTACCGATTGGAGTGAGCACCAAGAGGACGCATTGAGATGACCACAGCCGGTTCCGGCGCCTTCGTTTTCTTCGGTGCGACCGGCGATCTGGCGTACAAGAAGATCTTCCCGGCGTTGCAGGCCTTGATCCGCGCCGGGGATCTCGACATACCGATCATCGGCATGGCCCGCGCCGGTTGGACGCTCGACAAGCTGCGCGAACGTGCGCGTGACAGCCTGGAGAACAATGGCGGGATCGACGCCGATGCATTCGCCAAATTGTCGGCGCAACTGCAGTACGTCGACGGCGACTACGCGGATCCGGCGACCTACCAGTGCCTGAAGCGAACCCTGGGCGCCGCCGCCCGCCCGCTGCACTACATGGCGATTCCGCCGAGCATGTTCGGCGCCGTGGTGCGGGGGCTGGCGCAAGCCGGCTGCGCCGACGACGCCCGCATCACCGTAGAGAAGCCGTTCGGTCGCGACCTTGCCTCCGCGCAGGCACTCAACCGCACGCTGCACGAGGTCTTCCCCGAATCGGCGGTATTCCGGATCGATCACTATCTCGCCAAGGAGGCGGTGCAGAATCTGCTGTACTTCCGCTTCGCCAATGCCTTCCTGGACCCGGTCTGGAACCGCAACTACGTCGACAGCGTGCAGATCACCATGGCCGAGGACTTCGGCGTGCAGGGTCGCGGAGCGTTCTACGAAGAGGTCGGCACGATCCGCGATGTAGTGCAGAATCACCTGCTGCAGGTGATCGCGCTGCTGGCGATGGATGCGCCGGCCGGGCGCGATACGCAGTCCGTGCGCGCCGAGAAGCTGCGGCTGTTCCGCGCCATGCGGCCACTGGATGCGGCCTGCGTGGTGCGCGGCCAGTTCCGCGGCTATCGCGATGAAAAAGGCGTGGCGGCGAATTCCCAGGTCGAGACCTTTGCCGCGGTGTGCCTGCACATTGACACCTGGCGCTGGGCCGGCGTGCCGTTCTACATCCGCGCAGGCAAGTGCTTGCCGATCACCACGACGGAGGTCATGGTGCGTCTGAAGTGCCCGCCGCTGGCGATCTTCGACGATATCAGCCCGGCGACCTCGAACTATTTCCGATTTCGGCTCAGCCCCGAGGTGACGATCTCGACGGGCGCGCGGGTCAAGCGGCACGGCGAGGACATGCGCGGCGAGCCGGTGGAGCTGATCGCCCGCCACGAGCCGCGCAGCGAACAATCGCCATACGAGCGCCTGCTGCACGATGCGCTGCGCGGCGATCCCTCGCTGTTCACGCGCGACGACAGCGTCGAAGCGGCGTGGCGGGTCATCGACCCGGTGCTCGGCATACCGGCGCCATTGCACGAATACGAGCCCGGCAGCTGGGGACCGCAGGCCGCGGCTGGCATCGTACAGGGCGCCAAGGGCTGGCACGACCCCAGGCCCGAGACGACGGCACCGTGCTGAACGATAGAACTCCCTGCGTGCGCGGCCTGCCGCTGCCGCTATGCGCATCTGCCCCGGAGGTTTCGAATGCCGCTCGCGATTGAAGACTACGCCCTGATCGGCGACTGCCATACCGCGGCGCTGGTCGGACGTGACGGCTCGATCGACTGGTTGTGCTCGCCGCGATTCGATTCGGGCGCGTGCTTCGCGGCATTGCTGGGCACGCCGGAGCACGGGCGCTGGCTGATCGCGCCAGCCGCGCAGGCGAGCAGCGTGCGGCGCAGGTACCGCGACGGCACGCTCATCCTGGAGACCGAGTTCGAGACCGGCGAAGGCGCGGTGCGCATCATCGACTGCATGCCGCTCGCGAACGAGCGCTGGGACGTCCTGCGCATGGTCGAGGGACTGCGGGGCCGCGTCGCGATGCGCATGGAGCTCGTCATCCGGTTCGATTACGGCGCGATCGTGCCCTGGGTGCACCGCTCGGGCGGCACGCTGCTGGCGACCGCGGGGCCGGACACGCTGGAGCTGCACACCGCGGTCCCCGTGCACGGCGAGAACATGAAGACGGTGTCCGAGTTCCGCGTCGTCGAGGGCGAGCGCCTGCCATTCGTGCTCAACTACCGCCCATCCTGGGAGCCCACGCGGCAGGCAACCGACCCGGAAAGGATGCTGGCCGCCACTGCGGACGCATGGCGCGAGTGGTCCGGTCGCTGCACTTTCCAGGGGCGCTGGCGCGAAGCCGTGATGCGCTCGCTGATCACGCTGAAGGCCCTGACCTACGCCCCCACCGGCGGGATCGTCGCGGCACCCACGACGTCACTGCCGGAGCATCCTGGTGGTACGCGCAACTGGGACTACCGCTACTGCTGGCTGCGCGACGCGACGTTCACGCTGAACGCCCTGCTGCTTGCCGGCTACCAGGAGGAGGCGGTGGCCTGGCGCGAATGGCTCCTGCGCGCCGCGGCCGGGTCGCCCGCAGACCTGCAGATCCTCTACAGCGTCACCGGCGAGCGACGCCTCGACGAGTACCAAGTGGACTGGCTGCCCGGCTACGGCGGCGCGGTTCCGGTACGCGTGGGAAACGCGGCAGCGACGCAGTTCCAGCTCGACGTCTACGGCGAAGTCATGGATACCCTGCATCTTGCGCGTGCCGCAGGCCTGGGTCCGGCGCCGGCTGCCTGGAAGCTGCAGCTCGCTCTGCTCCGCTTCCTGGAATCGAACTGGCAGCAGCCGGATGAAGGCATCTGGGAGATCCGCGGTCCGCGCCGCCATTTCACGCACTCCAAGGTCATGGCCTGGGTGGCATTCGACAGGGCGATCAAGGATGCCGAGCACTGCGGCCTCGACGGCCCGGTCGGGCGCTGGCGGAAGGTACGCGATGCGATACATGCGCAGGTCTGCACCAAGGGCTACGATGCGCAGGCGAACACGTTCGTGCAGTACTACGGAGCGCCGCACCTCGATGCCAGTCTGCTCCTCATTGCCGAAGTCGGCTTCCTGCCCCCCGACGACCCGCGCGTGCTCGGCACCATCGATGCGATCGAGCGCAATCTGGTCGTCGACGGACTGGTGCTGCGCTACCTGACCTCGACCGGCGTGGACGCGCTGCCGCCGGGCGAGGGCACCTTCCTGCCCTGTTCATTCTGGCTGGCCGACTGTCTCATCCTGGCCGGACGCCGCCAGGAAGGCGAAGCCCTGTTCGAGCGGTTGCTTTCCCTGAGCAACGACCTCGGCCTGCTGTCCGAGGAATACAATGCGCGCGACAAGCGCATGCTCGGCAACTTTCCGCAGGCGCTGACGCACATGGCGCTGGTCAACACCGCCCGCCTGCTGTCCATTCCTGCGCACCAGGCCACGCGGTCCTGCGCGGCAGGCGAGCGGGCGGGCGCCGCGATGCCGGTCTCCTGATGCAGCGGTATCGCCGCGGCCGCCAGGAAAGTCGGTCTGTACGCCGACGCACGGACACGCCATGACCATCGAGGCCACTGTGAGCAGTCGAGGGCTGCCCCGGAGAAGGGGAATTCATGAAAGGTCAGCATGCTGGAAGCGCGCCTCGAAGGCCGCAAGCCGGTCGCGGTCACGCACCGGGCGGCGACCACGGGCCAGGCGGTCAGCGGCGCCGCGGGAAAGCTTGCGCGGATGCTCGACAGCGCCTTCGGGAAAGAGCGCCGTCAGCGCAACCGGTCCGGGGGACATTTCCCGCAGAAGCAGGAGACGCCCGACCAGCCATGAGCGACACCGCGGCGAGCCTGCGCCGCAGGATCGACGGGCTGCCGGCAGGTCCGCATGCAGGCCTAACAGCAGGGCCTGGGTGCCACCAGCAGTGCGCTACCCGCCTTTCGGCGGTTCGACGTGCCCGCCGAACTCGAAGCGCATCGCCGACAGGAGCTTGTCCGCAAACTCGGCTTCGCCGCGCGAACTGAACCGCGCATAGAGCGCGGCGCCAAGCACCGGCGCGGGCACACCTTCGTCGATGGCAGCCTGGATCGTCCACCGTCCCATGCCGGAATCGGACACCCGGCCGTCGAACTTTTCGAACGACGGATCCCTGGCCAGCGCGGTCGCGGTCAGGTCCAGCAGCCACGAGGAGATCACGCTGCCGCGCCGCCAGAGCTCCGCAATGTTGCGCAGGTCGAGGTCGAACTGGAACTCCGCCGGATTGCGCGGCGCGCTCCTGCCGGCATCAGGAGCCTGTCCGCTCTTGCCCGCATTGGCATGCGCCAGGATGTTCATGCCCTCGGCATAGGCAGCCATCAGGCCGTACTCGATGCCGTTGTGGACCATCTTGACGAAGTGTCCGGCGCCGCTGGGTCCGCAATGCAGGTAGCCCTGTTCGGCGGTGCCGCCCATCTTCTCCCGCCCCGGCGTGCGCGGGAGGTCGCCCGCACCGGGCGCCAGCGTCCGGAACACCGGATCGAGGTGCCGCACCGCTTCATCCGGGCCGCCGATCATCAGGCAGAAGCCGCGCTCCAGGCCCTTGACGCCGCCGCTGGTGCCGCAATCGACGTAATGGATCTGCCTTGCCGCCAGTTCCCCGGCGATGCGGATGTCGTCCGCATACCAGGAGTTGCCCCCGTCGATGAGCATGTCGCCCGGCTCCAGATGGGCAAGGAGGTCGGCGACGAGCTGCCCGACGGAGTCCACCGGGACCATCATCCAGATTGCCCGCGGCTTCTTCAGCTTCTCCACCAGGTCCGCGAGCGAGGTTGCGCCGACGGCATTTTTCCGGGTCGACTCCTGCACCGCTTCGGGCGACCTGTCGAAGACGACGCACTGATGCCCTCCCCGGAGCAGGCGCCGCACCATGCTGGCGCCCATTCTTCCAAGTCCGATCATTCCGATTTGCATGGCCATCTCCTCTTCCGAATTGATTCATGACGCCCGGGTTACGTTCACTACCTGGTTTGATTGCGCCTCTCAGCCGATTCACGGCGGCGACTACCTTTTCGTCGCCAGGAGGAATACTCCCACATGCGAAATCCCCCCAGGAACGCGTTGGCGTTGTCGCCGCCCCGGCAACCCGGCGGCATTTCCTTGAGTTTTTTCACGTTGCCGCCGCCGAGGACCACATCATCCGGATGCAGCGCGGCGACCAGCAGGGCGACCACCTTGGCGACGTGCAGGCGCCATTTCTTCTTTCCCTGCTTTTTCAACGCGTCAGCGCTCACATGGTCTTCAAAGGTGCCATTCTTGTAAGGAAGGTGAGCGAGTTCCATCGGCATGACGATGCCGTCCACCACCATGGCCGAGCCCAGTCCCGTTCCCAGGCCAAGGAACAGCAGCTTGCCGCCACGGTAACTGCCCAGGGCCTGCATGGCCGCGTCGTTGATCAGCCTGACCGGGCATCCGAAGGCGGATTGGAAGTCGAACCCGACCCAGCCCCGGGCAAGGTTAGGCGGTTCCGACACGGCGCGATCGCGGAGCGCCGGCCCCGGGTAACCGATCGAGATCACCTCATATTTCCAGTCCTTCGCCAACTTCCTGACGCCGGAAACCATCCGCTTGGCTGTCATCTTCGTCCCGGAGGAAAACTTCCGAGGTTCGTCTTGCCCGGTGGCGAAAATCTTTACGTTCGACCCGCCTACGTCCACAACCAGCACATTCATGATTCCTCCAGACGTTCGCGCGAAGAAACCCGTGAGCCGGCGCCAGGAAAGCCGCTGCCCTTCGGATTCGTCAGCGCCACCTTCTCATCATTGGCGCTGTGTTGGCGGCAGTGCGTCACCAGGCCAACCAGCACCGCAGCAGCGATTGAATCGTCGGCGTCAGGCGCGAGCGGTTGTAGGCGTCCACCGCTTTCCTGATCGCTTCGGCCGGAGTCGGATAGGCGTAAACGACGCGAGCAAGCGCGTGCAGACGGATCCCCACGATCATTGCCAGGGTGATCTCGTTGATGCGGCCGATTCCGGGGGTGCGGCTTACGCTCGTCGCCAGGGATATCGACGCGCCGTACTCTGGGATAATGGAAGATCATCTCTTTCAAACGATGTCCGGTGCGCTGCGCGCTCTGGATGGCGCCGGCGCCGCATTGGTGGGTGAACACACCAGCGAAGGGGCCGAGCTTGGGCTGGGTTTCGCGATCAACGGGACTCATCGGTCAAGTGCGGCCTCGGGACGGGAAGCTCGCACCATCGATGATACTGCGTTAGGAAGACGCCATCTGCGGCGTGTGTAAACTGCGAAATATTTCTGTTAATTTATTGTGACTTCCGTTGCAGGAGTGCGAGCTTGAGTCGGTTTCACAAACGATTACAGGTACTCGCACCCGCGATGCTCAGGACCTTGCGGCGCGGCATCGAGAAGGAGAGCCTGCGCGTCAGGCCGGACGGCATGCTCGCCGATATGCCGCATCCGACGGCGCTCGGCTCGGCGCTCACTCACCCTCACATCACCACGGATTTCAGCGAATCGCAGCTTGAGCTGATCACCGGCGTTCACGATGGCATCGAGCCTTGCCTTGAGGAACTTACCGAAATTCATCAATTGGTTTACCGGCATGTAAATGACGAAATCCTGTGGTGCGCCAGCATGCCGTGCAGGCTGCCCGCGGACGATGGCATTCCCATCGGGCAGTATGGCCGTTCCAATGTGGGCACGGCGAAAACCGTGTATCGCCAAGGCCTTGCGCATCGCTATGGCAGGCGCATGCAGACCATCTCCGGCATCCATTACAACTTTTCTTTGCCGAATGCAGCCTGGCCGCTGCTGCGACAGGCCGCCGGGCACAACGGCACGATCCAGGCCTATCAGAACGACGCGTATTTTTCCCTGATACGCAACTTCCGGCGTCACTCGTGGCTACTGCTGTATCTATTTGGCGCCTCACCGGCGGTCTGCAAGACTTTCGTCGCCGGCCGCGCGCACACGCTGCGGGAATTGACGCGCGGCACGTTGTATCTTCCCGGGAGCACGTCGCTGCGCATGGGCCCTCTGGGCTATCAGAGCGAGGCGCAAGCCGCGCTCGCTGTGAGCTACAACAGCCTGGACAGCTACGCCCGCTCGCTTCATGGCGCGCTCACCGCGCCTTATCCGCCGTATGCGGCCATAGGCATACGTGACGGCAAAGACTACCGGCAACTCAGCACGACGCTGTTGCAGATCGAAAACGAGTTCTACGGGACCATCCGGCCCAAGCGGCCGATCCGCCCGGGCGAGCGCCCGCTGCATGCGCTGCGCGAGCGCGGCGTCGAGTACGTCGAAGTGCGCTGCCTCGATCTGGACCCGTTTTGTCCCATAGGCATCACCGCGGGCGTGATCCGTTTTCTCGACGTGTTTCTGCTGCATTGCCTGTTGAGCGACAGCCCCCGGGACACGCCCGATGAAATTGCCGCCATGTCGAATAACCAGCACCGGGTCGCTGATAATGGACGGGATCCGGACCTGCGCTTATCCAGGCGAGGTGAGGAACTTCCGCCGCAAATCTGGGGCGGAGAACTGCTGCGCGAGTGCGAGCCCATCGCCGCCGCGCTCGATGAGGCTCACCGCAGTACCGCGTACCGCGATGCATTGTCGGCTGCCGCCGCGGCGCTCGAGAATCCCGCGCTGACTCCGTCGGCGCGCATTTTGCGGGAGATGGAGCAGAGCCACAACAATTCCTATTTCCACTTTGCGCAGACGCAGTCGGCGCGCCACCGCCGTACTCTGCTGGCGTTGCCGCTGGCGGCCGAAGCGAAAGCGCGCTGGTCGCGTATGGCTGAAGAGTCGATCGAAGCGCAGCGGCAAATCGAAGCGCAAGACACCATGCCGTTCGAGATTTACCGGCAGCAGTACCTGTCGCCGGAGATGCTGAATTCGCGCCAGTTTCGATGAGGGGACATCAAGGATCGCCATAGCGAGTGAAACTCCCGTCGTGCGAAGTCGAGATCCTCGACACGCATCAGCCGGACATCGCGAAGAAAGCGAAACACTACGGGATACGCGGCGTCCCTGCCGTAGTCATCGACGGAAAGCTTGCCGACTGCCGCGCCGGGCGCGGCCCGGACGAAGCACAGTTGCGGGCGGCAGGCATCGGCACACCTCTTTGATGGGGTAATGCACCGCCCCGTCAGGCGGCATCCGCGGTGGCGACGCGCAATTCGCGGAGCGCGCTCACGCTCACGTTGACGGCCGAGCGCAGGAACAGGCACGCCAGCGCGAATCCGGCAAGAAGGTCAGGCCAGCCGGACTGGGTCAGCCACACCGCGCCCGCCGCGACGAAGACGGCGAGATTGGATGCAATGTCGTTTCGCGAGCACTCCCACACGGAACTCATATTTACGTCTTCGGTGCGGTGCTTCCACAGCAACGCCAGGCAGGTCGCGTTTGCAGCGAGGGCGACGAGGCTGACGATGCCCATGGTCTCGAATACCGGCACTCCCGGATGCAGCACACCGTAGATCACCTGCCCCAGCACGAACAATCCGGCGGCCATGATGAGACAGCCTTTGAACAGCGCGACTTTTGCCTTGGAACGAGCGCCGCGGGTCACGGCGTAAATGCTCAAACCATAGGTCAGCGCGTCGCCCAGGTTGTCGAGTGAATCCGAGAGCAGCGCCGTGGACCTCGCAAGCAGGCCCGAGGCAAGCTCCACCACGAACATCACGGCGTTGATCGCCAGCACGATCTTGAGTGTCGCGCTCTGCCGCGCCTTCAGCGCCTCGATCGCGCATTCCTTGTCGCTGCAACAATCCGTCATAATGGACGGTATATTACGCGGTATCGGCATGGGATCCACGCCCCGGAGCACGCCCGATAGCGAAGCTTCCTCGTGATGGACTTATCGCTTCAGCGTTACGCGTTTTTTGCGCTCGCGGCCGCCGCGCTGTTCGGCGCGAGCACGCCGATCGCCAAGCTGCTGCTCGGGGAGGTTTCCCCGGTCGTACTGGCGGGGATGCTCTACCTCGGCAGTGGTGTCGGTCTCGCGCTCTTTAAGCTTACGCGGGGCGCCAGCGAGCGCCCCCGCGAAGCGCGGCTGGCACCGCGCGACTGGGGATGGCTCACCGCCGCGATATTCTCCGGCGGCGTCGTGGCGCCGGTCCTGCTGCTGTGGGGCCTGGCCGGCAGCGGCGCGGCCGAAACATCCCTGCTGCTCAATTTCGAGGGCGTCCTGACCGCGCTGGTCGCGGGGCTTCTCTTTCGCGAGGCAGTCGGCGTCCGCGTG
>Ga0137342_1000056_pt1 | contig 10448 bp, 9 predicted proteins | sample EasRivERMLT466_2_FD_104769 | JGI IMG/M metagenome (GOLD analysis project Ga0137342, IMG submission 104769) | Soil microbial communities from meander-bound floodplain in the East River, Colorado, USA - East River MetaG ERMLT466_2 | ecosystem: Environmental > Terrestrial > Soil > Floodplain ... | reverse complement strand
CTCGTAGACCTTGCGGATTAGCCGCGCCCACGCGGCTCTTGCATTGACCGGCCCGGATTCGGTCATGCCGGAAGTCCCGGCGATCGTCGCGGCGATCGTCCACTCCTATTCGCGCCAGGACTTCGACACGCTCATGCACACCGGTATGGCCATTGGAGGACGGGAACTGGGCTTGATGACGGATGCAGCAAAGCAGCGGTTCATTAACTTTGACGATTCAGACCTGACGAGCCTCTACAGCTACCTGTCGAGATAATAACGGTCCCGATGACCCTCAGGATCAAGGCGTAATGCGTCATCGATCTTTTCCCCCGACTGCCAAACTCAGCTTACGACACTTCGTGCTTGGATTCGGCCATCGCATCGAGCCCTCGGCGCGCAAGGACCCACAGAACGAGCTGCGTGATGACCAGAATCAGGCTGCTCGCAATGGCTGCGCCGACAATGCCGAAACGCGGAATCAGCCCAAGATTCAGTACGATATTCGCAGCCGCCGAAGCAACATGCACAACCGCCGCCGCATCCTGGCGGCCCGTCATCATCAGATAGCTCGTCAGTGGTCCCAGGACGGCAACCAGCACATGCCCTGCAGTGAGGATCACGAGCGACGGATATCCCGAAGTGAAATCCCGCCCAAAAAGTTCCAGGGTCCAGGCGCCGAAAACAACCACGACAATACCGGCGAGCAACGATGCGAGAAAGATCCAGCGTGTCGTCGCAGCGAGATAATTTCTGAGCTCCGTTGGGTTTCGCCGGGCGTGCAGCGCGGAAAGCTGCGGCTGCGCGACCACGCTTCCGATTGCGAGCACGAAGGAAACCAGCGTCGCGGTGCGCACGGCAGCGGTGTAGATTCCCAGCTGGGCTGGGTCGAGCAACGTGCCAACGAGCAGCAGATCGGTGTTCATCCGGATCATCTGCGCGCCGCTGATGATGAGTAGCGCGACCGACACTCGCATCCACAGCGCGGACTCTCTTTCACCAGGACCCGTGCCTGTCACTCGCTGAATGTGACGATCGACGACCACGTGCTGAGCAGCAGTCGCAAGAACGTAGGCAAGCAGGCAGGCGACGACATACGCTTCGGCCGTCGCCTTGTATCCCATTCCATAGAGTGCCGAGCCAAGAATAATCAGCGACACGGGGCGTCCGATCTGTTCCGCTATAATCGAGAGGGTCATCCAATTGAAGGCGCGGGCGTAGGCTGCTTCAAGCTGCAGAAAGGCGAGCACGGGCACTGCCACCAGGGCAATGCGCAATGAGTTCAGGTAAGCGGAGTCAGCCGCCAGGATGGAGGCCAGAACGATACTGACGGCAGCGGCAGCGGTGCCCACGGAAAGTGTCATCACGCGGCCAAAGCGCACGAGACCGCGAATTCGTGCGTCCGACTGCTCGACGCGATAGCTCGCCAGAAAACGCACGCTGGTGGAGCCAAAACCGAGACCGGCAATCGTGGCAATCACAGCGACCCATGCCCAGGCGTAGCTGTACAGACCGAAGAACTCGGCACCCATCCACGAAGCGAGCAGCACCTGCGTGATGAAGAGTAGCAGCCCACCGGCCAGGCGCAGCAAAGAGACGGCGCCCGCTGCCCGGAGAAATGTCCCCTGCGTCCACCCGCGAGCGAGCCATGCGTTCAAACGTCGTGGCAATTTGAATTCCACCGCGCCGTGATGTTACAAGCTATTGTCAAGTTTGGCGCTCGAATCCGCATCTGAACGCGTATAAAGGCCAGTGGTGAGCCGATGATTCAGCATTTGCGAATCGCAATGATCGCCGCCTGTCCCTTTCCGGCCGCCCGCGGAACCCCGATCCGTATCCAGCGAATTGCCGATGCACTTAGTCGCCGCGGTCACGACGTCAATGTATTCACCTACCACTTGGGATCCTCCGGGGCCCACCCGTTCCAGATTTTTCGTATCCCGGCGGTCAGGACGTACCAGCGCGAGGCGCCCGGACCGAACTATCAGAAGCTGTTACTGCTTGATCCTCTGCTCGCCATCAAGCTCGTTCGTTCGCTACGCGCCTCACGTTACGATCTAATTCATGCCCACCACGCCGAGGGGCTGCTGACCGCGCTGCCGTCGCGCTGGTTGTTCCGTATGCCGCTGGTCTATGACGTGCACACGCTCCTCGAGAGCGAACTCCCGTATTATCCGCTCGGACTTCCTCGGCGCCTGCTTGCGCGCATCGGGCGAGCCATGGACCGCTCTCTGCCGGCGCGTTCGGATCACGTGATCGCGGTATCCGACACGATCCGCGCTGCACTCGAGAAAACTTGCACGTCTCGAGGAATAGAGATTTCCGTCATTCCGAACGGCGTCGAGGAGGAGTTTTTCGCCGCGGGTATGGATCGCGCTGTGGAGCGAAATGCGTCTGCACCGAATATGGTGTTTGCCGGTAACCTGGCCGCATATCAAGGGATCGAGTCGCTGCTACGTGCGTTTGCCTTCGCTCGTCGGGCGCAACCCAATCTGCGACTGCGAATACTCACCGATGATTCCTTCGATGCCTACGAGCCGTTGGCCAATGAGCTCGGCATACGCGATGGCATCAATATCGCAAGAGTCGGCCTTCCGGAACTGCCCCGTGAGCTTGCTGCGGCGGATGTGGCCGTCAATCCCCGCAGCGACTGCACCGGGCTGCCGCAGAAGCTCCTCAACTACATGGCCAGCGGCTGTCCGATTGTCTCATTCCCAAGTTCCACGCGGCATATCGCGCACGAGCGCAATTGTCTGCTCGTTGAGGATCGCGATGAGAGTGGACTGGCACGGGCGATTCTGCGCCTGCTCGAGCATCCCGAGTTGGCGCACCAACTGGGTTCTGCGGCGCGTGCTTGCGCACGGGCCGAGTTCGGGTGGGACCAGACCGCGGGGCGCATCGAACAGGTTTACGAAGGAGTGCTGCAGGCGCGGCGCAAGGCAATATGACTGCGGGGCGGTTTCCGAAGGTCGGCGCCATCGTCGTCAACTACAACGGTGGAGATCGCGTGCTGCGGGTCGTCGACGCGCTCACGCGACAAAGCCATACGCTCGCTGAGATTATCGTGGTCGACAATGCATCCGTGGATGGGAGCCCGCAGTCCATCCGGGAGCGGTTTCCCGCCGTCCGACTGCTCGAGCTTGGGTCAAACTTGGGCCTCTCGAACGCGAGAAACGTGGGCCTGCGCGAGCTCACGAGCATCCTTGCGTTCCTGGTCGATCACGACATCTATCCGGATGAGAATTGCGTGGAATTCATGGTCCGCTCCAGCGAAGGTACCGGGGCAGCCGTCGTATGTCCCCGCATTCGTCTCCTGCCCGAAAAGGACATCATCCAGGCCGAGGGCGCGGAGCCACACTTCCTGGGAACACTGATGCTGCGCCACGGCTATCAGCGCCTCGATCGCACGCCGTCGAGCCCCGGCTATGTCATGGGCTGCCCGGGCGGTTGCATGCTGGTGCGGCGTCAGGAGATACTCGACGCTGGTGGTTTCGACGACCTGTTCTTTTTTTATCTTGAGGATCTGGAGTTCTCGCTGCGACTGCGGGCGCTCGGTCATCGCTTTTGGTGTGAGTCGGCGGCGGAGGTCTTTCACGAGCCAGCGGGTGGAACGCTCGGTTTGTCCTTCAGGGGACGTGGCCGCTACCCCGCCCGACGTGCCTACTACACGATGCGCAATCGCCTGCTCGCGATCCTGATCCATTACCGGCTGAAGACGCTCCTTGTGCTTGCGCCTGTGCTCGTTCTGTACGAATTCGCGGCCCTAGCTGCAGCATGTGCCAAACTGTTACCGAAAGAGTGGTTCAAGGCGTGGTGGTGGCAGTTGCGTAATCTGAAAATGATTCTGGCGCGGCGACGACGCATGCAGGCGCGACGCGTCCTCAATGACCGTCAGCTGCTGGTCGGTGGAGCTGCTCCAGTGGCACCGGGCTTGCTGACGTCTGCTGTCGCCCGTGCGTTGTACCGCGGGTTTTCCCTCGCGATCAACGGGTATTGGTTACTGGTGCGGCACTGGATTGGCTAGTTAATGACTCGCGGAGCAGACAACCCCGTCGCCTCGGTCATCGTTCCCTGCCGGCGTCATGCACCGGTGCTGGCGCGCTGTCTCGACAGTCTTTGCGCGCAGCGCACTGCCCTCGAGTTCGAGATCATTGTCGTCGACGCGGAAGCCAACGACGCGATCGCAGCCGTCGTCCGTGAATTCCCGCGGGTGCGCATCGTGCGGTGCCCAGACGGGCTCTTGCCGGGTGCTGCACGCAATCTTGGCGCATCGCACGCGCGTGGAACCTGGCTGGCCTTCGTCGATGCCGATTGTGCTGCGGAGGATCGCTGGCTCGAAACCGCGTTGGCCGGGCTGGCAGCAGGCGCACGAGTGGTGGGCGGATCTGTGAGCGACGGACAATCGTGGCACCCAATCGCTATCACCGATAACCTGCTGCAATTTTCCGACTTGCCATCGACCCGACCGCCAGGCCCGTCGAAGCTGCTGCCGAGCTGCAATCTCGCCATTGCGCGCGACGACTTCGCACAACTGGGAGGTTTTCCCCTCATACCCCTCGCTGCGGGCGAGGACATCCTGTTCTGTTATCGAGCCACCAAGCGCTGGGCGGATGGGCTCGTATTCGAACCTCGCATGCGGGTGAGACACTTCGGCCGCACCACACTCGGTGAGCTATGGAAGCATCAGGAACGCTTCGGTTACGCTCGCGGCGCATATGCGCTCGAGCTGCAACCCGCTCATCGACGCCTGGGGCGACGTGCGATCGCCGCACCGGCCATCGCGCTCAAGCGAATGAGTTATCTTGTTCGCAGTACGCTTCGCTGGCGGCCTGCGTCCATTTTTCGCATGGTCCTGCTGGCGCCAATCGTGCTGTTCGGCCTGACGGCGTGGTGCCGCGGCTTTCGCCGCGGTTGCCGTGAGCCGGTTCAGACCACCGCGGATGCAGCGACAATCGAGGAGCGACGATGAGCACAAAGCCTCCCGAAGCTGCGCCCGTTCTGATGATCGGAATCGACGCGGGCGAAATCACCTTGATCGAGCGCTGGATGAGCGAAGGTTGGCTGCCCAATCTGTCGTCCCTGCGTGCCCGCGGAGTCTTCACCCGGCTCGACTCCACGGCACGGTGGCTGGTCGGCTCTCCGTGGCCCAGTTTCTATACGGGGACCTCTCCAGCCGAGCATGGCATGTATCACTACCTCATCTGGCGGCCGGAACGTATGGCGCACGAGCGCCCCACGCGCGAGTGGATGCCGCTCGAACCGTTCTGGCGCCAGCTCGGCCCGGCAGGCCGGCGCGTGATCGCAGTTGACGTACCGCTGGCGTACGCGCCAGAGCAATTCGACGGGATCGAGATTTCTGGCTGGGCAACCCACGAGATCCTCGAGCTTCCCGCCTCGCACCCACCCGAGCTCATGCGCTGGGTGCGCGACCGCTTCGGGTTGGCACCCTTCGACAACGAAGAATCGCACCTGCTCCCGGTCCGTCGCCTGCTGGAGATCCGCGACCAATGTGTTCGCACGACGCAACTCGTCGGCGAGTTGGGTGTGGAGTTGATGCGCAAAGAGCCGTGGGACCTGTTCATGCTTTGTTTCGCGGCGACGCATCGCGGGGGTCACCAGCTTTGGGATCGCACGAACATGTGCGGTGAGGCCGGTACCCAGGAAAAGCAAGCGCTGGCGACCGCGTTGCGGGATGTCTATGTCGCGTGCGATACCGCGATCGGACGCCTCATGGCCCAGGCCGGCGCCGATATCACCACGATCGTCTTTTCACTGCACGGCATGGGCGCCAACGTGTCGCGAGCCGACGTGCTTCGCGAAATGCTGGCACGCGTTCTCACCGGCGAGCGCCGCAGCGATGAGCGAGTGGTCCGGCCACGACTCAGCGATCGATTGCGCGCTCTGCTGCCCATCGAGCTCAGGAGCTGGATCAAGAAACGCCTGCCGATGGCGCTGCAGGATCGCCTCACGCTGTTCTGGCGCAGTGGCGGGATCGACTGGCACAGTACGCGTGCCTTTGCGGCGTTTTGCGATCTCGATGGCTACGTGCGCATCAATTTGCGAGGTCGCGAAACGCGCGGCATCGTCGAGCCGGGCGCGGAGTACGAGGCACTCTGTACTGAGATCATCGCGGGACTGTGCAGCTTCGTCGATCAGGACACCGGCGAGCCCGTTGTCGACCAAATCGCGCGAGTGAACGAGCTGTATCCCAATGGTCGAATGCGCGCGCATTTGCCGGATCTCATGATTCGCTGGTCACCCCGACCGGCAGCTGAGCATCGCCGCATCGTCTCGACGCGTTACGGCTCATTGGCATGGCCCACACCCGGCTACCACCCGCAAGGACGTAGCGGCAATCATTGGCCCGATGGTTTTCTGTTCGCGGCAGGCCCTCGCCTGCCGTCGGGCACGACAATCGAGCGCGCACACATCCTCGACCTCGCTCCTACGGTGTATGAGTTCCTCGGTGTTCCTGTGCCCAAGACCATGCAGGGCCACTCACTGGCGCAAGACCTGATGCGCACCAATGTCATTCATTGACGCGCGACACATCGAAGCGAAGACTGTAGACGCCGACGTGTGCATCGTTGGGGCGGGAGCCGCCGGAATCGCAATCGCCACGGAGCTCCTGGGCCAATCTTGCCGGGTCACGCTGCTCGAGAGCGGCGATTTGAAATTCCGGCATCGTCCTCAATCGCTTTACCAGGGTGAGCAGGTCGGCCTGCCGAATTTCTCGACCGCTCGTTCGCGCTTCCGGACATTCGGCGGCTCCACCACTCGTTGGGGTGGCCAGTGCCGTCCGCTCGATGCACTCGACTTCCAGCCGAGACCGGGCATTCCCCACAGTGGCTGGCCATTCGGCGCCGCGCATCTGGAACCTTACTATCGACATGCCCAGGCGGTTTGCCAGCTTGGGCCGTTCGAGTACCAACCCTCGGCGTGGCGCTCGTCCGATGGAGGGGCGCTGCCGCTCGATGGAGCGCAGCTCGACACGAAGATCTACCAGTTCAGCTGGCCCATGGACCTTGGCAAGGTGTACCACTCGGCCCTGGCACGATCCGACAATGTGAGCGTTTACTTGAATGCAAACGTCATCGAAATCGAGTCAGACGATTCCGCGCAGAATGTCACCAGCCTTGTCGTGGCAACCTTCAACAGCAAACGAATCCGGTTCACCGCCTCCGCCTACGTGCTCGCGTGCGGGGGCATCGAGAACGCGCGCCTCCTGCTAGCGTCGAACCGCATCGCAAGACAGGGGCTTGGCAATCAGCACGACCTCGTAGGTCGATTCTTCATGGATCATGCCTACTTCCTGGTGGGTCATTTCGAGCCCGCGACCGCGAGCTACGATCAAAGCTACTACGTCATCGAAAACTACGGCCGCGTCGGCCGTGAGCAGAAGATCAACGCCGCGTTCGCGCTGAGCGAGAGGATCCGGCGCGACGAGCGCTTGAACGGTTCAGCCATCTACTTCGTGCGGCGCCCCGCATACAAAACCTCGCCCGAGTACCTTTCGAGGGGCGGCATGTCCTTCATCCACCTGGTCGATGTCCTGCGAAATCACGACCTTCCCGATGGCAATCTCGGGCGTCACCTGAGGAATATCGCCGTGGGCGCACGTGAGGTTGCCGTATCGCTGGGCCGTCAGCTCATCGAAATCGCGCGACCACGACCCAGGCTGGCATTGCGCGCCGTGCTGGAAACAACACCGAATCCCGAGAGTCGCGTGACGCTTGGCATCCGCCGCGATTTCTTCGGCATGCCACGGGTCCGTGTGAACTGGCAGATCAATGCCAGGGACATGCGCGGCCTTGCGCGACTGCTCGAAGTGATGCGCCAAGAGTTTGAGCGCTGCCACATCGGGCGTCTCGTCGAATACCTCTCGATGGGCAACAACGGTTGGCCGATCAGCATGACGGGTGGCAAACACCACATGGGCACCACCCGGATGCACGACGATCCGCGACAAGGTGTCGTTGATTCGGACTGCCGGGTTCAGGGCGTGTCGAATCTGTATGTCGCTGGCAGCTCGGTCTTTCCGACCGGTGGCTACGCCAATCCGACTCTCACGATCGTTGCCCTGGCGCTGCGTCTCGCCGAACACCTGAAGCGGCGGCTACGCATGACCGGCGAATGACCCACCGCGCAGCAGGGTTCCCTCGAACTCGGGTAGTCGCGCCGGGCACACGGCCAACAAGTCGGCGGCGATCGACATGCCGGAACGGTATCGGAGCAACGGCACCCGCGAGTGGATTTCGAGCTGCTCGATTCCTGGTCCGGCCAGACTTGCACAGACACCCGCCGTGAAGACGCGTCCATCGAGCGGATCGCTGAGAACCACATTGAGCCGCTCGTACGACGCCGATTCACCGCGCTCCGCCTTCGGTACCACCGGACAGTGAAACGCATCGTACCCCGATGCCTCAAGATGAACGCACAACTGCTTGAGCGATCCTGGCTCTGCGTTCTGGAATACGAGTAACTCATCCGCATCTGCAATCAGGCACCAGTGACCGCGCCCATAGCGATGGAGCAGATGGCGCAGCACCTCGTGCCGCGTCCGACATAAGACTCCGGGCGTCAACAGATGCAGCTCTTCGCGCCCGCGCGGCAACGCTTCGACATCGAGTCTCTCCGGATGCTCGAGAACGAGCAGCACCCGATCCGCTCCGACTGCGAAGTAATGTTCGACGAGCGAGTTGAGTCGCGTGTTCACCTGCGCCGCCATCATCAGGACTCGTAGCTCGATCTGGTCATTCGCCGGAACACGCCTGCCGTCGAAGCTGGTAAGCGGAAACCAGCGGACGATAAAGCCACGCAGCGAGCGCCGCAGCCGAAGCATCTGTCGGCTGATCGCGTGGCTTCGCTTGCGGACGGCTCGGACAAGCCAGGCCACCCAATGTCGCAACCAGCGGTGTGCAGGTGGTATGGGTCGCCAGCCCGCCCAGGCGGTGCTGTCGATATGGCGAAAAAAGAGCTCGCGGCCCCCCAGGCGGAAGTCGTGATGCCAGGGCTTGATAGCGGCGTTGTAGTGCAGAATGAAGGAATCATTGATGAGCGAAGCATGCATCGCTCGATCGTTCGTCTTCCGGAACGCGTGCATCGTGACGTTCCAGCGCGGATCGAGGGCGCGCCAGTCTCCGGCAACCACGGCGTTGATTGCCTCTTGATCGTGCCACCGCAGATGCTCCCCCGCCTCGCGCAGATAGATGAGCGCGCGCTGCGCGATTCGCAGTTCGCGCCACCGTTCGAGGTTGATCACCATCACGCCCGAGTTGAAGAATCTCAGGTCCGCGGGCAGGCCCAGTTCCCGATGCAGCCGGATACCCGCTTTCGACGACACGAAGCGCGATCCGGCGATCAGTTCCGGAACCGCGAGCAGACAGGTGCCACTGACGTCCGAATCCCAGAGCTCGCCCACATCGCGGTTGACGACCAGATCGCAGTCCAGGTAGATCACCTTCTGGAGCACCGAGCTGAGCACCTCCGGCAGGAGTAGGCGGTAGTAAGACTGCAACGAGACCGTATCGAAGCGTCTGAGTGTCGCCCCCAGAGAACGGAGCCGCCCAGCATCGATGGTAGTCCAGTTGAGCTCGAGCCGCGGCTGGAGCCGATTTTCGACGCGCAACCGAGTTTGGTCGGCGAGCCCCGTCTCGAGGACGTGAACGACCACCCGGCGCTGCTCACCGAGGCTGGTTCCGACCGAAGCGAGCATCGCCGCGAGCGCCATGGCGTAGTTCTCGTCGCAGGCCGCGGCGACATGCACCGGATCACTCACGAACGGCATCGATCCTCGACCGAGTTGCGGGTCCGAAAAATAGGAAATTCAATCCAGCCGCGATCTCACCACGCCGAGCTCACGCGCCGCTAGCAAGTGCGAAAGTGCCCGCAGAGTGCGCACAACGGGCCTTATGTTCAAGCTCGCTTCCGCCTCCCCAAGAGAAAACCGCGATCCGAACGGGTCGTAAGCGGGATCAGCGATTAATTAGCGGGCAATCTATTCCAACCGCGAGAGCAAGGCAACCTTCTTCCCGCACCCCGGCTATTTTCGCGGGGGTCGTTTTTGTACGGCAGGTCAGGCGATGTCGCGAACCGGGTGGTATGTCAGCGGCAAGTTGGCATGCCGCGGCCAACTCGCGGCACCGGGCAGCGGACTGCGCTCGGTGGCGAGCGGCGCCCACAATCTGAGGTAATCGAGGATGCGCCGGATGACTCCCGGATCCTCGATCAAGGCAATGACTCGCATCGGCCCCTTGCACCGGGGGCACTCCAGCGGATCGACCTCGTAGACCTTGCGGATCAGCCGCGCCCACGCGGCTCTTGCGTGAGCGGCAAATTCGCTCGCCATCGTCTCGTCCGACGATGCCAGGGCGACTGCGGCTGAAGGGCAGGATTGCTTCGCGCGCTCGCCCGCGGGTTGCGGGGGCGATACGCGCCATCCGCGGCCATACGGGACAGGAGTGCGGCGG
>Ga0137342_1000054_pt1 | contig 10806 bp, 10 predicted proteins | sample EasRivERMLT466_2_FD_104769 | JGI IMG/M metagenome (GOLD analysis project Ga0137342, IMG submission 104769) | Soil microbial communities from meander-bound floodplain in the East River, Colorado, USA - East River MetaG ERMLT466_2 | ecosystem: Environmental > Terrestrial > Soil > Floodplain ... | reverse complement strand
GGGGGAAGGGGATGAAGTTTTTTCACGGGGAGGAATTGGAACTCGAAGAATTGAAGAAAGAATTTCCGTATCTGACGGAAGAGGACCAGGCGAGAATGAAGAAGGATTTCACCTATCACCCGCCGAAAGGGGATCAGCCCGAGCGGTACCTCGTCATCCGGGAGGTTGCGGGTGGAATGGCTTTGATCCTGTTGGGGAAATGCCCGCCGTCCCGGGAACGGTCCCTGGCCCTGACGGCCCTGGAAGAGGCCGTCATGTGGGCGAACGCCTCGATCGCAAGGAACGAGTGATGGGGAAAACGCTCGTCATCCGGTACGCGGCTTACGGGGATTGGCTCTACACCTTGCCTACGATGCGGGCTCTGTACGACCGCGGGGAAGAGGTTTATCTCCATACGAATCGGAAGGGAATCGATATCTTCATGCAGGACGATCGGTTGAAGGAGGTTTCCTGGTTCGAGCCCTTTGTCGTGCCGAAGGAACACCAGAAAAGCGCCATCGAAGGGGTCTGGGAAGCTCTCATCAACCGGATCCGGCCGGATACCTTGCTCCACCTGTCGAACACGATCGAGGGGATGGGGCTGGCGCAACGGGAACAGCCGAGGTACTGGAATCTATCCATCAACAAGCGAAGGAAGCTCCTGGGGAAGAAGCCCTTCGCCGTCATGCCGCTCCATCTTTGCCTGGGCAACGAAAAGGACGCCTACAAGGAGATCGAGACGAAAGGCTACGCCGCGATGGCCTTCACGAGCAAGGAAATCGAGTGGGCCGAGAAGTGGCGGGACGCGAATATGGGGAGGTTCATCGTCCTCATGCCGCTCCACGGAACGACTCTTCACAAGCAGTTCCCGCAATGCCAGGATTGGGCCGAGACGATCTTGAAGAAGTACCCCCTGGCGAACGTCTACCTGGCCGGCGACGGCCAGGGAGTCAACAAGCCCTTTGGATTCGACGGTAGGGTTACCTCCACCCTCGGCGCGCCGATCCGTCAACTCATCCTCATGGCCCGGTATGCGGATCTGGTGATCGGGCCGCCTACGGGGCTCCTGACGGCCTCCGTCATGTGGGGCACTCCCAGGATCTACCTGGCGACGGACGCCTCGGTGAGGCAACTCACCTACGGGGCGCAGTACGATTTCTCGATTCAGTCCCAGACGAAATGCTCTCCGTGCAACCGGGCGATCTACGAGCCTTCAGATTGCCACGTCCCGGTCCGGGACAGCGGGCTGTCGGAATGTAGCTACACCTTCGATAAAGAGGAAGTCATGAACCGCGTGGAATTCGTCTATTCGAGATGCCCCTGGTCGTGGTCCGGAAGGCATCGGACGCCCTTGTACGTCTCCAAGGTCCCCCCGCCCATCGAGGCGATCGACTGGAAGCCGGAACCCCTGTCGGGGATCGCGGCGGGGGCGGCGGCGCTATGACGGCGATCATCTGGAACGAGAAAAGCCGGCCGGAACGGACGCACTCCTACATCCCGGAAGTGGAGAAGGCAAGGGCTCTTTTCACTCCTTACGCCCAGGGAGTAGGGCTCGATCTTGGATGCGGGTGTCAGAAGATCAGCCGGGAGGCGATCGGCGTGGATTGCGATTTCATCCCGGGAACGACGAACATCGCCTGGAATCTGAACGAGGACCTTTGGCTCATCGCGCCGAGATCCCTCGACTACATCTTCTCGTCTCACCTTCTCGAACACCTGGTCGACCCGGGCTTGAGGCTTCCGGATTGGTGGTCGAAGATCAAGCCCGGAGGATACCTCTGCCTGTACCTTCCGCATGGAGACTACATCACGAACCAGGGGGAGGAACACATCTGGAAGCGGCTCTTCCCGGAGGATATCCTCGGGTGGATGCGCGGGATGGATTACTCGACCGTACTCAAGAAAAACCGGCCGATTGATCCAGGCGTGGAGGATATCTGGCAGGAGTATTCCTTCGCCCTGGTGTTGCGCAAGGGGAAGGGAGCGACGAACCAATGACCTGGAAACCGTTAAAAGATATGACGGAGTATGTCCCGGAAGTGGAGAAGTGCCGGCCGCGGCTTCTGCGGTTCTGCACCGGCCAGGGACTCGACCTGGCCTGTGGGACGAAGAAGATCAAGGAAACGGCCATCGGTTGCGATATCGGCCGGGAGAAGGACTCGGCCGCGGATTTTGCGATCGACCTCGAAGGCGGGCTCACGTTGTTTGCAAATGATATCTTTGATTTCATCTTCTCGTCTCATTACCTCGAACACGCCAAGGATCCCCCGGGGCTCCTTCAAGAGTGGTGGAGGGTGATCCGGCCGGGGGGGAACCTCGTCCTCTACCTTCCCCATGCGGATCTGTACCCGCGGGTGGGCCATGAGGGGGCGAATCCGGACCACAAGCACGATTTCAGGCCGGAAGGCGTCCTTGAGATCATGCGGGAATTCGCATCGTTCGAGATCCTGCACAACGAGATCCACGCGGAAGAGAATGAATACTCCTTCGACCTGGTGTTGAAGAAGCTCTCCACCGTGCCCGGGCTCGTGATCGACCGGCGATCGCCGACCCTGGAACGGGTGAAAAAGGCCCTCGTGATCCGCTACGGGGGCATCGGAGACGCGATCATCGCAACGCCCGTGCTTCGAGCCCTGAAAGATGAGGGGTATCACGTCACGTTCAATACCTCGGATAACGGCATGGAGATTGCCAAGCACAACCCCAACGTGGACGAATTCATCTATCAGGCGATGGACGAAGTTCCGAATCCGGCCCTGGAATCCTACTGGAAGGGGCTCTCCCGAGGGTACGATCGCGTCATTAACCTCTCCGGAACGATCGAGGAAGCCCTCCTGGCCATCAAGGGGCGCAACCCGGAGTACGAATGGAACGACGATGAGCGGCGGGCGAAGTATGGGAACGTCAACTACTACGACCACGCCTTGAAGTTCGCGGGGTTCGACCTTCGAAAGAAAAACGGGGAGATCTTCTTCTCGGAAGAGGAAGAGGGGATAGCCCGAATCTGGCGAAAGACCCTCGAAGGGCGGTTCGTGGTGATATGGGCCCTGGGCGGGTCGGGACCGCACAAGCGATTCCCCTACGCGGCGATGGCAATGGCTGAATTCGCCCGCCTCCATCCGGAAGTGCTGTTTATCACCGTGGGAGGCCATGCGGAGAAACTTCTCGAACTGGCGGCCGATGACGATCCGAATTATATGCACCGATCCGGACGGTGGGGAGTACGGAACACGGCGATCGCGGTGAAGTACGCGAATCTGGTGATCGGCCCGGAAACGGGCGTCCTGAACATGGCGGGATGCTTCGATACCCCGAAGATCTGTATGCTGTCGCACTCTTCCTGGGCGAATCTCTGCAAGCATTGGGAGAACGACTACTCGGTGCAATCCAGGCAGAAATGCTCTCCCTGCCATAAGATGATCTTCTCGATGAAGGAATGTCCGGTCAACGAGCAATTCAAGGTTTCCGCGTGTGCCGCGGAGTACGATCCGTCCGACATAATCCCCAGGATGAAGGAGGTATTCAGAAAATGGCGCCGAGCAAATTCGACCCTCGTAAGCCTTCCGGTATCGCCGTCGACGATTCCAACGGAACAAGATGGATCACGCAAGGCGCGTGGAAATATCATCCAGTAACCAAGGAGCTTCTGCCGGGACAGCTTCCGGAGCAATCCCTGGCGCCTCCCCAGGCGCCGTCGTGGATGGGAGGGGGGATCGAGACGCCGGATCTCCCCGCGGGGGTAACGGATCCAGGAGCAGCTCCGCGGGATCCCGTTACCCTGGAAGAGGAAGTGATCTACAAGAATATCAACGGAGAAGTTATAACCCCCGCGGAAGAGGTAACGGGATCCAGCTCCTCGAGCGCCGCTGCGGTTACCCCCGCGGAAGCGACGGTGAAGGATCTGTTCGATATCACCGTGCCGCCCCAGGAAAAAGGCTTGCCAGGAAATGCGGAACCTGTAGAATCTCATCCGGAAGCGGCGGCCCAGGATACCAAGGCCCTCCCGGGGAAGAAATCAAGCCGGAAGGGGTAAACGCCGATGGCTGAACTGCAAACGACCACCACGGGTGTATACTCCGGGAAAACCCTCACGGAACTCGAAGATGGGGTCCTCTCGAAGCTCGGGGAAACCTCCCAGACGTTCACCCGCTACACCCAGGCTGAAATCCACGCCATGCTGAACACGGCCCTGCGTAGCTTCTGCGTCCGTACCCGCCTTCTCAAAACGAACGCCATCACGATCCTCAAAGCCGGCATCCGGTACTACAAACTGCCGACGAACTTCCATGATTTCGTCAATCCCAGGTGGGTCGCACGGTACAGAGACGCGGGGGGCTCGGGGTATACCCGCCTCGAACGTACCTCCGTGCAGAAGCTCGATAACGTGTCGGGCTCGTGGCGGGATGAAGTGGGAACGCCCAAGGGGCTCTTCCTGGGGCCGGTGTACGGCAATACCCGCATGATCGGGGTCTATCCGACGCCGGAAGTGGACGGAGCGGTGTACGACGTCTCCCAAGATGCCGGCGTGGTGATCTCGGGATCGAATATCTCGATCGGTAACAACGTCACGGGGGTTCATAAGACCGGGGCGAATTCGGCCTTCTACGTCGATACGGAAGGACGGGACCTGGCCGGCCTGGGAATCGTGGTCGGAATGGTCATCGAGAACCTTACGGACGGCTCCAAGGGCGCGATCACGGCGATCGGCAACAGCGAGGCGACGAACGACAAGATCTCCGTCACCCTGGCGGGAGGCACGGACAATGACTTCGACGTGGGGGATTCCGTCATCATCTACGCGGGGGAGTACGGCGTCCTGACGTCATGGGCGACGGACACCGAGCAATACCTCTTCAACACCGAATTCGGGGTTCTGGGGTCGGTCACCACGCCGAACGGGAACCTCGAGTATGAATTCATCCGGAAGGCGGCGAAACTATCCAACGCAAGCCAGTACCCGGAGATTCCGGAGGATTTCCACGAGGACCTCGAGTGGTACGCGGCGGCGGTCCTGCTCGGTACGGAACACGACGGACGGATTGATAAGACCCTCGGTGCGAATTTCATGATGCTCTGGGAAAGCGCGATCACGAAGGGCAAGGAGATGTGCGGAGACAACCTTGGATTCCCCGAATGTATCGAGCCTGATTCCGATTACGTCGGGGAACTGTAGATGGCGACACAAGCAAAACCCACGCGAACAAAGCCCCAGGGGCCCCCGGAAATATCCTTCACGAAGGGGATCAATACCTTCCAGGTCAATCGCCTCCTGCTCGATCCGGGCGAGGCGGCGACTCTCTTAAACGCGGATTTCGACCAGATAGGCGCCCTGGGGATCTCCAAGGCGAACACCGTCATCGCCACTGGCATGGGCCGGATCCATTCCCTCTACAAGACCGGGGATCATCTGTTTGTGGGCGAGGGGAATAACCTCGTTCATTTCCTCGTCACGACGATGGCGAAAACCGTCGTGTCAACGGCTTTCAACGGCGACGATATCTCGATGTTCGCCTATGAAAACTTCCTGTACGCCACGGAAGGGGTGACGAAACTCAAGGTCTACATCCCGACGCTTGCAACGTCGATCTGGGGCATCGACAACCCCCTGACGGCGCCTTCCGGGGTCCTGGGAGCGTCCGGGGATCCCTCCGGAACCTACTCCCTGTTTTACACCTACGTTGCGAAGTATCCGGACGGCACGGAGTATGAAACCGATTTCTCGCCGGCCGGCGTGGTGATCGTCGATAATATGACGATCCAATGGACGTACCCGGAAACGGCGACGGATCCACAAATCACCCACCTTCGGCTGTACCGGGACAAGTCCGGAGTGGTGGCAACCCTCGACCAGGCCAGGACGGCGATCGAGGCGAAACAGGCAACCCTCGAGTCAACGACCGGACAACTGAAATTCGGCAATCTGTTCCAGACCATCATCCGGGCGCAGACCAATAAAGCGATCGCGCAGAATATGACGGCCGATCCGGACGTCATCGTGGGACCGTTCCTGGTCGGTGAAGTGGAGATCGGATCCGTGGGATTCGATGACACCCTCTCCGACGATAACCTCGTGCAGGCCGCCCCGTTCACCCGGGAGCGGTATCGCCCGATCTTCGGAGGGTAGGCGTGACTCTTTCCATCGTCGGTCGGAAACTGCTTTCCCATCAACCGCTGATCCCCGCCCAGGATCCGGAGAACCTCGATCGGTTCGTCTACCTGGCGCATGATTCCACCTGGAAGATATGGTCGATCGTGTGGGGTGAGGATCCTACAATGCTTTGCGATCTCGGGACTCTGCTCGATGGCCAACTCCTTCCGACGATGTGCGTGGTGGCAAATAATAGCTCGACGTTCCTCGGGACCCTCGACGAGACGCCGCATTTCGCCTTCTGCTTCTTCAAGTCGAATTTAGGAGTGGGAGCGGATTACGGCATTTGCGATGTGAACATGAACACGGGCGCGTATACGGTTCATTACCCCTTCCCCACGGCGCACCAGGGCATCATGTTCGATGGGAAGATCTTCTCCAGGTACGAGGCAAGCGGGACGGTCTTTTTCTGCTCGGCGCAGTACACGGACATTGGGAATAACTACATCGTCTGGGGGAAGAAGCGGTACGGGGAAGTGGTCGGGGAAGCCTCTGCGGAACAGAACACGAACGTCCCTGCAAGCCGGGATGCGGTGTTTATGGACGAAATCAACCGGCTTTCGTACTTCTTCGCCTACGCGGGTTATTATTATCAAACCATCCTTTCCAACTTCCAGTCTGGTGGATTGCCTTACAGCGGGTCCGTACTCCCCGCTGAAAACGCCGATCTTGGCGGGTACGGAAACCCCGATTGGATCTCGCATACGATCAATAGCCCCGTCCCGGCCGTCCGTCGAATGTGGGATGACAACTACCTCTACGGGTTCGGGCAGACCTCGCACGGCGGGCCGGCCGTCTACGAGCTATTCTTTTTCAAGAAAAACCTCGTCACGGGGGCGTATGTAACAACGCGGATGCTGACGCTTCCGGCAGGGGGAAGCGGAAACGGCACTTCTCACATGGCCTTCGATATTTGGCAACCTGGGTCGGATACGACCAAGCGGAGGATGTTCTACGCCTATTTCAGGGGCGAGAAGGTTCATTCGTCCCTCGTCTCCCCAGCGGTGGATACGGACTCGATCGCCATCGACAACGCCTACGGGGTGGGCGTCTCCAATCCGGCGATCGTCTCCCTGCACACGGCAGATGAGTACGTCTATGCCTTCCATTCCGGGGGGAACCTCTACGGGAACTGCCTGACGAAAATCATGGAGACGGAGAATATCGCCCCGGACGAGGGAACGGTATCCATCGGCGGGATCGGCGCTCGGCTACTGTTCAAGGACAAGCGGGTGTTCTTCATCGGCGTCCCGAATTATGGGAAGTACCTCTGGTGGGCGCAACCGATGGAGCCTCAGTCCTTGGACGTCGGGTGGGACGGCTACAATACGACGGTGTTCGACGATGAGGATAATACCTCGCTCAACGCCCTGGATGATTCGATCTATGTGGGCTCTCAAAAGGGATTCATCAGGCTTCGAGGTAAATCGCCGGATTCGTGGGTCCTCGACCAGACTCTCGCCACAACGGGCCCCCTCTCCGATAAGACGTCCTCGGTGACTCCCTTCGGGCTGATCTACCCGCGGGAAAACGGCCTGTGGCTGTTCAACGGCTTCACGTCGGTACTGTTCTTCGAGAAAGGAAAGAATCTTCTCACCAACGTCAATTGGGACGAATACGCCCGGGCTTTCTCCCTGTGGGACGGCCGTTACTATCGGCTCTACTATCCTTCCGGATCCGCGATCGAGAACGATCGGGAACTCGTCATCGACCTGATCGGAGGTATCGAAAACGCCCGGGGCACGGAAGGCGATCGGGCGGCAACCTTCGGATTCGCGGATCTGACCACGAACACGGTCTACCTGGGAGACGCCTCCGGAAACCTGATGACGCTCGGCGGGACGGTCGCTTCGCGGGCCTTCTCCCTCTCGACAAAGGAATACCCCTGCGGGCCGGGACTCATGGACGCGGGGACCTTCGCGGCACTCCACTACGATATCGACCTGGCCGGCGCGACTCTCTCCATCATCCCGATCTGCGATGGCGTGGAGAAAACACCGATCACGATCACGAACACCACCCGCACCCGTAGCAAGGTGTCCCTGCCGAAGGGGAACTTCTATCGGATGGGGTTTAGGTTTGAAGTCACTACGGACGCGGCGGTTAAATTCTACGATCCGTGGTACATCGAATAATGCGGCCCCCGAGACTCATACCGAATTCCCCGGATCTGATGGCGCAGTTACAGATCCATCTTGACCTGATTTGGCAGGAACTCGAAGCGCAAAAGGGGGTGGGCGGGAAAACCGTTCGACTCCTGGGGCCGCTCGATACCCGGGGATTGCCGATTCAGAACATGGCCCCTTCCGTGCCGGTGAAACACTCGGGAGGGCACCAGGACGGGGGAAACGACGAACTCACCGTGACGGGACTCTCGGGACTCCTGGGGGATCCGCAGACGCCGTTCCTGATGACGGCGGGCCAACGGGGAGGGGCGAAACTCGGGGATGTGTTCACTCTCGTCGCGGAAGTCCTTACCCTCACCATCCATGCGACGATGGGGATCCAGAAGCTCAACGGAAACACCCTGGCCCTGAAACAGCAATCCCCGATCACGCCGGTTGCCTCTCCGGATGCGACGGACCTCGATACGGCGAAGGTCCTGGCGAACGAACTGAAATCGAAGTTCAACGCCCTGCTGACCATCTTGAAGGATGCGGAGATCATGCCGGGATTCGAGGGCTATTTCAATCGGTACTATTTTCATCCGGATTATTTCTCGGATACTCCAAGCGGCTATTTCAGGGCGGTGTAACGATGCTGACAACGCTTTCCCTCTGTCCGACGTGCTACAAGAAGATCCCCGCGGAGATCCACTTCCAGGACGGCGTGGTGATGGTGAAGGAATGCGACGTTCACGGGCAGTTCATCGGTCTGGTGGAGAAAAGCGTGGAGCATTTCTCGAATTTCTACGAATACGGCACCCTGGGGAATTCGAACACGATCATCGTCCACGTCCACAATCAATGCAATATGAAATGCTCCTGGTGCTACTACCCGATGGGCGTGGAGAAGATGCACGATTTCCCCTACTACGACAACCTCCTGCGGCAGTACAAGGGGTGGAGGCTTCTGTTCTCCGGTGGGGAACCCACGATCCGGCCGGATTATTTCTCGTTCAATGAACGAGCTTCCGCGGCGGGATGGGATACGGGAACCATCACCAATATGCTCCGGTTGGCCGATGACGGATTCTTTGCGAAAACCTCGGAGTCCCCGCTGTACGTCCAGTCCGGCATCTATAAATTCGCCATGTCGATGCAACACCCGAAGAATTACTCCCTGGAAGTGGGACAGCAGAAGATGAGGGCGCTTGCCAATATACGGGCGGCCGGCCTCAAGGCGATGTGCATCATGTTCTCGATCACTTCCTTGGATGAAATCCCCTGGATCCGTGAATTCTACGAAGGCACCAAGGATTGCTACTCCATGCTCCGGATCCGTACCATGTTCAAGAATTGGGACAATAAGGACGATAAATCGGGGCTCTTCCTGTCCGACCTCCACGAGGCTTTCATGCGGTCGTTCGAGGACCTGACGCCCTTGATCTCCCGGGGAATCGAACACAGTAATTCCTACTGCCTCTACATGGAAATGTCGGACGGCATGGACGTGTCCCTCTCTTCGGCGCCTACGGTGGGAAACGTCGATTACCACCTGACGTCTCGGCCGGTTTATATGCTTGCGATGGACGGAAGGTGCTATCCGGTCCCCCTGGCGCAAATCATCAATGAGGGGATCTCGAAAGGTTGGAAGGACGGATACCGGATCGAACGGGCGAGCCCGGAAGGAGGCGACAAATGTACTTCGTAATCGGAGCGGCGATCATCGGTGGGGCGATCTCGGCCTACTCGAGCAACAAGGCGGCGAAGGCGAACGCGAAGGCCACGACCGACGCGAATAACGCCAACATCGCGGCGAACGAGAAGGCCCACACCATGACGCCCGAGGAAAAGGCGGCCTTCTTCCAGACCGGCATGAGCAAGATCAACACGGGATTCAATACGTCGATGGACGCCACGACCCGGGCCCTGGCGCAAAGGGGCCTCGGCGGGAACGCCGCGGCGGCGCCCCTGGCGAACGTCGCAAGGGGCCGAGCGGGAGCGGTTGGGGATCTGTACTCGGGACTCGTCTCCACGCAGATGAACATGAGGGCGTCCACGCCGCCGTCGAACGTACAGCCGGCTTACTCGGGGCCCGGAGCGGCGGCCCTGTTCCTCAACACGACGGGGAATACGATGGCGAACGTCGGGGCCTACGGCACCGGAAAGATGCTCGATAAGTATTTCAAGACTCCCACGGTGTAGGAGGCGATCATGGGTCAACCTGATTTCGGTTTCGGGGTGGGTATGCCCGATATGACGAAGTTCCTCTTTGCGGGACTCGATGAGGCGAAAAAGACCCGGGAAAAGCGGGAGAAGTCGAAGGCGATGAAGGACCTCCTATCGTCCGTATCGACCCTCTTCCCGGATATCAACGCGGAATCGTTCTCGCCGGGTGCTCCGGCTGCAGGACCCCCCGCACCCACACCGACGCCTCCGGTGATCCCCCAGGGCGCCCCCGCGCCGGCCGCCGCGGCACCCCCGGGAGCCATGCCGGCGCCTCCCCCGGGAATGTTCAAAACCCCCGAGGAAGCGGCGAAGGCGTTTCAAGCAGGACAGGCGGCCGTGGCAAGCGGG
>Ga0137342_1000050_pt1 | contig 11043 bp, 10 predicted proteins | sample EasRivERMLT466_2_FD_104769 | JGI IMG/M metagenome (GOLD analysis project Ga0137342, IMG submission 104769) | Soil microbial communities from meander-bound floodplain in the East River, Colorado, USA - East River MetaG ERMLT466_2 | ecosystem: Environmental > Terrestrial > Soil > Floodplain ... | reverse complement strand
TCGACGTATCATAATAGGGTCGAGCGGCAGGGCACGCAGTGCGTCGGCGGCATCTGTGGCGGTTGGTTCATCCGGCAATCCGACCGGCACCGGGTGCCACCCGCGCATGAATGGATTAACCGGCATCGTCGTAGCCCCAATCACTCAGGGCGTCTGGTAACTTGGCCAGCGTCGTGTTGATGGCTTCAACTACTGTTGGGCCGCTGCCGCTCAGGAAGGTGTGGTCATCGGCGGTTTCGACAACCTCGACATGGTAGCCTCGCTCGTCGAACGTCACTGTGGTCTTGAAGGCATCTCCGTTTTTGCGGGCGATGCTGGTCATGCGGGCTTTGAACTGTTTAAGTGCTTCTGTGTCTTGGTTCATGGTTGGTGTTTGGTTATACGAGTTGATCCACCAGCGTCGGGCGGGCGGCCAGAGGTCGTCGTGGCTGACGTGGCAGGCACCGCAGTAATGATGTTCCACATCCTTCGCGCTGTAGGAGGTTCGTTTACAACGCAGGCAGGTGATTGACTTTCCGTCGGCGGAGAGAGTGTAGGTCTTGATTTCGTCGCGACCCAGCAGGCATTCGTCGCAGGTCACGTCCTTCCAGTCGCCTGACCATTTGTGGTTCTCCGGCCATTTGGACGGCGGCCCCTCGCGCATACAGGCGCTCATGCCGTGGCCGAGGAAGTGTACGATCAGGTTGCTCATGTGATAGTGTAGGCCCAGCGTCCGGGCAGGAAAAGAAAACGCTTGATCTCGCCATCCTTGGCCAGCGCCTTTAGCCGGGCTTCAACGTAAGCGGTGAACTCCGGCGTGCTGGCAACTTTCAAGTGTGAAGCCATACAGAGCACGATGTTATCTGTCTCTTGACTGATTGACGAGCGCCAGATGCGCGATACCTGTGACTTGATCTCGAAGTCGGAAGGCATTCCGGGCGGCGGGGAATGCCGCTGTTCACCGGGACACGGTTTGCCCGCAAGTTCAGAGCGTGAGGCGTATTGTTTACAGACACGACAGGTCACGTAATCGCGTCTGGGCACGTCGCCCTTCGCAATCGTTTTTAGCTTGTGCTTCATGTCATGCCGGTCTGGCGCTTGAGCCGTTCCCGTTGTTCCCGCGCTTGTTCAGCCGTGACCTTGGGTTGATGGGTGCGGGTCAGCCACAAGGTGAAATCGTCCGGCAGTACGCAGTTGTCCGGGCACTCCCAGAACATGGGCGCGATCTGGTAGATGGTGTAGCCCGCCAAGCCGCAGCCAACCTCCGTCACCAAAAAGCGCAGTTCGGGATGGGTTTTGGCGTAGCCCTTGAACTGGCTGACGAACTTCTTGATCTCGTCCAAGGGCAGCGTGTGTAGGTGCTGATCTTTGGTGGGGATGCCATACGCCTGTCCCTGCCGTCCGTTGCCAACGCCGTAATCCGCGCCCCAGAAGCGCAGCGCGTCCTTGGCGGCCCCGGCCCCGTGGCGGCCTGCCAGATTGGAGCCGAAGACGAAGATCGTCAGACCGTCGTTCATCTCTGGGGTGTACCACTTCATGCTTCAATCGCGTAGGAGTGAAAGGAAGTCAGGGCCATCTTAACGGCAAAGCCTGCGGTGCGGGCGTCCATGTCATACCCGAACGCGGTGGAGGCCCGGCGCTCCACCGCCTTGAAGTCGTTGCGGGTGATGGCGTCGTGGCAGGTGCGACACGCCAGCCAGCGCCAGCAGCGTTGTATCTCGCCGGTTGTGAGCCGGTCGGCGGCATAGGTCGCGACCGGCTTGTCGTGGGAGCAGAAGTCACATTGCGGTGTCGCTTTGCCTCGCCAGCGCATTCGCTTGGGGAGCTTCGCGAGGTTGACGCGGTAGGTGGCGAGGTCTTGTTCGGTGACTGGACGCCAGAGATATTTCTTTCCGCCCGGCACGCTCTGGTCGGTCACCACGTGGGTTTTGCCGCTGCCGAACACATCGGCGGACATGCTGATGTGTTCCTGCACTTGTGCCGGGGTCATGGCCTCCGGGGCGTACTCTGTGGTGTAGCCAATCAGCTTGCAGACGGTGGTGACTCGGTTGAAATCTTCGTCGCGCTCGCCGTGGATGCAGCGGAGCACGCGGTGGGTCTTGTCATGTTTCCAGACGCTCCGGTTGGCGGGGATGCCCCACGTGCCGCCGTCGTTCAGCCGGGCGAGAAAGTTTCTCGTCCACTCAATGTCAGAAGGTTGTGGTTTCCACATGGTTTGAAGTCTCCTACGCGAAATTAACTTCTGTCTTGAGACAGAAAAAGCTGGGGTGGCGTGGAAATTTCACGCAAATCGTCGCGTCGCTTCGGTTTTTGTAGGTGTGGGACTTTTTTAGCCGTGGGCTAACGCGACTGATGTGCCCTGACTGTCCTTTGGGGATGGTAAATCCGTTCAGGCGAATGTCATGATCGGCGACTACTTTCATACCGATGACTGTAAACACTCAGCCTGTGTCAGTCAACATCAATCTTTAAGCTGGTTCGCCCGGCCCGATCCGGCCCGGAATGGTGCCTCCCTTGGTGCGAATCAAATAGTCGAGCGTGTCATCCCACCACTGGCGGTGGTGCTGCAACACCGCGTTGATGGCTTCGTTCTCCTGCGCGGGTGAGAGGCTGTCGGCGGCGCTGCGCTTCATGGCGTCATCGAGGTCGCGGAGGATGGCGCAGAAGTGGGCCTCACTCTTGGCGGGGGAGTCGGTGGGCGCATCCTTGCCCTGCTGGAACCATGCCTTGGCGTCGAAGTTCCAGTTGTTGGCGCGAACCTCCGGCGTCTGACCGCCGATGAAGTAGACGTAGAGGCCGTGGACTTTGCTGTTGGTCGCTTGATAGCGATTCCACCAGTAGCGTGGCATCTCGGTGCCGTAAACATGCGCGGTGCCCTGCTCTGGCTTGGGGCCGAAGTCGAGGCGCTTGAGTTCGGCGGCCAGCAGTCCTTGCTCGTGGGATTTGATGACATCGGTGGGGTCATCTTCCGGGGGCACGTCGACGGTTTCAAGTTGCGTCCGGCTTTCGGTGCGGACGTTCCAGAGTTGGCTGTACCAGTCAGGCCGGTTGTGTTCCACCCAGCGTTTGGCATCCTCTGCATTAACGTACGTCTCGAATGAGTGCGGATGCGCCGCGAAATACTCTTTCAAGGAGCCGTTGGCAAAGAAATAAGCAACGGTATCGGCGGCAATACTTTCGGAGAAGTTGTTTACAGCTAAGTAAATGAGTTCATCGACGCTGGCTTGCTCGAACCAAGTTGCGGCGTCAAATTCAATATCTTCTGGGTCGGTGTCTGATTTGACCAACGTCATCACCGGGATGTGCGCCGTTTTAAGGTACGTTGCTGGGTCATCTTCAGGCGGCAGCGACACGCTTTCCACGGTCTGGCCGTGGCGCTGGGCGATTTGCTCCAGTGCTTGCTTCTCCTGCTCCTGCGTTTTGTGTTTGGCCCGCATGACCGCATCCAGTTCCTTGACGATGGCGATGAACTGGGGAATGCCGCGCAGGCTGACCGTGATCCCGCCGCTGGATGGCAGGAAGGTGGTTTGCGGCATGTAGCGCGTGCGGAAGTTCAGGTCGACACTGCTTTTGGTGTATTCGGGGAAGATGCGGATAAACAGCACTTGGCCGAACGACTTCGGGTAACGCTTGTGCCAGAACTCTGGTACCTCCGGTTCGCCAAATACTTTGTGCTTCAGCGAAGTGGTGCTGTACTGAAAGCCCAGTTTTTCCAGTTCACGTCGAGCGCTGCCGTGGGTGTGGGCCTTGATTTCGACCGGCTCGTCCGGGTTGTCGCTGGTGCTCTGCGCGTAATCAGGGAGCAGCAGGTCAGGATCGTCTTCGGGCGGCAGCGGCACCGCTTCGTCAAGGTCTTCGTGCCCGGCGTCCTCGTCATTGACCACGCCGCGCAGCCGGTTGGTTTTGATGCGGTCTTCGAGAACTTTTAGCACCCGCTCAAGTTGTTTGTTGTTGCGCTGGTAGCGGTGGGCGATGGGTGCCCATTCTTTTGGAGCGACGGAGTTGTAAAGCGTGATGTCGTAAACAATGTCCCCCTCGTTGTGCTCGCCGCCGAGGCCGCGCCGCTTGATAACAAGCATCAGGTCGCCTTTGGCCGCTCTGCGGAAAACTTTGTACCACTCGAAAGGCTTTTTGCAGCTAGTGTTACTTTCGTAGCCCATGCGCTTCAGGATGGTGGGTACGTCGAACGTGTCCTGCATGAACTGGGGCGTTGGATCATCGACGCCTTCGTGAACCTCGCGCACGCCGGTCATCTGTCTGGCCTTCGGCAGTTCCTCGCCTTTCAAGCCCGGTTCCTCGCCTGTGCGCTGCGCGAACTTCTTGCTCAGTTGCATCAGGTCGTTGACATCGAGATCGGTGTCGAGGAAACGGTTGCGCGATGTCCACCAGCCGTGGTGCGCGTCGCTCAGGTCGACGCCCGTGCTTTCAAGCTGGCGCATGATGTGATAGTGGCTGGGGCCGATGAAGATTTTGCCGCCAATGTATACAGCGGGGTAATCGACCGTCTCCTTGCTCTCCTTGATCTCCTTGATCTGGATTTCACCGGGCCAGAGGTAGGCGTACCAGTCGGGCCGGTTATGCTCGACCCAGAGCTTGGCGCTGTCTTCGTCGATGTAGACCTCGAAGCCGTCACCGCGATAGTTCTCGTGCCAGTCCTTGAGTTGTGTGTCGAAGAAGTATTCCCCGACCTCATCGGCTTCGTAGCAGGACTGGAATTCGTTCTTGGCCAAGACGAGCAACTGCTCCAGCGTGGCTTTCTCGAACCATTCAGCGGCATTGAACTCTGCCTTTAGCCGCTCGCCCTCGACCATGTGGTCTTCGATGCAAGTGGCTTTGACGGGGATCGGCAGGTTCTTGATGTAGTGTTCTGGGTTGCCCTCGTCAGCTTCGCCGAGCCGGAAGCGGGCGTAGCCACGGTTCTGCGTGTGAAGCCAGTCGTCCGGGGAACGCACGGGCAGGGTGTCCACGTCCTTGCTCTTGTCTTCCGGCCCGAAGATTTCGCGCAGCAGGTCGATGATGCCTTGCGAGGTTGCGGTCTTGGCGACGACGAATTTGGCGTCGGGGTAGAGTTGGGGCACCAGTTCCACGAAGCGGCGCACCAGCGCCTTGCCCAAGCCGCGATTTTGAAAGCGGGGATCGACTTCCAGATGCTCCAGTTCGACGGTGCGGTACTTGATGTCCATGCGGTCGCTGGCTGAGCGCCACGCGATGAAGCCGATGGGACGGCCCTTGGGGGTGCGCAACTCCAGCGTGTTCTCATCACTGTAGCGCACGATCTGGAATCCGCCGGGCAGCGGCCACGCCTGCTCTGATTCTTCAACCTTTCGCATCACGTCCTTGAGGGCGCTGCCGTAGCGCATGTTGGTGATGCGAATGAGATTGGCGGCGCGGTGCAACAGGTCGTTGAACAGGGCGTCGTCAGCCACCTGACTGGCCTCGTCGATGGCGCAGAATAACTCCGTCAGTTTTTCGTTGCTCTCAAGAGTCTGACTGACCTTGTAGCGGTCGGCAGCTTTTTGGGAGAGGATGCGGGCTTCGTCAACCAAGAGGCGCATCCACTCCGTCCACTCCATCTTTTCTTCCGCTTCCTGCACGGGATTTTCCAAGTCGCCGGGGAACATTTCGCTTGCGCGGTTGTTGAGTGCGGACACGAGCCAGTCGAATTCGTCGCTGCCGTTGGCGTAGCCTGCGTGTTCCGCCCATTTGAAGGCGATGTCTCCGACCAGCCGGTCGGCACCCAAAGCATTGTCGATTTCGCGTTGCACTATGTTGATTTCATAGTCTTTCACCGCAAGCTGGATCAAGGTGTCGAGCTTGTCCTGTTCTGTCTGCGCCACGTGTTGGGCGTGCTGCTCGATGTTCGGCACCGGCTCGTCCTCTGGCGGCAGGGGCACTTCGAGTGTTTCTTGTACTGGGGCGTCGAGCGCCCGGACGTTTTGGCCCCAAACGCGGTCGTCGCCGACCACGCCCCATCTCATGCGAAAGGCTTTCTCCAGTTTTTTCTTCAATTCGCCGACGTGGCACTTGAAGCCGCCGATTTGCACCCAATCCCTAAGATGGTGGCCGGGCAGCAGGCGGCTGCGGTAGATGCTGACCTCCATCGTTTGCGGTTCGTCATCACTCTTACGGATGACCGTCCACTTGAATCCGGTCTTGTTATCGAACTTCTCCCACCATTTATATTCCGGGTCAGCACAGTTCCACGTGGGACAACGTTCGCTGAAGCCCATCGGTTCCAAAATCTTTCCGGCGTCCATTGCCTCGATATGTCTTTCAATGTTGACAGCCGGATCGTCGGGGTCGAGCGCTTCTTCAACGGGTGGCGGATTGAGCGCTCCTTCTTCGCGCAACTGCTGTTCCAGTTCCGTCACGTGGCAGGTGAAGTGTCCCTTGTCTGACCACTGACCGTAGCGGCGACCACGGCCCACCTGCACGAACTTGGCGGGGCGCTCCATGCGGGTCACGCCATAGATGTTTGTGTTCACCGTTGGCCAGACGCGCCACTCTTTGTTGCCGACCTGCTTGATCCAGCCATCCCAGTTGGCTCCCTTGGTGCGGCCATCAACGAAACCAAGTTTGGCCATGACGGCGTTGATGTCGAGATCACCGGTATGTCTTTCAATGTTGACAGCCGGATCGTCGGGGTCGGGGTTTTCCGACTCCGCCATCGTCAGCGAGTAAAAGCGTTTGCGGTAGGGATCGAACGGTTCGCCGATCTGGAAGCCGCGCTTCTTCAGTTTGCTGGGGGAGAAGCCGGGCAGCTTGTTCGGCACCACGTCGCGCACCTTGGCAACTTCGGCCTCCCACGCGGGCGGCTCATTGTAAGTGTGCTCTTTGAAGCGTACCCAGCCAAGATAGCTGTTGGCCTTGCTCAAACGGCCTGTGCGCGTGAACACCGGCACGATGAAGGGTGCGTGATAGACGTTGTACTCGTGATGAATGTAGGGGTGCCAGTCGCGCAGTTCGTTGTAGTGCATTGGCGCGGTCTGTAGCAGGCGATTGGCTTCGGCTTCAGCGTCGAAGTCATCACTCTCCGGCAGCCATTCCCGCTGGATGATCTCGTGGGCTTCCCGTTCGTTGCCGAAGTCAGGATCGTTCAAGCGGCGCTCCTGCGCACCGTACGCCTCCGGGTCAATCTGCATCTTGGGCACCGCGAGCTTGAAGGTGATGCCTTCGGGGTATTCGCCTGCAAGCTGGATGTGATGGACGGTGAAACCCATCTCTGTGCAGAACTTTTCAAGCTGCTCGCGAAAGTAGGCTTGCGGCAGATATTTGTCCGGGTCTTTGTTGTAGACCGCCCAGTAGGTGAAGCCGTCGATCACGGCCCAGCGACCCCACAGGCGAATGCCGTTGCTGGGAAAGGACAGCCCGTAGGTTTCGAGCTTCGTCCTGAGTTCATCGAAAGTGTAAACAGCGCCTTTGAGATAATGCTCCGGGTCGTCGACGCCTTCCTGTTGCGGAAGACGTGCCGTGCTCTGGCCGCAGCGCATACAGGTGTCACTGTCCAACGGCAGATCGCAGTGGATGATATTGGCCAGCAGGTTTTCGGATGGCTTTTCGTCGTTCGTGAACACGCCGTCAGCGGGGTCGTAGTGGCCTTCGATGCCGAAAGTGGAGCCGTTGCGGTGAACGTAATTGCGCACCACGGTATAGCGTTGCGTCAGATCATTGTTGCAGTGTGGGCACGCCTCTGGGGAAACCTTGTTCAGATAATCCGGGGTCGGGTCGTCAACACCTTCCTTCAGCTTCACCTGCGGATAGACCATCTTAATGTAGGCGTTGAACTCCGGCACCGACACGTAAAACAAGATTGGTGCGTTGGTCTTCTCGGCCCACGCGATGGTTTCCGCATTCGCGCCCGCCTTCTCCAAGAACTGTCGCGCCAGCACGTGGCCGGAGGGATTGGGCACCTTGTAACGGTAGGTGACCATCGGAATGCCAGCCCGATCACCGCGCTCGCGGTTGTAAAGCTGCATCTGCTTCATGATCTCGCGCATTTCGCTGGCGCGGTTGTAGCGAAACAGGATTGTGCCGTCGGTGTCCTCGCGGTAGAAGCTGGCGGGAGCGTCTGGAAAGTGCGGTGCGATGGCGTTGAAGTTAATCATCAACCTGCCCTTCATCCGGGGCACGTAGCTGCGGAGAAAGACCTCTGGGTCATCCGGGTTGCCTTCGATGGCTTCGTTCAGGTTGAGCTTCGACCATTCGACCAGCGCGTCGATGCCGGTGAACTCAATGGTTACATCGAGGTACTTGGCGGCGTTCTCTGTGGCCTGATAAAGCCGCTGGGTCGTGTTCGCACCGAAGGCGTAGTCCATCGTGCCGCTCGTGGTGCTGGGCCAGTCGCCCTCCGCCCATGCAATGACTCCTTTGAGCAGCGCCAGTTTGCGATCTTCTTCAGGCGTGTCGATCCAGACGCTCGCGACCCGTGCATTTTCGTTGTGCCCTTCGTCGCTCACGTGCAGGCCCGCCTCTTTAAGCACCTGCAAGGCATTTGCTTCTATGATGGCTTCGCAGCGCTCGATCTCATCCCAGAATTCTTGACTTTCCACATCAACACCATCTTCCGTCGCATTCTCGCGGATCACGTGTTCGTCGCTCAGGTGGATGTAGACACCGAAACGGATTTTGTCCAAGCTGCCCACTTCCGTCTTCTGGCCCAGCCAGTCGACGTACGGCTTGGGATCATCGGGGTCAACTGCGTCCAGCAGTTTGTTTACAATCGCCTGTGGCTTTGGCATACTTACATCCAAATGGAATGGCAGGCGCGGCGCAAGCGCTTGATCGTGCGGTCGACCAGCACTTCATCGTCCAGTTCCTCGCACGCGATGCGCAGCAGTGCCCGGTTAAGCACTGCCGAGGAAACGTCGCCGATCACAGCGGGGCTGAGAGCGCCAGCCTGTTCGGCCTGTGACTTTAAGAACAGCGCGTGGTCGAGAATGTCTTTTACGTCAGTATTGAACTCGACGGGGCCGGTGTAGCGCTCCAGCGGGCCAATGTCCAATGGATCATTGTCCGGTTCTTCAAGTAAACGACGCACGATGCGCTCAGCGCTCATGATCTAACTATCGGTATGGAAGACATCGCAACGAAGGCCGAGGCGATTCGCCTGATGGCCGGTAAAACGGCCCGCAACAACACACGGGCGCGATGGGAGAACGTCTACCGGCTGTACGAGGCGGGCAAGACCTTTGAGCAGATCGGCAAATGGATTGGCAAGAGCGCGTCCACCGCCCGCCAGTTGCTCAAGCGGGCGGCCACAGAGCGCAGCAAGGTGCCCGGCTTCAAGTGGCCGACGAAGGACGGCAAGCGCCTCTGTGACATTCCGCACCCGATGCCACGGGGCGAGCACGCGGAAAGCTGGGAGCACAGGCGCGGCTACCTGCTGCGGATTACGTCCAAATCAGCGCGAGGCTATTGCCCGGTTTGTAAACGAACTTACGCGATTCCACGGACGTTGTGTGAAGTATTTGGTTCTTCAGGATGTGCGCCTCATGCAGATAATTAAAAAGTGGCTGGGTGTGACCAGCGCTCGTGAATTTATGGCAGACAAAACACAACAGCAGCCAGACAACGAAACCGCCAATCTGATCTGGCGGGTACACGCCGCGCTTGACGCGGTTTACGGCAAGGGCTGGTCGAAGGAAAATCCGCATACGGTTGCCAAGTTCCTTCAAGCCCTGTCCACCAAAGAACTGGCCTCCGAGGTCGCGGCGTTTCGCGAGATTATCGCCAGCGGCAGCGGCGGCTTAACCGTCGGTATCGAGAAGACATGAACTGGATTACCATTGACGCCTCCACCGAGGCGTCGGAAATCAGCGGGGCCGGGTGCTTCGTCAAATTCAGCGAGAAGCACGTGGTCTTTGCGCCCAACGTCGCCATTCGGACGGACGACAAAGGCAAGTCGAAGCTCGTCGCCGCACCCGGCTGTTTGACCCAGATAATGTTTACATCTGGTGGTGAAACGAGTACCACCGGCCATCACTGGATTGGCGACGCGGGCGAAAAACTCGACAAGAAGCTGGCGGAGCTTGAGCAGCGGAAGCGCAAGGTGGTCAGCAAGCGCGTCGGTAAGAAGGTAAGGCGTGAACGAGTCTGAGGCACCGATAACCGAGTTTCGGCAGGAGCACCGCTTTCTCTCAAACTTCTGGCCGTGCCGAGTTCAGTACTCGCCACACTGGTACCAGTCGGTGGAGCACGCCTATCAGGCGGCCAAAGCGAAGCATTCGGACGATGCCGCCCGCATTCGCGCAGCGGCCAGCGCCGGGGAGGCCAAGCGGTTGGGCAGTGAGTTGCGGACAATGGGGCGCGTCCGGCCTGACTGGCATGACATCAAGTTGGAGGTCATGAGCGATTTGCTCTGGCAGAAGTTTGTCCTGAACCACGAGCTTCGCGACCGGCTGCTGGCGACCGGCGACCGCCAGTTGATTGAGGGTAATTCGCACCGTGATACCTTCTGGGGAGTCTATCGCGGCACCGGCACTAACCACTTGGGAAACCTGCTGATGAGGTTGCGTGCCGTCGCTCGCTACGTCGCGGAGAACCAGATGGCTCCGACGGAGGGTAGTTACAGCGATGATGGCCGACAACCCAGAGAACCAGCCGGTTGACCCGGATGCGCCGACTGAGAAGGTAGTACAGCAGGCGCTTGCGGAGCTTCCCTCGTGGGAGGAATGGCTTCAGCAACAGGGCTTCATCAAGGGGGAGAAACATCGCAGCGCGATCTCAGCGGTTGAATGGAACCGGGACTGGCTCAAGCACGGGCGCGGCTGGCGGCTGCGGGTCGCCCCGTCGTTGCAGACGATAAACATTATTGTTTACAACGGCATCTTGAGCCGCATTCCCCATCAGGTGGCGATGGTCAGTGTGGCGGAACGCTCCGTGGTGAACATCGTGGCCAAGCTCGTCACGGAATTGGATCGTTCAGTCTCCGACGCGACCAAGAAGCGCCGGATCAGAGTCTACACCAGCACCATTCCTTACGAACAGCGCGAAGATGATGTCAGCAAGATCAATGGGCCGGTGCTGCCGCCACGGCATGTCTCCGTCTTGACACAGGAAGCCGGG
>Ga0137342_1000048_pt1 | contig 11067 bp, 25 predicted proteins | sample EasRivERMLT466_2_FD_104769 | JGI IMG/M metagenome (GOLD analysis project Ga0137342, IMG submission 104769) | Soil microbial communities from meander-bound floodplain in the East River, Colorado, USA - East River MetaG ERMLT466_2 | ecosystem: Environmental > Terrestrial > Soil > Floodplain ... | reverse complement strand
CGGGACAGGCGTCAGGCCGCGTACAGCCCATTGGCGGCCCACCACTAACGGCGGTATGGCAGACCGGGCAAATATGGGCCTTCACAGGCTCAGGGCGGACGTTGGCGGCCATCTAGTACAGCCTTTCGACGATCATCGCGTTGACGGCCGCTCGCTTCCGCTTGTGATCATCGGCCATCAGCCGGGTACGCTCTTGGTTGAACGCCGCGGCTACGAGCTCGCGGATTTCGTGTCCGTCCCAGTCTGCCGGCCAGCGCGCCGATTGTGCGAGCAGGTGATCGGCTACCTGCTTCGTGAAGTTGCGTAGTAACTTGCGCTTGTCGGCCAGTGTCATCCTAGTGCTGTACATCAGCGGCCCCCTTTCGCATAGCGTTCGAGCTCGTCAGGATCGATCTCCTCTACCGCCTGAGCTGCATCGCTGATCAACTGATTCAGGTTGCTCATCTCGTCAGGTCTCGGCCAGCTTGGGTCGTTCGCCCCGCCGATGGCGGGCGTCGTGAATTCTCGTTGGTACACCTGCCGCCCAACGCAATAGACGAATCCATAGGTCCGCGAACCCGTGTTGTACTCATCGACGGCCGGCCGCGGCGTGAAGTAGTTCGCCCGAGTCACAGGCACCGTGGTCAGCTTCGGATCGGCCTCCTCGGCGATCGTGTGCCACAGCCGCCAGATCGCCCGCGTCCAGGCCGCTTCAAGCCCGTTGATGCTCGTGATCATGTCACCGCTCCCGTCGCACGAATCTTCTCCTCGTCCTCGCCCCAGATCAGATCCGTGGCCTGATCGCGGTCAATCCTCCATGAGTCGTTGAGCGTGAGCAACGATTCCTCAGGCGGAGCGATCGCGCTTACCCGGACGCATCCCTGAATCGTCAAGGCTCCACCGAGATACTGCCATTCGTTCGTACGTGGCGTGTAGGCCCACGTCGCCGGATCGAGCACAGGGCCGACTTGGGCCAAGAGCGCCAGACGCTCTCGCAGGCCCGAGCAGGGATCCCACTTCTGATTGATCAACGCGCATGGTGATGAATCGTTCGTACCCGTGAATGTGTTGTGCTTCCGCGCCCGCTGTCGCGCGTAGTCGAGTTCAACTTGCGACACGCCTCGCAGGATCGTGTCCTGATCGTCGAGTAGGATATAGGGGTGACTCGGCTTCCGGCCCATGCCCTTCAGCCACCGTATGGCGTCGGTGTGCACAATCCGATGCGGCCGGCCGTCGATCGTGAACGTGGCCAGAATCTCCAGCGGTATCATGTTGTTGTTGTCCCTTTCCCAGGGCGCGTACGCGGGTACGCCCCTAATCCTTCTTCTTCGTGAACCAATATTCACCACAGTGATTGCAGCGTCTGGCAGTGATCCAGATCGCAAAACAGAATCCGATGAAAAACCACGCGTCGCCGGCCCCCATTAGACGGGTACCCGCTCGCCCACCGATGGCCGTGGTCCGTGGTACTCAAGGACAAAGGCCCCAGGGACTTGTACTGCGTGCGCCTCAGCCTGCCCACGAAGCGCCGTCCCGTACACGCCAATAATCAGCGCGCCGAAATTGGTGACGACAAGGTGCCAGACCATTACTTCCTCATGGGCATGATCGCCCCGTAGGCCGTGTGATCAGTGCCGCCGAGCTCAACCCGCACGGCGTCGTTGTATACCCCTGTCGGTGCCCGTGGATCGTCGTTCGTCGCGCCCGGTACCTGTGTCTGGTGCTTCGGATCCGTCCGAATGGCAAAGGTAATCGACGCGTTCCGATCGTTGATCGCGAGCGCCGCCTTGCACAGGATCTGCAGCAGCTTCGCGCCGAGCGTCAGGTGAATCGCCGGCTCATCGGCCGCCGGCACTGACTGATCCCAGTTCGAGAAAAACCGTCCCGCCTTCTCACCCTGCGGCAACCGAATCACGGTCTGACTCTGCAGGTCGGTCGATGCCACGTAGGCGCCTTCGCTGTTCTGCCCGAGCTGGATCCCTTCGGCGATAATCGGGATCACGGATCTTTTAGGCGCGGTTTTGATCAGGGTCTCCACAATCGGCAGATCGATCGTGATCGCCGCCGGCGGGTTTCCGTGAAACTCCGGCAGGCCGGCCGTCGGGTAGTCTGCGTCAGGAAACGGATATCGCTCCACGATCGAAATCAGTAAGTGGCCGTTGGTTCCTGTCACGCGTCCGTCGGGTCTCACTTCGATCTTGTTGAGCGCGTATCTCGCGTCTTTGTCTTTGTCCACCGCCGCCGGCAGTACGGCTTTGAGTGTGGATCGTCGGATGATCATCAGCAGAGCTCCTCTCGAAATTCGCGTACCGTCATTGGCCGCGACGCTGTGTAGTACTTGCCATGCTTCGCCCAGAACGCCACAAACCGGGGCTTTCCTGTCGCGATGTCGTGGTCGTCGGGCTCGCCCACCATGAAGGCATCGCCGATCCAACAGGCCGGCGGTAAGATGTTCAGCAGCCGGTCGTAGCTCGCCTGATCGGTCTCCAGCCAACGGATTGGCGTCTGTTGTCTACGCGCCTTCGCCGCTTTCCAGGCTTCCCAAGTCATCCGCTCCGCAGTCGGGTAATCACGGAGCACCGCGGCTTCGTCACGTCCGATCAAGGTGGTCAATCCTGTCGTGGGATCGATCGTATCGATGATGCTGTCTTCCCCCGGCACCGCCCAGACGACGGTTGCGCCAGTCATTCGCTCCGCTCCGTTTCTCGCATGCGCGCGGGTACCTTCGTAATCGGTACGTATTCGTAGCTGATCGTCTTCTTCACCAGCTGCAGGAACGGTCTCCCTTGACAGCCACAGCGCATGGTCGTCAAGGGACTGGCGATGAAGTAGTCGCCGCGGGTCGCGCTGAATTCCAGGCCACAGGTTGGTGACGGACACTTCAGGATCACACCGTGGTCGGGCTGTTCAGGCAGATCGGCGATCGTGACGTGTCGTCTCATGCCCCTAACCGCCTTCCCAGGTACGCCGCGACTTTGCACGCTACGTCGTAGCCGCCAAACGTCTTGCCCAAAAACAGCTGTTCGTGTGTCCAGGACGCGTGTGGTTTAGCCTGATAGATCCGATCGACGTGGATGTAGTGCCCTTCACTTGTGCCCGTGACCGCGTAGCACGCGATCCAGCGATAGTGCCCGATCGGTTCATTCAACCGCTTGCCGCCGGGCTTGTACTTGATCTCACAGGAGACACCGAAGTACTCGAACCCTTCGGTATCCACCGCTTCGAGCTCTTTGGCCAGGGTGCGCCCGAGCTCTGCGATGGTCGCTGTCTCCAGGTTCAGCGCCGGCGGGCCTTCTGGTGCGGTTGGATCTCCAATCACGTGCCGAGCATAGACCGTCATGTTTGAGCTCCTTTCCCACGCGTCGCGCGCGGGTACTGTCGTGACTCTAGGCGTACTTGCGTTGACGTTCGGTCCGCCGTGCTGCCAGTCGATCCAGAATCTGTTTCCCATGCTCAGCGCAGCAATCCTTGAGACTGCCCGGCAGGTACGCGTACACGGGTACCTCCGTACATCCCTTTTTCTGACAGACGCGCGGCCGATGACTGAACGACCATCCCGGCAGTCGTCCGAAGTGACAGGTTCGGCAGCATCCGCGCGCTAATCCATGGCTGTGACACTGCACCGTTCCACAGGCCATGCAGGCAATCTGTTGGCAGCGTCCCGGCGTCGCTCGCCATGTGTGACAGTCCGGACAATGAAAACTGGCGTTGACAGTCAGCATCGATCCGCATCCTTTCGGAGCGCTGACCTTGCAATCCGCGCGGTTCCGTTGAGGGTCTGGCAGTTCGGACAATGGAAACTCGCGCACTGACATACGTAGTAGTAGGGCGACAAGATCACACGCACGATCCAGTAGTGCCCGACACCGTCTCGTACCCGATCGCCGATCTGGAGAGGTTTCAGCATGACGGTTAGCATCCGTTCTCCGCTAGTTGTCGGCAGAGCGCAGTACAGTACCGACGCCATTTGCCGTACCAGATCGGCCAGCCGCACCGCTGGCAGTAGTCGATCGGGTTCATCGATCCGCCCTCCGCGCGGGTACCCGTGTACCCCGTTGATCGCGCATGAGTCTGCTATACAGTCGGCCGGCGATCGTGATCGCTTCGGTCATGGTGAGCACAGGGAAAATCAACTGGAGCTCGTGTGCCAGGGCCCCGATCTCTGGCCCGTCTTTCGCTCGCACGTCTGGCGGGTTTGTCACTAATTCCATAACACTCCACAACTGGCAGCGAAAAGAGTGAGACCGATCACACCTGCCAGGAAACAGGCCAGTACTAGCCTGCCGTTGATCGGTCTCCCGTAGGTCAAAACGCGATCTCCGGTTTCGCGTAGGCCGGCGCCGGCGGGTTGGACTTCGGACGCGGATCCAGGAGCTCCGGCCGGTTGCCCGATCCCGGTCTCCCGGCGCCCGTGGCCACGATCGGCGCGGCCGTCTGACTGACTTGGCTCCGATCGCGTTGAACAGTCGCTATCAGGTGCCTGACGTCCGAGATCCGATCGGCCGCAGTCGGCAGGATTCCACGCGCGGTAATCGCGTAGTGTGCTGCCAGGTCGGCATGGGCGAGCTCGCTATCGTTGAGTGTAGCTGTGCAGCTGTAGGCCAGCAGGAACGACAGCACACGGGCGCCATGGTCAACGATCGATTCTCCCGTGCGACGTGGTTCACAGATCGGTAGTGGCGTACGTCCAGGGACGATCGGATCTCCGAAGGCGTCGCAAGTATCGAGCTCAGACATGCTGATCTCTCCTTTCGAGCTCGAACGCATCCGGCGACAGCTGCAACGCTTCAATCGCGATAATGGTTGCGCGGGTGGCTGTTGGAAACCCGATCGCCCGTGTTCGGTCGTCAGTCCATTGGAACCGCGGCGCCGCATAGTGCGGCCGATCGCCTCCCGGGAGTCTCAGCCGTATCAGGTACTCGGTCTCAGGCATGGTCAAATCCCTTCGTCAGGCGCCGGCAAGCCCTACTATCGGCCGGCCGGCGCCCACGCAACGATCGACCACTTACGCCGCAACCAACCGGGCGCCACGTGCCAGGACTTTAGCGGCCAGCTGATCGAGCTCATATCGCCCGTCCTGGTATCCAGCATCCTGTGACAACCGCGTCAGGCCTTGTGCAATGCCCCAGAACGACCGCGGGCTGACGTGCTCCTCTCGCTCGCATCGCTCATAGGCCTGCAGAGCCTGATCTTTCGTGAACCCGATCGTTTTGAGCTCATCGAGCACTGCCTCTTTCGTGTGGGCGAGCTCGCGATCGATCAGGGTGCGGATCAAGGCCTCATCCTTCGCCGGCGACGCGTTCGCCCACGCGTGGGCAATTCGGCCGATCTCTCTGACAACATCCCGGGAGATCTTGCTACCGACATGCCGGCGCCGGAACCGGGTATCGTGCATGGCGCCCCAGAGCATTAGGTTTCCGCAGATGTAGCGAAACAAGATCGTATCGATCACAATCGAGCTCGCGCCTACTTCGGAATTGCGAATCAGCACACCACGGAACATGGATCCGTCGGTTTTGCCTGTGAGCGAAGGATCCGTGACGATGCTTCCGCCATTGGTCACGATCAGGAACGAATCCCGATCTCCTCTGTAAGCGCCGGCGGGGTTGCCCGACCAGTCGATCGGCAGCTGCCATGCCGGATCGTGGTCAAGGATCTGGCGGGCTGTCTGGCCGTACAGGTCTGCATCCCAGACGCGGCCGTAGCTATCACTGGTGCAGGCTCTGATCGTTGGTTCGCCTCCGTTTGCTTTCACCAGCAGGTTCGCCGTGACTCCAGCCGCTTCCTGTAGGCCGTAATTCAGCGCGTCAGCTGCGATCGACGGCGGGAGCTCGCGGAGGTATCCGGCCGGCGCTCCAACCATGCGGCAGGTCTGCCCAAACGACCAATGAGTAAACTTCGCGGTTCCTTTGGGCGACTGCAGTCTCAGGCCGCCGTCAGGGATGCCGGCGACGTCGCGATCGGTCACGATCGCCAGGTCCTTCAGGTTGTAATTGCGTTCCATCGACTGAGCACGATCGGTTTCGGCGGCTTGCAGCAGGCTCGCAACCGATTCAAAACGCTCATCTTTCGGTCGGTTTGCATACTCGCGGTATGCCGTGTTGATGTTCGCCATGGTGCACGGTCCTTTTGGGGTTGGTTGCTGGAGTCAGGCGCCGGCCTATCGACGGAATTGCCGATCGTCCGACGTAAGTGACTGCCAGACAACAGTTAACGGCGATCGCTCTGTGAAGTGTATCCGTTATCATGGTGCGTCGCCATGACTAGAAGTCTGACATAACGATAAATCTATGTCAAGGGATAATCATACGCCGTTAGGTGACCTGTGAGGTGTATACTTAGTATCCAGGCTGTGGAAAACCTGTGGAAAAGCTGTTGAAAAGCTGTGCATAACCTGTGGAAAACCTGTGCATGGTAGGGGGGAAGTCGAGCACGCACACCAACATACAGACGCGCCGAGATTTCCACAGCTTTTCCACAGGCACAAGGAAAGCGAAAGGTGTTCCCGTTATGCGATCGGCGCCTTCGCGCGCTAACCTGTTGACCTGGTACGCGTTATGGCTAGTTAACAGAACGCCCCTTATTAGACTCAGCACGGATTAGGCCTGTAATCGCATGGTTTCGCTTGGAGCTCGCCAGGCATGGGGCGAAGGTAGACGCGTCAAAACCTTGACACTGCGTCAAACTGTTGACACTAGCCTGCGATATGCCACTTGGCACACACCTTGCAGGGCATTGTCCGGAGGGGGCGCCCCCCGCCTGGGTCCCGCGCACGCACTCCGGATTCACCTAATTTTTTGATTCACCTAATTTTTTCGCGATGATATGCTCGGCTCGGTGTCAGCTCCCATGGAATCCCGCCCGTTCGACCCTCTCCTCGCCGCGCGCATTCACAAACTGGCGCGGTGGCTGGCCAAACCGAAATCGCGCGAACGGGGATGGTGGGTGGACATACGGGACGTGGAGCAGGAAGCATGGGTCGCAGCGCTCGAAACCCCCACGGTGACGCACCTGAGACTCCGCGGCGCCATGATTGACAGCCTGCGGCGCTGGAATCCCCAGAGACGAGCCTATGTCGATGGTCGACGGGTCACCCAAGGGGCACTCGTGCGATGGGGGCCGCTCTCGTGGGTTGATGAGGAGGAGCTCGTCGCACAGAACGTGGACGTAGACCGACAGGTGCTCTACCGCGAAGTGCGCGACGCCATCGAGACCTTGCCGCCGAGGACGCGCGAGACCATGATCGCACGGTTTTTCGACGGAATTCCTCAACCAACCCTCGCCACGCGCGGTCAGGTGAGCGGGAACGCGATTCGGAACCGACGGACCTACGGGCTGAAACTGCTGCGTCAGCGTCTGGGAGTCCGCACCTGATGCACACGCATCGCTGTAGCCTCTGCGGTCGTCACTTCACGCCACGCTGCGTGCCGTGCCAGATGAAAACCGGGGGCATTCGCTGCCCGCTCTGCCGGTCGCTTCGCGTCTACACCATCGCGGCCTTGCATCCCACACAAAAGCGCCCTATTCTACGTCGGTGAAGCTGCGGAGCCTCTCGGCGGCCTTTGCCTACCGGCGACTCCTGCGGAGTATCGCGTCGATCGACCAGCGCCTCGCGGAGCAAAATCGCTACCTCGCGCGCCTGGCAGACCACTTTGCCCCACAAATCCCACAAGAGGATGCGCCGGCGAGTGCCGCCGTCGATTACCTCAACCCGTTTGAAGCCGCGGTGGTCGACGACTACGTTCGGCGAACGCAACAGGACACCGGCCGCCCCCCGACTGACGAGGAAGTCCTTCGCTACCTCGCCGACGAGAAAACCATCGATCTCCAAAGTCGATTGGCCGAGGGCGATCGCTAACGCCGATGTCAAAGACGATCACCTCTCCACTCGTGCCTGCAGCCGCTGTCATTCCCATAGGGCAGCTCCACAATCTCGATCTCGCCAAAGAACCCATCGACGCCTTCGAGATCGCTCTCGGTGGCCGTGACGCCATGATCGCGTCTCTCTCGATCGACGGTACGCCCGAAATCCGCGATCTCGTCAGCCTCTTGCTCGACCCGACCTACGATGGCCGCTCGCTCGGCTACCTCGCGCGTGAAGTCAACATCACCCTCACCGACTTGCTCCGCGCCTATCGCAACTGCGTGCTCGCGAAAGCCCAGATCGCCGCCGTTCGGTCCATCGCGACCAAACTCCCGGCGGTCGTCGACGATGTGATGCGGCGCTCCGCCCCCTACGAGGAAGCCTGCGACGCCTGTCTCGCGACGCCCGGGCAGATGACCGTCCCGAAGACCAAGAAGAATCCCAACCCTGACCCGCCGACCATCCCCTGCACGGTCTGTCGAGGCGTGGGCAAAGTCCTCCGTCTTCCTGAATTGGACCGCCAGCGCCTGGCGCTCGAAATCGGCGAGCTGGTCAAGTCACCCAAGGGTGGCACGACACTCCTGCAGCAGTTCAACCTCGGGGCCTCCGGCAGCGTCGGCGATACCGGCAAAGGGAGCCTCGAACGTCTGCAGCAAGCCGTGACCAGTGTGTTGTATAGTCGCGGTGCGGTGATCGATGTCGACCCCGTCGAACCCGGGCATGACTGACCCCGTCGAGCTCGCGCCGTCAAAACCCCCCTCCACCACGTCGGAGCAGGATCGCCATTCCTATGGACAGCGTCGAATCAATCTCATTTGGGAGAGTACCCAGGCGATGATTGCGATTATTGTGACCCTGTCGACCCTCTACGTCGCGGGTCAGCTCGCGCTGAAAGGTTCGGGCGAAACGGCGGCCTTCCTCCTCCTGAGCAACGCCTTCTTCCTCGTCATCGGTTTCTACTTCTCCCGCTCCAACCACAATCGCATCAACGATTTGGCCGCAACACGAGGCGACCGGATTGACACGCGGGACAGGTGATGACACTCTTTCAGCTCGCCGAACGCTTCCGAAACGAGATCAAGGAACAGCCCGGGGCGGTCCAACACCCCTTCATTCAGTGGTGTCACAGCCTCTCGGGCCTCGGCTTCGACCAGCCCGACGAAGTCCCATGGTGCAGCAGTTTTGTCAACGCAATCTGCTGGATGCTGCGCCTGCCCCGCTCAAAATCCGCCGCCGCGCGCTCCTGGCTCGGTGTCGGCACGGTCATCGATCTCGTCGAGGCCACCATCGGCTACGATATCGTCATCCTTCGCCGCTTCATCAACGGGATCGACAACGGGGTCTCGGGGCACGTCGGCATCTACGCGGGGCACGATTCGACGTCGGTCTTCCTTCTGGGGGGCAATCAGTCCAATCAGGTCACCCTCGCCCCCTTCCTGCGGAGCGATATCATCGGGGTTCGTCGGCTCAAGGAGTGATGTGATGAATGCCACCTTTGTCCTGCATCGTCGTGATCTGATCCCCCACCCCTCACGCTCTGGCTATTTCACCTGCCGCTACCCGAAAGGGACGGACACGGTAATGTCGATTCAACCGGGCGGCGTAATCGACACACGGCCGGCCGGGACCGCCGGCGCCTGGGAGACGTTGCTCGATGACGGTACCCGCGCGGTCTTTGAAGACGCCGAAGACGCGGTCTACGCGATTCCGTTGGTGGGCTGATGAACGCTCCCTTTCTCCTCCTCACCGACCGTCCAACTGGTCTCGTGGGACATGAGCAGGGCTTCCTGCGGGTGCAGGGCCGCGACTTCGTGACCGACGACGACAAGCCATGGCAGTTCCGCGGCTACACAGTCCACTACGGGATCAACGCGCAATACGGCACAGGGGCGGCGTCGATCTGCGACTTCGAGGGCATGCTCGATGACGCCGTCGAGCTGGGCGCCAACACGATCATCACGCTCGGGATGCACGCCTCCCCATGGAAGACTGCGAACGGCTGGCGGTGTACACCCATAGAGCACCCCGATTACTTCCGGCAGCTTGAGCGGATGTTTCGCCGCATCGATGATCGAAAGCTACGCTGCGCGCATGGACCCCTGGTCGACATGCAACACCTCCCCGCCAGCTTCGACAAACAAGCGTATTGGCGGGACTCGTGCTCGGTGATGGACGGCCGGGCGCTCCTGCTCGCGCGCAAGGGCAACGAGATGGATCACAACGGCTGGCACCAGAGCGAGTATCACTTCCCCGACATGCACGGGGTGCTGTGCTCGAACGGGTCGATCGGCGAGGACATGCCGCCGCGATTGCCGTATCGCGATTGGTGCGAGCTAGAGACGCGCCGCGATCTGCCCAAGGGGATCTATGACTCGACCCTTCGGCAGGTCATGGACGGTGACTTTATCCAAGACGATCCCGGGATGCCGTGGGACGGGATGCGGGGGCCGGCGACCGAGCGCCCAACCGTCAGCATCGAACCGATCTTCTTCAACGACGTGAACCCGGACCATGTCGGCGACGAGCGATCGACGGACGAGCGGGTGGCACTGGAGATCGGCCTTCTGACCGGCTGTTGTGCTGGTGGTGCATTCGGTGCATCCTATAGCCTTGAATGTCGGCGCCTGCTTCCCCATGCCCGGCACATCGCCGTGGCATACTTCCGGGGGTTGTCGGCCGGATTTGTCCGTCCACTGGCTGCGCTCGACTTTCAGGGCAGCCACTAGAAGGAGTTATGTGATGCCTCCAACGCTTCGGACGATTGCCCTCAGCAGCGGTACCGGGATTCCCGATGGGACCATCATCCCGACCACTGCCGGCACACCTGATGTCGTGGTGAAGACACGTTCCCCTCTCGTTCGTACCCTCATTCGCGTCTCGCGCGTGTATGTCAATGGGCTGGTGGGGATGCTGGCCCTGGTCGCGGTCAATCCGGCGCCTGCCTACCTCACCCCACCGGACGAATTTTTTGGCAAGCTCGTCATGGCCGCGGGCTTCGCCGTCGCGCCGGCCGCCTTGACGCTCCTCACCAACGCCGCGGAAGTCCTGTCAAAACTCGATAGCTGAGAAGGAGCTCCCATGCGTCGATTGATTCCACTTCTCGTCACCCTCTCGCTTCTCGTCTCAGTCTCGGCCTGCACCCCGGGGCAGAAGCGCGCCCCGATTCTCGTTGCTCAGTCCGGGCTCGCCATCACGCAGTCGATCGAACAGATCCGCGCCGCTGT
>Ga0137342_1000047_pt1 | contig 11073 bp, 15 predicted proteins | sample EasRivERMLT466_2_FD_104769 | JGI IMG/M metagenome (GOLD analysis project Ga0137342, IMG submission 104769) | Soil microbial communities from meander-bound floodplain in the East River, Colorado, USA - East River MetaG ERMLT466_2 | ecosystem: Environmental > Terrestrial > Soil > Floodplain ... | reverse complement strand
GACAATCGCGAGTGTCATGCTGGAGGCTCCTCACGTGGCAGCAGGTGTGTCGGCATCCCCGCTTCCTCGACCGTTCGCACGCGAATGAATTCCTTGTTGACGCTCCCTTTTGGCGCGATGAAATGAACCGCTGCGGCGACTTCGATTCGCACGAGGTTGGGAGGGGCTTTCGGGTCGAGTACGGGTGCCAGGCCGATCACACGGTAGAAGATGGGTCCCTGTGTGTTCAGGAGAATCTCGTCACCGATCTGCAACGGACGTCCGCGATGGTCCCGTGGCATGATCTGTTGCTGATCGCTCTCGTTGGAGAGGAGATTGCTTCGTGCGTCGTGTCCCATCAGTGCTTCACTCCTTCACTCGACAGCGCTCGCTCCAGCGCTTCTAACACCTGTGTCTCATGCGCTTTGCTCGTCAGCGCCGGGTAGTCATCCACCATCCCGATCAAGATATTTCGCAACGGTCTGACGTGGTGCCCGGGTAGTTCCATCTTGACCACCCCGCAGACGGGACACGTGATCGTAATCACCACCAGCAGATACTCGGCGCCGTCGGTCGCGCGTTCGGTGACCTGCGCCACTGCCAGATAGTGCACGCACGCCTTCTCGTCAGCCATGGAGGCGACTCCGGATCCAGCTCTCCCACCGGGGCCAGAGGGCTGCCCAGTCGAGATGTGCGACGCTGCCCTGACAATAGGCTCGCGCGGTCTCTTGCCCCACCTCGTCACGCCAGTCCAGCGCGCGCCTGACCGCGTTGGCCACATCATCAGCCTGAAAGACCGGTCGGCGCAGCGCATAGACCGATTCCAGTCGTGTGGCCCTAACGGGAAACCGCCACTCGATCTTGGGAATCAATTCCTTGCCCCCCGCCCAATCGCCATGCACGACGGGTGTGCCGGCGGCCAGCGACTCGACGATCGGATAGCCAAACCCTTCTCCCAGACCCGGTGCGATCGTGACGTCACAGACCTGGTAGAGCAACGCCAGCTGGCGATCGGTGTAGCCCGGCGTCGAGACGGTCACCGATTTCATCAGCCCAAAGTCTTCGAGCAGTTGCTGCACCGCCCAGTCCTTCACGAGGGTGTCTGTGTGCAACCATCCGTAGACCTTCTGCCCCCGATCTCTCATCGTCGCGAGCGTGTGGCAGAACAGCCCCAGGTCTTTCCGTGGCTGATTGGTCGCGACGCACCCGATCAGCGTATCGGTGGAGCGAAGGTAGGGTCCGAGCGCGGACCGCACCCATGTCGCTTCTTCTACCGTTGGCGCCTCGGTGTAGGTCTTCAGCATCAGTCCGTGCGGTAAATAGCTCACCTTCGGTCGTACGGTTCGCAGAATCTCCGACCCCCAGCGTCCGTAGGCCAACACTTCATCGAAGCGTTCGATCGCCGCACGTGCCGGTCCTCCAATCGATCCATTGATGTTGTCGGCATCGATCGCCGTGTAGGCCCACTTCTGCACGGGCAGCGGCAGATCCATATACGCGGCCAGTCGACCCGGATCCCAGATGACAAACAAGATGCCCGGCTCGCTCCCGAAGATGGACTGCCAGAGCTCCACCGCACAGCTCGCTCCCCAGTCCTCTCCGCGTTCGAGTGGGAAATGCCGCCATGGCAGCCACGCCGGCGGCACACGGCCTCCGACCTGCACGAGATCGATCGGCAGGCCGCTCGTCACCATCTGCGCGGTCAGATCCCGCGCGATGCGTCCGAGGCCTGTAGCTTCGGCGGGCCCGTCGCCGAGGATCATCATCGGGATCACTACGCCGCCGGCTCCTCAGCCAGCACCGTCGGTGTCTCTGCCTGAATCCACGCAATCGCGCAGGCGGGGGTGCAGAAGTCTTTGGGACTCCGATACCCCCCTTTTGGGTTGTAGCCGACACTCACCCAGGTAGAGGGTGCGCTGCCGTAGGTCGGATCGGCGTCAGCGAGTTTGAGACACGCCGGGTTGTCGCACTGTGCTCGCTTCATGCCTGTTCTCCCACCTGACTTACCGGTCCGGGCAGCGCTGCCGCCCCACCACGGGGTTTTCGAATCTTCGGCGCGGTGATCGGCGCCGCTTCGTTCACCGGCGGTGTTGCCGCTCGCGTCTGCACCGGCTTTGCTTTCGTCGCTGTCCGCCGCTTCACAATGTGTGTGACCACCGTCAGCGCGGTCTGAATGGCCTCGGTCGACGCGGTCTCGAAAAACTCAACCACCGCGACCAAGGGATCCATCTGTTTCCGTGGCATCATCGATCCTTTCTATCGTGTGTGTGTGTGGTCCGGCCCCTCGTCTCCCTGCGGCACTCAGCGCTTCAGCCGGACGCGTCGCTGGCCGTGATGAGCGCTCGTTGCTGGCGTCCCATCGGAGACGAGGAGCACCTTCCGCCTGCCGTTGCCTTACTCCGGCTAGGCGCGAATGTTGTCCAGATTCCCGAAGGCCCTGAGCACGGCGCCGCACTTGCATGCGATCTCCAACGGAAACTCCCCGTCGGCCGTCTTCAGGTTCAGCACGTCTTCCTGGTAGTAGGCTTCGCCACACCCAGGCTTGTTCTCGACTTCCACAACGTTGCCCGCCTCGTCCTTCCCGCGAATGTTCCGCGTCTTGCTGCAGCGCCAGCTCCAGCGGATGTCGGCACTGAATTCCTTCCCGCCGTACCCCTGGATCCGCGTGAGGTACTCGCGGTTGTTGGCCGGCTTGATGGCGTCTGGACCATCAATCGCGGCGATGAGGTAGTCCATGTCACTCGCCAGCTTCTTGTCCTTGCCCCGCGCCCGCTCGTTGTTGTTGATCTTGGTCTGGTAGGGCTCCTTGTTGTACCGCTCGCGCGCGGATTGCACGATGAGCAGGGGCTTGTTCGCGTCGAATTCCATCTGGACGCGCGTGGACTTCACGCCGTTCTTCTCCACCTCGAAGGTGTCGTACATGTTCGACAGATCCGCCGGCAGCTTGAACCGGAACGGGCCCGGCTGCGGTGGCGGCGCGAACTGTCCGAATTGCGGCAGATCGTTGAGCGCCTCGCCGGCGGTTGGCAGCTTTTCGTCCTTGAGTTCGAGATCCGAAAGTGACTTGCCCATTGTGTGTGTGCTCCTCTGAAAAAAGGTTAGCGAGACTCGACCATGGATTTAGGTGCCTGGTGCGCGCATCGGTGGGCGGGCACCGGGGGGCGGTGGGGGCATCCCGGGTGGTGGCGTGGACGACGACGTGGCCGCCGGTGTCTCCCCTCCCGAAGACACTGGGGCGGCCACGACCGGGGCCGGAGATGTCCCTACGGCGCTCGGTTTCGACCGCGGGCGCTTGGTTGCCTGTGGAATCGACGGTCCCGCACTCCCGGCGGTAACCACGGGCGGCGTGACGCTGGGAATAGGTGTCTGAGCAGCTGGCGTCGTCGCTGAGGGCGTCGGTGGGGTTGTGGGCGTCTCCACCCTCACCGCCTCGCCGTAGTCGGCTAGGAGCGGTACCAGCGGCTCCGCGTTGTCGGTCCCAAGCGCCAGGGCGAGATCCTGATCGAGCAACTGAAACATCCGCCCGAGGTTGAACGACTCGAACGGCCGCTTCTCCTCCACAGGCGGATCGATCAGCATGTCAGGCACCGGACCCACTGGCGACGCGGAGGTTTTCAGGAGATGCCGGCGCCCTTGTTTGTCGGTGTAGGGCCGAATCCGGAGCGCGAAATGCAGCTTGCCGGAATCGTCGATGGTCTGGTCGGCCTCACAGATGTTGCCGAACCACTGAGGCACCTGTGTCAGGGCGGCCTGTCCCGGCAAGTCGGCACCGATGATGCTCAGCCCCCCTTTGTCGGTGCCTTCGGTCGAGAGCGCGGTGAAGACCGGTCCTTCCTTCAGGGAGGGAATGCCGAGTGAATTGTTCACGAATTGCTGCGCGCGCGTCTGAGCAAATCCCACGTCGGCGCGATTATTGCCGCCGAAGGTCACGGCCCCGGACGTCACCACGCCTCCGAAGCTGTATTTCTCTCCGCCGATCTGCCCGGCGCCTCGTGCACTGTCCATGTGATCCATCACCACGTTGGTCATTGACGTCAGTCCGTCGTAGGCGACGCCCCCCACTTGCTCGAAGCCCTTCGTTCTGGCCACGGTTTCATGCACGATCATCTGCGCGCGATCGATCAGGCTGTTGCGGCAGCCTGTACAGACCGTGGGCACAATCAAGCTGACGAGCGGGACTGACAGGAGTGGGTGGCCTTTGGCACACGTCACCGCATAGCGTGTGGTTACTGGGGCGATGAGCTGCTCGCCGGGACTGGTTTCGCCGGTGAGTGGGTCAATGCGCTTGGGCCAGTAGCCTTTCGTTCCGAAGTAGAGCGAATCGAGCGCGAGGCCAGGCGCCGATCGGGTTCTCACCCGCCAGAACCGAATCAGCCCCTGCTTCATCCGCTTCTGCAGGTTGGTCGGGATCGCCCCTCCGTCCCAGCTGTAGAGCAGCAAAATCGACTGATGCGTCTCCCACAGATAGGTGGCGAAGGTTTCGAGCAGACTGGTCTTGCCCGCACCACTCACGCCCAGAATCAGGGTGGCGGTGAACATCCGACGAATCATCGATGGGTCAGTCATTCCACGAGCTCCTTCAAGGTCGTAATCAGTGTCAGCAGTTCCGGCGATTGCTGATCGTCAGGCAGATCGGTCACCCCTTCGAGCGTGACAATCACACGCTCTAGCAACGGCTTCGGCACGAGAATCGCATCCTGCACCACCGCTGTGTGTGCTGTCATCGTGCCCTGTTGCTGTTGGTACCATTCGATCGCCGCACGCCAGGTTTCTTCGAGAATCCCGCGGAGTTTGTGGTAGGCGGCCGGGTTGGCGTCCGCGCCCATCCGCATCTGCAGCCATGCGTTGAAACCTTCTTCGACCTGCTGCGGGACCGCTGGATTCTTGATCGATGGTGTGACAGGTGGGGTCACGGGGCTCGCGGCCCACGGCACGCCGCGATCTCCTACCTCGGTCCCGACATGCCGGGGTTGAGCACTCCCACTCCCGCAGCTCGCACAGCCCTTGCCGAGAACACCGCTGTTCTCCGCGCCACAGGCGGGACAGCGCCACGGTCCGAACGCGCCGAGCGTCGGGCCTTGATAAATCCGGTTCCCGCTGATCTTTGCAGAGTCTTCGACCGGATCCCCTCCCGGGCCTTGTGGAGGCTCAGGAGGCGGGCCGCCGATGACCGGACGTTCGAGATCCATGGCTTAGCGCTTCGGCTCCGCGATCTTCTGATTGCTGTAGCTCTCTGGATTGACGCCGGCGTAGCGCCCAGATCGGCTGCGGTCATACTCGGCTGTCGGCGACGCATGTCTCCGGCACTGCACTTCGAGCGCCGCCGTCAGCCGGTCACGATCGCTCTGCAGGACGGCGATCTGGCTATCGCGACGTTCGATCGTGTCGCCCAGACTCCGAATGTGTGTGCTCAGGGCGTCGAGCTCACGTTGCCGGTAGGAGGCCTGAGTCTGTAATTGGCTCAGCTCGTAGCGCGTGTCGATCAACTGTTGTGTCAAGGTCTTCTGGGGCATCTACTCTTCCTCCTCTACGATCTGACTGTCGCTGATGAGCAACCCTCGACTGATCGCTTGATCGAGCTCGGGTTGATGATGCGGCCGACGCGGCACAAACCCCATGCTCGCCGGATCCTGCCAGCCACTATGTTTGAAGCACAGCGGCACGAATTCGCATTGATACTCTTTCCCGAACGGCCTGCAGTTCCAGCTGCGGGGAATGGTGCGATCGAGCGTGTTCTGATATTCGTCCGACGCCCAGAGATGCCCTGCCACGTTCGTTTCGTAGAGACCCCATGTGATCTGCTGCCAGCGCTGCTCTTCACTCAACAGCCCTCGCGTGAGGCTCTGCAGTTGAGCATCCTGCCGGTTCAGCGGACCGAGCACGAAGACCACTTTGTCGAGCACTGCCGGTGGCAGGGTCCGGGCCCAGAATTCCTCGGGGGCCAACGGCTCGCCGGAGGCGTAGGCTCGCCAGGTGCCCCAGTCGCTCTCGGCCAGATGCCAGATGCCGCGCTTCTTGTGTGCACGGCTTGCGCGCTTGGTCTCGCCGGCCGCATCGACCCACTCATAGCTCGGTAGCCAATCATCTTTGGCGAGTGGCGGGTTGCCCGGTCGGCAGTACCCATAGGCGAGCGAGGACTGTTGCCGCCGCATGCCTTCTAGGGGTGTCCCGTCGTCCTGCTTGTCCTTCTTGCGACTGCCCTTGTTGGCGCCGACGATGAAGAGCTCGGCGACTTCGGATCCGTAGATTTTGGCCAGATCGAGCGTGCCCAGCGCGAGTTGTGGTTTGGTCTCCCACTGCTCTGCCCAGGCGTCTGATTCCCAACCGGTCGTCTTCCCCTCAAAGTAGGCCAGGTGACTCCCGACACGATGGCGAGCGAGGATATCGGTCCGAATCATCAACGCGATGCCGGTGCAGCCTCGCGCATCGTGGTCGGCTTGCGGCAACGGTCCCGCGCCGCACGAACAAGTGAGAAAATGGAGTCGTTCCTGTTCAACTTCGAGAATGGAATAGTGTGTGTGCAGCCATGGGAGGAAATTGAGCGTAATCGCCCATACCAATCCCTCAACGAGACTCGACTGCTCTTTGATCGTTTCTTCGATGATCGGCCCCGTAAACATCCCCCCACGGAACCCTTTGCGACTAAGAAGGGCTTCGTAGTCCGTGCGAACCTTGTGACAGACATCACGGACTTCATCCACTGTAGGCAGGCGGTTGTAGTTCTTGAGAAGTGTTGTCAGGGCCCCGAGGGCGATATGGAAGGCTGTACCAGTAGCTAGCGGAAGCGATTCGGACTTGTGCGTCCAGCCGTATCCCGTTGGTCCCGCATGGGTACCCAGATAGCGCCGCATGGCACACTTGCCCGTGCCAGTCTCATAGCGCGATCGATCGGTAAACCAAATAGCCGAGGCCATTGGGGCTCCTGCGTGTGTCTCAGGGCGTTAAAAGACCGTTACCAGATTTACGGGGCCGTCGTCCCGGTCAACAGCTTCTGGCGCGCCGCCGTGATCCCTTCGGACTGGGCGACGTGGAAGAAGGCAGACAGGGCTTCGCGCAAGGCACGCGCCTCATCGAGGGTGCCGACGGTGATGTTCCAATGCAGCTGCCGCCAGGCGCCATAGTGGGGGCTGGGCCGGCCCGCTTCGTGTCGCAGAATCGACGGCTGCAACCGAATTCGGATCGGTTCCCCTGGACGCTCGCGCGCGGCCTCTTCGATGGGAAGATCAATCGGGGCGAGACTCGATGTGACTTGCACCACGTGCGAAGTCTACGCCCTCGTGAGAAATCCTGTCAACAAGAAAACCACACACGGGCGAAAATATTTATAGATTTGTGCGTCAGTCGTTTGACACGCTGTATCTGGTGGGTTGACTGAGGGGAGGGGGAAGACTATAACTCTTCTACGCCACCACGGCCGATTTCTTTGGGGAGTGGGCCGATGCAGCTCTGGTGACCGCATCGGCCCGGTGAGGCAGCGAGTTAGATGGACCCTATCCTACCGACAGATCCGTCAGGTTGTCAAGTTGTCTACCCCGACCCGATTCCCCGCATCCTCCTTCACGCCTCCGTCAATGTCGTCTCGGGTGCCTCGGGCGCCGGCAAGACGATTCTCATGGCCGAGTGGATGCAGCGCCTGCGCGATGGCCGCTCGATTTGTGGGCATCTCACCAATAAGCCGACGGCTATCTATCACTTAGCCGCCGACCGCGACTGGCGCACCTACGCCGCGGCCTACGCTGCGGCTGGCTTCGCGGATGTCGAGCGATATGTGCTCGCGGAGGATCCGGCCTTCGATCCTCGGGCATGGGGCAAGAAACGCGATGCACTCACGCTCTTCGAGGATTGTCTGAAGTGTTTGGGCGAGAACGGGCCGATTCCGGGGAGTGTCGTGAATGTTGATCCTGTAGCGCCGATCTTCATTCAAGGCAACCAAAATGACGCTCGCGATGTTGCCCTCTCGCTGCATTGGTACCGCAAGATCGCCCGGAAGTACCAGATTACGTTACTGTTGTACGCCAACACCGCTAAGCAGAAGCAAGACGACGGCTATCGACGTCCGCAGGATCGCATCTCGGGCTCAGGGGCATTCGTCGCTTACTCCGACACGCAAATCGCGTTGGAGCAAGACGAGGATCGCGTGCTTACGCTTCGGCTCGTTCCCCGCCGGCACCCCTACCAGGAGTTTCTGTTTCAGTTCGACGCCAAAACCGAGCTGTTCATCCCATACGTCGCCACTGCGGCCGGCCTGTCTGACGCTCAGCTCGCCGTGCTCGCCCTCGTGCCACTCGGAGAATCGATTACCAGCCCCGAGCTCGTCCGCCTCATCATGGCCAAACTGTCGTTGAAGCGCGCGATGGCCTTCCGCCACATCCAGCACCTCATCGAGCGCGAGGTGATCGTACGATCAGAACTAGGGATTGTGACGAGGTCGCTGCCGAAGCCGAAACAGGCCGATCCGACAGATCCCAGTACCCCGGTAGATCGATAGACACACTAGTACATATCATTGTACTTAGATCCCGTACACTCCCTTTGTAGACGAGTAGACTCGTACCTCTACATTCTATGGGTTGTCTACCGTACCTTTAGACATACTCATCTCCTTATTTCACCTATACTTACCTACTAATCTACCCCTTTTTCCCCCATAGCAGTGAGAGGGAGGGGAGGGTAGGTGCCTCAATCCTGCATGAAGTACAAGGCCTCTCTCGCTCGCGTCCAGGCCACGTACATCAGATTTTCCTCCTGCTCCTGTTCCCATTCCTGCGTAGCCCAATGCGCCGGCATCAGGTCAGGTCGTAGGATGGCCACCTGTGGCCACTCGCGGCCCTTGGCTTTGTGCACGGTCGACAGGGTGAGCTTCCCACTGGTGTCGTCCCCAAAGAGCCTGTCAAGGGCTGTAGCGAGCCCCTGGGGGGTACGTGACGGCTCGTCGAGGTTGTCGATCAACGTGTAGAGGCACTGTACCCGGTCATCCACGCTCTGGGCCTTGCCATGCTGGTCCTTCTCCAGCAACCGCTTCACCTCGCGCGTGCGATAGATTCCAAGCGCCGTGATCAACCCTTCGATGTCGGTCGCCTTCATCTTGTCGACCAACCCCTGCAGGCCTTTCCCGATGTCTCTCCCCAGAATCTGACAGGCGATCCCTTTCGAGAGGCACCAGTACGCCAGATCCACCAGGGGGGCATTGTTGCGGCACAGAACCACGTCGGTCTTGGTCAGCTTCGCCAGGATCTCTCGCTGTGTGTCGGTCTCCACCTTCCCCAACGGGGCGCCGGGCGCCGGCTCGATGTAGGGCACCAGAGTCTGTGCCTGTTTGACCACGCTGGTCGGGCAGCGATAGCAGACTGACAACGGGAGCTCAATCGCCTCCCAGTGCTTCTGCATCTGCGCGATCGCATCGTGGCTCGCGCCGGTAAATCCGTAGATGGCTTGCTTGGGATCCCCCACCGCAATCAGCCGGCCGCCCGGCTTCAAGACTCTCGCAGCCAGCGCGCGTCGGATCGGATTGGTGTCCTGTGCCTCGTCGACAAAGACCCAGTCTTTCCGATCGACGGGCAGGTTCCACAGGATCGTCAGGTAGAGCTGATCGCTGAAGTCGATGAGGTACTGGCCTTCGGCGGCCTCGGTCGACCACTCCAGGAGCTCCCGCGCCCACGCGATCGCGTCTTCTTCTTTCGCGTGGGGGTCGTCGAGGTACAGGTCATGGTGTGCAACGATCTCCTCCCACGCGTCCAGTTCGTTCGGTACGAGACAGCCGATGCCCATCCCCTTCGCCAGGTCCACCAGTTTGCAGATGAACTGACCGTACCGGCGATCGGTCTCGTACTTCAGCTTCTCGCGGCACAGTTGCTGCAGCTTGCGCCCGTTGGTCTCGATCTGCTTCATCCCGAAGTGGTTACACAGCGCGCGGTAGCCGACGGAATGAAACGTCGAGACCGACACGTGTCGCAGGCTTCTCACCGTGGGGTTGTCACGAAACTCCTTCACGACCGCGGTATTGAAGGCGTAATACTGCACGCTCTCGGTCGGCGGGATCAGACTCAGCGACTCGCGAATCGAGTAGGTCTTGCCACTGCCGGCGACCGCAACCACCACCGCGGATCCTCCCTGTGCGGTACTCACAAAGTCGTACAGGGCCTGTTGGTACTTGGACGGCACAATTTCAGCCATTTCAGCCATGCTGCATCTTTCTCCCGCGCACGCACGCGGGTACTCCGTTAAACACATCTGTTAGAGGCTATTGCCCCAACCGTTTCGCAGGGCTCGGCGCAGATCGGGGCGCAGATCGGCCTTCCTCACCGGAAACTGCACACACCCGCTGCAATCGTCAGGGGTGAGTGGGTCGAAAAGGTAGTACTTCTCATCCCCGGTCTCGAAGACACGAAACCGCTGTCCCCGTTGATTGCGGATGACCGCTACGCACTGCTTGACCATGTAGGCTCTAGGTGTCGTCATCAGGCACCTCCACTTCCGGTTCGATTTGGTTCACCGGGTCTCCTCGCGTCTTCCGCCGTTTGGGGTGGACTCCTCGGGCCAGTTCCCGGAGCTCCGCCAGCTGATCGCTATTCGGTCGCTGGTCGTGCGGACGCTTCTTGATCGGGCTGTGCGTCATCGGCCACGCCACCATGCCAATCAGGAACGAATGACCGCAGCCCGGCGCTCCCTTGTCGCTGTTCTGTGGGCAGATCAAAACGCTCGTGATGCGGTTGAAGGCTTCGGTATCTCGTCCGCCTCGCCCAATGATCAGCAGCCGGCCGCAGTGCGGACACTCCATTTGGAATGCCACCGGTCGAGCAAAAAATCGCGGGGTGTAGTCGGCCTCATCGAACGGAATGAAGGTGCCTACGGGCATTGGAAATCCTTCTGACGCTCTCGCAGCATCTTGGCTGTGGGATGGTGCCCCCGAGCGAACCCGCAGCGTGCACAGCCGGTCTGGGCCTTCACCGGTTCGAAGAGGTGATCGTCGGGATGGGGCTCCGGTCTCGGCCAGCTTGGGTCGTTCGCCCCGCCGATGGCGGGCGTCGTGAATTCTCGTTGGTACACCTGCCGCCCAACGCAATAGACGAATCCATAGGTCCGCGAACCCGTGTT
>Ga0137342_1000045_pt1 | contig 11174 bp, 8 predicted proteins | sample EasRivERMLT466_2_FD_104769 | JGI IMG/M metagenome (GOLD analysis project Ga0137342, IMG submission 104769) | Soil microbial communities from meander-bound floodplain in the East River, Colorado, USA - East River MetaG ERMLT466_2 | ecosystem: Environmental > Terrestrial > Soil > Floodplain ... | reverse complement strand
TGCCGAGGCCCGCGAGCTCGACCGCGGAGATGTGCACGAACACGTCCTTCGAGCCGTCTTCGGGCTGGATGAAGCCGAAGCCCTTGGTTGAATTGAAAAACTTTACGGTGCCGTTGGTAGACATAATGTCCTCCAGATGTGGCGTCGCCGCGCGCGATAGTGCGCGAAGCATCAAAGTACCAGTGGGAGAGGACCGAAGATGCCAGCCAAAGGACTACAGACAGACCCAAAGCGCATTCGACCCCGCCAGTATGCGCCCAAAACGCCCGCAGCGGCGGAATATTTTTCGAGGGCGTTCTAGTCGAGCTCGGTGGATCTTGATGGGAATCGTGTCCTGCATTGCGCAATACCAGCTTTTCAGAACTTGTATCGAACAGACATCGCGATCACATGCACGCGATATTGTGGCGCGAGCTGGCCAAAGGTCAGAACGTTCGGAATCGTGTCGGGCGTGACCCCGTCGAGCGCCCAGTCGTCGCTGTCGTAGCGTTCGTACCAGTACCCGGCGCGCAGCGAGACGTTATCCTTCAGGCGGTAGTTGGCATAGAGTTTCAGGCTGTTGCGCGACGTGGAGATATCGGGGAACGCGGGTTCATTTGCTGCCGTGTTGACGCTGATTGCGCCCTTTGACCGCGTAAACGTGTAATCCGCTCCGACCTCGAGCTTGTCCTTGATCGCGACGTGCTTTACGCCGACGCCAACAAAATGGATCGTGTCCTTATTCTCGCCCGACCAGTCCGGTGTCGAGAATGTCTGGCTCCCGGACTGTTCTGACTTGATTTCCTGGCGGTTCGCGAACAGGTGCAGGCTGGTCTGATTCGATAGCATCCAGGTGATATCGCCGCCGAAGTTGTACTCCCTGGCGCTGGTCAGGCCGATCGTCGAGTTCGAATAGTCGTCCTTGGATGCGTCAAACTGCAGGCCGATGCTGATGGTATCCGTCGCGGCGAAGCTGGCACGCAATTCCCCACTGTTCCGCGTGCGATCGGCCATGTTGTATTTTCTGAGCAGCGGATTCTCCGGAGGAGTGATCTCGGGCACCGGCTGGTAGCTCGAGTAGTTGCGATCGCTGTACGCGTACTTGAGCGTCAGATCGACCCAGTCCAGGTAGCGGGAAGCGAGCTTGCCCCAGAACGTGTTCTCGTTGGCCTTGTTGACCTCCTGGAAGGTGCGCTTGACCGAGTCGTAATCGTAGCCGGCGGAAGTCGTGGTGCGCTCGGCGGCCTTGTAGTCAGCTCTCAGCTGCGCCTTGTCCTGAGTGAAGCTGTAGGGCAGGTTGGTCCGCTGCGACGGGGCGACGAACATGTCGGTCGTCACCCAGCTATAAGTCGATTGTGGCGTCTGGTTATCGCGATCGTTGTAGATGTATGCCGCTTTCAGCCGCAGCCGATCCGTCACTGCCGAGTTGAGCGCGAGGTTTGCGTTGACGGTGTCCACGCGGCCATCCAGCGAAGTTCGCGGCAGCGCCGGAACCGCCAGCGTCCCGTTCAAGGTGGGCGTCAGGAACTGCTGATTCTGCGTCCCGCGGCCTACGGCGAAGTCCGCCGTTGCCCGCGTCCGCTCGGCCAGCTGGTATCCCAGGTTGGCAGTAACCTGGTGAAACTGGTTATCCGGCGGCAGCGCGAGCTGGCCGGCATCGGCGCCGGGGAATCCTGGCGCGGTGAATGGGTTCTGCCAGGTCAGGGACGGATCGTTGTTGGTGAAGTTCGAGCCGTAATAGGCGAGCTTCGCCTGGAACCGGGTGTCGGTAAAGGAGGCCGAAGCATCGATCTGATCGGTGACATAATCCACCGGTCTGACCAATTGCGAAGCGGTTACGAAGAACGCGCCGGCGGTGCCCAGCGTGCCTTCGCGAATCTGGTGACGGAAATTGACGCCATAATCCCAGGCGCGCGCCGGAGTCCAGGCTGCGCCCACTCCCAGCTCCTTCCTTTTCGTTTCAAGGTCGACCTGCCGCAGCGTGCTTGGCAACGGCATGAGCGTTGTCGTGCTTGCCGGAAAGCCGGCCGGTAGCGTCAGTGACGCACCGCCGCTTCCGATAAAGGGCGTTTGCACGCTGTCCGAGATGAAGTGCGGCAACTCCTGGTAATTGAGCCACAGTTTGTACGTGCCCTGCCTCCCGCCTTCCGCGCTCAGAGAGCGCGCGTCCAGCCCGAGATTGGCCGCATCGAGGTTCCAGTAACCCGCGTCTTGCCCGCGAAAGCGCGCGCTGAAGTCGCCGATAAAATATCCGCCGTCCTTGTTAAGGCCGTTGTATTCGCCGAATTTGGACGACGAGTCCGATACGTAAGCGCCGCCCACCTCCACCGTCCCACTCAGCCCGTCCTCGAATTTGCAGAGTTTGCATTGCCACCTCGAGGTGTCGGGGGCTGCCCGGCCGGCACCGGCGGCGCCGTCTGCCGCAGCTGCGGCGGCAGACAGCGTCGAAAGCATGGCGAGCAAAGACAGTTGAGTCGCGGTTTTCATAGCGGCTATCGCATCAACTTGATACCCGACGGATGATTCGACCCGTGCACCTGCGAATGACAATTGACGCAGCCTCCCGCGAGCAGGAACGCCGCTCCACCGCCGCCGCGTCCCGGCAACCCGCTGCTTGTATACGCTACCGAGGGATGGCCGGCCACCGTATGGCATTGCTGGCAGAGCAATGGCGGGGTCTTTGTCAACAATACCGCGCGAGCCGACCCGTGCGGGACGTGGCACAAGGTGCAGTCCTCGGCCACCGGCGCGTGTTCCCACAGGAACGGCCCGCGCTTCTCCGCATGACAGGTGTAGCAGGTCTGATTCACGGTGGGCTTCACCAGCATCGCCGGAGTGCTCGATCCATGCGTGCTGTGACACCCGCTGCAGGTCATGATGCCGAAGCGCACCGGATGCACCGACGGCTTGTTGAAGTCCGCGAGCACCTTCGAGTGGCACTTGTAACAGCCCTCTGGCTGGGTGGCCTTGGCAAGAACGGGATCGCGCTCCACGTGAAGCTTGTGGCAACTGGTACAGGCCACGTTGTTAATCTCATGCTTGCTGCCGACCCACCCGATGCGGGCACTGCCCTGATGGCAGTTCAGACAGAACTGGTTACGCTGCCCAACCGAAAGGAAGGAGGTCGCTTTGAAGCTGTTTATCGCGTCCTTGCTGGCGGTGGCGGCGTGCTTGGCGCCCGGGCCGTGGCAGGCCTCGCATTGTAATCCTGCAAACGGCGTGCGCTTGTCGGCGCGGTTGGCATGCTTGGTCTTGAAGATCGGGAAAATCGGATAGGGCCACGCCTCGGTGTGGCACACGAGGCAGGTGTCCGCGCCGTTTTCGCTGTATTCCGTCCCCTGGCCGGCGGCCGGCGCCTCAGAGGCGGCGGCGCCTTGGGCGGCTGCGACAACGCTGAAAGCGAGGCCCGACAGCACGAGCAGCACGGCAGACAGGGATTTCCTAATCCTCATCGTTGTCACGTGCTCGTCGCCTCATGGTATGCCGTGCACTGACTTGACGTTCAGTACCTTGCCGTCGCCATGGCAAAAAGTGCAATTTTCGGTAACGGTCGCGTTGATCGTCGCCTGTGTGGCCGAGAAGTTCGCGCCATTGAAGGGATCCTGCATGTGAGCTTTCGCCAGCGCGCCGTCGTGGCACGACGAGCACACCGCTGCAGTTGGCGAGATTCTCAGGTCGTCCGCGGCATCGCTTGCCGCGGGGCCCGTGGTGGTGTTTGCCGCGGGATCCGTGGTGGTCGTGGTCCCCAGGATTCCGTTCGCCGTCGGTGGCGCCCAGATGCCCGTCAACTGGTACGACGTGCCGATATGGCAAACGGTACAGTTGTTCAGTTTCCCGGGGAAGACGACTGCGCTGTAGTCGTTTGCGCCGCTGAAGCCGTAGATCGTGATTCCTTTCTCGCGGAACCCGCCATTGCTCGCCTGGCCCGCGTGGATGCCGTGGATCATGGTCCTGAAGTCGATCGCCTCTTCCAGCTTGCCATCGACACCGCCGGTGAGGACGCCTGCGGAGGACGGGCGCCGGCTCGCATCGGTCGCGTTCGGGTTGTGGCAGACCACGCACGCGCCGGGCTCGTCGGTGCGGTTATTGCCGTGCAGGCTCAGCACACCATGGCACACGTTGCACTTGGCGATGTCGACCACCGATCGTCGCGCCACCGCGGTGCCGGTGATCGCGAAATCCTTGAAGACGCTCTTCACCGCCAGCCGATCGGTAAACGTCCCGGGCGTGGTGACATCGCCCGCAGGATGCCCGTCCATCGTGACCCGCAATGTGCCCGTTTGCGTGACGGGGATCGCGACCGCGGAGGTGATGGTGTAAGTTCCCGCAGTAGCTCCCGGCACCGCGGCCGTCAAGGCGTTCATGCCGATCGGCTGACCAAAGGCCTGGCCGCTGCCGTCGTTGCCGATGTCCCGGATGCCCGACTGGGTCCAGCCCAGCCTGACGTTCAGTGTGCTGGCGCCACCGGCCGTGAACGGCGCGTCGGTCATGATGTCGTAGGGCCTGTCTCCATTGGTGGGATCGGTGACCGAGAAAGTGACGACAGGGAAACCGCCCGGCGTGGTGGGCGCGGCAGTGATGATGTTGAACTTGAATTTGGCTGCCGCTGCCTTGAGCCGCGCCGGCAGGTTGTGCGCAACCGTCACATCCGCGACTCTCCCGGGTCCATGGCATAGAGCGCATGTGCTGTTGTCAGTCACGACGCCGCCCGTGTGTGCGACGGTCTGGTACGGCCTGGCCGGATCGGGCGCGGTACCAAAATAGACATTGTCGTGGCACGAGCCGCAGGCTTCACGGCTCGGCCGGTTCTTCCAGTTGTCGCCTTGCGCGCTCAGGGCGCCGTCATGGCACCCGGTGCAATTGCGAACGTCCTGCATGAAGACTACGGCCGAAAAGTCCTTGCTGCCGATGGTGTACGGCGTGCCCGCAAGTACGCTCGGCAGCGCGGCGCCGGCATTGTTGTAGTGGATCCTGTGGATCATCACCTTGAAATCCACGCTCGTGTTGGGCGGGCCGGCAACCCAGGAGCCCGGGTTATGGCAGGTGACACACAGCTTGGTGTCGACGCGCGTGCCGTGCGCCGTGAGTTCGCCGTGGCATTGATTGCAGGTGGCGGTGAGCACGATGTCGCGCGCACCGGCCGCGGCGCCCGCCGGCACGAAGTCGAGCACGCCGGTCGCTTTCGGCTTGGCGCTGTTGCCCTGCTGGATCGTCACCCGGTGCGTCAGGCCCGGCTGATAGCTGATGTTCAGGGTCTTGCCGTCCGCATTGGTGCAAGGCGCGGGGCAGGGGTTCGCCGCGGCGCTCGTGATGTCGGTGGCGAAGGTGTAGGTGTAGTTGCCGCCGCCCAGGTTCACCAGCGTGCCAAACGCAAAGCCCGTCGCCGAGCGCTCCTGGGTGCCTTCCACTGCCCCATTCACTGCACGGTTGAGGTAGTTCTGCCAGCTGGCCGGCTCGCCGTTCGATCCCGGCTCCAGCTTGGCGATATTGAAGCGCAGGTCCGTAGGGGTGATGCTGGATACGCCTGCGCCGGTGCTATCGGTGACTTTGAAGTTGACGACGGGCGGGCTGCTGGTGGTCACCGAAGTAATGTTGATGTTGAGAGCGTTTCCCGTCACGGGCGTGGCTCCTCCGGTCGCCGCTCCGCCTCCGCCACCGCCCCCGCTGCCACATCCGGCCAATGCGAAAAGCAGGAGGCTCGCTGCAACCAGCGCGATTGAGCGAATCGTCGATCGATGCCTGCTCATGATGACACTCTTACCACGCCTTCACTTCTGCCGGGCAATGATCAGGTCCTTGATTTGCGCGTAGTGGGCGCCGGATAGGATGTTGCGGGTCACCAGGTTTGCCTTGCTCAAATAGGGCCGGCCCGCAATGATCTTGTCGGCTACCGCGTCGTTGATGCCGGGAATCTTCTTCAATTGCGCCTTGCTGGCGCTGTTGATGTCCACCGGATTGTCCGGCGCGGTCGCCTCAGCCGGCGCCGCGGATTTGCTCTCGGCGGCAGCGCACATGCCGGCGGACAGCAGCAGCGCTGCGGCAATCAGTGCGGTCTGAATGATGCCGCATTTCATCGAATATCGTCACCTCAAAAAAACAACCCGGAAGCGTCGCCACCTCCGGGTCTTGATGCTGCCGCAGTCGCCCGGCGAACCGGACCCCCGTCACCGTGACACAAGCTCGGTCGCGCTATTTCGCATGCACGGCCTTGATACCCAGCCCAAAATTACTGCCCGGGTCATGGCAGAACATGCACAGCTCGGCCCTGGGGAGAGCCGTGGCGCGATCGACGTAAATCGAAGCTCCATTGCTTTCCATGTGCTGCTTCGCGATAGCGCTGTCGTGGCAGGAGAAGCAGGCCGTTGCAATCGGCGACATCACCAGATTCGTCGACGCGCCCGACGACCCGTAGTTGACATTCTGCGTCACGTAGGAAGAAAGGCTGTACTCCGCAACCGACCCGGGGGCGGTGCTGTACGTGCCGACCCCCGCTGCCCTGTAGAGTCGATTGGGGAGGGCACTCGCCGACGCCGGGGCGCTGAAGTCATAGGTGCCGGGCAGGTGGCACGTCTCGCACCGGCTCAGAATGCCGGGATAGCCGATGTCGGCAAAGGATTTCCCGACTGCCGATGCATGCCAGGTGAACGGCTTCTCGCGCTTGTCGCTCCCGTGGATCGCGTGGATGAAGTATGCCGAATCCGCAGACCAGCCGCTGCTGGTTCTGTTGGGAGTGTGGCACCACGAGCAGGTCGTCGCGTCGTTGCGCTGTCCCGCGTGGAACTCCGCCGCCGTGAACACGCCAAGCTCCTGGTGGCAACTGTTGCACCTGGCGTCCTGGACGATCGGGCGCCGGCCGGAATAGGCGCCACCGGTGCCGCCGGCAGCAGCACCGGCGCTGGCGACCATCTGCATGTCGGGGGTGACGACGACGAGGCCACCGACCATCGCGTTCGGGTTGGCCGGGAAGTTCAGCGATTGGGAGACTCCAAATCGGGGAGTGACCTGGGGAGTGGTACTCGGAACTGCAATGTTGCTCGCAATGGGCTCGCTCACTCCGATCTGCGTCAGCGGTGGGTTACCGCCTGTAGTGTTGTTGTTGCTCAGACTGTAGGTATACCCCAATCCGCCGGAGAGCATGGCGGCGCTGTCTGGAACCTGCACTCCGGTAAGCGTGGCGGTGTAGTAGCCGGCAGCGTCCGGGCCGGTCAAGGTGCCGGCAGCGGTGCCTGTGGCCGTGCCGTTCCACAGATTCTTCAGCCAGCTGGAGACGCTGGCGTTGAAATCAGCCGGTGTGGTGATGCCGTCCTGCGGCACGGCCCAGACGAAGTACACGCTGGGCGCACCGAAGAAACCGTTCCACATTTCCCCGATTGCTGAGGGAGGGGAGGGGGGCGCGTTGAACGGTGTGGCGACGCCGTTCTGCAGCATCCTGAACTCGATGACCGGGTTCATGCTTGTATTGCGGTAGACGTTCCTGATGTCGTAGTCGACCCTGATCGCGCCTGGCGGCAGATTGCCCCGGTTTGACGCAATCCACGCCGCGCTGCTGAATGCGGAGCCCCCCGCGACCACGAGCGAGTTATTCGGGTTCGGCGGGGTCACCGGAATGTGGTACACGGACTTGATCGACGCCGGGTCGTGGCACAGGGCGCACTTGCTGTCATCGTTCTGGATGCCGCCGATGTGGCCGATCAACTTGCCGTTGTTCGTCTTCCCCTGGGCCGTGGCAAAGTTGATGCCGTCGTGGCAGGCGCCGCACGCGAGGCGGCTGGGAACGGTCTGGTAGTTGGTGGCCTGGGGCGCGACCCTGGGTGCCGTGTTGCTGTGGCACTTGTCGCAATTTCTGAGGTCCTGAGGGAAGAAGGTTTCGTTCAGCAGCACGCCGGCGTAGTTGTAGTTCTGCTTGATCAGCTCCTCGCCCTTGTGGACCCGGTGGATCAGGACCGGGAAGTCGCCGACGGTGACGCCGTCCGCGACGTAAGTGGAGCCTCCCGGGAACGCGAAGTTCGTCGACGTGACGTTGGCGCGCCCGGCTTTGCGCTGGTCGGTGTGGCAGACCACGCAGTATTTCGGGTCGAAGCGGCTGCCGCTGTGGAAGCTCTCGCTCTCGGTGCCGGGAAGGCCGCCGAGCTTGCCGTGACATTCGTTGCAGCTCAGCTTGTCGACGATCAGGCGTTGGGTGACCGCGTCCGTGGGCGCGACCGCCTTGCCGGTGGCGGGGATGAAGTCATAGATGGCGTTGACGGGATTTCTCATATCCACGGCCGTGACGCCGGAGTCAACGCCGGTGGGGGTGTTGGAGCCGGTGCCTGGCGCGGCGCCGTAGAACTGTATCGTGACGCGATGGAGCGCGTTGGGATCAAACGTCACATCGCCCAGGTCCGCCTTTTTGGGGGACCCAGACCCAGGGCATACATCAGTAGCAGGGTTACAAATTGCATCGAGCCGAGCCTTGACAGTGGTGATGTCACGAAAGAAGGTGTACTGGTAAATGCCCTGGCCGAGGTACTCGAGGTTGCCGGTATTGTCGGTGCCGGGTCTCTGGGCCTGAGTCCCTGCCGTGTTGGTCACGATATAGCTCACCCACTTGCTGGGGGAGCCGTTGGCGCCCGGTACCAGCTTGGCGATCGAGAACGCCAGGTTGGGATAGCTGCCGTTGTCCGATCTCTTGACGTTTTGGAACCCGGCATACGGATTGCCGTTGCCATCTCCGATTGAAAAGGCAACCACTGGCGCACTATTGACCCCGGCGCCGCCCACAGTGATCACGGGCGTTATCGTCGGAAATAGCGTTGCTCCGTTTGAGTAATCAATGGTGGTCGCTGCACCCGTCAGCGGGGGAGGAGAGGCGGCACCAGACGGGGGCGGGGTTCCACCGCCACCACCGCTACTACTACTGTGGCAGCCAGCCAGGCTACCGACGATCAGTGCCGCAAGACCCAGCCGCGTGAATGTGATCTTCATGGTTTCCCCCACCTTCCTGAAAAACGCCGTGAACTCGACGGGCGCGCGGCGTGGAGATGTGTGCCGTACTGATCGTATTTGGTGCGATCCTAACAATGTCATTCAAGGGAATCCTTGATCTGGATCAATAAGGTAAGTTCCTGCAGCTATTGATAAATGGGCACACAAATGGGACAGACCCCATCGCGACAATTGCGACAAATCGGGACGGACGCCACTGATTACTCATGCCAAATCTCATCGGCGCGAGGCTCCTCAGGCCTAGTCGAGCTCGGTAATCAGGAGGCGCGGGACGGCGGGGAAGGCTTCCAGGTCAAAGTGGACGCGGCCGATCTCGCGGCCGTCGGTAGTTTGCACCCGGACCCGCCAGGGCCCGGGCTGGTAGTTCGCCTTCACGCCGTAGCCGCGGAAGCCCTCTTTGCGGCCGCCAACGATCTTGATGGGAATCGTGTCCTGCAGGGCCCAGCCCCGGCCCGCGGGCTTCCAGTACCAGCGCATCTGCACCTCGTCGGCGAAGCGAGCGGGCGAGAAGATGCGGAAGTATACGTAGACCTTATCCTCGGGATGCGCGCGGAACTGCTGGTCGCCGTTGTGCCAGAAGCGCCACCAGGGCCGCTCGTGCGAGAGTCGGTAGCCTTCCTCGGTCCGCTCCACGTTGTGATAGACGCCGATGAAGGGGATGGACAGCGGCACCGGCGGGATCACCCGCAGGAGATAGGACGCGAGAAAGGCCACGAGCACGCATCCCAGGGGCAAGAGGATCTGCCGCCGCACCTGCGGGAAAAGCGCTGGCCTGCGCATCCGGATCCACCACACCGCGGCAACCGGCGGCAGGCAGCCGATGAGCATCGAAAGCAGGAACACGCCGAGGCCGATCGAGCCGACGACGATCGGCGTCATGGCGGCGGAGAACGCGAGGAAGCACAGCGCGAGCAGCGCGAACTTGACGTGCATGCCGAGCGCCTTGAAGCGCCGGGACTCGTTGGCGAGGAGGAGCACCAGGAGAAACGCGAGGAACCCGAACGACGCGAGCAGCGACGAGCTCTTGAAGAAGAAGATGGCGTATAGATTCATCAGCGCGCCGAGGGCGAAGTGGATCGCGGCGGAGCGGTATTCGTAGTACCAGCGCCTGGGCGCGGAGAGCCGCGCGAGCTCGGGCGGTGGCGCGCCCTGCGCAAGGAACATGTGCAGCAGCACCGCGCTGATGGCGAGGAGGTAGAGCACCTGCTGGCCGATGGTGAGCCAGGAATCGATGCTCCCGGCGGTCAGGATGTCGAAACCGAAGCCGCCGGCGAAGAAGAGGGCCGCGACTTCACGCGCGTTCTGCTCGAAATAGAGCTTGAGCCGCTGCAGCGCCCCGGGCGCCGCAGCGATCGCATCGGGTTGCGTCATCGGCCGAGGAGTTGCCGGACGAACGCGTAGACGGCCCAGCCCCTCACCATCCAGCTGCGCAGCTTCGGGGAGGACGCCAGCAGCGTGGCCGCGATCCCGGCACCGAGGAGCAGGGGCTGGGCAGACGTGCGCCGCATGCCCGTCACCGCGGCCACGACTTTGCCGCGCTGCACGGCCGAGCGCTCGACGAGCGCCGCGCGCCGGCGCGCCAGGGTCTCGAAGAAGGCGCTCACTCGCGCGGCTCCAGCGCTTCGGCATCGTGCTTGAGCTCACCGAGGCTCGCGGCGAAGGCGCGCACTTTCGCCTCTCGTCGCACGTGCCAGCCGATGATCGCCGCGGCCGCGAGGAAAGTGAGCGCGAGGCCCGCCGTCACCGCGACGCGATACTCCGCGGGCACCGCCATGACCAGTGCCACCGCGCCGAAGCCGAGCGCTAGCGCGGCGAGGAGGATCGCCGCCACTGCGCCGATCATGATCAGCACCAGGCGCGCGAGCAGCTCCTGCATTTCGACGCTCAGCAGCTCGAGCCGCGTGCGCGCCAGGCCGAGCAGGGTGGCGAGCAGCTCTTGCACGGATCGTATGAGGCCCATGGCTACTTCCGCGCGAGCAGCAGCCCGACGAGCAGGCCTACGCCCGCGGCAATGCCGACGGCGGCCCACGGGTTCTTGCGCACCTGCTCATCGAGCTCGCCGATGGCCTCGCGCGTGATCTCGCCCGCCTGGCGCAATTGCTCGCCGGAATCGACGGCGGCGGCCCGCATCAGCGCTTCGGCTTCGCGCACCACGGCGCGCAGCTCGGCGGTCAGTTTCTCGGTCGTTGGGGTATCCATCTCGAGTCCTC
>Ga0137342_1000044_pt1 | contig 11190 bp, 7 predicted proteins | sample EasRivERMLT466_2_FD_104769 | JGI IMG/M metagenome (GOLD analysis project Ga0137342, IMG submission 104769) | Soil microbial communities from meander-bound floodplain in the East River, Colorado, USA - East River MetaG ERMLT466_2 | ecosystem: Environmental > Terrestrial > Soil > Floodplain ... | reverse complement strand
GGTGTTCCCGACCCGTGGGCCTCAACATAGCCAATACTGTCAGCGTCAACTCCGGCGTTGGACAGCGCCTCAACCACGGCATCCGCCTGGGCGTTGACGCTGGGCGCGGAGTAGCCTGCCTTCTCCGACCCGTCGTTGTTGACCGCCGATCCCTTGATAATGGCGTGAACGGTATCCCCATCAGAAATCGCGTCGGCAAGCCGCTTCAGCACTAGAATGCCGCCGCCGCTGCCGAAAACAGTGCCATTGGCACGGGCATCAAAAGCCCTGACATGTCCATCCTCCGATACGATGCCACCTCCGTCGCAGAAATAACCCGCCCGGTGCGGGACCCGCACCGATATGGCACCAGCCAGGACCATATCGGTCTCTCCACTCAACAGGCTCTGGCGCGCCAGGTGGACAGCGACCATGGAGCTCGAGCAGGCAGTCTGGACAGTGATGCTCGGACCTTTCAGATTGAGCTTGTAGGAGATACGGGTGCTGAGAAAGTCCTTGTCGTTTCCCAACAGAGTAGGAATGTAATCTTCCGCCAGTCTGCGGTTGAGGCCGGCGTTCGTGAAATAGGTATTCAGCGCCGCCGCGGTGAAGACACCAACGCGCCCTTGGTACCGATCCGGATCACACGCCGCGTTCTCAAGAGCTTCCGCAGCAAGCTCCAGCAGAATCCGGTGCTGCGGATCCATGGTCTTCGCTTCCATTGGAGAGAAGCCGAAAAATTCGGCGTCAAATTGGCCCGGCTCGTCCAGGACAGGCGCAGCCTTCACATAGTTCGGGTTGCTCAAGTACGTTGCAGGCACGCAGGACTCCAGGATCTCCTGATCCGAAAGGCGAGCGATCGACTCGATGCCTCCGGCGAGGTTTCGCCAGAACTCATCGAGGTTCCGCGCGCCGGGAAAGCGGCCAGACATTCCGACAATCGCGATATCGAACTCGTTGCTCATCGGCGTTTATGAGTGCCCCATCCGGATCGCAGGTTCCGGCAGGGCTTTGCGGTCCGCTTTTCCGCTCGGCGTCAGCGGCATCTCATGGATCCTCTGAAAATGATTGGGAATCATGTAATCGGGGAGGTGCTTCTTCAGGTAATGCCTCAGGCTCTCAATCTCGAGGTCAGACTTGCACACCACGTAGGCAATGATGAGGATGACGCTTTCGGAGTGTTTCCTAACCAGTGCAACGCAGTCGATGATTCCCGGGTACTCCCTGATCGTGTTTTCAATCTCGCCCAGCTCGATGCGCAATCCCCGTATCTTGACCTGGTGATCCTCCCGTCCCAGATACTCGATATTGCCGTCCGGAAGCCACCGCGCAATGTCCCCCGTCCTATAGATCCTTTCTCCAGGGTTGACCGGGTTGTCAGTGAATTTCTCGTCGGTCAGGGCCTTGTTGTTCAAGTAGCCTCTCGCCAGGCCGATCCCGCCGATGCACAACTCCCCGATCTCTCCGACGGCAACTTGGTGACCGTCCCGGATGACGTAGAACCGGGTGTTATGGATCGGTCGCCCAATCGGAATGCTTTCGAAATCATTGTGTGCGGGACAATCGAAATAACTGACGTCGACTGTCGCCTCGGTGGGACCGTACAGGTTGATCAGCCGGGCGCCGGTGACGCTTCCCCAGGTGTCGTTGAATTTCTTGACATGGCTGGGCGTCAGCGCTTCGCCGCTCGCGAACACCCGCCGGACCGAACTCAGTTTCTTTTGCACGCTGGCAGATTTGCCATCCAGGTACCCCAATAACACGTTCAGCATGGATGGAACGAAATGCATGACACTGACGCGGTGTTTGCTGATCGTTTCAACGATGGCCAGCGGGTTTCTTTCTCCACCCGGCATCAGGAAGCAGAGTTGGGCGCCCTGCAGGGCCCACCAGAAGAGCTCCCATACCGAAACATCAAAATAGTAGGGTGTCTTCTGCAGAATGACGTCGCTCTCGCCAATCGGGTAGGCGTGCTGCATCCAGTGCAGGCGGTTGACGAGGGAGCGGTGCTCGATCATCACCCCTTTGGGCTTGCCGGTCGATCCAGACGTATAGATCACATACGCCAGATCCTGTGGCTTGTTGACGATGGCGGGGTTCGCCGTTGATCCGCGGTAAACGTCCGGCTTATCTAGATTGATGACGAGCCCCTCGAAAGCAATCTGGCTCACGGTTTTGTCGTGCACCAACAGTACATTGACTCCGCCGACTTTCAGCATGTAGTCGGTACGGTCGGGCGGATTGTCCGGTGGCACCGGCAGGTAGGCCGCTCCTGCCTTGATGATCCCCAGGATGCCGATGATCATGGCGACGGATCGTTCCACCATCAATGCAACGACCTGTCCTGGCTGAACACCCTCGGCCCTCAACAAGTGCGCCACCTGATTGGACTTTTCATTGACCTGTGCGTACGAGAGCGATGGCACGCCGAGTATCGTGTCGTGGTCGCAGATGACGGCCGTTCTGGACGAGTGCTTCGCAATCTGCGCCTCGATCAGTTCCTGAATTGCGACCTTGTCCGGAAACGCCGCTTCCGTGCGGTTGAATTGAGCGATCTTTTCGAGATCGGCTTGCGTCGCAACGCGTGAAAAGTGGGCAGACATATGTAAGCCGGCTCGATTACCTGCGGAGCTTGCTGGCCTGACCGACGAATATCTTTCCCAGGATGTCTTCATGGACCTGGGTCGTGCCTTCGATAATTTCCATGATCTTGGCATCTCGGTAGTACCGGGAAACGGGCGACGATTCGTGACAGCCTGAAGCTCCCCGGATCTGGACCGCATCGGAAGCCGCCCTCACCGCGGCTCGCGAGGTGAAATGCTTGGCTGACAGCGTTTTCTCGAATGCCTCCGGAACATGATCCTGCTCCGACCGGCAAGCGTTGTGGCACAGGAAGCTTCCTGCTTCCAGGTCGATGCCCATTCTGGCAATCAACGACCGAATCATGCCGATGTCACCCACAGTCCTTGCGGCAATCTTTCGCTCGGCCGCGTACGAAATGCTTTCCTCGAAGCATCCCCTCAACAGCCCGAGCCCCGAGCAGGCGGTGCTGATCCTCCCGTACTGCAAGCCGACCGGCGCAATATGCGACAGGGCGAATCCGGGCTTGCCAACGATATTGGCCGGAGGCACTTCAACATTGCTGAAGGTCACTTGCGCCAAGCCGGCTGAACGGAATCCCATCAGGTCATGAATGGGTTCAACCTGAAGGCCGGGCGTGCCTTTGGGCACCAGACAAGCCACGGAGTCTTGCTCCAGCTTGCCAAACACCAGAAATACTTCCGCGCGCTGCGCACACGTTATCCATCTCTTGCTGCCATTAAGAATGAGCGATCCGTTCTTGGAACTCTGACGGAACCCGGTAACAAGCGACTGAATTGCGCTGCCGGCACCGGGCTCGGTCAACGCAAAGGCACCTATGATTTCCCCGCGCGCCAAGGGTGGAAGCCATTTCCGTTTCTGGTCCTCCGTACCCCACCTCAGTAGCGCCATCGAAACCATGGATTGGACCGTCAATACGCCAGTTAACGAGGACGACCCCCTGCCCAATGCCTCGTTCAGCAGACCAAACGTAACGACGTCCCATCCCTGTCCTCCGTACTCTGTCGGAAGACTGGGTCCAAGGTAACCGGACTTGGCCAGTTTGGAGACCACGGCATCAGGAATCTTCTGCTCACGATCCCATTTTTCAGCAAATGGCTGGACGTTCAAGGAAACAAAATCCCTGAATTCCGAAAACCTGGCTTTCTGCCTGTCATTCAAAAAATGCTGCATGGGCACTCTGGACTATCAGGCAACCCGATGCCCGTTTTTCCTCGAGACAAACGCGACTGTTGCATTCAGGGACTTGAAATTCTCGATATCCAAGTCGTCCATTTCGACCTCAATGGCGAACGTTTTCTCGACGAATGTCATCAACTGAACCGCGAACAGGGAATTGACGATGCCTGTCTCGAACAGGTTGTCGTCATCACCCAGGTCCGGGATGTTGACCGAGCTCAATATGAAGCGCTTCACGGCTTCCTTGATTCCGCTCTCTGCTGCTGTTGTCACTGACGTCACGAACTAGCCCTCCGGATAAACGTAGAAACCTTTGCCGCTCTTTCGCCCAAGATGTCCCGCGTGGACCAGCTTCCTCAACAGTGGACAGCACCGGTACTTCGGATCCTGAAAGCTCTCATAGAGAACGTCGAGCGACCGCATGACCGTATCCAGCCCGATGAGATCAGCAGTCTCGAGGGGGCCCATCTTGTGGCCAAAGCATTTCTTGAAAATTGAGTCAATCTTCTCGGCAGTCGCCACGCGGTCCTGGAGCACGAACGCCGCCTCGTTCATGAACAGGTGAGAAATTCGATTCGATACGAAACCGGGCATGTCCTCGACGAGGATCGCGTCCTTGCTGAGCCTCGAAAACAGCTGCAGCAGGATTTCAATGGTCCGGTCCGAGGTGTGAAATCCGCGAATCACCTCAACAGTCGGCTTCAGGTGGACCGGATTCATCAGGTGAATGCCCACGACATTCGCCGGGCGCCTGGTGGCGCCGGCTATCTGCGTGATGGATATGCACGAAGTATTGGCCCCGAAGCAGACTTCGGGGGGCGCCACGCGCTCCAGGTTCTCATACACCTGCTTCTTCGTTTGCCAGTCCTCGGTAACGTTTTCGATTACGAAGTCGCAAGTCGAGACGGCCTTGAGATCGGTCGTCAGGACCATTCGCGATGACGCTTCCTCTTTCGTGACCCGTGGCAGGGTTTTCGACAACGCGGGGGCAAACCGTATGTTTTTCAGTACCTCGGCTTGAGCCCGCCGCAGGATTTCCTGTGAAATATCGACTATTACAGCCGTTATCCCATGCAGGACTAGGTCGGTTACGACGCCGACACCGATATTCCCGGCGCCAAGAACGCCGATTTGTCTGAATTCCATTTCAGGACGCCTTCCGCCTCAGCGCGCCGTATCGTCGTTGCTGACCCCGTATAGCGGCGGCCGTGACCGTCGCGCCCACTTGATCCTCTTCAGGCGCCGCACCCAACTTGGCGGCGAGAAGTCTTACCGTAGGGCACTCGAACAGGCTGACGATCGACAAGGTTTGTTTCAGCTCCTTCTTGATCGCAGCAATCAGCTGTACCGCCTTGAGCGATGTGCCGCCTGCCTCAAAGAAATTGTCGTTTACCCCGATCCGGTGCCTCCCCAGTACCTTCGTCCAGATTTCCGCAAGCGACGCTTCCAGCGTGCTACCCGGCGCTTCGTTGCCTGCCGCATGGGCCGGCTGCAACTTGAACCTGTATTCCCCGATGGCCTTCACAAGCCGATCGAGGTCACACAGGTTCTCGCCAATCTCCTGCAGGCGCTCGGATCGATCGACTGCATCGAATGACAGTGCCGACCGAGGGGCGGCCCTTGCCGAATTGTCGGTTTCATCGGTATCGTCCGCGGCGGGTGACGCGGCCTCCGGATCGTATTCCACGGCTGCCAAGCATTCCGAGGGAAATACCCAGGACGTTCCGGCCTCGTTCCGATATTGCGCGCCGATGCTCGTGATGAACTCCAGTGCCGGCATGTTCTTTTCCGTCGGTGCATACACAAACTCGACGGACTGCTTGCCTTCCTCGACCGCCTGTTTGCCGAGCTGCGACACCAGCGCGTGTTCAACCCCTCGGCCCAGAACCCGGCAGCTCAGCAGGAAGGTGTCCACCCGGTAGCGGTCGGCCTTCTTCTCGTAAATCAATACGCCGACAAGCCCATAGTCCCCAAATCGGTCGGCCACGCGAACCACCAGGCATCTGGCATCCTCACGCGCCAGGAGGTTTCCGATCTCGCTTTTCGAGCGTCGAATGGTCGTGAAGTTGAATTGATTCGTTCTGAAGCTCAGCTGGGAGACACGATCGAGCTGATCCTCCGTTGGCTCGGCGACCTCGATACGAAGTTGAAGTCCTTTTACAAAATCTTTCAACGAGAGCGCCTGCTCACGGTACCGCTCCCGCTTTGCGCTTTCCTGGTACATCCTGGTGCGGTTTCTATCTTCCTTCGTCGAATCCCTGCGATCGAACGCCCAGATATGATTCAGGAATGACGAGAACGACTCGGCGCGCTGAGGCAATTGCAGGGTCAGGACGCCGGGGCAGTTGATCCTGACGTCCGCACAATCAACGGGGTTGTCATCGATGAAGATGAAGCTGTCCAATCCGAGGTTGAGCTCCTTCGCGAGCGATTTGATGTTCTGCGACTTGCTGCCCCAGTTGATGCGCCACGAAACCAGGTGCTCGCGCTTCAATGGCATGTCGGTCCGCTGGTCGAACACTTCGAGCACGTCCTTTTCGTTGTTCTTGCTGCACAGGCACAGCAACATACCGGCATTCATTTGTCCGACCATGAATTCCTGCAGCGCGCGGAAAGGTGCGGTGACTTCGACTCCCAGGGGACCATCCTCACCGCATACGCCTTTCCAGAGGGTGTTGTCGCAGTCGAGCACGATCACCTTGCAGGGATTGCGCTTGAAGTTATGGATCGTCCGGATGATCGCGGTCCCGATTGCCGCGTAACAGTCCGGCGTGTACGGGATGTGCCCCAGGTGATGGCTATTCGGATCGTAATAGTCGGCGAGCGGATAACGCTGCAGCACCGGCGCCGAGCTGATCGTGTGCACCTGCGCGATTCTGCCAGCCTCCGTTAGCAAGTCCTCCTCGGCATCGAGGAGCGCCGCTCTCAGCTCTGGGTTTGCCTCCGCCGCCGGTGTCCTCGGGCAGACGCACAAGACCAGAGGCACCTCCGCGTGATTCATGAACGACCGCAGCGCGGCGCAGAAGTCTGCGATATTCCTCTTCAACGCTGCTGCTGCCTCGCGCGCGCGCGCCGATGCATCAGCGACCGGTGTGGCACTGGCAGGAACGGCATGAATCTCGCCATCCCCCTTGAGTCGCGTCGCGTACAGGTTGAATAACCCGGCGCGCTCGAGCAGTAATTCCTGCTCCACGGTGCAGCGATATCCCCGCCCATTCAACAAGTCCTCGACCCGCTTGACCGATTCGCGGCTGGGATCATGGATTTCCATCACGATCTGGTCGATTTTCGGCCAGTCGAGATCGTCGATGCCATTGATGATGTCCAGCTCGCTCTTCTCGGCATCGATCTTGAGAAGGTCGATCCGGTCGATCCGGTTCTCCCGGATAATGTCCGACACGGATGTCAATCGGCACTCTTGGGTGCTCCTGCGGAGCCTGTCAGCCGTGAGCTCCTTGACGTAGTCCTCGACGGAGTCGCCTGCGACGGAAACCCGGCTCAGCATGTTCCGCACGACCGCCTGGATGGCCTCGCGGTCATCGGCTTCATCAGAATAGAAACCGGAAAACACCGAGGACTTCTCGTAGAAGGTGAATGTCGCGGTCTTGGATCTGTCCGATACGCCAACGTTCAGGGCCCGAACGTTGGATCCGTAGGCGGCGCAGTTAGCCTTCAAGAGGTCGTACACAACGGGCGCCGGCTCAAACGCGTATATCGTCGGGTTCGCACAACGGCTCATCACGAACAACGAAAACAGGCCGATATTGGCCCCGATATCCACCACCGTGGCCCCATCCCGCAGGCGGATTCCATGCCGCAGATAGCATTGGTCCTCAAATATTTCCTTGTACAGATACTCGGTCTCGTACTTGTTCAGGTGAACGATCGGAACGCCGTTCGGCAAGACATGTCTCGGACGGGATTCGAAGCATTGCTCCAGTCTTTCGGGATTGACGTTCAGATGCACGCTCCGGTCGACTGTGGCCCATTCCTCCAATCCGAGAAGGACGATGTTGGCTCCGTCGCCATTTCTCCGCATTGCGCTTCCCGTATCCAGTAACTGCTGGAAGACCTGGTTGTATGGCGCAAACTCAACGCGAAGCGGAATGCCGAAGTAGTCACCCCAGAAATTCAGCGAATCCTCTATTGGCTCGGCGGTAAAGTTCGAAGCGACGACCAACTTTGCTGCAGGCTGTTCTCCAGCAGCTTCCGCGCGGTCGAGAAGTGTGATTGCGACTCCGGAGAGTTGCAGGAACCGCTTGCCCGAATCATCGAAGAGGCAAACGTTGCCAAGCAGGTCACTTTCGCCACCTTTGCCCCCAAGCGACTGCGTAGCGTAACCCCACAGCGATTCCGGGTAATCGTCGTCCGTTACCTCAACCCTCTCGATCGACCGCAATACGAAGGTCCTACCTTTCTCCGAGATGAAGGTCGCCAACAACTGCGTCAGGGAATCCAGCAGGCCCGGGCGCAGGTAATGCGGCTCGACGCCCGCGCGTTCACGAAACGCGGAGAATTTCCCCAGGGACTGATTGCCCAACTGCCAAATAGAGGAAATACTCTGAAAGGCAGGCCCGTATTGGTTACCGTTTTCGCGCAGGGCTCCATAGAACCGCCCGGAGTCGATCTCGGCATTCGCCCGCGCCTGGAAGTCCTCTTTGCAGAGCACCTCCGTGCCCACTCCCAGACCCATTGCCTGATCCCGGTCAATTTCGAGCCTGGCAGCGCGTTGCCGCGCCGGGGATGGCGCGCCGTCGTCTTCGGCGCCGACTTCGTAGAACACGTATTCGACGAGGTCATTGCCGCGATTACTCGCTTCAACCCTGATGGCGGTGTCTTCTGTCGAGAGAATGATCGGATTGTCGAAGCTGACATTCCGCACCAGGCCTGCTGTGCGCTTGGAAAGTTCACGATCCATACACAGCGCCATCTCAACGAAGTAGGAGCCGGGCAGCACTACCATCCCTTGAAAACCGTGATCGGCCAGATGCGGCGAGGAGCGCAGCCCGAACCTGAATTCTGCGAAGGCATCAGCGGGCGCATCCACCGACATACGGACGAGGTGTCGCGCAAGAAACGCGCTTCCCATGGGCGCCAAGGCTCCCATGAAGCTTCGATCTTCATTCCTGCTCTTTTCAATCGCCTGAGTCATCTGCTCGCGCCTTGATGCATGCTCTCGACTACAACTGCAGCCACAAATTCCGACGCCGGCGAGAAAGCTTCCATGTGCCAACCGCAATCTTCGCCCGGTGCATCGTCGACGCGAAGTATCCTCGCCGGCTCACCTGGCGCGAGCGAAACATCGAAACGATCGAGCGGATGGTAAAGCCCGTCGCCGAGTGCCTTGATGAAGGCTTCCTTGCGCGTCCAGCAATTGAAGAATCCCAGCGGCTTAGCGCGCGGGTCGAGGGCGCGGTACGCCTCGTTCTCGCGACGAGAAAAGAAACGCGCCGCGATATCGTCCGCGTCGCGCAATTCACGGACGGCCTCGACGTCGACTCCGATCTCGCGACCGCGCGAGAAGGCGTATACGGCGACATCTTCCGAGTGCGACACGTTGAAGCGCAGGTCCAGGTCCGCGAAACCGGGCGAGAGCGCGGGTTTGCAGCGCGGCCCATACACCAGCTCGATAGCTTCAGGCGGGACGCCTAGTCGGGAAGCGAGGAGATGTCGCAGTCGCGCGCGCCCAACGATGAACCGGCGGCGGTCGCGATCGAAGGCAAAACGACTCGCTCGCTGTCGCTCCGCGTCCGAGAGGCACTGCGCAAGTTCGCCCACTGCCGCCGGCTCACAATCCAGCCGGACCGAAACGACCTCGACCGTGCCGCCTTCGAAGGACACCGCCATTCCCGGGACCCGAGTCGCGATCAACTGAATATCGGACACGCTAGGCGCACGAGTCCGCATCCGGGTGGCAGCCTCGTATCTGTTATGCGACATCTTCAGGACCGCCCCTTCTCCCCAACAAGCTTCCAGGCCCAATCGTGCGCGAACCGCCGGCATCAGTGCGGGCCCGGTGCGGGCGCGTAGGGCCTGGAAGCAGCCAGCCCGGTCAGTAAAGTCTTCCGCGTGTAATCCCGTTCACCAATCTCCGGAATCCCGCAGCTCTCCCGCAAATTCCATGCCCGCGTCGATGATCTGCCGAAATACTACGCGCCGACGATTCCAGACCCAGGCTGCTCGCGAGCAGTTCTGATGACCTATTCGTCCCCTAGGTAGCAGGCCCCAACCGGGGTCCGCGCGCTCGCGTAACACCTATTCGACCCGTTCGACGAATTATAGCCTAACTTATTGATAATTAGAGAGTAGGAGGTTCCTCCCATCGGGCTTGGGAGGATGAGCTCATGAACCGGAGTCGTGCCTCAGAAATTGATCAGAATTAGCCTGCAGATAGTGCCTATGGCGCGCATGCGACGCCAAGTATTGACTCGGGATAATTGGTGTTCCTGCCTATACTGCTGAATTCTCGTTTATGGCTGGGCTCTGCCAAGTTATCTGGACGGCAATAAAACTGCCCGTGAATCGAACCGCCATCCTTATCGCCGCCCTGATGTGCGCGGCCGGCATCGGCGCCGTCGTCGCCCGTCCTGGCACGAAGGCCGCAGCTCTGGGGCCGGCGATCTCGCTGGAGACCCTGATTCCAAGGCAGTTCGGAGAATGGCGCGAAGAGCCCCAACGAGTCCTGCAGGTAGTCAATCCTCAAACACAGGCACTGCTGGACAAGCTCTATAGTGAGACCTTGAGCCGCATCTATGTGAATGCCGGCGGCTACCGCATCATGCTCTCGCTCGCCTACGGCAGCGACCAGCGCGGCGCGCTGCAAGCCCACAAGCCAGAAGTTTGTTATCCGGCACAGGGCTTTGCTCTGCATAGGAGCGAAGCATCGCAACTCGCCACTAAGTTCGGGGCGATTCCGGTGCAGCGGTTGTTTACATCCCGGGGCCCGCGCGAAGAACCGGTAACGTACTGGTTCACAGTGGGCGACAAGGCTGTACAGGGGACGCTACAAAAGAGGCTGGTGGATCTGCGTTACGGCTTGACCGGGCGCATTCCGGACGGGATGCTCTTCCGTGTATCTTCCATCGACCCGGATCAAACCCGGGCCAACCAATTGCAGGACCAATTCGTCAACCAACTGCTGCAAGCCATATCCCCCGCCGAGCGCAAGCGTTTGAGCGGTCTCGGCGATTCGTGAGTACGTAACCACATCTCGCCGACTTGCCCCTTGGCCGGCAAGCACGCATCCGGCGAGCCAGCTCTGACCCGGGAGACCGTCGCGCGGGACGAGCCGCGCGACCTGTTACGCAGACGCGGGTTGGCTGCGGAGTTTAGCCTCGAGCCGGGGCCTAGTGGCAAAATAGGCGGATTTTGATACTGGTAATCCTGGAGAACGCCACTTGAAAGTCACGATTGCAGGGACCGGATACGTCG
>Ga0137342_1000043_pt1 | contig 11323 bp, 10 predicted proteins | sample EasRivERMLT466_2_FD_104769 | JGI IMG/M metagenome (GOLD analysis project Ga0137342, IMG submission 104769) | Soil microbial communities from meander-bound floodplain in the East River, Colorado, USA - East River MetaG ERMLT466_2 | ecosystem: Environmental > Terrestrial > Soil > Floodplain ... | reverse complement strand
TTGTACATCATTGCTCTCTCCGCTTTCATTCTGAGCGCCGTCGGAACGCTCCTGCAATGGGGTTGGGGATTTGTGCATGATGTCGCCGTTCCCTGGGTGGGCTTCCTGCTGTTGGTGTACCTGATAGGATTTTCGACCCACAATCTCCTTATCAACTGCACCGCCGTTCTCGGGCAACGCAAACACACGGCGATCTATTCCAATCTGGCGGCCTGGCTCGGCCTGGCGGCCGCCGCCAGCTTGTATCTCCAGTTTGGGACGGCGGAAGTCTGGTTTCTGGGGATCTGTATTGGTTTTCTGGTGTCCGGCCAATTATTCTGGGTGTTCCTGAAAAACACGAAGAGCCCCGCTTCCGGCGGCCAGAAGCCCGACCAGAACATACTGCCTTTCGACGTGGCGGCCGTATTGCGATTCATGTGGCCGCAGGTTCTGGTCGGCGTATTGTGGTGGGTTCAATCGCAGAGCTATCGGTTCCAGTTGGCGGAAATAAGCAATGTTGCGACAGTCGGCTTGTTTTTTGCGGGCTATGCGTTGTGTTCCGTGCCGATGCAAGCGTTCGAGGCAGCGGTAAACGAGTATTTCGGTCCGATGCTTTACGGCAAGATTGATATGAACTCCCAGAGCACGGTCGTTCAGGCCTGGAATCTCTATGCGAGCGTGTATATACCTTCCATCCTGATTTTTGGAGGCTTTCTCGCAGCATGCGCCCCATTCCTGGTTGTCCTGGCGCTGGGCAGCGAGTTCCAGGCCGTGGGCACCATATTGATATGGGCTGCCCTGGGTGAAACAGCGCGCGCGCTTTCTACTGTCAACCACGCACTTGGAATCGCGAAAGTCGACATGCGCCGCCTGCTGCCGCCGGCACTGGCGGGCGCGCTCGCTGCACCGGTCCTCATCCAGGTGCTCGCACCGGGCGAGCCCCTGCTGGGAACGGCGATCGCCCTCTGCCTGGCGAATGCCATCGTCCTGGTCGTCGTCTACGTGCTCGTGAGTCTGTCCGCGCCGGTCACCTGGCCCTGGAAACGAGCGCTGGCGGCGGCATCGCTCGGGGCCGCCGTGATACTGGCCGGCAGGGCCGCTTTTGACCTGCTCCCAAGAACACCCGTCGTCGCGCTGGCGGTATGCGCGGTTCTTGGCCTGTTCGTGCTGGCGGTGCTTTACTATATTTCACGCAGTTCGCTTGCGGCAGTGACGGCCAAGCCCTAGCGAATCTTTTCAGGCTGATTGACTTGAACACCCGATTGACTGCGCCGCGAACCGCTCATGCCCAGGATTCGATCTAAACTGTGCGAGTTCGTGATTCGTTGGTTCGGCCTCGTACTCAATTTGCGCGGGGTCCTGTCCGTCTACAGGCTTGCGCCTTTCATGCTCCAGTGGCGGAGCTTTGCCGGCCGGTCCGGAATCCCGGCTCCCGCTTCCGATCTCTACCCGTGCCTGGCCGACGCAACCCTCAAGACCGGCTTCGACCCGCACTATTTCTTCCAAGCGGCGTGGCTGGCGAGGAAGCTTGCCGCGAGCCGCCCTGCCGTTCATACGGACATTGCGTCCGACGTGGGAATGATCGGCGTGCTAAGCGCTTTCGTGCCGGTCGAGTTTCTCGATATCCGGCCCCTGGATGTGGCGCTCGAGGGATTGGTATCCAGGAATGACAACCTGTCCAGCCTAGCGCTGCTGTCCGACAGTGTTGCGTCCCTGTCCTGCCTGCACGTGCTCGAGCACATCGGGCTTGGCCGTTACGGCGACCCGCTCGAACCTGACGGACACGTGAAAGCCGCGGGGGAGCTGTCGCGAGTGCTTGCGCCTGGCGGCGACTTGTACCTGAGCGTGCCGGTCGGGCGCGAGCGGGCGTGTTTCAACGCGCACCGGGTATTCTCCGTGGCTACCGTGAGGGAACTGTTTTCGGCTCTTGACCTGCAGGAGTTCGCCCTGGTTGACGACGCAGGGTGCTTCAAACCGGGCGCGGATGCGTCGGCCACCGCCTCATGCGAGTACGCGTGCGGGCTATTCCATTTCGTGAAGCGCCGGCGCGCCGGGCCAAGATGAGATACACGGACCTGTGCTCAGTGACGGAACCGGTGGTTTCCGTTATCACACCGTCACTGAATCATTCCAAGTTCCTGCGCGCCACGATCGAATCGGTCGCCGCGCAAACGTACCGGAACTTCGAGCACGTCGTCATCGATGGCAGGTCCAGCGACGGCACGGTGGAAATACTCAAGGAATATCCCCACCTCAAATGGATATCGGAGCCCGATAACAGCGTGCTGGACGCTTACCAGAAAGCGCTGCTGCTTGCGCGGGGACGTTACATCATTCAGTGCTGCGTATCCGATGGGTTCCTCGCGCCCGGCTGGTTCGACAAATGCGTCGATTTGCTGGAACGACACAAGGATGTCTCCCTGGTCTGGGCGCTCCCCCAGTACATGTCGGAGGAAGGGGCCCTGCTGAGAGTTGCGTTTCAGGATTTCCTGGAGGACCCGCCCCCGCAGAAGGAGGATTTTCTGCCGTTCTGGCTGGCGACCCGCATCGTGCTGCCGGAAGGAAATTATTGCGTCCGGGCCAGCGTATTGCGCGAGAATTTCCCGGGTGAAAAGGCCAGGGACCACTACCGCATTCATTGCCATCTGGGCTTCATGTACAACTTCATGACGCGGGGTTACTGCCCCCTGTTCGTGCCCGAAGTCGTGAGCTACGGGCGTTTGCATGCCGGGCAGCGCGGGCAGCGGCTGCAGGCGGAGGAAAAGCCGGCCTTCGACCAGTACGTGGAAGACGTCCGGCTCTACGCCCGAAAGCTGTTCCGCGGTGATGTCGTTCACGCGTTCCGCAACGGGACCGCCGCCGTAACGTCGGAAGTGCACGCGCCGGACACGGGACGGCTGCGCAGGCAGTACTGGGCGCACCGGCTGCTACGGTCGAGACTGCTGCGAGCGGCGCCCTATTCGTTGTTCGCCAAGCTCAAGGCCCGGGCCGAGAGGATGCTCTTTCCCAGAACCGGGAAATGAGCGCGCGCATCGATTCCCCGCTCCCCCGGCATCCGAATCCGCTACCATGCACCCCTAAATGAGCATGCCGGATTCCAAAGAAGGCAGGCTGGCCGGCCTCGTAAGCAGGGTCCGCCACAAGCTTTCCCGCGCGACGGGTGTGCATCACAAGAAATCCTATTCGCAATGCGGCGAGGACCTGATCGTCCAGTTCGTGTTCGAAACGATGAAGATCGCCAGGCCGACCTACCTCGACATAGGCGCGCATCACCCGACGCTGCTGAACAACACTTACATCTTCTACCAGGCCGGGGCGAGGGGCGTGAATGTAGAACCGGACCCCGCCCTGATCGGCCGCTTTCACCGGGTGCGGCCGGCCGATGTGAACCTGAACTGGGGGATAGGCCCCGAGGAGGGGACGCTCGAGCTGCACGTGATGTCCATTCCGACCCTCAACACATTTTCCGCGGAGCAGGCGCGGCGCTACTGCGAGGAGCACGGATTCCGCGTCGTGCGCAAGATCCCGGTGCCGGTAAAGCGCTTCGACCAGGTCGTGGAGCAATATTTCAGGCGGGCGCCGGATTTTGTTTCGCTGGACGCGGAGGGCGTCGATCTTCCGATACTTAAGAGCATCGATTTCGGGAAGCACCGGCCGCAAGTGGTCTGCGTGGAGACATTGACCTACGAGGACGGCGGCAAAGGGACAAAGGTCGAGGAAATCGACATACTGATGCGCGGCGCTGGTTACATGCGCTACGCCGATACCAACATCAATACGATCTACGTGAACGAAGAGAGTTGGAGGCGGCGATAACATCCACCTGCCTTAGATTGTTCATTGCCTGCGGGAATGGTGTTCCCGCCGTCGCAACGGTGCGCGCTCATGGGAATAATGCGAGAGTGGCTTAAAGCATCACCGCTGCTCAACTTCAATCAGGTGCTGCGTGACCGGTGGGTGCGCGGGCGCGCGGCGTCCGTCGCCGCCGGCAGCCGCGTGCTCGACGTCGGCGCCGGCTCCGCTCCCTATCGCGAGTTCTTCAGCCATTGCCGGTATTTCACCCAGGATTTCGTCCAGCTCGACCCCGGCCAGTTGCTCCATGGGGCGTACACCCAGGTCGACTACGTAACGGATGCGGCGTCGATTCCGGTCGAGAGCGGAAGCTTTGACGTGGTGTTGTGCACCGAAGTGCTGGAGCACGTGCCCGAGCCGATCAAGGTGATCCGGGAAATTTCCCGGGTACTGCGGCCCGGCGGGAAACTGATTCTGACGGCGCCGCTGGGCTCGGGCATCCACCAGGAGCCGTATCACTTCTACGGCGGCTACACCTCCTATTGGTACGATCGCTTCCTGGCCGAGGCCGGCTTCGAGGAGATCCGCGTGGAGTCGAACGCGGGCTCGTTCAGGGCCTTCTCCCAGGAAGCGCTGCGTTTCGTCCTGACCAGCCGGCCCACGGTGCTTTCCGTGCCGCTGTGGGCAAAAATGATCTGGGCGCCCGTCTGGTTGCTCCTGCTGCCGCTGCTTGCAGGCGTCATTCCGGTTTCCTGCATGCTCCTCGACCCATTCGACAGCGAGCGGCGCTTCACGGTCGGCTATCACGTGACCGCGGTCCGTTCTTCAGCGCCCGCCACCGGATGAAGGTCCTGTGCGTACTGGGCAAGCATGCATATGGCCGCGAGAGTCGCGGACTGGGATACGAGTACGTCAATTTCCTGCCCGCGCTGAGGAACCTGGGCGCCGACGTCGAGATCTTCGACAGTCTCGATCGCGCGAGTTATACCGGTTTTCCGGAGCTCAACCGAGACCTGCTGGCGCGGGCTTTCCAGTACCGCCCGGACGCGATCTTGTTGGTCCTGATGCACTACGAGATCTGGACGGAGACGCTGGACATCCTGAAGCGGGAGCTGGATGCCACCCTCATCCACTGGGCCACGGACGACTCGTGGAAGTACCGCCAGTTTTCGCGCCTGCTGGCGCCCCACTTCGATATCCATGCGACCACCTGCGGCGGGGCGGTGGCGGCGGCGCAGGCCGATGGACTGAGCAACGTCGTGCAGACCCAATGGGCAGCGAATAGCTCCGCCCTTCAGGAGCCGCTCGCCGCGGAACGGTGCCGCTACCCCGTCACGTTCATCGGCTCGAATTACGGCAACCGCGCGGCGTGGGTGAATTCGCTCCGCGCTCGCGGCGTCGAGGTCGCCTGTTTCGGCCATGGCTGGCCAGGCGGCGCGGTAGCGGCCGAGCGCATACCGGAAATCATCCGCGACTCCGCCGTCAGCCTGAACTTCGGCGACTCCGGCGTCGTCTGGGAAGGCTGGTTTCCGGCGAGAAGCCGCCAGATCAAGGCTCGCGTCTTCGAGGTGCCGGGCAGCGGAGGCTTCATGCTGACCGAGCCGGCGCAGGACCTGGAACGGTACTTTCTGCCTGGAAAAGAGATCGAGACCTTCGCGTCGCGGGAAGAGCTTGCCGGCAAGATCAGGCATTACCTCGATCATCCGGCCGAACGCGACGCCATCGCCATGGCGGGACATCTTCGCGTGCGTCGCGAGCACACCTACGAGCGGCGTTTCAGGGACCTGCTGGAGCGCGCGGAAACGCTCCGCCTGCAAAGGGCCGCGCGGCCGCGCGCGGCCGCTTCAGGCCCGGATCCGTTAGCGGCGTTCGAGCGCCTGGCGCAATCCCACCAGGCCACGCCCGCGCTGCGGCGGCTGCGTCGCGCGCTCCTGCTGCCGTGCGTCGCCCTATGGGGTAGTCAGCGGGGCCCGCGGGCCGCGCGACGGATAGTGTTCGAACTGTCCTGGCGCATTGCCGGCGCAACTACCTATTCCGCCCGCGGCTGGCCGGGCCGCCTGTTTTTCCGGGAGAGCTGAGTGCCCCATTTGGACTCGAACCAGGCTCGCGCCATGCAATCTAGCTCCGTTCCTCGTTCCCACTGACTTGTTCTCATGATATTCCGCACAGGAAAGTCAACGGACCACACATGCGCTGCTGTGTAATTGGAGGAGCCGGCTTTATAGGAAGCCGATTGTTACCGCTGCTTGCAGCGGGCGGAAGAGTGCTCACCGTGGTGGGACGAAGCGCAGCACCCGTCCGCAAGCTGCCGCCCGGGACGAAATATGTATCCGGAGACTACGGAGACCCCCTCCTGCTGCAACAACTCATGTCGCAAACCGATGAAGTCATCGATCTCGCCTACGCCACGGTGCCGCAGACCAGCTACGCGGACCCGATATTCGACATCCAGGCCAATCTGCCGCCCAGCGCGACCCTGCTGAGAAGCGCTGCCGAAGCGGGATTGCGGCGCGTCGTGCTGGTTTCCTCGGGCGGTACGGTATACGGGGCGGCGCGCACGCTGCCGATGGATGAAGACCATCCAACCCACCCGATCTCGCCCTACGGCATCACAAAACTGACGATAGAAAAATATGGCCTCATGTATCACCGGTTGGCGGGCCTGCCGGTGATCATAGTCAGGCCCGGCAATGCATACGGGCCGGGGCAGGTCCCCGGAACCGGGCAAGGATTCGTCGCCACCGCCATCGCTCACATCCTGAATCATCGCGAAGTCACGATCTTCGGAAAAGAAGGGACTGTCCGGGACTACATCCACGTGACGGACGTCGCGAGCGGAATCGCCTCCGCCCTGGAACGCGGCGAGCCGGGGCATTGCTACAACATCGGCACCGGCATCGGCAAAACCAACCTGGAAGTGCTTAAAGCGATCGAGCCGCTGGCTTCGGGCAAGGGATGTCGCGTCGCATTGCACGTTTCCGAGCCTCGCGGATTCGACGTACCGTCGAATATCCTCGACAGCGCCCGGCTTAGAACAGCCTCGGGCTGGATCCCCCTGGTAACCTTCGAGCGGGGGATCGAGGAAACGTGGAACTATTTCGCCGGGACCCGGTAGCAGAACCGGCTTCATGACCCCTGCCCCGCTCATCAGTGTCGTGTTGCCGGTTTATAACGCCGGGACGACCCTGCTGCAGGCGCTCGCTTCCATTTACCGCCAGACTTTCCGCGAATGGGAGCTGATCCTCATCGACGACGGATCGACGGACCGCTGCATGGCGGGCTTCAGCTCTCCGGACAGCAGGGTGAAAGTGGTCCAGGATGGGGGCAATCTCGGCCTGGCGGCACGGCTCAACCAGGGGATCGACCTGGCCAGGGGGAGGTATCTTGCACGCATGGACCAGGACGACATCGCCTATCCGGAGCGCCTGGAAGCCCAGATAAGATTTCTCGACGAGCATCCCGAGATCGACCTGGCGGCAACGAGGGCGATGTTATTCCGGAACGACGGCTCCCCCGTCGGCCTCTTTCCTTTTCGCCGGACGCATGCCGAGATTTGCGCTGCGCCGTGGCGCGGTTTCTATTTTCCCCATCCCACCTGGATGGGCAGGATCGAGTGGTTCCGGCGCCACCGCTATCGCCTGCCGGAAATCGTGCGGGCGGAAGACCAGGACCTGCTGCTGCGGAGCTACAGTGTCAGCCGCTTTGCTTGCCTCCCGCAAGTGTTGATGGGCTACCGGCAGACCGACCTCCCGCTCAGGAAAGTCTTGACCGCGCGCCGGAATCTTGCCCGCGTCCAGTGGTCCGTGAACCTCGATCAGGGGCGTCCCGGTCACGCGATCCTCGGCTTGCTCGCGTTCACCATCAAGGGCCTGATCGATGCCGTGCTGGGCTTCGCCGGCGCCCGGCACCTGTTCATCACGCGCATGGCGCGCAACGCCCCGCAGGACGAAATCGACCGCTGGCGGAAGTTCTGGGAAGAGATGCGGCAAACGCCCGAAGGTTCCCCGCCTTCGCTGCGCGCCACGCGGACTGCCCCATGAAAAAAATCTGCCTCGTCACGACCAGTCCTCTCATCGTCAACTTCTTCCTGCTCCCGTTCCTCGCCAGCCTGGGACGGGTGTACCGCGTGTCCCTCGCCGTGAATCCGGACGAGGACACAGCGCTGGCAGACGGCCACGGGGCGGAAGTAATCGCCCTGCCGATCCGCCGCAAGATCTCCCCGTGGAGCGATTTGCGCACACTGGCGCTCCTGATCCGGCTGTTTCGCGAAAGACGGTTTGACGCCATTCATTCCTTCAGCCCGAAAGCCGGGTTGCTCGCGATGGTGGCGGCGTGGATCGCGCGAATTCCAGTGCGCATCCATATTTTCCAGGGCGAGGTATGGCTGACGCGCAAAGGGGCAATGCGGCTCCTGCTCAAGTTCCTGGACAGGCTGGTGGCGCGCCTCGCGACCCACGTGCTGGTGGTAAGCCGCTCCGAACGCGAATTCCTAATTCGGGAGGGCATCATCCGGAATTCCAAATCCCGCGTGCTCGGATCGGGATCGTTGAGCGGCGTGGATCCAGCGCGTTTCCGGCCCGACAGTATGGCCCGTGCCGCAGTCCGCGCGGAACTAGGGATTGCGCCGAAAGCGACGGTTTTCCTCTTCCTCGGCAGGCTGACACGCGACAAGGGCGTACTTGACCTGGCGCAGGCGTTCGCCAGCCTTGCCCCGACCCACCCGGCGGCCGTGCTGCTACTGGTGGGGCCCGATGAAGAACGCGTGCGCCCAGCAATCGAATCCATCTGCCGCGCGCATGCCAGGCAACTGAGGTTTGCAGGCTACACGCGCAGCCCCGAGCGCTACATTGCCGCGGCGGATACGCTCTGTCTTCCCAGCTACCGGGAAGGTTTTAGCACGGTGATCATCGAGGCAGCGGCCGCGGGCGTGCCCGCGATCGGGTCCCGCATCTACGGCATCACCGACGCGATCGTCGAAGGGGAAACCGGACTGCTGCACGCTCCCGCAGACGCCAACGAGCTGGCGGAGAACATGAAGGCGCTGATCGGGAACCCGGCGCTGCGCGAGCGGCTCGGCGCCCGCGCCCGGCAGAGAGCCGTCGATGAATTCAGCCAGCAGCGGCTGACGCAAGCCCTGCTGGATTACTATCGGGGCGCACTCGATGAATAGAGGCCGTGTACACTACCTTCAAACGGCGGGAGGCCAAGAGGTGGATTTCGTGCTGGAACATCGCGACGGGCGCATCACCGGGATCAAAGTGAGGACGGCGTGGACTTTGTCGGGCAGCGAATTCGGCGCGCTGCGGATGCTTGCCGCGGCGACTGTTGGCAAATTCGTCCGCGGCGTGGTGCTTTACCTGGGCGAACGCGCGCTGCAATTTGCCGACCGCCGGTGGGCGATGCCGGTGAGCGCGCTGTGCAGTATGCAATAGTGCAGGCGAATCCCGCTCCGTCACGAGTGCTCGTTACGGGGACGAACGGCATCATCGGCTCGGCGCTGTGCCGCGCGCTGACCGAGGCTGGCGTCACTACACGTCGCGCGGTGCGCCGCGCTATAGCGGCGGAAAACCAACCCAAGAGGTCGACGTTCGAGGTCGGCGAAGTCAGCGGCTCCACGAACTGGACGGAAACGCTGCGCGGCATCGAATGCGTGGTGCATTTTGTTGCACCTGCCGGCGTCGAGGGCGTAGCCACAGCGGACCAACTAGCCCATTACCGCAGGGTCAACGTGGCCGGCTCGCGCCAGCTTGCGGAGCAAGCTGCCGCCGCGGGAACCCGGCGCCTAGTGTTCATGAGCACGATCAAGGTAAACGGCGAATCGAGCCGGGAGCGGCCGTTTACCGAAAGCGATCTCCCGCGCCCGGAGCACGCATACGGGCTCTCCAAGTGGGAAGCGGAGCAGGAACTGCTGCGGCTTTCGCGCGCGACCGGGATTGAGGTCGTCGTGCTGCGCCCGCCGCTGGTCTACGGCCCCAGCGTGAAGGGTAACTTCCTGCGGCTGTTCACACTCGTTGCCCGGGGCGTGCCGCTGCCACTCGCATCCGTTCAAAACCGGCGCAGCCTCGTCTTTCTCGGTAACCTGATGGACGCCATCGCAACCGCAATCAACGCGCCGCACGCCGCCGGACAGACCTACCTCGTGAGCGATAGCGAAGACGTCTCGACGCCGGAGCTCGTGAGGGCGGTCGCGCGCGCCCTCGGCGTGTGGGCGCGTCTCTTTCCCTGCCCGGTCGCACTGCTTCGCGCCGCCGCCGCACTCGTGGGACGCGGTGAGGAAGCGGCGCGGCTCACTGGCTCATTGCAGGTGGACAGCTCCAGGATTCGCCGCGAACCCGGATGGCAGCCGCGCTATACGTTGGCGCAGGGCCTGGAGGAGACGGCGCGGTAGTTCAAAGGCCGGGTAATGGTGGACGGTGACAGGTAACCAGCTTTTCCCTGTCTCGTCTCTCTACTCTCGTTTCTCGCCCCTCCTCACTCCTCGCGTGATGCATGTCCTTCTGTATCGTGGGTATCGTTCTGATAGAATTGGCTTTTTAGGCGATCCGCCCGGCAATAAAGCGGGCGCCCTACTCTCTCAGTCGCAGGGGCAACAACATGGCCGGATCGAAGCAACTTATCGACGTGCTGCTGGTGAATCCCGGCAGCCGCATGGCCGTGTACCAGGAGCTGGGCGACCGCTATTCGGCGATCGAGCCGCCGTCGCTGGCAGGGCTGTTCGCGACCTTCCTGAGGAAGCATGGCCTGTCGGTGGCGATCGTGGATGCGCCAGCGCAAAACCTGAGCCCCGCCGGCGTCGCCGAAACCATCCGCGACAACTTCGAACCGGCGCTCATCGTGATGGTGGTATACGGCTTCCAGCCTTCCGCCTCCACTCAGAACATGACCGCCGCCAGCGAAACCTGCGCCGCCATCAAGGCGGTGCGCGGCGATTGGCGCATCATGATGACCGGCACCCACCCGGCGGCGCTGCCCGAGCGCACGCTGCTCGAGGAGAAGATCGATTTCGTCTGCGACCGCGAGGGGCCGGACACAATTCTGCTGACGGCGCAGGCTTTGAAAGCCCGCTCCGCCGATTTTTCGAAGATACCGAGCCTGTGGTACCGCGACGGAAACGCGATCCGCTCGAATGCGCCGGGCGAACTGATGGACGATCTCGACGTCAACATGCCGGGCGTGGCGTGGGACCTGCTGCCGATGAAGCAGTACCGCGCTCACAACTGGCACTGCTTCGAGCACATCCACGACCGCCAGCCTTACGTCTCGATGCACACCAGTCTCGGCTGTCCCTATAAATGCACCTTCTGTTGTATAAACGCGCCGTTCGGCAAGTCCTCGTATCGCATGTGGTCACCGGAGACCGTGATCAAGGAGATCGACCTGCTGGTGGATAAGCACGGCGTAAAGAACATCAAGTTCGTGGACGAGATGTTCGTGCTGAACCGCAACCACGTGCTGGGCATCTGCGATCGCATTATTGAGCGTGGCCACGACCTCAACATCTGGGCCTACGCGCGGGTGGACACGGTGAAGGACGAGTTCCTCGACAAGCTCG
>Ga0137342_1000042_pt1 | contig 11391 bp, 21 predicted proteins | sample EasRivERMLT466_2_FD_104769 | JGI IMG/M metagenome (GOLD analysis project Ga0137342, IMG submission 104769) | Soil microbial communities from meander-bound floodplain in the East River, Colorado, USA - East River MetaG ERMLT466_2 | ecosystem: Environmental > Terrestrial > Soil > Floodplain ... | reverse complement strand
CCGGCGCCACAGGCAGCGGCAAATAGCGGCCTGTTGCTCGGCCGGCAACCCTGGCGCATACATCAGCCGTTGCGCGACGGCCAGGGCGCCGTAATGCCCCCCCATTGATACCCCCCCGCGGTCAGAGCTTTTTACCTTTAGACCGAGAGGCGCCCTGACGGGCGCCGGAAGGCGCGCCGGGGCGGTCATGATTGGCTAGTCCTTGCGATCGCAAGGACTAGTCTTTGACCAGCCCAAAGACTAGTCTTGACAGGGATCACGGGGAAGACTAGCCTTCCGATCGGAAGGCTAGTCAAATCGACTTGAAAGGGGCACAAGATGGACGACAGCAAAATCGTCTTCAGCATCACAGCCGCACAGCTCCGCGTGCTGCGGGTAATCGCCAAGAAAGGCAGCGCGCGTGAGCTATACCGCAAAGCCCGGCGCGATCCGGCCGAGTCACTACGCCACAAGGGGCTAATCGAAAATCCTGTCGATAAGCCGTGGGGGACGTGGGACGTGACGCCGTTCGGCGCGGCGTGCATCGCCGGACTCAAGAAAATAGACACGTCCGCCCTCACCTGATCCCCTCCCCCGCAGATTGGCCCGCCAGAGCAGCCAGGCGAGCCGTGGGCGACATGGAGCATGGCAAATGCCCTGCCGCAGCCAGGCGGGCTGCCGCCTGGGTATCTCACGCCCGCCCCTTCCGCGCGCTGCACCAATCCAGAAAGCACGCCTTGCACCAGCGATAGAGGCCGTCGTGCCTGGTCCTATTGCGATAAAAAAACTCACTATAAGCCGGCAAGTACGCAACGCAGCGCGGGCAGCGTTTTTCGAGCTCCAGCTCATCATTGAGCCGATAGATACCATCGGCCAGGCGGTACAGCATCAGCCCGGGCGGGCAGCGCGCTTCCGCCTTGACAATCTCAGCCCTCACGCCCTGCCCCTCGCCAGGCGCCGCGCCAGCTCGCGCGGCAGTTCTACCAGCAGAGTGATAGCCGAGCGCGCGAACAGCACGTCGAGCGCGAGCGCGAGGCGCGCGCGAAAGGGCATGGCGGAAGTGTTCACGCTTACGCTTAACTTAAGGGTCACAAGATGGGATCACGGATGCCCGAGCTGCGCGCGCCGGCCGGCTCTGGCGTGCGCGGATGCTGCCAGTGCTCACGGCGCCAGGCGGCGCACCAGCCATCAATGAGCATTGGCGGGAAAGCGGCGATAAACTCAATAGCGATGCGCGCCGACTGTTGCCCGGTTTCGATTTTGGAAACGGGCACCCTGCCGGTCAGCATGAAAACGGTAGGAGGCGACGCGCGGCACTCGCCACGGCCGCCTTCCGCGTCTGGCGGCGCGAACGCCGCGCAGGTTGAGCACGACCGCTGCATTACGCGGCGGCCAGGTCCGCCACCGGCACGTTGACCGTCTTGCCGGTTTCCGCCAGCTCAACGTGAGCCTCGCCGGTCGCGGCGCGCAGATGGACCACCTTGCCGAGCTGGCCCGAATGCTCGCCGTCGGTAATCTTCACCTTGTCGCCCTTCATGATGCCCTTCGGTTTGGTTTTGGCTTGTGCCATCGTTCACCCTTTCACGAAAAACGCGCCGGAAGCGCCGACGCCACGCACAAAAAAAGAGGTAGCGAATCCCGCTACCTCCCCGTTGTTCAATTTTGTCCGATCAGTCAGGGGACGCCCCTCATGCCGCAGCCCTCAACGGATCAGCGGGAGCAGGAGCCGAAGCCCCCGCCCCCGCGTCACCAGTTTGCACCGACAGAGCGGCGACTAATTCCTCATAGGCAGCGTGCGCGGCTTCGGCAGCGAGCACGGCAGCGCTCACCTGTGGCAGCAGCGCGCCGTCGAGCTTCGGAAGGCAGTAATGGTCGCAGATGCCTTCGAGCGCGACGACAATCCGCGAGGATCGCATCAAGTCCTCAAACATCAGCAGCAGCTCATCACGCACGGCGACGGCGATGTTTTTCTGCTCGGCGGTCATTTGCGATAGAAAGACACTCGCGTAGGCTTCCCGCCGCGTTTCGCCTTAAAACTCACCTTTTCCTTGTCGGCCTTCAACTTGGCGGCGTGCAGCTTCGCGCCGACACTGTAGAGCGATAGCACGTCAACCTCGTAGGCCGTGCGCCGGCCCTTCTCGCGGACCAGGATCACGTCAGCCGTGGGCGGCAGCAGCACCACGACCGGCCGGCCGCGATTCTTGATAACGGACTCGCGGCGCACCGTGCGCGTCGGGCGCTTCATAGTTGCCCCACGCGGCGCACAGCGCGCACCAGGTAGCAGAACGTCGGGTGCTTGTTGGAAACGGAAAGCATAGTCTGCCAGGCCAGCAGCGCCGCGCGGCAACGAGCGCAGGAGCAAAAAGCGTATTGAGGTGGCCGCTTCATACCGGCGCCCGTTCCGCAAACGGATCACCGTAAGCCATGCGCTCGCCCGCGCACTCGTCATCGTGCCGACAAACCACCGTGCGAGCGTGAACCTGCACGGCATCAACCAAATAACGAGGATCTCCCGTGCGATCAGATATCGCCGCAAGTTCAGCGGCGCGGGCGCACCGGCAATCGTGATGCGTGCAGCGAATCGGGCGCGGCCGCTTCACCGCCGCACCATGTCGGCATCAATCAACATTGCTTGCCGCGCGACCAGCTCAGTGAACTCAGAACCGCCGCCCATCCCACTTTGAGCGATCAGTGAGGCGATCAGGCAATCACGGCGGAAGGACTCGCAGTGTTTCAGCGCGTCACTGCCCTGCCGATCCCAGGCGGCCTTATACGCGGCGCCCTCCGACTGAGAAAACGACGAGGTGAAATCACAGAGCCGGTCAACTTCCCCGGCGACGGCTTGGGCGATTGGCCCGGAGTGCGGTAGCTTCATCATGTGCAGTCCTCCTACACCCTCCCCAGGGGAAAGTGGCCGGGGGACAGGGGAGGACCAAGCCCCCGCAGCCACAAGCCCTGGTGGTCGCCTTTGTGGGGCGGCACAGGGCTATGGGGAGAATAGAATAGACAGGTGACACGATCATGTCAACTAGGGCATTACTCATTGACCTGGCGAGGCTACGACGATATAAAAGACATCAGTTGCTAGGGAGGACCATCGTGAAGACAACCGCAGATTACCTGGACGACCTGAAAAAGCACTTTCGAGCAGTCACAGAGCGCGGCGCGCGCCGCCTGGTATCGGCGACAGCTTGTGCTCGAATCACGACTCGGGGCGATGCTCTTGCGCGTCACGCCGGACTAGCGTGATTTCCGCCTGGAACGTGTCGCCAATGATGGGCGCCCGTTCATCTCCCGCAGCTTTTCCTCAATCGCAACCTTGACCCTCGCATTAAATTCCGCTTCCGCTTGCGATGCTTTCGAGCGCGCGCTCGCTTCCAATTCGCTGTGCTTAATGAACTCGGAGACAACCAGGAGCTGGCGGTTCAGGTCCGCAATCTTGGAATTGATCGTGTTCGCTTCCGTGTACGCCTCTTTGGCCCCGCGCGCCGCGTCAGTCGAAACGGCGGTATTTTCCGCGACCTTATTGGCGAGTTTTTCCGCGCTGTCGTGAACCTTGGCGGCGAGCTTTTCCGCATCGTCAATCACTTTCGCCGCCATCAACGCGGCATCCTGATTGACCTTTGCCGCCATCGCAATCGCGTCAGCGTTGACCTTGAGCGCCATCGCCGCCCCGTCCGCGCTGAGTTTCGAGGCCACTTCCCGCGCATCCGCGAGCTGCCATTCCCGCGTGCGCCCTTCGCGAAACCACGTATACACGAAGCCGGCGAGCAGCGAGACAAAGGTTGCCAGTTGAATAAGGACAGCGGCATCCATCTAGTCGCTTAACTTCTCCTGTTCACGGACCCACACCTGAAGCGCGTCTAAACGGTCGGCCGTGCGGATGCAGCCGGCGTAATTCCCGGTGACGGTTTCGAGGGCGGCGGCAGCACTCGGGGCCGCTCGCCCTTCTCCATCAGCTCCGGTGGAGGCGTCGGGAACGGCGCCAGTACCTGCATCGTGCAGCCGGCGCCATTCAGCATCGAGACACAGACCAGGATTTTTTTCCACATAGCGGATCACCTCAGTTTGAACAGCACGCTCCACAATGACGGATTCGCCCTTGATCTTGACGTATTGCACGCGCACGCGCTCCGTGACCTTGCCCTGCTTCACCACGATTGCGACGGCGGCGCGCGCCTGGTCTACCTGATAATCCCAGAGCTTTTTAACGCCCTGGTGGTAGCCCATGCCGGCAGCGGTCGCGAGCGCGCCCGCGATCACCAGGCCATAGATAAGGACGCGCTGCCAGTTGCCGAGCAGCGCCGCGCCGAGCTGCGAAATCCAGCCCATGCTTAAAGGAACGCGCCGGCGCCTGAATCGAGGGGATTTTTTACCGCAGTAGCGAGCGGCGCACCGAGCACGCGCGCCAGCTCGCGCGTTGCCGGATCGAACAGCTCGGCCAGCCAGCCTCCAAGCGTTTCCTCGCGCCCGGTCAGCACCGTGACAACGCCGCTCGCCCCCTGATTGAAAATATTTTCAGGGTTAAGGGGATTCACCGCTTGCCCGACCGCTGGCAGCGCGTAGCGCGCGGCGAGCGCGGCGCCGACGACGAGCACCAGGCCCACGCCCGCCCCGATCAGCAAGAGATTCCGGTTGAGGATCACAACCAGGTATCTCCCAACTCCCCGCGCGCGTAGTACGCGCGAGGCGCGCGGCTGCGGTCGCGCACGGTCACGAAAACGAAATAGACCGCGAACGCGATCAGGGCGATTGTCACCAGGTCCGGCGCCCTCATGCAATCACCCTCCCCGCTTCGGCCAGGTCCGCGAGGATTTGAGCGGAATAATTGATCGTTTCCAGCGGCTCAGATGGAGCGTCAGGCCCGCCGCGCAGCATCGCCGCGACGTTGCCCGGCCCCCAGTTGTAAGACTTGAGCGCCAGCTCCCAAGTGCCAAACTGGCGATGGAGCTGCGCGAGATACCCCGCGCCGTAGTCGATGGCGGCGAACGGATCGAAGGGGTCTACGCCAGGATGCCACTTCGGGACAATCTGCATGATGCCGGCCGCCCCGCTGCCGGCGTTGTAAGCGTCCACCTTGAAACGAGATTCTTGCCAGGCGAGCCGCACCAACAGATCAGCGGGTATGCCGTGCCGCGCTTCCGCATCGCGCATGGCGATGACGAGCGCGGCGTTTTCCGGCTTGGCGGCGGCATCGCGCCAGTCAGTCATAAAGCGATGCCCCGTTAGCGAGTAGCCGAGATCATCTACAGCACCGAGCGCGCCCTCGGCCAGATCACCGAGCGCAGATCGGCCATCGCCCGGCGCAGCGAGGGCGCCGGCATTGCGCGCGACCAGGACGCCGGCAACACCGAGCGCGAGCAGAAGGACAACGCGGCGCACATTAAGGCCCGCTTAGAGCGGCTCTTCCCAATGCTCAAAAGTCGCCTCGATAGTCTGAGCCAAGGCAACCGTCTCCAGAATCACCCCGCGCCCTTCTCCGAGGATAAAGGGCTCCGTGGGTTGATACCCCAAGGAGATACCGAGCGCGGCCGGGAAAAATTTCCCCCACGTATTACCCACAATACCAAAGTCCGACAGTGAGCGCAGTTGGAGAACGGGCGCGGGGCCGCCCGCATTTTTATTTGACGACGATGCCCCCAGGGTGAGCAGCGCCACGTCGTAATTTTTAAGCACAAAGCCCAGATTCGTACCGTTAGTGAGCGTAGCCGTGACCTGGTTAACCACGCCGCGCACTCCACTCGCCGCAGGATTCCACAACTGGACATAGGCCGTGTCCCCCGCGATCGCAGTTACCGCGATGCGGCCCATGAATGATTGTTCGTTTTTCGAGCGCTGGACTTCGCCGCTGATCGCCAGCACTTCGCCGGTCACGCGATCCGTGCCGACCCGCCCGCGCGCTATCTGAATAGTGACGGTCTGCGCGACGGTGGAAGTAATCTCCACGCGGTCAAAGCCCTGCGGCACATAGGCAAAATCGCCCGCATCAGCGAAGTCCAGGCTTTCGGGCAGTCGTTGCCCCCCTCGGAACAGGTTGCACGTCAGCGATTCAAGCGCCGGCCCGGTCACGCGCTTGACGCGGAAATAATTGCCGGGCACGTTGAACGGCTTCGGAACACCGGCAACGAAAACCTCACGGAAGAGCATCAGCCCCTCGCAACCATGAACAGAGAGAGAGCGCCGACAACGGCGCCGAGCGTCCACACTGAGTCCGACACAAAATCATCGCCGGCCGGAACTGGACCAAAAAAGGCGTGCGGCTCGGCATACTGCGGCGTGACGGAGCTCCTGCCGCCCGCCGCCGCCGAGTCACCGCCGACCGCGCCGCGCAGCGCGCGCCCGATGGCGAGTACCGGAGAGACAACGGCCTTGACCGTTTCCGCGAGCTTGATTGCTTCGGGGAGGCCGAAGGCGCCGGCTTCGACCACCGGGGCAAGGCCCACGTCGGCAGCCGTGAACAGGCCCATGTCAAAGGCGCCGGTTTCCATCACTGGCGCGAACACTTCAGCGACCGCCAATTCAGGTGCAGCAACGGCGCCCTCGAAGCCCGTCAGCCCGAACATCTCACCCGCGCCGGTTTCCACAACAACCGCGCCCTCGCCCGCCGCGACAACAGCGCCCTCGCCCGCACCCCATAGACCAGCCGCACCACCAGCCACATACCCGCCCGCCACAACAATTCCCGCGACGGCCACGGCCTCGCCATATCTATCGACAAGACGGTGAGCAAAATCAAGACCCGGCTCTAGCCAACCACCAAAGCCGCGCGCGGGAACATACGGCGCATTGCGCTGTTCCTCCTGGTAGGCATCAATCCACGATTGCGGCGTGCTGCTGAGGATGGTTTCAGTCGCAGCACCATAATCAGGCAACCATGTTTCATCGCCTGCCATCTGGCGCGGCAGCAAGGCCGGGTCATCGCCGGAATAGGCCCACTTGGCGGCCGTGCCCTCGTCGTAGGGTTGCCAGACGAAACCAAAATCAGCGAGGCGCTGCGCTTGCCAGTTGCCGAGCATGGGGACTCCCGGCCCGATCAGGCGGACGGCGCGCTACTTGAGCGCGCGAACAACAAGGAAAACGGCGGCGGCGATCAGCGCGAGCGGCAGGAGCGAAGCGAGGCCGGCAGCGGCGGGAGTCGAGGCGGGAAGCCCGCGCGAGATCAGCTCACCATTCGCGCCGACGCCATACTGGGGGCCACCGCCCGCCTCGTAAGGCATCCAGCGCACGGCATTGGGCGCGGTCGCGGTCTTGTAGGCAAGAACCTGTCCCGCGAGCTGGTTGAGGCCGTCCCACCACGAGCCGGACGCGCCGCCACTGAAATCGAAATCGCTTTCCACGCGGGCGAGCGCCTAGTTGTTGGACAGCGGATCGAGCAGCTCAGTCACCACGATCACGTTACCGGCGCCGGAAACGGTCACGTACCATTCCATTCCGACCGCATCGGCGAGCGGCAGGGACTCGCGCACGTCGCCATCCGGCATGAAGTCGATCGTGAACAGGTTCGCCTGCGGCACGCGCCCGTACTCAATCTGGATTTGGTCATTCTGCGCGTCCGACGCCTTGAAGATTTCATCGGTGACGTTTCGAGTGTTAGTTTTCTTCACCCGCGCGGCCGTGACCGTCGCGCCGGACAGATGCACGCGCTTGATAAGCGATAGCGGATGCCGCATCAGAGACAGCGGAAAGGCGAACTCGCCGGCCGCCCCAAAGTTCCAGGTCTTGTTGAACACCTTGGCGATCAACTGATTGAAACGCGGATCGCCGGAATTGGGAGTCTCGTGCAGCATCGCCTGAGCGGTCAACGTCGGCGCGGTCGAGCCGACGGTAGTCGTCACTTCGCAGGAGAGCTTGCGGATGCCCTGCGAGGGGCAATCGAGCGCGCCCGCGACCTTGTTCATGTCGGAGTGAGCGCGGATCTCATTAAAGTCGAGCGTGAGGAAAGTAGCCGCAGCCGTGATGCCGCGATACTCCATGCGGTCATCCGTGCGCGTGCCGCTGTCGTCGAAGATCACTTTTTCGTTGGCGAGAATCTTGATTTGGGAAATCATCGCCTTCGTGAGCGCGACGCCGCCGCCGAGCTGGAGAATGATGCGATCCACGGAGCGGCCAAGCACCTTATCCCACCGCGCGCTTGCCGTGCCGACCGCGACGACGTTTTCAAAAGGCTCCAGGTCCACCAGGACGTAGCCGGCGACACCGTGAGCGAGCGAGGGACGCGGCGCGGCGAGGATCAGCGCCGCGAGCGTCGCCCCCAGGACAAGGGGCGCGGCAAGCACCAGCGCCATGAGCACGAGAGAGAGGACCGAGAGGAAGCGCACAGTGGCGGAACGCATATTTATCATGGGGCGAATCCTTGAGAGTCAGGACGCGAAGCGGCGATTACGTTGTGGCGCCGGAAGCGGGAAGCGGCAGCCGGCCGGCGAGCACCTGGTTGACCAGGGGCACGTTGCTCGCAACGATGGTCGCTGCGCTCACGGCGCCGACAGCAACGGCGCCCGTGCGCCAGATCGAACCGGCCGGCAAATACCGATAGGCCAGGTAAGTCAGACCGCCGACGATGCCGACGCGCACCCACCACCGAGAAAGCAATCCGTTCATGTGAACCCCCGACGAGTAATAAATGAAAGCATCCAGGGCGCATCGTTACACCCGGCGAGGAAGGCCCGCAACTCACCCCCTCATGAGGGGGTATCCATAGGGCGACTACGGCGCGCTCGCACCGGGCAGGGGTTTTTTTGACAGTACCACGTCATGAGGCCGGCCGCCGCGCCACTCAATGCGCCCGCGCACGACGGCTGGCGTGTAGATCGAACGCTGAATCCAGTGAAGCGGCGGCAGCGCGACCACTTCCTGCCAGGGGACAAGCAGGACGCCGGCCACAGCCTGCGCGGACGCCTTGCCATTGAGCCGGCCACTACGTATCACGCTCGCCTGGTCCCAAAACCCTTTTTCAATTCCGGCCGGGCGCTGCGAGGCCGCGATGATCCGAACGCCTCGAGCACGCCCCAGGCAGACCAACTGCCCCCACCCTGCCGGCGACCAGCCGGAAAGCATGACGCGATGCAGCTCGTCAGCGATCACCAGCACGTCGCCTGCCGCGTGAGCGACCTTGCAGAACCAATCGAACTGCACGCGGCCCTGGTCCACGTCAAACGACGGATGGAAAACAACACGGAATGGACCGGCGCCGGCAGCGGCAACGCGATCATAGAGCGGCTTCTGCGTCGTGTACGGAAGGCCGAAGGCGCGATACTCACGTTTAAAATCCCACACCATCAGCCGGGGCGCAGGATTAGCGGCGAGCGCAACGCAGATAGTGGAGGATTTTCCAGAGCCGGTCGCACCCATCACGGCGACGATATCGGCGCGATGCGTGTTGCCCGTCACGACACGGACGGCTTCACTTCGCCTTCAGCAGCCGGCGCCGGCTGCTTTGAACGCTGGACAACCTTATAACTTTCCCAAGCGACACCCGCCAAAAATGCGCCAAGCTCGAACTCAGCGCGCCATTTTACCAGCCAGGAGAGCACGTCATACTTGGCGAGCACGGCGCCGGCCAACTGCGCGGCGCGTGCGCGCGTTTCCTCGGGGTAGGACAGAACCGGGTATTGTTTGACGACAGCAGCAAGAATCCAGTCCACCCCCAAGCGGGCGAGGCGCGCGGCATCTTCCGGCGAGAGCGCGCCGACAGGTGACGCACCAGGTGCGGGCGGCGCCTGGTCCGTCACGGCTTCGGCGCCAGGCAGCCTCAGTGCAGGATCGAGCGCGCGCAGCTCATCAGAGACAGTGACCGGCTTTTCGCTGGCGGTCATAGATCGAGCGCCGACACAGCACGCTTACCAGCCTCAGGATTCGGGGTTGGCGCCGGCTTCAGCTCGACTTTCGGTTTCGGCCCGGGCGCGGGCGGCAGAGCTGGCGCGGCGCGCTCGATTACTTCCAGCCATCGAGCGTATCCCGCTTCGCCTTTTTTCACGTAGCCGGTGCCGTCGCACTCGTCGCAGCCCCAACTGATCGTTTCGTGCTCGTTGATTTTCACCACCAGGCGCGTGCCGCACTTCGGCGTCGGGCAGGGCATGTAGCCGAATTTAGATTTTGCCATCGAATGATTCCCTTTCTAGTGTTCTAAAACTTTCCAGCAGGTCAAGACGTTGATTCACTTCTACCAGCTCGGCGGCCAGGTCAGAGAGCGCGGCGCGCAGGTTATGAGGGACCGCCATCACCGCGGCCGGCGTCGCAGTCTCGGCCAGGATCACGCGGGCGATTGTCTTGGCGCGGGCGAGCATTAGAGGCCGTGCCCCCATCGCGGCGAATCGAGGCCGATCACATGGCCGTCGGCATCTGCACGAGTCAGGAGGCCGGCCGCCATGCGCGGCGGCGCGAGCGCGCGCAGTTGATCGAGCAGCGCGCGCACGCCGGCCGCGCCGTCAGCTTCGGCGGCGCGCAGTACCGCGTCCCTTTTTTCGTGGGCGAGCACGAGCGCCCAATCATCCGCGTTGATTGTGCAAACGGTTTCGTATTCCTGCTTGCGATTGTTCATGTCGCACAGCTCCTGGTCAGTGAACAGCCGCCCCACGTTGAGTTTTACCTCCAACTTCGGGGACCAATAGAGCTGGCGCTGCCCCTTGAAGGCGGCGGCAAACTCGCAGAACAGCGCGGCGGCGCGGCCCTTGCTCATGCCGTGCAGCTCATGCGTGCCGGCGACAGCGTAGAGGAATGTGAAGGGCGTCAGCCCGCGCAGCCGGCGCCCGGTCTTGTTCAACCCCTTCACCATTTCACGCGCCAGCCCCCAGGCCGCGCCCGCTCCGAGCGTCGATTGTTGGGAGGGATCGTGCCCGAACTTGGCGATGTAGTCGGCGGCAAAGTCGCCGTTTTGCACGTCCCAGGCCGCAGCCTCGCCATCAGCACCGTGCAGCATGTCGTTGAGCTTCGAGCGTTCCGCCAAGCCGGATTTAATAAGCGCATCGGCCCAGGTTGTTTCGAGGCCGCGCAGCGTGTCGGCGTGCCCCGGCAGGCAGAAGTAAAGGAAATGGAAATGAGGATGCCAGCCATGCCAGCTCCCCCAGGTCACTTCAAGCGCGCGAATCTGGCCGATGTAGCCGGCTTTCTCACGCGCGCGGCGCGCGGCCTTCGACGTGTTGAACAGGTCCGCCGCCTTCCGCATGAGCGCGAGCAGATCAGCCAGGCTATCGGCGCGTTGATGCGGAAATGTGGCCGTGACAAGGTAGCATTCCCCGCCCTGTTCCTTCCATAGACCGAGCGCGCGCTGCAACTCATCGCGGCGGCCGTTCGTGATTCGATTCGAGCAGACCGGGCACGCCCACACGTTGTTACAGCTCACCAGGCCGTGATAGTGCGTACGGCGCGTAAGCTTGTGCTGGCGGACCCTGACATCCGGCCCGATCCGGCGCCACT
>Ga0137342_1000039_pt1 | contig 11610 bp, 10 predicted proteins | sample EasRivERMLT466_2_FD_104769 | JGI IMG/M metagenome (GOLD analysis project Ga0137342, IMG submission 104769) | Soil microbial communities from meander-bound floodplain in the East River, Colorado, USA - East River MetaG ERMLT466_2 | ecosystem: Environmental > Terrestrial > Soil > Floodplain ... | reverse complement strand
GCCGGGCGCGACCCTGAACGTTACCAGGGGATGGTCAATACGCCGGTATTCCGCACGTCCACGGTCCTGCATCCCGACCTCGAATCGTACGAGGCGCCGCGCGACGAGGATTACCAGAGAATCAGCTACGGGCGCAACGGCACGCCCACTACCCGGGCGCTGGAGGAAGCGGTCGCGCGCCTCGAAGGCGGTTACCGCGCGGTAGCGGTGCCCTCCGGGCTCGCGGCCATCCTGGCATCGCTGTGCGCCTTCGTGAAGAACGGCGACCATTTGCTGGTCGTGGACTCGGTGTACGGGCCGACGCGGAACTTCTGCAACGCGCGGTTGAAGCCCAATGGAGTGGACGTCGAGTACTACGATCCCCTGATCGGCGCCGGCGTCGCCCGGCTGATTCGCCCCAACACGCGCGCGATCTTTTGCGAATCCCCCGGCTCGCTCACCTTCGAGATGCAGGACATCCCCGCCATCGCCGCAGCCGCGCATGCCCGTGAAATACCGGTGCTCGCCGACAACACCTGGGGCACGCCCTATTTCTTCCGCTCCTTCGAGCGCGGCGTGGACATCTCGATCCATTCCGCAACAAAGTACATCGTCGGCCATGCCGACGCGATGATGGGGATCATCGTCACCAACCAGCAGCATTGGCGCACGGTGCGCCGCACGGTCGCCGACTACGGGTACAGCGTGAGCCCGGACGACTGCTACCTCGCGCTGCGCGGCCTGCGCACGCTGGGCGTGCGCCTGAAGCACCAGATGCAGAGCGCGCTCAAGGTCGCGGGCTGGCTCAGGGCGCGGCCCGAGGTGAAGCGCGTGCTCTTCCCCGCGCTGGAAGGCGACCCCGGCCATGCGATCTGGAAGCGCGATTTCAGCGGGACAGCCGCCCTGTTTTCGTTCGTGATGGCCGTCGCGGACGGCAGGCAGACCGCCGCGTTCGTCAATGCGCTCGAACTCTTCGGCATCGGCTCGAGCTGGGGCGGTTACGAGAGCCTCGTCAGCGTCGCTCACGCCGAGAAGATCCGCACCGCGACTAGGTGGAATCCCGGCGGCGAGACGATCCGGCTCCATGTCGGCCTCGAAGACCCCGACGACCTTGTCGCCGATCTCGAGCGCGGCTTCGCCGCTGCTGCAAAGGCGTGACAGGTGATAAGTGATAGGTGATAGGAGCCAACTCCCGCGCGAGCGCGGGCGATTCACAAGTAGACCCTAGCACTTATCACCTATCACCTATCACCTATCACCTATCACTTATCACGCATCTCAGGAGGAACGACGCATGAAAGTAGGCTTCATCGGCATCGGCACCATGGGCGGCCACATGGCGCTCAACGTCCGCGCCAAGGGTTACGACGTAATCGTCAATGACATCCGGCGCGAGCTGGCAGCCCCGCATCTCAAGGTGGGCGCGACCTGGGCGGACTCGGCGCGCAAGGTGGCGGAGGCGGCCGACGTGGTGTTCACGTCGCTGCCGGGACCAAAGGAGGTCCAGGCTGTTGCGGAGGATTTGCTCGCCGGCATGCGCAAGGGCACGGCGTGGTTCGATCTTTCCACCAACTCGCCGACCGTGGTCCGGCAAATCTCCGGGCGCTTCGCGGCCAGGGGCATCGCGATGCTCGACTCGCCGGTGAGCGGCGGTCCCTCGGGCGCGAAGAGCGGCAAGCTCGCGCTGTGGGTGAGCGGCGACAAGGCCGCTTTCGACAAGCACAAGGCCGTGCTCGACGCCATCGGCGACCAGGCGGTGTACATCGGCCCGGTCGGCGCCGGCACCGTCGCCAAGCTCGTTCACAACTGCGCCGGCTACTCGATCCTGGCCGCGCTCGCCGAAGTGTTCACGCTCGGAGTGAAGGCGGGCGTCGAGCCGCTCGCGTTGTGGGCGGCGGTGCGCCAGGGCGCGTTCGGCCGCAAGCGATCGTTCGACCGTCTCGCCGAGCAGTTCCTGCTCGGGAAGTTCGACCCGCCCGCGTTCTCGCTCGAGCTCGCTCACAAGGACGTGACGCTGGCCACCGACCTTGGGCGCGAATTTCACGTCCCGATGAAGCTCGCGAACACGGTACTCCAGGAAATGACGGAAGCGCTGAACCGCGAAGGGTGGGCCAAGCGCGATTCGCGCATCTTCATGCTGCTGCAGGAAGAGCGCGCCGGCGTGGACATCCAGGTCTCGCAAGAAGCGGTACAGCAGGTGCTCGACCGCGGCTGACGCCGAGAGGCGTGAATCGTGATACGTGAATTGTGATTCGACTGCGTAGATCGAATTCCCTCTCCCTGAGCACGGGGAGAGGGTTAGGGTGAGGGGGACGGGTCTTACTCCTCATCCCTCATCCCCGCCCTCGTCCCTCAAGATTCAGTGACTGGCCCCGGTCACTGAATCTTGATGGGCTTGCCCTTCGCCGCCGAGGCGACAATGGCTTCCAGAACGGCTATGCCGTTGATGGCCTCCTCGGCCGGCACCAGGAACGGCTTTCTCGCCTCGACGGCGTCGGCGAACGCCTCGAGCCCGAGCTTTTCCTTGTCCACCGCCGGCAGCGTGATCTTCTCGGGAGCGCCCTGGAGGCCGCGGAAGGTAAGCTCGGTGTCGCCGCGCAGCTCGAGCCAGCCTTTCGAGCCGAAGACGTGCACGCGGTACAGTTCCGCGGTCGTGAACAGGGTGCTCAGGTAACCGGTGACGCCGTTCGCGAATTTGAGCAGCATCGAAGTCGTGTCGTCCATGTCCACGCCCGCAGGCAACTTGCGATTGTCGCTGAACGCGTAGACGCTGCTCACGAGGCCAGCGACCTGGATCATTGCATCCAGCGTGTGGATGCCGCGCGCCGTCATTCCCCCGCCCGGCGCCTCGGCGCGGGTGGCCCGCCAGCTGTCGGGAGCAAGGCTGTACCCGGTGGGCCCCGAATGCGCTGCCTCGACGTGCAGCACGTCGCCGATCTGGCCGGCGCGGATGCGGCCCATCATCTCGACGAAGGACGGCGCGTAGCGGCGGTTGAAGCCCATGCCCAGGGTGACTCCCGCGGCCCGGCATGCCTCGATCGCCTTCTCGGCGGTCTTGCGCGTCAGCGCCATCGGCTTCTCGACGAAGACATGCTTGCCGGCCTTCGCCGCCTGGATGATCTGCTTCATGTGCAGCGAGTGCGGCGTGGTGAGCACGACGGCGCCGATCTCGGGGTCCTTCAGCACCCGGCCGTAGGACGAAACGATCTTGACTCCGGTTTTCTGCGAGTATTCCTTGTGGCGCTCTGGGTCGCGGGAAATCCCCTTCACGAAGCGGATCTTGTCGCTCGCCTGCACCGCCTCCGTCAGCCGGTTGCCCCACCGCCCCAGCCCGTAGATCGCCGTATTCAGCATGTCACATTCCTCCTGCGCCGACGTTGAAAGTGGGGAACGATAGCACAGGCGCCGAGGCGCAGCCTTCCCGGGGCGGTCCGCGCACGCGAGAACGCCCTGGCTACGCTATTTTTTTCCGCTGCAGATGTCCGCGCTGCGGGTGGTGGCGTACTGGAGATGATTGAAGCCGGGAACGTTGAAGGTCTTGTCGTCGTCGCGGAAGAGGTACGGGTGCTCGCCCAGTTCCTGGTAGCGTGCCAGCAGCATCCCCGGATCCATGCCCGGTCGGTGCTCCCGCCGCAGAAATCCGTCGACGATTCGTTTCGCGCTCGCTATCGCGTCCGGGAGCGCGTCGTACTCCCCGATGCGGCGAACCTTGCTGTTATCCGCATCGCCGTGACCGCTCACGCCTTCTACCAGGTAAGTCATTTACACCCCGCCCTTGAGGTTGATTTGCCCGGATATTGTACTGCGGCGCGGACCATTTAGAGATGGTAACGAAATGAGGGGATATTCCCCTCATGCTCCCCCACATCAGGGGCCGTTTCAGTCATTTTGAAACGGCCTCTTAGGAGTTTTTCGGACCTGATGCCGACAAACCCCCGGGTGCACCACGTCAGCGCGGGGGCGGCTGATTGGGTGGGGGCGGCGGAGGAGTGTAGCCGGTCGCGGACCGCGCCTGCGTGAAGCGCGCCGCAACCGGGATGCGGTGCCCTTTGGCGTACATGCATTGCTGGTAAGCGATGTCGTAGCGGCGCTGGGCGCCGTAGGCCGAGCGTTCGGCCGCACCGGCCCCCGCCAGTCCGCCGAACAGCAGGCCGATGCCTGCGCCTGCCGCCGCGCCAGAGCCGCCGTCGATCGCAGCGCCGGCGGCGGCGCCAAGCAGCGTGCCTACCGCTGCGCTGCGCACCCCGCTGTCGTCGGCCGCGCGCGACGGCGTAACGCCAGCCACCTGGTCGTATGAATACTGCCGGCACGCGCCGTCATCGAAGCGGAACTGGTCGAAGTTCTTGCCGGTACCGGGCAGCACCATGACAGCCGGGCCGGTGGGCAAGGTAGCGCACGCGCCGAGCCCGAGCAGCACGGCGAGCAGTAACGAGTTCAAGCGGGTCATGACGGCCTCCCGGTCAGGACGGCGGCTGCGGCTTCACCCGCTGCCAACCGGCGGAGCACTTGTCGACGTACGGATAGTAGGCCTTGGCTTCGGGACAGTAGTACCAGTACGGGTCCGAGCCAGGCGCGGACGACGACTGCCCTTGCTCGATGTACTCCGTTGGCCCGGACGGCCTCGCCACCGCGTACGGACGGGAATAATAGTAGTTACTATACGGATATCCGTAGTATCCGTAGTACCACGGCGCGAACACCGGGGCCCCGATAAAGACGCCCACCCGCGCGCGCGGGTAGCCGCCATGCGCAAGCACGGCGGTGCTGGCGGCCACGCCCAGCACGAGAACGGCAGCGGACAACCACTTGGCGCTGAGTGCCTTCATGACGCCCCCTCAATTGGAAGAGATCTTTTCATCCAACCATATTAAGCAATGCACCGGCGCCGGTTGCGGGAGAATTGTTACAAGACGTAACGCCGCCGTCGTCTTCCTGCGACAGTACGGACCGCGGAAACATCCCGCTCCACCGCAAGAACTATTCCAGGATAATCAGTATCTTGAGTTCACTCGACCTTTATGCCGGCATCCTTGACGACTTTGCGCCAACGGGCGATTTCCAGGGCAAGATGACGGCCGAACTGCTCAGGCGTGCTGCCGACCGGCTCGCCGCCATCGGGCGCGAGCCGCTCGACGATATCCGGCGACTGGCTCGTTTTCACCAGCTCGGCGTTGAGCTTGCTCAGAACCGCTGACGGCGTGCCCGCCGGAGCGAGCAAACCGAACCAAGTGCTGTTCTGGTACCCCGTCACGCCTGATTCCGAGACGGTGGGAAGATCCGGCAGCACTATGGAACGCTTTGCCGTCGTTACCGCCAACGCCCGCAGCTTGCCTGTTTTCACATGCGTCATCGAAGACAGCACGTTGCCGAACAGCATGTGCACCTGGCCGGCCATCGCGTCGATCAGCGCGGGCCCGGTGCCCTTGTACGGGATATGGGCGATGTTCACGCCGGCCATGGTCCGGAACAGCTCGAATGCCATGTGGGTGGAGCTGCCGTGGCCGGCCGAGCCGCAGTCCAGCATCGCGGGTTTTGCCCTGGCGAGAACCAGCAGGTCCCCGACCGTCCGCACCGGCAGCGAGGGGTGCGCAAGGAGCAGAAACGGTGCCTGGGCAACGAGAGAAATAGGCGCGAAGTCGTTTAGCGGGTCGTACGAAAGCTTGCTGTAGACGGCTGGCGTGATCGTGTAGCCGCTCGTGACTCCCAGCAGCGTATAGCCATCCGGCGGCGACTTGGCGACCTGCGCATAGGCGATCGTTCCGCCTGCGCCGGCGCGGTTTTCGACCACGAACGGCCGCCCCAGGTTCTCCGAGAGTTTCTGCGAGAACAGGCGCGCCTGGATATCGGTGCCGCCACCCGGCGCGAGTCCGATGACCACCCGCACTGGCCGAACTGGATAGGTCTCGCCTGATCCCTGCGCGAAAACTGCGCCGGGCACGAGCAACTTCGCGGCCAGTACCGCTATCAGCCAGCCTCGCTTCACGCTCTTTCTCCGGATTCCTGTTCTTTATTGCGGCTTGAGCTACCGGCCCAAGCCGTAACGGGCATAGAACCTGACGGCGTTGTCCCAGAACAGCTTGCGCTTGCGCGCCTCCGGCATGTTCCACGCCATCACCATCTCCACGGTGTGCGGAAAGTGACTTTCCCCGTGCGGGTAGTCGGAAGCGTACATCAGCACGTCCTCACCGATGAGATCGATCACCGCGTTGGTCAGCTTCTCGCCTTCCGGGGCTTCGATGCTCTGGAAATAGCGGCCGCACGTAACGTACTCCCCCGGCGTGTGCTGCAGTTTGGGCAGCGCAGACGTGATCGTCTTCGCATGCTCGTTCAGGCGCTCCATCCAGAACGGCAGCCAACCGTGCCCCGCCTCAAGCGTGCCAATGCGCAGCTTCGGGTAGCGGTCCATAACGCCGGCGCCGATCAGGGCCGCCATGTTGCGCATGCCGCACCAGGGATGCGACGCGGAACGCTGCAGGAACAGGTTGTCCCAGGTGTCGAGCCCGCCCGGCGCGTATGGCGGCATCACCGTGAAGGTGTGCAATGCAACCGAGAGGTCGTAGTCCTGCGCCGCAGCCCAGACCGGCTCGATGTCGGGGTGATCGAGAGGCATGCCATGCGGCGCATACACCATGACGCCCCACGCCCAGCGCGATTGGCCCCACCGTTTTACTTCTTCGAGGCTGCCCGGGATGTCGCGCGCGCAGGCAAGTATCACGCCGCCCAGGCGTTCGGGGTAAGCGGAGCAGTAATCCTCCATCCAGCGGTGATAGGCGCGGTACATGCCCTGCTCGAGCGCCACGTCGTCGCCCGCGGTCCAGGTGCCGAACCAGCCCGACGGCAGCAGTAGGTTGACGTCCACGCCTTCGAAGTCCATGTCGTTGATGCGCACGGCGGGCTCGTAGTCCACGCGTGGGTGCGGCTTCCTTGCGCCGTGCGCGCCGGTGAAGCCGGCCATGTACTTGCCGCGCGTGTCCTGCGGATCGGAAGCGCCCAGGCGGCGGCGGTAGTGCCGCTGCCCTTTGGCATAAATGGCGTAACCGCGGTTGGTCGAGGACTTGTATTGCTCCCACGCCGGCAGCTTGCCCTTTTCCGCCGTCGCGAGGTACTGGTCGATCACGTCGAGATAAGGACCGACGTGGGTATCGGTATCGAATATCTTGAAGCCGTTCCTGGCCATCTCTATCTCTTTTATGGAAATCGTTACGCCAGCAGGCGAACAATTTCCGTCGCGTCCGAAACATTCTCCAGGCCGCGCACCATGTCGGCCGCGCGGTCCAGGTTCCCGGCCGGGACCGGCTTCGCTGAAAACGAAACACAATCCCGGAATTTCTTTTCCAGTGTCTCCCAGCTCACCGGGTTCTTCGGGTCGCCGGGCACGCCGCTCGCCCGGTGCTCGAAGCGCCGGCCGTCCCGCGTGACAATCTCCACCGATGTTTTCGAGATATCGGCCGATCCGCCTTTGCCCGTAACCGGCTGGGACGCCGCGCGATAGCTCACCCGGTCGGCCATGGCCAGCACGTCCGGATCGTGCAGCCCCGCTTCCGTATAGTCGCGCAGCGTGACGTTGCCCCTGGCCATCATCACCGCGGTAGTGAACGGAATGCTGTACTTGCCGTCGATGCTGACCTGGGGCCGGCGCTTCCGCTCCAGCGGCTCGCACAGGAGCTGCGTGCCGCCAGTGCCGCCGACGATAGTGATCGATTGAATGTCTTCCGGCCGCAGGCCGTGCTGCTCGCGCATGGCCAGCGTCGCCGCATTGGTCGTCCGCGTGTAGGCGCACGCCGGCCAAACCTTGAAGCCGTGCTTCTCCAGCAGCGGAAACCGCGTGCCGAGCCCGCCGGCGATCACGTCCCAGTCCGGTTCGTTGCCGCGGATGTAGGTCTTGTAGAAGCCGTAGCGGCCCTCGACGATCTCCTTCGAGCCGATGATGCCGCGCCGCGCCAGTTCCGCCGCCAGGATGGCGCCCTGGCCCGAGAAGCCGGCCTGCATGGAGCGCATGTGCGTGGCGGCGCCCACCGCCATCTGGCGGCTGCCGCTCATCTGGTTGAAGCCGATGCCAAGGGCGTTCTCCATCTGCTCCTCGTCCAGGCCCAGCAGCCGCCCGGCGGTGGCGGCACCGGCGACGAACCCGAGGAGCTGGGTCGCGAACCAGCCTTCGGTCATGGTCCAGTCCGGGACGTCGATCGCCTGGGTCAGCCGCGTCATGAGGTCCATGCCGGCGGCAACGGCGGTGATGAGTTCGCGCCCGCTCACGCCGCCGAGCTTTTCCGCGACCGCCAGCGCCACCGGGATGGTCACGATGCCGGGGTGGCCGCTCTCGCCGAGGTCGTCGTAGTCGAGCATGTGCCCGAGGCTGCCGTTGACGAAGGCCGCCCACGGCGCGGGCGCCTTGCCGCCGAAGCCGAGCAGCGTGGCCTCGGGCCTGCCGCCGAGGTCTCTCACGTATTCCGCAAGAATGCCGGCCTCCGGCGCGAGCGTGCTCGCGCCGATCGCGACTCCCAAGGTGTCCAGCACGCATTGTTTGGTCATATCGACGAGCGCGGGCGGCAGCGCCTCGTAGCGCAGTGTCGCGGCGTGGCGCGCGAGCCTGCGGGTCACGCCCCCGCCCTTCTCCATGGCGCCGGACGCGCTGTGCCCGCTTCCGCTGTCGGCGGCAATTCTCATGTCAGCCTCCCTGCCTTTCCCTGATGCCCAGGTTCCGGATGATTTTTTCCCAGCGGGCGATTTCACCGGCGATCACGCCGCGGAACTCGTCAGGCGTGTTCGGCGCCGCCGCTTCGGCCCCGTCCGCCGCCAGCCTCCCCTTGACCTCCGGCGAACTCATGAGCCCGCTTACTTCCCGGTTGAGGAAACTCACGAGGGGGGCCGGCGTCCGGTTCGGCGCCAGCAGCCCGTACCAGCTGCGCAGCTCGTAGCCCGGCACGCCGGATTCGGCGATGGTCGGCAATTCGGGCATGGCCTGCACCCGCTGGGAGCTGGTGATGGCAAGCGCCTTCAGCTTGCCGCTTCTCACCAGCGGCGCGGCGGTCAGGGTATTCGTGATCGCCAGCTGCACGCGCCCGCTCATGACGTCGATCATCGACAGGCCGCTGCCCTTGTATGGGATGTGCGTCATTTCAACGCCCGCCATGGCCTTGAAGAGTTCCATGCCGAGATGCACGACCGAGCCGACGCCGCTCGACGCGTAGACCAGCGGCTTCTCCCTGGCGAGCGCGATCAGCTCCTTCACCGAGTTGGCGGGAAGCGACGGCGTCGCCACCATCAGGTACGGCTGCGAGATCATCAGCACGACCGGCGTCAGCTCCTTCGGAATATTGGTGGTGACCGTCCCCAGCAGCATCGCGGTCACGTTCTGCGCGCTCAGGGTCGCCAGCGTGTAGCCGTCGGGCGCAGCCTGCGCCGCGAGCTGCAGCGAAATGGCGCCGGCGGCGCCCGCGCGATTGTCGACGACGACCGACTGGCCCAGCCTTTCGCCCAGCTTCTGGGCAACGGCGCGCGTCATGACGTCGCTGCCGCTGCCGGCAGGCGAGCCGACCAGCACGCGAACCGGCTTGCTGGGATAGCCGCCGGGCGCCGGTGCCGTCCTGGGTTGCCCGCCGGCGGGCGCGATCAGGCAGGCCGACAGCGCGATCGCCGCCAGCGATCGTGGCAAGGCGTGTTTCATTTCTTCCCCTCCTCCCTTTTTATTCCGGCGGGAACGCCCGCCTTCAGGTCTGACCCGTCACGAGCACCTCGTCGCCTTCGACCGTGAACCGGTGGTCGAAGTCTTCCGATACCCACTCCATGAAGCGGACAGCGTCATCGAACCGCGGGTCGCCGCCGCGCAGCACCTCCGGTCGCAACTGCTTGTCGATCAGCACTGGCAGGAACGACACGCGCTTTACGCCGTCGCGCGCGAGCACCGCTTTCGCGATCAGGCTGCGCCTGGCGTCCGAACCGTAGGAAAGATGCGGATAACCGGGGTCGAGGGTGACGCCGTAGCGCTTCTCGAACGCCACGGCCCTCTCCGGCGACTTGGCGGTCGACGACATGATGAAGTTGGAGAGGCTATAGAAGCAGGCCTTGCCCCGGTGCACGCCGATCGCTTTCGGCGTGTGCGCGTGATGGCCCAGGATCAGGTCCGCGCCGGCCTTGATCGCGGCGTTGGCGACGGTCACCTGGTAGTCGGCAATCACTCGCGGGATAAAGTGGATGCCCCAGTGCAGCGACAGCACCAGGACGTGGGCCGATTTCCTCGCCTCGGCAATGTCCTCCACCATACTGGCGAGATCTTCCTCGTACGGAGCGGTGACGACCCGCGGCGGCACGCCGGCCTGGTAATCGAACGGCTCGTAATAGGTATGGGCACGCAGCGGCGCGATGCCGGCCTTGTCGTGCCCCGCCGCATAGCCTGACTGAAGGATCGAGCAGTAAGCGAGGAAGGCGATTTTCACGCCGTTGCGTTCCACGATCGCTGGACGGCGCGCTTCGTGCAGATTGCGGCCCGCGCCGACGACGTGCATGCCCCGGTCCCGGAACAGCGCGACGGTATCGAGCAGGGCGTCCTCGCCCCAGTCCATCGCGTGATTGCTGGCGAGGGAGACGACGTCGAAGCCGCAGTCGGTGAAGACCGAGGCCATGTGCGGCTTGACGCGGCTGTGGGCGCCGCCGGAATGGACCTGCAGCGAACCCCGCTCCGAGTACACGCGCTCGACCTGGGCGAAGCGAAGATCGGCCCCGGCGAGCGTCGGCTGCGCCAGCACGGAATAGGCGTCCATCGGCTCGTGCAGCGGGCCGACGTCGCCGCAGCCCATGAGCGTTACGGAGTTGTCAGCCATTGCATGCGGGCTCGAGAAGGTGGCGAGATACGGGTGACGAGGTGCGGTTGACGAGATACGGGTGACGGATTGCGCTGCGCAATGCAATAAACGACGGGAACAAGGGTTTGCTGTTCGTCACCATTATTCGTCACCTTTATCTCGTCACCCTCAATCGTCACTTCCTGTACTTGTCGAGCGCCGCCGCGGACAGGTAGCGCTCCTCGAGCTCGCGCTGCTTGTCGCCGCCCTCGCCCTCCGGGCCCACGTCGGGACGCGGATAAGGCCGGTCCTTGCGGCTCGCCTGGAAATCCTCCCATGCCGCCATGCCGCGCTTCTGGAAATCCTGCATGAAATCCCACAGCGCCGCCCACATGACCTGGTGCGTGAATCCGGGGTACCAGGCGATGTTGATCCCCAGCGCGAGATGTTCGTCCAGCCCGAGGTAGCGCGGCAGCTTGCCCTTCATGAACGACAGCGGGCCCGCCACCGCCGCGCGCGCCTGCCTGATTTCTTCAACGGAATGCGGGGACTCGAGCTGCACCCAGTCCACGCCCGCTTCTTTCCGGTAGGCCTGGAGGCGCTTGATGCAGTCTCCGAGGCTGCTGTTGGCCGCGTCGCGCGCGTAGCACTGGGACATGATCACGAAATCGGGATCGAGCTCGTTCTTCATGTCCACCGCGGCACGGTAGCGCGCGATGGCCTGTTCGAGCGGCACCACTTCCACGCCCGCGGTCTGCGTGCGGCGCTTGCCCTCGATCGGCTGGTCGTCGATGCGCACGCCTGCGATGCCTGCGCGTATGCACTCGCGCACCAGGCGCCGCACCGCCATGAT
>Ga0137342_1000037_pt1 | contig 11784 bp, 7 predicted proteins | sample EasRivERMLT466_2_FD_104769 | JGI IMG/M metagenome (GOLD analysis project Ga0137342, IMG submission 104769) | Soil microbial communities from meander-bound floodplain in the East River, Colorado, USA - East River MetaG ERMLT466_2 | ecosystem: Environmental > Terrestrial > Soil > Floodplain ... | reverse complement strand
GCTTGCCGGCTCCCTGTCGGGCGGACAGCAGCAGATGCTCGCCATCGCCCGCGCTCTCATGTCGTCTCCCCGGCTGCTGGTGGTGGACGAGCCTTCGGTCGGCCTCGCTACCATCCTGGTGTCGCACACCATCACCAAGATCAAGGAACTGAAAGAGCGCTACGGCCTCACGGTACTGATGGCCGAGCAGAATTTCCACCAGGCGGTCCGCATCGCCGACCGCGGCTACATCATCGTGCACGGAGAGATCGTGTTCGAAGGCAGGACGGTCGCCGAGCTGGAGCAGAACGAGCTGGTGAAGAACTACTACCTGGGCTCGGCGGCGTGAGCGGGCCTTCGATCCCGTTCGCCTTGCGCCTTGGACTATCACTCGTCATTCATCACTGATTACTCGTTCAAAGCTGCCCCATGCAGAAAAAACTCCCTGCCCTGCTGTCGATCCTTGCCCTCCTCCTCCCCGCCGCCGCGCCGGCGCAGGAGCGGTTCTCGCCCTATGTGCCGAGCGACCAGGGCAACGTCGAGCGCATGCTGCGCATGGTGCAACTGCGCGACGACGACGTGGTGGTGGACCTCGGGTCCGGCGACGGGCGCATCGTGCTGACGGCGGCGCGCATGAACAGCAAGCTGCGCGGCTTCGGCGTGGACATAGACGAGAAGCTGGTGAAGCAGTCCAACGAGGCCGCCGCGAAGCGGGGCGTCGCCGACCGCGTGCAGTTTTTCCACCGCAACGCATTCGACACCGACCTGCGCGAGGCCACCGTCATCGCCATGTGGCTGTGGCCGGAGATGCAGCGCCTGCTGCGGCCGGTGATCCTGGCGCAGGCGCGGCCGGGCACGCGCATCATCACCAACCTGTGGGACATCGGCAACTGGCCGCCCGACGAGGAAGACCTCGACCCGCAACGCGTCGCCATGTGGATCGTGCCCGCGCGCGTCGAGGGCTACTGGCGCTGGGAGCTGCCGATCGCCGGCCGCATGGTCGCCTATACGTCGATCAAGGAGCAGCGCTTCCAGGCCGCCGAGGGCGTGGTGCGCTCCGGCAACCGGCGCGAGCTGCTGCACGACGTGAAGCTGCGCGGCGAGGATCTCTCCTTCACCCTCACCTTGACGCTCGACGGCATCGGTTTCGTCCGCCACGTCTTCCAGGGCAAGGTTCGCGGCGACGCCATCGAAGGTACGGCCAGCGTGACGCTGCCCCCGAACCATGACCGGACCTACCAGCTGCCGTGGCACGCGACGCGGTCGGCGACGTCGGCGTATTTCGAGCCTACCGGCACTAACGTGCAGTGACCCGTGATCGGTGACTAGTGACTAGTGTCCCGCGCCTTGCGCGGAGTCTTGCCGGTGTTCAACACCTATCACTCATCACCCATCACTCATCACCGCTGTTCCGCCCAGTACGCAGCTTGCTGGCGGAACAGGCGCTTGGGAATGACGCCGTAGACCATCAGCACGTTATTCACCGCCTCGCCGATCCTGAAATCGACAGCGAGGCTGCACAAGGCATAGGCTTCGGCGACCGACAAGGCGGCCCGGCTCTGCAGGAATTCCACCGTCTCGCGGATCGCATGCTGCAGCGCCTCGTCCAGATTCGGTCCCATTCCCATCGAGTAATGGTTCGCCGCGTCCTCGGCGCGCGGCCAGTTCATGGCCCTGCCTGCGCCCTTGTGCACGATCAACTGCAGCGTCGGCGTGAGCGAAATCTCGATCGCCGTGCCGTCCACCTCGCCGTCTCCCTGGCACGCGTGGCCGTCGCCGGTGTAGAACAGGGCGCCGTCGTTGAATACCGGCAGGTAGAGCGTGCTGCCCGCGATCAGGTGCTTGAAATCGATGTTGCCGCCGAAAGCGCCGGGCGGCTTGGTGCTGACGCGCTTGAGTCGGGGCGGGGGTGCGACAGCGACGATGCCCATGAACGGCGCAAGCGGGACTTCGACGTCCCGGGCAAACAGCGCGACGTTGCGCTTCAGGTCGAGATGGATGATCTTCTGCTCCGCCTTCGTCAACAAATCCGGCACGACACCCGACCCGGGGCCAGTCGCGTTGACGCCGTACGGGACGCGGATCTCGACGTCGAGCACACGCACTTCCAGCATGTCGCCCGGTTGCGCGCCTTCGACATGTACCGGCCCGGTCAGGATATGCGGTCCCGCGCCATCCGCGCGTTTGACCGCGCTGTAGATCTCCGAGGCGTCCTTCAGCACATCCTGCGGCCGTATGCCCGCCGCGCCGAAGAACGCGACAGGATTTTGGGGCGTGTTGAGCCCCTGGTGCGTTACCGTATCGATCCGCACTGTTTGCCCGGACTTCACGCGCAGCACCGGCGCGCGATCCGCGGCGATCCAGCCCCAACTCACGGTCTCCGGCGTCGAGCGAAGATGCGCGTCGTGTTCGTGCATGGTGAGGGACATTCTACAGGGGCGTCTTGACGCTCTCCACGGCCGGGAACAGACTGCAGGTGACGGAGGAGAAGCCATCATGCGACCCAGCCCACATCATGAGACGTCGCGCGCCCGGCCCGCGGCGCCAAATTCGCTGTCCACGTTCGAGGTCGTCCCGAGCGGCGCGGCGCTCGCCGCCGAGATCAGCGGCGTGGACCTGTCGCTGCCCGTGCCCGACGATGTAAAGGACGCCTTGCGCAAAGCGTGGGCCGACCATCTCGTGCTGCTGATCCGCGGGCAGAAAATCGACGACGAGCAGCTGCTCGCTTTCTCCGGCGTGTTCGGCCCGCCGCACGAAGCCGCCGCACGCAAGTACCACCTCGACGTTGGCGAAAAAGTCGACAACGAGTACATGATCTCGCGACATCCCAGCATTTCCATCATTTCGAACCTGGGCCGCGACGGCAAGCCGGTCATGGACAACGGCGGACTCGGCAGCTACGAGGTCGTGTGGCACACCGACAACTCTTACGTGAAAGTGCCGCCGGCCGGCAGCATGCTCTATTCGCTCGAAGTGCCGGTGAATGGCGGCGGCGATACTTCCTTCAACAACCAGTACCTGGCCTACGAGGAACTGCCGGTCGATCTCAAGCGTGCGATCGAGGGCAAGTCGCAGGTGCACGACTCGAGCCGCAACAGCGCGGGCGTGCTGCGCCCCGGCGTGAAGCTGCCGACGAAGCCCGAAGAGGTCGAGGGCCCGACGCACCCGCTGGTGCGCGTGCACCCGGTGACCGGCCGGCGCGCGCTCTACCTCGGCCGCCGGCGTGTGTGGCCATCGAATTACATCCTCGGCATCCCCAACGAGGAGAGCGAAAAGCTGCTCGACCGCCTGTGGGCGCACGCGACGCAGCCCAAGTACGCGTGGACGCACTACTGGAAAGTCGGCGACATCGTGCTGTGGGACAACCGCTGCTGCATGCACTACCGCACCGAGGTGGACACGGCGCAGCGGCGCGTGATGCACAGGACGACGATCAAGGGCGAGGCGCCCGTCGCGCCCTAGCGGGCGCGATGAAGGATGAGGGATGAGGGATGAGGGATGACCGCCGCAGCGCGGGAGCTAGAACCAAGTCCGCCTTTTTCCTTCCGTAAACGGTTCGCGGATCGAAAGCCAATAAAAGGTCGCGTCGTCCTCAATTTTCACGCGAAACGTGAGGGTCATCCTTCATCCTTCCGCCTTCATCCTTGGATGTCAGTTCTCTCCAGCCCTTCAGCAGCGGGAAATAGAGACCCAGCTTGATCGGGCGCTTGTCATGCGCCCCAAGAAGCGCGGCGTAGCGCTCGAGCTGGGCGCGATAGCGCGCCTGCTCGCGGTCGAGGAATGCTTCGATGTCCCCGCCTTCGTGCCCGCCGGTCTTATAGTCCACGATCCAGCGCACACCGTGCTCGTCCACGAAGGTCCGGTCCATCACGACATTCACGATACCGTCCGTCGCCACGCCGGTCAGCCGCAACTCGGATCGTGCGGCGTCATGGGGGCCCAGCAGCCAGCGCCCGCGCTCGTCGCCCAGCGTCTGCTCGAGCGTCGCCGCAACGCGTCCGGCTGCGGCTTCCACGGCATCGCCTGGCAGCCCGCTTGCAGTCAGTTCGTCCCGGAAGGTTTGCCGCAGCGACCGTACGCGGGCCGCATCCCAGCCTGCAAGGCCGTCTTCCGCGATTCTCTGCAGCCAGCGGTGCACGACGCTGCCGGTGTGCCGCGCCGTCTCGCCGACCCACGAGAATTCGACGGCATCCCGAGCGCGTGCCGTGTCCGCGGGCGGAGTCCACTCAACGCGGGGCGGCGCCGCGGGCGGCTGCCAGCCGGACGCAATACGGCGCAGCGACTGGTCTATCGCTCCCTCCGCGACGCTCGCTTCCACTGGTGCTTGCGAGGATTCCACATGGCGCGCAGCCGCCTCTTCATAGAGGGGCCTGACCAGCGGCCACAGCCGGCTCAACAGCGTTCGCTCGCCCGGCGCTCTCAGAGTCCGCACCCCGTCATCGCCGGACTTCAAGCCCGCGTCGCCCAGCAAGTGCAGGCGCCGCTTCGCCCGCGTCGCCGCGACGTACAACAGGCGGCCCGACTCCAGGCGTTCCTTCTCGGCCTCGAGCTTGCGCAGCCAGCGGTAGATCGGGTCCTCGTCCGCGCCGGTCTCCCGGATCGGCGCGAGGAGCAGGTCGGCCGTGCCGTCGCCGCGCGGCTGCTCCATCCACGCGAGCAGCCGGGCGTCGTCGGTGCGCGGCGCGCGGCCCAGACCCGGCACAATGACCGTGTCGAATTCGAGTCCCTTCGCCTTGTGGATGGTCATGATCTGCAGTTGCTCGCCGGCCTGCAGGTCGGGCAACGCGTACAAGTCTGCGAGCCCGTCCTCGAACGCCGCCGGGTCGGCGATCTCGCCCGCCTCCTCGTGCGCCTCGAGGTGGTCGAAATAGATCTCGGCGTCCTCGAGGTCGGTGACGTCCTCTACGCAGGCCGGGCCGGAGAGCGCGAACCAGGCGCCGGCCACGCGGGCACGCAGAGAACCGCGGCAGCGCTCGCCCAGCGAACCCCGCAGCACTGCGCGCACGCGTTCCAGCCGCTCGCGGCCGTCGGCAGACAGTGCCGCGACCCGCGCGTCGTCGTTAATCAATTCCCATACCGTGCGCTGCGCGTCGCCGCCGGCCAGAGCGGTCAAGTCGGCGAGCGTCAGCCCGCACCACGGCGCACGCAGCGCCGCCAGCCAGGCGAGCCGATCGGCGGGATGCGACAACGCGCGCGTCAACGCCAGCAGATCCTGCACTACCGGGCGGTGGCCGAGCGGCTCGATCTCGATAGCCCGGAAGCGCAGCCCGGCCTCCTTGAGTTGCGGCACGATGTCGCGCAGGTGGCCGCGGTTGCGCACCAGGATCGCGACCTTTCCATCCGCGTTCTCTCGCTGTGCGTCCCTGACGAGCTGCGCCACCCTCGCCGCCTCTCTCTCCCGGTCGTCGTCGAAGAAGGGATGCACGGTGACCGCCGCGCCCGGCAGCGCATCGCGCGTCGCCGTCGATGCCGTGTACGGGACCGAGCCGGTGCCGACATCCTCTTGCGACGGCATGACCCGGCTGAACGTCGCGTTGATCCACTCGACGATGCCGGCCTGCGAGCGGAAATTGGCCGACAGGGCTACCGGCTCGAGCTCGATGCCCGCGATGCCGGCGGCGCGCGCGCGCAGGAACAGCCCGACCTCGGCTTCGCGGAAGCGGTAGATAGACTGCATGGGGTCGCCGACCGCGAACACGGTGCGCCCGTCGCCAGGCTCCCACCCGGCGGTGAGCCTGGCGATCAGCTCGAACTGGCTGATCGAAGTGTCCTGGAACTCGTCCACCAGCAGGTGACGGATGCGGTAATCGAGCGCGAGCGCGAGGTCACTCGGCTCGCCGATCCCCCCCAGCGCAAATACCGCGCGTTGCGCGACCTCGGCGAAATCGACCTGGCCGCGGGCCTGGAACGCGAGCCGCAACTGCCCGGCCGCGAGCGGCAGCAGCCGCGTGATGGCGCCCAGCACCCCCCACTGCTCCTCGCTGTAATGCTCCGGCGGGAGACCGCGCATGTCGGCGAGCGCAACGCGGAATGCGCCGTGCAGCCGCAGCGCCTCGAAGAGTGCCAGCGCGCGCCCCTTCCACGGCTGTGCCGGCTTGCCCGCGGGAAATCCCTCGGTCTTCGTGAGCCGTTGGCGCCACTCGTCATCGCCAGTCAGGAAAATACGCGCCAGCAGGGCCCAGTCGTCGATGGCGTCGCCGAACCCGCCGCGCTCGAGGTTACCGAACGCGAAATCGGCAACGGCCTTCAGCTCGATCGCTAAATCCGCGGGAAGCTGTGCGTGCAGGCGCCCGAGCGCATCGCGCCGTGTGTTGCTCAGCGCGGCTTCCAGGTCATCGCGTTCCTTCCCGTGCACGTGGCGCAGCCAGTGGTCGCGGCGCCGGAGCATGTCAGCCAGCAGTGCCTCGACACGCCCGACGTCGTTGTCGAGATGCGCGAGCAACTGCTCGACGTCGGACGCGGCCGCGCCGTCGCCCTCCACCAGTTCGACCGTCGCTCGCGCCGCCTCCGCATACAACTCGGCGGCATCCTCGATGCTCTCGGGCTGGGAGCCGAAGCGCGACAGCATCGGCATCTGGCGCGTCAAGGCGGCGCACAGCGAGTCGATGGTCTGGATGCGCAGCCGCGCCGGGTTGTCGGTGACCCCCCACGCGCTGGCGGTGTCGCGCGCGAGCGCCGCGGCGGCGAGCCCGAGCGTCGTTTTCTCGTGCCCGCTCTTCCCCTGCTTACCGGCGCGCGCATCGAGGAGCGCCTCCAGCACACGCTCGCGCATTTCGCCCGCGGCCTTGCGGGTGAAGGTGATGGCGACGATCTCCTCCGGGTGCTCCACGGTCGCGAGCAGGCCCAGGTAGCGCTGGATTAGCAGCTCGGTCTTGCCGGAGCCCGCCGGCGCTTGCACGATGAACGAGCGCGCGGGATCGAGCGCGGCGCGGCGCGCGGCGAGGTCCGGGATGGCGGTCGCCGTCATTCCGCATCCCTCATTCCGCGTCTTCCTCAATGGCGTTCTCGAGCCGCTCGTAGATGCGGCAAAACGGCTTCACATCGCAATAACGGCACGTGTTCGGATACTGCTTGGGATCGACCGCCGCGTCGCCCGCCACAAAACCGGCGGAGATCCGCGCAAGGTCGGCGCGCCACGCGGCGACCACTTCCTGCCAGGAACCGTGACGGTCGCGGTAGCGCGACTCGGAGAACGCCTTGGTGTCCGGCAGCAGGTCTTCGTCCCGCGCCAGCGCGGAAAAACTCATCTCGCCCGCCTTCACCAGCGCGAACGCCACCGCCGCCGCATCCGGCTCGGTACCGATCACATAGAGCGGCAATTGCGGCTCGTCGGGCCGCTCGCCCAGCATCGTCCCCGGCGACGCCTTGCCGGTCTTGTAGTCGATGACGATGCGGCGCCCGTCATCGGTTTCATCGATGCGGTCGAGGCGCGCATTGAGCGTGAGCCCGCCGATCTCGATACGACGCTTGTCCTCGGTGGCGAGTACCGTGAAGCCGCCGCGCTGCTTCTCCTGCTCTAGCCATTCGCGCGCGAGCCGCGCTAGACGCCGTCGCTCGATGCCCGCGAATCGCCCCGACAGCACCGTCGGCCGCTCGCGCCGGATCCGCGCGACCGCGTCCTCAGCCGCCCGCGCGAGCAACGCGTCGAGATCGGCATCAGCGATCGCGTCGAGGGCGCTCCTCGTCTTCAGTTGCGACCACGCATGTGCCAGCACGCGGTGTGCCAGCGTGCCCCGCTCCATCGCGTCGAGCCCGGCGTGCGGTGACTTCAGGCCCTCGCCGCCGACTCGGTGGCGCGCGAAGGCGCGGAACGGGCACGCCGCCTGGTCGCGTATTACCATCGTGCCACCGCCCACCAGGGCCGCGGCGCCGAGCGCAGGCGCTTGCGTATCCTCGCCATGCCCGATCTGGCGCAGATCATGCACGGCGCTGCGGTAGGTCGCGAATTCGGGCAGTGCGAGCGCGCCCTCGGGCACCGCCACGATCAGCGGGCTCGGCTTGAACTCGCGGTCGTCCTCGTGCAGTGGATGGCTGAGCACCACTTCGCCCGCGCACGCCAGCCACTCCCCGGTCAACCGGCGCGCGAGCTCGAGCATGCCGGTGGCCGATCCCTGCGGCACCCCCGCCGCGCGCTGCAACTCGGCCGGAAGAAACGGGTTCGGGTGCGGCGCCCGCGGCCAGGTCTCGTCCGACAAACCCATGACCCACAGGTGATCGAATTTCATGCCGGTGGCTTCGAGCTCGCCCAGCACCTGGATCGGCACGTCGGGCGTCTCGGGCTGGAACAGCGCATCTGCCGCCATGCGCCGCAATCGCGACACGGCGTCGGTGTAACCGGTGCGCGGCAGGACGCGGTCGAGCGCCGCGAAATCGGCGACGACCTCGTGCCATTTCGCCAGTGCCTGGAATTCGGCCGAGTCGAGGCCGCGCTCTCCGGGGAAACCGATGAGGGCCAGCGCCTCCGAGATTGCCCTCGCCCACGCGGAAGGCAATTGCCCGCCGAACAGTCGCGACTTGCGGAACTCGGCAAGCGCCGCGAGTTGCCGCGCGAGCACCGGGCAGCCCGCGTTCTCGTGCATAACCAGCGCGAGCAGGCGATCCAGCGTGACGACCGGTTCGGCGCGCTCCCGCAGCCACGCATCGAGCCGCGCGCGCCGCGCCATCTCAGCCTCAGCACCAGCGAGAAACGGGGAGCGGATCAGCCGGCTCGCACGCTCGAAGTCTATCTCACGCCCCGCCAGCTCGAGCGCGAGGAACGCGGCGTTGACGAGCGGGTACGAGTTGAGCGCCTCGCCGAGGGAGATATTGAACGGCAACACCGGGTGCCGCCGCCCCGGCAGCGCATAGTCCGGCTCCATGACCGAGCTGAAAATTCGCTGGATCGCATTGCGATGCTTCGCCAGCTCGGGCACGACGACGGCGATGCGCGCCGCACTGTTGGCTTCCAGGCGAGCCCGCGCCCATGCGGCCGCGCGGCGCATCTCTTCTTCGCTGTCCGCGCAGGCAACGCGCACGTGCTCGCCGCCGCGCGGGTGCGGACCTGCGCCGGCCACTTCACAACCGGCGGCCGCAAGTGCCTGGAAGAACACTGCCTGCTGCGGCATGACGAGATCGAAGCCGTAATGGACCAGGGACGGCGGCTTGCGGAATTCCGGCGATGCCAGCCGCGATGCGACGACGTCGGCCAGGCGTGCGCCGTCCGTGTGCCGCTCGCGCCGGGTAACGGCCTCGTAGCGTTGCGCCCATTCCCGGAACGCCCTGACGTCATCGTTGAGCGGCATTTTCCCGAGCCGCGGCAGGAGGCCCCAGGCGTGCGCGAGCTGCCACGCGTCGCGCGCCCGTGCGGCCGCCTCTGGGATCGCGAGCAACGGCTTGCCCGATTCGGATTCGCGGATGATCGTTTCCCATAGCGCCAGCTCCTGGGCGGGCGCGAGCAGGATCGGGAGACCTGCGGCCTGGCTGGAATAGAGAGCGTCGCCGTACGCTCGCTCGACGAAGGCCGAAAACGGCAGTATGTCCGCGGTGGGCCAGGCCGGCTTGCCGGCCTGCGTCTGCCGCGCGTCGTACTCGTGCTTGAGGTACGCCGCGAGCCGGCGGTTCGGGGTCACGACCGCGCAGCCGGCTTCAATCTGCTGCGCGAGATCGGGGCGCATTTCGACGCGCTGGGAGTCTGTCGGAATTAATTCCGACAAGCTCCTTATGCAATTCTGCCCGCGCGAGAACGGGCGTGAGTAACTGTGAAAATGTTATATCCAGGCAACGCGCATTCCCAGCGAAGGCCGGTCACTTCTCCAGGAGATGCTCCTTCTTCTTAGTTTTCGCCCATTCGTCAGCATCCGGGGGAGCGGGCTTTTTCTCGATAATAGTCTTCCACACCTTCGACAGCTCGGCGTTGACCTTGGTCCAATGCTTCTGGTCGTCGGGGACATCGTCCTCGGCAAAAATCGCCTCCACCGGGCACTCCGCGACGCACAGGGTGCAGTCGATGCACTCGTCGGGATCGATGACGAGCATGTTGGGGCCTTCGCGGAAACAATCGACCGGACACACATCAACGCAATCGGTATACTTGCACTTAATGCAGGTCTCGGTAACAACGTAAGTCATAGTATTGCCTCGGAAATCCGGTCCGGCTTGAATACTGCGGGCAGAGTCCATATCTTAGCAGACGCGCCCGGTATTGCCGATGGCGCGGGCCGGGAAATGGCCCTATGCAAAGCGGGGAAATTTCGCTAGCATAATGGGGCAAGTCTCGATAGCCACACCTTCCGTGGCGCTTTCCGATTGATTCCCGCAGGTAATTGCTTCATGAGTCAACACATCCATTACGTGACCGACGAGACGTTCGATCCGGAGGTGCTGCAGTCGCAGACCCCGGTGCTGGTCGATTACTGGGCCGAATGGTGCGGCCCGTGCAAGATGATCGCGCCCATCCTCGACGAGTTGGCGAAGGAATACTCCGGCCGTCTCAAGGTCGCGAAGCTCAACATCGACGAGAACCAGGCCACGCCGCCCAAGTACGGCATCCGCGGCATTCCCACCCTCATGCTGTTCAAGAACGGCGCCGTTGAAGCGACCAAGGTCGGCGCCTTGTCCAAATCACAACTTACCGCTTTTATTGACAGCCACATCTAAGGTCCCCGACTTTCCCCGCACGCTTTCGGGCGAAACGCGCCCGCTCCCCGATCGGACAACGGTCGGCCCGGACGCCGACGTCGTTCCACCCTGTTCTTCCCCCGCCTCAACCCACGAAGGGTCGCAGTTTATGCATTTATCCGATCTCAAAAACCTCCATGTCGGCGAGTTGCTGGAAATGGCCGTCAAGAACGAGGTCGACGGCGCCAACCGCTTGCGCAAGCAGGAACTGATCTTCGCGCTCCTCAAGAACCAGGCGAGAAAAGGGGAAAGCATCTACGGCGGCGGCACGCTCGAAGTGCTGCCCGACGGTTTCGGCTTCCTGCGTTCGCCCGACACGTCCTACCTCGCGGGCACCGACGACATCTACGTCAGCCCATCGCAGATCCGCCGCTTCAACCTGCACACCGGCGACTCGATCGATGGCGAGATCCGCACGCCCAAGGACGGCGAGCGCTACTTCGCTCTGGTGAAGGTGGACAAGGTCAACGATGAGTCGCCGGAGAATTCCAAGCACAAGATCCTGTTCGAGAACCTCACGCCCTACCACCCGACCGAGCACCTGAAGCTCGAGCGCGACATCAAGGCCGAGGAGAACATCACCGGGCGCATCATCGATATCATCGCTCCCATCGGCAAGGGCCAGCGCGGCCTGATCGTGTCGCCGCCCAAGGCCGGCAAGACCGTGCTGATGCAGCACATTGCGCACGCCATCACCGCCAACCATCCCGCCGTGGTGCTGATCGTGCTGCTGATCGACGAGCGTCCCGAGGAAGTGACCGAGATGCAGCGCTCGGTGAAGGGCGAGGTCGTGTCGTCCACCTTCGACGAGCCGGCCTCGCGCCACGTGCAGGTCGCGGAAATGGTGATCGAGAAGGCGAAGCGCCTGATCGAGCACAAGAAGGACGTGGTGATCCTGCTCGACTCGATCACCCGGCTCGCCCGCGCCTACAACACCGTGGTGCCCGCCTCCGGCAAGGTGCTGACCGGCGGCGTGGATGCCAACGCCCTGCAGCGCCCGAAGCGCTTCTTCGGCGCCGCGCGCAACGTCGAGGAAGGCGGCTCGCTCACCATCCTCGCCACCGCGCTGATCGACACCGGCAGCCGCATGGACGACGTGATCTACGAGGAATTCAAGGGCACCGGCAACATGGAAATCCACCTCGACCG
>Ga0137342_1000034_pt1 | contig 12089 bp, 12 predicted proteins | sample EasRivERMLT466_2_FD_104769 | JGI IMG/M metagenome (GOLD analysis project Ga0137342, IMG submission 104769) | Soil microbial communities from meander-bound floodplain in the East River, Colorado, USA - East River MetaG ERMLT466_2 | ecosystem: Environmental > Terrestrial > Soil > Floodplain ... | reverse complement strand
CTCAGGACGGGAAGGTCTGAGGCAACCACCGGCTCGCGAGATGCCATGTACTCAAAAATCTTTATTGGGGAATTCCATCGCGCGAGATCGCCACCGCCCCCGGCACTACCTACCCACGGCTGCGTCGGTGCCAACAGGACGTCCATCGCGCCGCGAAATGCCTCCGTCTGTCCCGGAGCAATATAGCCATGCAGCTTGAGATTCGAAATGGAAGAACATTTCTGCTTCCAGAATGCCAGGTCTTCTGGAGTTCCACCTGCTACATGAAAATCCACGTCGGGCAGCCGCTGTGCCAGCGGAACGATCACCTCCATGCCCTTTCCCCGAAATAACTGGCCTAAATAACCGACTTGAAGACAATCAGGGCGCCCACGGAAAGCTAGGTCCATGGCGACTGGCCCGGGATCCGGAAGATCCGCACCGTCGGGCGCCACCCGTACCTGCTCTGGAGCAAGCCACGGAAAGAGGCTCAGAAAGTCCCGTTTGAGCGCCTCAGTGATGACAACCAACCGAACAAAATTTGGCTGACGCATCAACCACCGATGAGTTAAACGAAGCGACAGGCCGCTGGCCAACCCGTGCTCCTCCAGCACTATCGGAATTCCAAAGCGCACCGAAGCCGCCAGCCCAAAGGCTTGCCGTCCGTAGAGCAGGCCGGGCCTTGGCCGCTGCGTAGGTGCTATGGCTTGGAAGGCGTAAAACGCAGGGAAGCTCAAGGCTCGACTCCTTCCACTTGACTTTGATGGCGATCCATAACAAACAGACTGATGTTAGAGTTTGGAAAAAGCGGAACACATCCTCATGATATGGACGCTGTAAGCAGTTTTCGATGGGACAACGCGGTCTGCAATGTAAACACGTCTCACCGTACGCCGTGGCGTTTTCGTAGGATGACAATAAGATGTTCCCCGTTCTTTTCCGTTGCATATTTCAACTTATCCCAAAGTCGGCTCCACATCCATCGATCGAGAAGATTGAGTTGGAAATGACCGTAGGATCGCTTCAAAAGTTTTATCCGCGTTATCTTTAGGTAAAGCTTATAGAGAAAGTCTTTCCTTATCAGATATTCGCACCTGATCACTTCAAATGGAATATTTGCCTCGTTAAGTTGGCTCAAAAGAAGTTGTCTATCATAGTGGCGATAATGCTTCTCTTGTAACGGTATAACTTTCGTAGGGACCGATATCACAAGCATTCCACCCGGCTTCACGCGGTCGTTCAAAGAGCGCAAGAACATTGATACGCCATCATCTGGAATATGCTCTAACACCTCTATGGCCGTCACGACATCAAACACAGCGTTGAGATCGGCCACTTTGGTTTGATGAAATGTAATTTCAGGATGAAAGGCCCTCGCAAAACGAATCGCTTTTTCTGACAAATCGACCCCCACCTTTTCGTTAATCTCCGGCCCAAGCGTTCCTAGTAATCGACCGTCTCCGCAACCCACATCAAGCAATGATTGTGGTCCATATGAATGTATCGCTTCGCAGAGATGCTTCAGATAGCAGAGGTAGTCAAGTCCCCAGCTTAACGAACGGATTGATTTCGCCGTTCCCGTATCGTCAAAATATGGAATGTGGTGATAAGGAAAGTCGTATTGCTTGTCCTGAATTTCACCTCTATTCCTGGATTTCTTGCTCATCTTGTCCACGCTAACATTTTGATTTCCACACTTGTCATCATCGACGTCCATACGACATAAGATATGATAAGCAAAAGTGGCTCCGACAACCCCATAATTACGTGTAAACCGACGTAGAACAAGGGAATACTGCGCCGGGCTAATTCAACCGAGGAATCCCGGTCGACCAGACGCGGCGCTGACTTGTGCCCCCGTCGTCACTCCGCACTCGGGCGTAGCTCTCCGATCAACTTCGAAGGGAGCCGTACTGGGCATCCATCACTCGCGATCGACCGCGTAATTGCAGCCCCAGAAGCCACCAGCTTCCCTAGGGAAACTCTGAACAAGTCCCCGCGAATCGTGACTGATTCATAAGCGCGCGAGCGCGATTGGCGGAGAGATCAAGATGAAGCAAATGACGTTTGCATCGGCGGCGTGGAGCGTGAAGGGCAAGACAACGCGGCGCGAGCGGTTTCTTGCGGAGATGAACGTGGTGATTCCGTGGGCAAGGCTCACCGCGCTCATTGAGCCGCACTATCCGAGGGCCGGTAACGGCCGATGGCCGGGCGTTCCGCATGCTGTGCGTGCTGGATGAGCACACGCACGAGTGCCTGGCGATCGAGGTGGCGCGCTCGATCACGAGCCAGGACGTGATTCTGGTGCTCTCGCGCCTGATGCGCCTCTACCGCAAGCCCGCCTTCATTCGCTCAGACCAGGGCACCGAGTTCGCGGCTGGCGCTGTCATGCGCTGGCTTCGTGACCAGAGCGTCGGCCCGGCATTCATTCCGCCGGGGCGACCCTGGCACAACGGATTCGTTGAGAGCTTTAACGGAATGTTGAGGGATGAATGCCTGAACCGGGAATGGTTCCGGGATCTGCGCGAAGCCCGGATGCTGATCGAGCAGTGGCGCGAGTTCTACAACCATCGCCGGCCGCACAGCTCCCTTGGCAATCGAACCTCAGTTCAAGCGAGGCACGAAACGCTTAAAATGGAACCCCGACTCACAGCCTGAATGGCCACAAGAAAACGACTCAGGTCATATGTCATATCCTAACATCAATACGTCGGCCATCATCGCGGCGACTTTTTGTCTATTGGGTTGTGATGAGCAAAGCAACGCAGCGAGCCGGGCATATTCTGAAATCCGACCCCATGTAATTCATCTTGTCGTGCCGCGTGACACCCAAGGAATGGGCGGCGTAATCACGGCAGATATTGATGGGGATGGCCAAAGGGATTTCATCGTGACCGGTCCTGGGTTTGTTTCGGGTTATGCCTACTCTGGAAGAAACCTATGGGATAGGCGTATTGACATACAAGTGACGAGGCAGTCGGAGAAGGACGGGCTGCCGGGCTTGCATGGCCCAGGCGTGCAAGTGACTGATGTGAGCGGTGATGGACGAACGGAGGTGCTCTTCTTAACAAAGCACGGAACACTGGAGATCCTCGAAGGTAGTACTGGCGAAACGAAGGCGAGCATCAGACTTCAGGTACCTGCAGGCGCTGAGCGTTGGGAACATCTCGTTGTTGCGAACTTTAGAGGTCGCGGAGATCGTGACCTCCTGCTCCAAGCGACAAACGCCATGGGTTATCGGATGGGTCGATTTGTGGCCGCATACGCCATTGAGGAACTCATGCAGGACGGGGCAGCGCCACCGCTATGGACCAAGGATGATTTTGTTTCCCCCGCACACAATGGAGCGCGCGTAGCCGACTTGGATGGCGATGGGAGGGATGAGGTTCTGGGGGCGATGATTCTTGGTCCCGATGGCGATCTGCTCGTGCAAATCCCCGTTGTAGGTCATGTGGATTCCGTGTTTGTTGCCGATGTTCGGCCCGATATGCCTGGCCTTGAGGTCATAGCGCTGGAGGAAAGCATGCCCAAACGGCCAGTACCCGGCGACAACGCGATTTCTTTGCGCCTCAACTATTACTACAACCGCCTATTCGGCACCGGCAACCGCGTCTTTCTCTACAACGCAAAGCAAATCATCTGGGAGACGCACTTCAGACACCACGAGCCGCAGAACGCGGCGGTAGGTGACTTCGATCCTTCCCGCCCAGGCCTAGAGATATGGTGTCGCAGCCGTCACAATACCCGCCAGGCACCGTTTATATTCGATGCGTATGGGAAACTAATCAGCCGTTATCAGATGGTCGCGGTCGCGCCTACGGGCTGGACGGAAAGAGGCGTGGAAGAGATTTTCACGATTGATTGGACCGGAAAGCCCCAGCAGTTGGCAGCCGCCAAGGAGCGGCATAGAGCTGGCGATCTGGCAATCTTTGATCCCATCAATGGGAGGTTTCTGTACCCGTTCGAGGCGAAAGCCGACCAAATTTACGTGGCGGATGTTGTGGGAGATTGGCGGGAAGAGCTAATCGTACTTAGTGTTGACCAGCTTCGCGTTTACAGTAATCCAGAACCAAATCCGAAGCCGGATCGTCTACGCTTATGGGCCAAGAAGCATTATCTCCGCAGCAAGATGACGTGGAACTACTACAGCCCATGACAAGAAGAAATAGGTTCGTACCCGAACTCTTCAGTGCAAGGCCCCAAGAATTACCCACCAATGAGGCAAAGCACGCTTAAGCGCCTGTCCGGTTCGCTCCCCCTCCTTTGTTTTTCGGCAGTCATTTCTGTAAGCACGACTGAGTGGGCAGTCAGGAGGTTTGCGCCGCAGTCAACAGTACACGTACGTTTGCTTGCTGAATGAGTGCGTCTAGTCTAATTCAGGTCCCGTCCCCCAACGATGAGGGACCGGGAGTGCAGATTCGCGAGGTGTGCCGACGCCACTACGTGACGGAGCAGACGTACTTTCGATGGCGGCGCAAGTTTGGAGAGCTGGAGGTGCCGGACGCCCGCAAACTCAAGGCGCTGGAGGCGCTGTCGAGCCGGGGTATGTCGGAATGCGGCTGCCGGGGGCAACCCACCCGAACAGCGTCTGGTGCTATGACTTTGTGCACGACCGATTCGCCGATGGCCGGGCGTTCCGCATGCTGTGCGTGCTGGATGAGCACACGCACGAGTGCCTGGCGATCGAGGTGGCGCGAGTTCTACAACCATCGCCGGCCGCACAGCTCCCTTGGCAATCGAACCCCAGTTCAAGCGAGGCACGAAGCGCTTAAAATGGAACCCCGACTCACAGCCTGAATCGCCACAAGAAACCGACTCAGGTCAACGGTATGATGATTCCAACAACGGAATCCTTTACTGGCATCCACTGGTCACGTGATCTGCAACAGCTCACGCAGGAGACCTATGACGTTTTGATAATTGGTGGCGGGATCTATGGCGCGTGGGCCTTATGGGATGCAACGAACCGCGGGATGAAAGCAGCATTGATTGAACAACATGACTTTGGCTCTGCAACAAGCGCCAACAGCCAACGCATTTTGCATGGTGGCTTGCGTTATCTGCAACATATGGATTTTAGACGCATGCGTGAATCGATCTGTGAACGCAGCATTGCGATGACCGTGGCTCCTCACCTCACCAAGCCCATGCCTTTTCTCGTGCCCACGTATCCTTGGAGCGCGCAAAGCAAATGGCCGATGCGTGTTGCGCTCAAACTTAATGACTGGATCAGTCGTGATCGCAATAAGAACCTGCCTGATTCACATCATCTGCCTAATGGACGGGTCATCAGCAAGGAGGACTGCTTAACTCGAGCACCGCAATTGAATCCTCAAGGCGTGAGTGGCGGTGCAATTTTTTATGATGGGCAAGTTTGCAACAGCGAACGATATAACCTAGCCATTCTGCGCACCGCCGTTCAAGCTGGGGCACATGCCGCTAATTATGTAAAAGCAGAAAGCTACGAGACGGTAAACAACCGGGTCGCCGGAGTTCTCGTGCGTGACACTTTGACAAATACAACCGCTAGGATTCAAGCAAAGACGATTCTGTCCTGTGTTGGGCCTTGGTCCGCTCAAGCTTTAGAGGCCTTGGGTCATGCCGATTCGACCGCGTTCGGCGTTTTCAAAGCGGCGGTGCTGGTCACCAGGACAATCGTTCAAGATGAAGCCTTGGCTGTCAAAGGAGAGTATCAGTATCAGGACAAACATGAGATCGTGGGCAAAGGCTATCGAAACTTCTTTCTTACGCCCTGGCAGGATTGCACGCTGATTGGCACGTTCTATGAACACCATCGAAATGCAGCAGATAAAGTTTCGCTGACAGAGGCGCAAGTGCGTGCCTATATCGATCAAATCAATCAGGCCGCGCCCGGCGCCAACCTGAATTATGATGATGTCTATTTCAGTTATGTGGGTTTACTGCCCATGGCAGAAGGGGCCGGGCCTGATGGTGAACCACAGTATCGCAAGCAGTATGCCTTGATCGATCACGCCGTAAATGGTCATGACGGCATGATCAGCGTGGTGGGTGTGAAGTGGACCACCGCCCGCAAGGTTGCTCTAGAAGCGGTCAATCAGATTGAACAAAAACTCAATCGACATGCCCGCTCGTCGAATACCGCTGACCAACCACTTTATGGTGGCGATATCGAAAACTTGCCCGCATTCATTGAGCAAGCCAAGGAAGAATGCCCGGACTGGCTGGTTGAATATGTCTTAACACACCTGATTGCCTTGTATGGCTCAAACTACAAAGCCGTCCTGACAATCGCCCGACAAGAGCCCGCCTTGCGTAAAGTGCTAGGCAAGCAAACGCTTGCCGCCCAAGTGGTTTACGCGATCCGGGAAGAAGCCGCCCAGACACTTTGTGATGTCCTCATTCGTCGAACCGAATTAGGCGTAGCAGGCTGGCCGGGCGAAGCTACTATTCGGCAATGCATTGCCCTGATGGCTGATCAGCTTAACTGGGATGAAGCCGAGCAACAGGCCCAGCTCGAACAGGCCCACCAGGAGTATGCGAGGCGGGGAGTAAGGCATGAAGGATAAACCTCATGTGCTGGTGATTGCGCCGACGCCTTTCTTTTCTGATCGTGGGTGTCATGTGCGTATTCTTGAAGAAATCCGTGCCAATCAATCACAAGGTTATCGTTTTACCGTTTGCACCTATCATCTTGGCAAGGATGTGCCCGGCTTGGCGATTCATCGATCACTCAATGTGCCCTGGTACAGAAACCTCTCGGCAGGGCCCTCGGTGCATAAGTTTTATCTGGATGCTTTGTTGTTATGGACGGTCCTGCGGGTTTGCCTAAAGGATCGGCCAAACGTGATTCATGCTCATTTACACGAAGGCGTTAGCGTAGGCTGGGTGGCGTCACGCATATTTCGCGTGCCCATGGTCGGTGACATGCAAGGAGGTCTGGTCGGCGAGCTCTTGCAACACGCTTTCATCAGGCCTGATGGTGTGTTGTTTAAGCTTTTTCGCTGCGCCGAGAAATTTATTCTAAAGATGCCTCAACACCTGGCGCTTAGTTCAGAACAGGCGATCCAAGGTGTTTGCGCGATTCACGAGCTATCCTGCGCTTCAACCATAGTGGCCGATGGCGTAGACGAAACGATTTTCAGGCCTGCTGAAGATAAACGGGCGTTGCGTGAAAAACTCAGCCTGCCTTTGGATACCTGTCTGATAGCTTATATTGGTTTGCTTAATACATATCAAGGCGTCAACGTGATGCTAGAAACCGCCAAGCGAGTACGCGCGAAAGGCCTGACGGCACATTGGCTTGTCATGGGTTATCCCAACGTCGATCGATATCAGGAACAAGCTAACCAACTAGGACTGGCGGATTGCGTGACGTTCACTGGCCGATTGCCTTACGACCGGGCACCCGATTACCTGGCGGCCTGCGACATTGGCTTTAGCGCCAAGCAAGATGTCACCGAAGCCAATGGCAAGCTTCTCAATTACATGGCAGTTGGCCTGGCGACGGTCGCTACCGACACGCCTGTTAACCGCAGCTTGCTTGGCGACGAGGCTGCGCTCTACGGCCAGATAGATGACCCTGATTCATTGGCGCATGCTGTTCAAAAGCTCGTTGAGGATAAAGTCTTACGAGTGACATTGGGCAACGCCGCCCGGCGGCGTGTGGAAACCCAATTTAGCTGGATTAGTGGAGGGCGTCTCTTGGCAGATATTTATCGTGAACTCATTGCCACTGCCGTTCCTTCTGTTCTTCGTCTTCCAAGGTAGTGGCATTGGGCCGTGATCTTTCGAATCACCGCTCCGAAATCAACAATTCCCCAAAGCTAACGTCGGATGTTCTTCATAGAATCAGTCGGGCGTTCGGACAAGCCAAGAACGAGGCAGAGTTCATTGAAAGTCCGTATCGTGTCGGACAAATGTGGCAGGCGATCATCGAACGTGAATGGGAGGAGCTGCTTCGCGCCATTGCCGCCAACGATCTCGCAACAACCAGCTCGCTCCTTGAGAACTTCAGCCGCTCTTCGTTTTCTCGCCTGCCCGTCTGCAGTCGAGTTTCGGTTTCGGTTGCCCTTCCTTGCGGCGGTTCTTCCGCCTCAAAGAGGCCTTGCTTTATCCAAGGTAGACAGGATCTCGGCGACTGTCAGGTCAAGCGGGCCGGAAAAAATTTGAAAGTTCCTGCAGTGCCGAGCGATATCGACCGCCGCGTCCAAACCGGCCCGCGCGTGGCTCAGCGGATTGAGCGCATTAGCATAAAGAAGAGCCGCTGACTGGGCGGCGCTGATGTCCATCGCGGATGGAATTGTATCCGTCGAGATATGCTCAATATGGAAAATTGCCGCAAGCGAAATTGGGCAATTGACGATCGATACCGGAAACGCCTCCGTAGGTACGTGTGATCTCGTGCCCGTACGTAAGGTATCCCGTGGAAGTCGATAAGGTGATGGCGCCTGCGGCTCCGATTTAAGGCAGAGTGCGTGTGGAAAGGGATGAATCTGAAAGTCCTGCAGATGGATAGGAGCGAGTTCGTCGCTCAAGTAGCCACAGCCATGATTGACAAGGCCCCAACAGGTAGTCGATTTCCCACCCCCGGATGGTGCTACCAGAAGAAAAGCCGTGTCTCGATAGCTCAGCGCCGCAGCATGCAAGAAATAGAGGTCGGGGCGTAGTTTCTGACACTCGATTACCAGATCCTTCTCTAGAACATATAGAAATTCCGCGGGATGACGCGCTGACAATACGACAGGGGCATTGCTGTTCGACCGCCTGATAACAAATCCTTTGTCGTTTTCCGTGATCTCGTAAACCAGATCTGCCTCCTTTGAGTATTCGCTGCGGAGCGCAGAGAAATTCACCATGATCAACGCATTGGCGTCTGGGCTATTGGACCGAATTTCGATGCCGAGACCAACGAAACCTAAATGGACGGGAGGCGGAATCATGACGCGCGCCAAAAGAACACAGGCCCTTCCGGGCCTGTATGCCTCTTGAAATCTTCGCCTTTTAGGTGAGGGTTATCAACAATCAACCGCCGTAATTGCGGTCACCGCCGTCCTGGGCGCCACCCTAGCCCTTGCCGCGCTTAGGTTTGCTGCCTTACTCTTCTTGAAGTAATTGTTGATCTCTCATACCACCTATTGCGGTTGCGACATCTCGTTCTGCGACTCCAATGTCAACGTCGAACACCTGTGAGGCAGCGTGCGCAATATCTTGTACTGTCTTCGTGCCATCCAACTGATGCCAAACGAAACTAGCGGTAGCGTTCAGCGTATGAAGATGGCCTGTCGAAAGATCCAAAATAACGGTTTCACCGTTGACTTCCCGAACGATCAAATCCGAACGTATCTTCACGCAACTGTCTATTTCATATAGCGTTTGCGCAGAAAAGAATTGTCTAGCCAATGCCAACAGTTGTCAATTGGTTAAGGGTTGATGTGATATCGAGCACACTTTTATTAAGTCGTTGTTCAATATACTGAACTCGGGTTTCATGATCGAACTGCACAGACCAGCGCTGTGGAAATAATCTGCATCTCATCGGCGCCCATTCAGCGGGCGGCCAGACTAGTCAGGACTCACGTCCTGGCTTCCGGTTTCTTTCCCGACGCGATCGTCGCGAAAAGATGACTCCAGTCACTATCCAACTCATACGTTTGGTATTCGACGAATCTGCGCGCATCCCGCCGGTGCTGTTCAACCAAGACGGATTGAGCTGGATTCTGGATTCCGGGCTGGGACCACTGCTCTGGCACCTGCTGGAACGCTACCCGGAGCGCATACCTCCAGGCCATGCCGAGTACGCCAAAGCGGCGAATCTTTCGGCGTATATGCTGTCGTCGGAGACATTTGACCGCTTGAATGAAATGCTCGATCGCGCTGCAAATATTGGTTGTCAGGTCACGCTGCTCAAGGGGGTGAGTGTCGCACAGCAATGGTACCCCGAGCGCCATTGGCGGCCGATGCGCGATATTGACGTACTCGTCAATGCCCGCGATCAGCCACGTTTTGAAAAACAGCTGGTAGAACTCGGATATCGGCAGAAAAGTAACTACCCCCCCGAATTTTATGTTAGCCATCAACACAGCATGCCCTTTTCCCACCCCATAAAGAACTGTTGGGTAGAGGTGCATACCGCTTTATTTCGCGCTGATACTCCAGCAGGACAAATAAGCGCATTTAAAGCCGATGTCTTGCGCAAGGTTCAGACGGTAGTTGCGGGACACGCGCCCGGTAATGTTTGGAGGCTGAGCGACGAACTCCAACTTGTTTATACGGCTGTACATTGGGCAACTCAATTGACGTTGGTAGGCGGCATCATCCCGATACTCGATTCACTGCTCATTCTGAGGAAATCGCGCGACCGCCTCGACTGGGACTGGATCCTGGAGGCATGCCGGAACAACACGGCTGCTCGACACCTCTGGTTGATGCTGAGTTATCTGGAAAGACATGGCTTACACGATATACCCAGGGACATACGGCACGGACTTAGGAATGGACGGCGCGTAATTGGCAGTATCGGCCAGAAAATGCTACATCAGATCATCGATGAAAATATGGCGGCGAGGCGTCAGGAACGGCTGTTCAACAGTGATGCCATGATCACCGTGCAGTGGGACACGCTGCTTAGCGACGGCGCCCCGATACATAAGTTGTTGATGCAACTTCCCTGGCGCATGCTTTTTCCGCCGAGAGAAACGGGGCGGTATCATCCCGCTCGACACTGGAGACGTCTTAAGAATTTTCTGACCCGAACCCTTGAATAATGACTCGAGCAATTGGTAAGGGCTTCAAGGCCTGGATTGAGTTCGCCGACTACCCACGCTGCGGCAAGAGGCGCGATGCCGTGGCGCAGACGCAGGAGAACAAAGGGGGATACTTCGGGTGGGCGGAACAACAAGCTACATTGCGCAATTTCTATAACAGGCTCGCAAAACATACAGGCCCATTCGGGCCTGTATAATTGCGGTCACCGCCGTCCTTGCCGTCACCCAAGCCTTTGCCGCGCTTGGGCTTGCTACCGTATTTGAGCTTACTTCCAGATGCGGTGGCTTGGCCCTGTGCTTGGGCTTGCTGCCGTACTTGCTGCCGTACTTGTTACCGTATTTGGGTTTACTTCGTCCTGCCCTACCTCGCCTCCGTTTTCGGGTTGTCCTGAACCGCTCTGAGCAAACGCAGGCAACACCGTCAGCGTCGCAATGGCCGGAGGAATATACAATGCCTTCTTTACGAACCTACGTCTCGACTCGTTTGCTTGTTCCATTTTCCGCATCCTCTCTTTCTCTTGAAGCAATTGCCGATCGCTCATAGCACCGTCTGAAGCATGGTCTGCCTGACCCCGATCTTTGTGAATGGGATAAATCTCCCCTTTTGGGTAGGGGGGTCATTCCTATGCACCGACCAATCGATCCAGAGCAAACAAAATGCTTATGTTATCAAGGGCTTGGTTCCGACACCCCAGCAGGATAATCGGGGATGGAATGCCGACAGCACATCTAATTGTTTGCAGAAAGTAGGCCGAGTTGCGCTAAACCATCTCTCGTAGTACCGAACCGGAACTCGCGAAGCAGCAACTGCAACCGCGCCTCGGTCTTGTCGAGGTTCGTATAGTGGCGAAACCGGGACAACCAGTTCGCAGAAACGCGGGGTTGATCTGGATCGATTTCCCAGGGGTGCAGGTAGAAGATGAAGGGCCGCGCTTCGTCGCGGTTGATGGAATTCAGTCCCCGCCGGGTCAGCCAGTAGGGCAGGAGTCGAAAGTACCCGCCGCCCGACACCGGGATCTTGAAACCCAAGACCCGTGCCGTGGAAAGCGGCCATTCCACGATGACCTTGCCGCCGGGCGTGGGCAAGCGATGCGGTGCCCGCTCGGCATCCGGAATGCCGTAACGATCGTGTCGGACCGGAAAAATGCTCGAGTCATAGGCAAACCCCAGCTCGACGAGAACATCCAGGGCCCAGAGGGATTTGCGCACGATGGAATAGCTCGCTGCGCGATACCCGAGCACCGCGGATCCGGTCACATCCTCGAGCAGCTTCTTCGCGCGGAGCGTCTCTTTGTGGAACTCTTCATGAGACTGCTCGTATACGAGCCGGTGAGAATGGCCGTGGCAGGCGATTTCATGACCGCG
>Ga0137342_1000033_pt1 | contig 12149 bp, 14 predicted proteins | sample EasRivERMLT466_2_FD_104769 | JGI IMG/M metagenome (GOLD analysis project Ga0137342, IMG submission 104769) | Soil microbial communities from meander-bound floodplain in the East River, Colorado, USA - East River MetaG ERMLT466_2 | ecosystem: Environmental > Terrestrial > Soil > Floodplain ... | reverse complement strand
TCCTGGTCGCTGTCGAGGCGCAATACGTAGTCGCGCGTCACCGCCGACGGGTTGGCCGAGCCATCGTCATAAAGCGGCCGCACGCCGGCGTAGCGCCATACGACATCGGATGCACCGAAGGAGCGTCGAAGATAGCGGCTGGCGGCGCGGCACAGGTACTCGACTTCCGCCGCGCTCGCCTCGGGCCGCGATGGATCGCCTTCGTGCGGAACGTCGGTGGTGCCAATGAGCGTGTAGCGCTCCTCGTAGGGAATCATGAACACTACGCGCCGGTCGTCGTACTGCAGAATGAATGCATGATCGCCTTCGTAGAGCCGGGGCACGACGACGTGGCTGCCCCTCACCAGGCGCACCTTGTCGAGCGAAGGCTGGCGCAGCCGCTCGTTGAGCACCGATTTCACCCATGGGCCGGCGGCGTTGACGATCGAGCGCGCCGCCACCTCCTGCTCGCCTTCACGGCCGCGAAGTTGCGCGCGCCAGAGTCCGCTTGCGCGCCTCGCGGCGACGCATTCCGTGCGCGGTAGAACCTTTGCGCCGCGGGCCACGGCGTCACGCGCGTTTGCCACCACCAGCCGGGCGTCGTCCACCAGGCAGTCGGAATAGACGAAGCCGTGCCGGAATTCCGGCCTGAGGCCGGACGCATAGGGCGGCCGGTCGAGCCGCACCGCGTGCGAGCCGGGCAGGCGCGTCCTGTGCCCGAGGTGATCGTAGAGAAACAGCCCCATGCGAATCATCCAGCGCGGCCGCAATTGCGGCACATGCGGCATGACAAAACGCGCCGGGCGGACCAGGTGTGGCGCGATCCGCAGCAGCACTTCGCGCTCGGCCAGCGCTTCCGCGACCAGCCGGAACTCGTACTGCTCGAGATAGCGCAGGCCGCCGTGGATCAGCTTGCTGCTGGCGGAGCTGGTATGCGAGCCGAGGTCGTCTTTCTCGACCAGCAGCACGGAGAGGCCCCGGCCCGCTGCGTCGCGCGCGATACCGGCGCCGTTAATGCCGCCGCCGATGACCAGCAAATCGACGCTAGCGGGTATTTCTGTCGCCATTGTTGAAAAGGGCAGCCTGTGCTGCCCTTAGCTTACACGCGACCCCGTTAAACGACAGGGACAAGGAGCGGATTCAACGGGCTCAGGCGAAGTAGTACGAAAGCAGGAACGCGAGCAGCATCAGCATGATCCCGAGCGCCATGGCACTGGAAGGCCAGGTGCGGGCGAACACACCCTGCGAGCCGTGAAAGCGCTCGAGCGCGCTCTGGCCGGCGCGACCGAGCACCCCTGCGGCGTCTCGACAAGCGGCGAATAGCGCGTGGAGCACGGCGTCGGCGCCTGCCGCAAGACGCAAGCCGAGCCGGCGGTAGAGCCAGTCCGTGTCCAGGTTGACCGAGCGCAGCTCCGGCGGATAAATACCGTTTCGCATCAGCCACGAGAACGCAAGCGCCGAGAATATGAGCAACTGAAGCTGAGCCAGGACGTGCGATGCCGTGTACGGCTCATAGCTCACCGGCAGCGGCAGGATGGCATAGAGCGCCGCCGGGTATACGCCGATGCCGATGCACAGCGCCGCCGCCAGCGCCATGGCAATCAGCATGTGTGGCGGGGCTTCCTTGCAGCGGATGCCAGAGTCATGGGCGAAGAAAGCGAAGAACGGAATTTTGATCCCCGCGTGGTGAAAAACACCTGCTGACGCGAACAGCAGCAGAGCCCAGATCAGCGTATATCCCTCCTGCGCGGCGGAGGTCATGATCATCGACTTGGTGACGAAGCCGCTGAAAAGCGGGAAAGCGGAGATCGACGCAGCGCCCACGATGCAGAGGATCGTGGTCAGTGGCATGGATTTGTAGAGGCCGCCGAGATCGGTCGCCTTGACGCTCCCCGCGCGCAGCAGCACGGCGCCCATCGACATGAACAGCAGACCCTTGAACAGGATGTCGGCGAAGGCATGGGCCACGGCGCCGTTCAGGCCGAGCTCCGTGCCCAGGCCGATGCCGACGACCATGAACCCGAGCTGGTTGTTGAGGCTGTAGGCGAGCACGCGGCGCAGGTCGTTCTCGATCACCGCGAAGAAGATCGGGAACACGGCCATCGCGGCGCCGACGTAGATAAGCCCCTCCTCGCCCGGGAAACCCCGTGCCAGCGCATAGATGCCGATCTTCGTCGTGAAAGCTGACAGCACCACCGTCCCCGTGGCGCTCGCCTCGGGATAGGCATCCTGCAGCCAGTTGTGAAGCAGTGGAAATGCGCACTTGATGCCGAAGGCGACGATGAGGAGCAGCCCGCCGGGGGACGCGAGGCCGATGAAGTCGAAGGCGAGCGAGCCCGTCTCGGTGTAGCGCAGCGCGGCGCCGGCCGCGAGCAGCATCCCGGAAGCGAGCTGCACCAAGAGGTAGCGCATGCCCGCGCGGTAAGCGCGCGACGAGCCGCCCGCCCAGATCACCAGCGCCGACGCAACGGCCGAAAGCTCCCAGAAGACGAAAAGCGAGAGCAGATCGCCGGCAAAGATGGCCGCCAGCGCGCTCCCCGCGTAAATCAACGCCGCCGGCTGCTCGACGCCGCGGTGCGCCTGCCATGAGTAGATGCCGTTGAGCAACGCGGCAATTGTGAACACGTAGCCGAAGGCGAGACTGAGCGCATCAGTGCGCACCAGCGCGAGCGTGACGCCGAAGGCCTCCACGTCCAGCCGGTAGCCGGAGCCGATCCACACAAGCTGCGCGAACGCGAGCGCCGGCGCGGTAATGCCCAGCACGCCGCGCAGCGCCGGCGGCACCAGGGGCAGCAGGAAGCCCGCCGCGACGAGGATCAGGCCGGCTGGAATCTCACTGATCATAGTAGTCCTCGCGCCTCATTACGACGCGTCGCAACAGCTTCGCCGCCAGCACGAGTGCAACGCAGGCGACGAATCCGTACAGGCCGTAGAAGCCGAACCAGCCGTCGAAGGCGGTTTCCGCGTGCCGGTGCACCACCAGGTCGGCCAGCACCAGCAAACCGCCAAAGACCCACAAGCCCCGGTAGAGCCGGGCCACGTTTTCCGGATGATCGAGCCAGCTCATGGCGAGAGTCCCGCAACTGATCGCGCCAGTCCGAGCGGCACGGACGCGACGAAAGGCAGCACGAGTGTCGCCGCGGCGGTGACCGTCATGGCGGCCACCATGGTCCACGGTGCCTCGCCGTGCGCCGGATCGCCGGGGCGCGGCTCCCGCATGAACGCCGCATGGACGATCGGCAGAAAATACGCCGCGTTGAGCAGCGTGCTCAGGCCAAGGACGGCAAATGCCATCCAGTGGCCCTCGACCGCCGCGCCCTGGAACATCAGCCACTTGCTGAGGAACCCGGCAGCGGGCGGGATGCCGATCAGGGACAGCGCGCCGATCGCGAACGCGCCCATCGTCCAGGGCATGCGCCGGCCGATGCCGTCGAGCTGGCTGACTTCGGTCTTGTGGCTCGCGGTGTAGATCGCGCCGGCGGCGAAGAACAGCGTGATCTTGCCGACGGCGTGCGTCGCGATGTGCAGCGCCGCCGCAGCGACCGACAGCGGCGCCAGCAGCGACGTAGCGAGAACGACGTAGGAGAGCTGGCCCACGGTCGAGTAAGCGAGGCGCCGCTTCAGGTTGTCGGCGCGCAGCGCCACGATGGAGGCGGCGAGGATGGTGAAGCCGGCGACGGCCGGCAGCCAGTCGGCGGTGCGCACACCGGAGAGCGTATCGACGCCGAACACGTAGACCACCACCTTCACCACGGTAAACACGCCGGCCTTGACCACCGCGACCGCGTGCAGCAGCGCGGACACCGGCGTCGGCGCCACCATCGCCGCCGGCAGCCAGCGGTGGACCGGCATCAGCGCCGCCTTGCCGATCCCGAACAGGTAGAGCGCGAGCAGCCCGCCGAGCGCCGCGCCGGAGAGCCCGGCGTCGCGCAGTATGCCGCCGGAGGTGAACTCGAGCGTGCCCGCGAGCGCCCAGGTGGCGATGATCGCCGGCAGCAGCAAGCCCATCGAGGTCCCGAGCAGCGCGCCGAGGTAGACGCGCCCGCCCGAGCGCGCTTTCTCGTCTCCGTGATGCGTCACCAGCGGCCAGGTGACGAGCGTCAGCATTTCGTAGAACAGGAACAGCGTCAGCAGGTTCGACGCGAGCGCGATGCCCATCGTGGCGACCAGCGCCAGCGCGAAGCAGACGTAGAACCGCGTCTGGTGCGGCTCGTCGTTGCCCCGCATGTAGCCGATCGAGTACACCGAGTTGACGATCCACAGCCCCGAAGCCACCAGCGCGAACAGCATGCCGAGCGGCTCGACGCGAAACGCGATGGCGATGCCGGGGAACATCTCGAGCAGGACGAGTTGCGGCCGCTCCCCGTCCAGCACGCCGGGCAGCAGTCCGAGGACGGCGGCGAATAGCAGGACCGATGTCGCGAGCGTGACAGTCTCGCGCAGGTTCGGCCAGCGTCCCGCAGCCGCAATCAACGCCGCGCCGACCGCCGGCACGAGCAGGGCTGCCGCGATCAGTTGCGCGCCGCTCATCGCCCGCCTCCGAGCAGCAGCAACGCGGCATCGCGCGCGCCGCCGAGGCTGAACGACGTTTCAATCCCGAAATAGACGCAGAGGATGACCAACCCCAGCGCCGCCGCAAGCATGCCGGGGGGTGCCTCGCCGGGAGCCGGCGCGCCGGCGGGCGCCTGGCGCAGGTACGCGGCCTCGACGACGCGCCAGACGTAGGCGGCGGCAATGAGCGAGGTGGCGACGATCACTGCGGCAACCCACCACTGCCCGCGCTCGAGCGCGCCCGTGAGCAGGTACCACTTGCTGATGAAGCCCGCCGTGCCCGGAACGCCGACCAGGGAGAGGCCCGCGATCACCAGGCCGAACGCCGTCAGCGGCATGCGCCGGCCCAGCCCCGCGAGTCCCGCCATCGTCACCGGGGCGCCGGCGCCGCGCAGCGCGAGCCCGCCGAGCAGCACGAAGATCGCCCCCTTGGTCACGCCGTGGTTGAGCAGGTGGACGATCGATCCGGTGAGCCCGGCCTGGTTGGCGAGGCCGATGCCCAGGGTGATGTAGCCGATCTGTGCCACGCTCGACCAGGCGAAGAGGCGCTTCACGTCCTGCTCATAGAGCGCGACCAGCGACGCGGTGATCATCGCGGCAACCGACAACGCGATGAATACCTCGCGCGTGTGCAGTTGCCCGAACAGCACCGACGGATCGAACACGCCGAAGTAGAAGCGCAGCAGCACGTAGACCGACACCTTGGTGGCGGTGGCGGCGAGGAACGCGGTGACCATCGACGGCGCGTAGGCATAGGCGTTCGGCAGCCACTGGTGCAGCGGGAAGAGCGCGAGCTTCAACCCGATGCCGACCGTGATGAAGGCCAGCGCGGCCAGCACCGGCCGCAGCTCATCCACCGTACGCAGGCGCTCGGCCATGTCCACCAGGTTGAGCGTGCCGGTCATGAGGTAGAGCAGCCCGACGCCGATGACGTAGAACGTGGCGCCCACGGTGCCCATCAGCATGTACTGGTAGGCCGCGACCAGCGCCTTGCGGCGCGTGCCGAGCGCGATCAGCACGTACATCGAGAGCGACGAGATCTCGAGGAACACGAACAGGTTGAATGCGTCGCCGGTGATTGTGATCCCGAGCAGCCCTGCCAGGCACAGGCAGTACATCGCGTACACGACGTAGTGGCGCTCCGGGCGGACCTCGGCGGCGAGGCTGCGGTGCGCGTAGGGCGCAACGAACGAGGCGGTGAGCGACACCAGCACGAGGACGAAGGCGCTCAACGCATCGATGCGGTACTCGATTCCCCACGGCGGCGGCCAGCTGCCCATCGCATAGGAGATCGCCCCGCCGCTCGCGACGCGCGCAGCGAGCAGGATGGAGATTACGAGGCAGGTGTAGCTTACCGCGGTGGTGGCGAGCCACGCGAAGCCGCGGTGCCGCAGCAGCACGATGAGCGGCGCGACGACCAGCGGCAGGACCACCTGCAGCGCAGGCAGATGATCGGGCATCAATCCTCCTGCTCGAGGATTTCATCCTCCTCGATGCTGCCGTAGGCCTCGCGGATGCGCACGACCAGTGCCAAGCCCAGCGCGAGCGTTGCCACCCCGACCACGATTGCCGTGAGGATCAGCACGTGCGGCAGCGGGTTGGAATAGACCGTGAATCCATCCGCGATGATGGGCGCCGTGCCGCCGATCAGCTTGCCCGGCGCGATATAGAGCAGGTAGACCGAGGACTGCAGGATGGCGAGGCCGACCAGCTTCTTCAGCAGGTTGGTGCGAGCGATGAGTATGTAGAGCCCCGCCACCATCAGGAAAATGGTGACCCAGTAGCTCAAGTGGCCGGAGATCGCGTTCACGAATCCCCCGCGTCGCGGCCGCGTCCCGCGAACAGGTAGAAGAGCTTGATCATCACGCCCGCCACGGTGAGGGCAACGCCCGCCTCGACCCAGAAGATGCCGCGCAGCTGGCCCCGCACGGAATCCGCGTCGAGCACGAAGTAGTCGAGGTAGTTGCCGCCGAGCGCGATGCCGGCGAGCCCCACTGCCGCGTAGAGCAGCACGCCCGCGGCCAGCAACTTCTCCACCACCCACTCGGGCATGAGCCGCTGCCCCTCCGCCAGCCCGAAGATGATGGCGTAGAAGACGACCGCCCCGGCCGCGATGACTCCTGCCTGGAAGCCGCCCCCCGGCCCGAAGTCGCCGTGGAACTGCACGTAGAGCGCGAAGATCAGCATAAACGGCATCAGCAGCTTCGCGATGACGCGCAGGATGATGTCGCTCTTCATTTGCCCTTCCGTGTGCGGCGTCTAAGCAGCGCGATCACGCCCACGCCGGCGGTGAAGACCACCACCGTCTCGCCCAGGGTGTCGTAGCCCCGATAGCTCGCCAGCACCGCGGTCACCACGTTCGGCACCCCGGTCTCTTTCGGGCCCTGCTCGAGGTAACGCGGCGCCACGTGGGAGTGAATCGGCGCCTGCGGGTCCGAGAAAACCGGCAGGCCCTGCATGCCGTAGGCGAGCACCGCCCCGACCGCGATCGACAGCGCGAGCGGCAGGAGCGGACGCTGCATCGGTTTGGACTCCGTGCCGCCGGTGAGGAACAGCGCGCCCAGCAGCAGCACGGTCGAGACGCCGGCGCCTACCGCCGCTTCCGTCATCGCGACGTCCACCGCGTCGAGCGCGACCAGCACCGTCGCCATGAGGAAGCTGTAGATGCTGAACAGCACCACGACGCCGAAAAGGTTGCGCTGCACCGCCATGGCCACCACCGTCACGCCCATGGCGGCCAACAGCACGTAGATGATCAGCGCTTCGATGACCCCTCCTCGCTGCCGAGCAGCGGCTCGAGGCCGCGCTCGAGCGCCGCCTTGGCAAGCGCGTGTGTCGCCGCCGGGCTGGTGAAGAAGATGAGCAGGCCGATGACGAGGAGCTTGGCCGCGACCAGCGTCCAGCCGGCCTGCAGGGCGAGCCCGAGCAGGATGAGGCCTACGCCGAGCGTGTCGGTCACGCTCGCCGCGTGCACGCGCGTGTAGAAATCCGGCATGCGCAGCAGGCCGATGCCGCCGACGATGCAGAACAGGCCCCCGGCCACGAGCAGGATCCAGCTCGCGATGTCGAGCGCGGCACTCATTCCCCGAGGCTCCCGTAGCGGAAGAACTTGAGGACCGCGATCGTGCCCACGACGTTGAGCAGGCCGTAGACGATCGCGAGATCGAGGAAATCGGGTCGCCCGACGAGAAAGCCGATCGTGGAGAGCAGCAGCACCGCGACGGTGCCGGCGGTATTGGTCGCCACCAGCCGGTCGAACACCGTCGGCCCTCGCACCGCGCGCGCGAGCGCGAGTGCGAGCGTGACGAGCAGGGCGATGACCGCTGCTGAGAACATCAGGACCCGCCTTCGAAGCGGCTCACCCGGCGATCCATCTCGCTGTCCGCCAGGCTCTCGGCGCCGGCGCGCGTCAGCGCGTGAACGAGAAAGCTCTCGCGGTCCGCCTCGACCGTAATCGTGCCCGGGGTCAGCGTGATCGAGTTCGCGTGCGTTACCAGGCCGACAATGCTCTTCTGCGAGGGCGCGAACCGCGCCAGCGTTGGGCTGATCGGCAGGCGCGGGTCGAGGATGATGCGGCTCACCTGCCACCCGGATAAGGCGATTTCCTTGAGGAGCCAGGGCCAGTACGCCGCCGCGGCGAGCGCCAGGTGCACCGGGTGGCCTTCGGGATCGGCGACGCCCATGCGCCAGGCGAGCGCCGCCACCGCGATCGACGCGCCCAGCCCGGAGAGAACCAGGAACGGCGTGTAGATGCCCGATAGCAGCAGCCAGAACCCGAATAGCGTGACGACCAATGCCGCAACGTGCATTGTGCTACTCCTTGTCTTTCTCCTTGTCCCGGTAAGCGGCCCACAGCCCCACGACCGCGACGACGAAAGGCAGCGACAGCAGGAAGATGAAAGGCCGGTCGAGCTGGGCGAACCACTCCGTCCAGGCGCCGAGGTCGACGATTTCGCTGATGCGATTGATGGCTTGCTGAAGCATGTTGGGGCACAATATTCATCCCACCCGCCCGCGCCTAGACCGGATTGCGCGTACGGGCTCTTACTTATGTTCCCGCTCCGCTATTTGCGCGATGCTCTTGTCTTCGCGCCCTGCTACATCGCGCTCGACTGGGCGAGCTACATCGACCCGGTCGGGCCGTTCAACATCACGCCATGGAACCCTCAGCCCGCGCTCGCGATCGTCTGGATGATGCTGGCCGGGATCGGCCACGCGCCGGCCGTCCTGGCGACCATCGCCCTCACCGACGTCGTCGTGCACGGCTCGCCGGGGGGGCACGTCATCACGCTGGTGACCGCGGTCGTGCTCAGCACGGGTTACGCGACGATCGCGTGGCTGCTGCGGCGCCTGCTCACGGGCAGCGTCCTCGACTCGACGCGCCAGCTCACGGTCTTCGTTTCCGTGGTGATGACGGCCGCCGCGGTGGTGGGCGCAGTCTTCGTCGGCGCGCTGCATGCGGCGTCACTTGTCGGACCGAACGCAGTGCTCGACGCCTGGGCGAGGTTCTGGATCGGCGATGCGGTCGGTATCCTGGTAACCGCCCCGCTGCTGCTGACGGTTGCCGATCCGCAGCGCCGCGCCAACCTGCTGTCGCTCCCCCGCCGGCCGGAGTTCCTGTTGCAGATCGCCGTGCTGGCGGCGACGCTCTGGCTCATCTTCGAGGGGCTCACGGGCGACCCCTCGGACCACTTCTACCTCATGTTCCTGCCCCTCATCTGGATCGCGGCGCGCACCGGCATGAGCGGCGCAATCGTAGCGATCGCGGTCGTCCAGATCGGCGTGGTGCTGGGGATCCACACGCGGCCGCAGTCCTCGTTCCCCGTCGTGGAGCTCCAGGCACTGGTCGCGGCCTTGACGCTGACCGGCCTCTACCTCGGCATGATGCTCGACGAGCGCGAGCGCGCCGCGGAAAGCCTCAGGCAATCCCTGCGGCTTGCCGCCGCGGGCGAGATGGCGGGCGCCATCGCGCACGAGGTGAACCAGCCGCTCACGGCCCTGGCGAACTATGGACGCGCGGCCGAGATACTGCTCGGCTCCGGCGCGGGCCAGCCGGCGGAGCTGCGCGAAACCATAGGCAAGATGCTGGTCGAGGGGCAACGGGCCTCGGACATCGTGCGCCGGCTGCGGGATTTTTTCCGCACCGGCTCGACCCGTCTCGAGACCATCGCGGTCGACGACCTGCTGTCGGCCGCGCGCGGCATCGGCACGCAGCTCGCCCGCGGCCATGCCATCGAGCTCACCGTCGGCAGGGGCGACGGCTTGCCGCCGCTCTTCATCGACCGCCTCCAGGTGGAAGTCGTGCTGAGAAATCTCCTGTCCAACGCGGTGGAATCGATCGCGACCGCGGGCGTCGCGCAGGGCCGCATCGCGGTCAATGCGCGCCCCGACCATGAGGACCGCGTGCGCCTGGTCGTCTCCGACAACGGGCCGGGCATCGCGCCCGCCGATCGCGGCGGGCTGTTCGAGCCGTTCGTGTCCGGCAAGCCGACCGGTATGGGCCTCGGCCTTGCGGTCAGCCGCGCGATCGCGGAAGCGCACGGCGGCTCGCTGGAAGCCATTACCGCCGGGCACGGCGAGTTTCACCTGGTGCTGCCATGCCTGAAAACCTGACCGTCTACATCGTCGACGACGACCCGTCGGTCCGGGATTCGCTTGCGCTCATGCTCGGGCTCGACGGCTACCGCGTCGCGCTCTATGCCGATGCCGAGGCGTTCCTCGCCGCGTTGCGCGAAGAGTGGACCGGCTGCGTGCTCGCCGATCTAAGGCTACCGGGCGCGAGCGGCGTCGAGCTGCAGGCGGCGCTGCGCGCGCGGGGCAGCGGTTTGCCGGTCATCATCATCACCGGTCATGGCGACGTCCCGACCGCCCGCAAGGCGTTCCAGGCGCAGGCGGTGGATTTTCTGGAAAAACCCTTCGACCACGCGCAACTGCTGGCCGCGATCCGCACGGCGTTCGCGCTTGAAGATCAGCGCATCCAGCGCGCCGACGCGCGCCGCAACGAAACAAGAAAGCTGGCAGTCCTGACATCACGCGAGCGCGAGGTCCTCGACCATGCGGCGAAGGGACTGCACGCGAAAGAAATCGCCCGGGTCTTGGGGATCAGCGCGCGCACGGTTGAAGTACACAAAGCGCGTATCATGGCAAAACTCGGCGCGCGCAACGTCGCCGAACTGGTGCGCTTCGCCCTCGCCGTCGAGGCGCCTCCGGACGCGAAGTAGAATTGCGACGCGAGATGCGCCCTGGACCTTGGTGCGGGGACGACCGGCTCGCGCGCCAATCTGCCCTTATCCGCCCTGGTTACTTCCTGCGCAATTTGCGGATCGCGGCGAGTTGCGCGGCAAGCATCGCCAGTTCGCTCTCGACCGCAGCGATTTCTTGCTTGTCCTGGGCCCTGGCGCGCGCTTCCTCGGCGTTCTTCAGGGCTTCGTTGGCTTTTGCCTCGTCCAGGTCGGCGCCGCGGATCGCGGTGTCGGCAAGCACCGTGATCAACTTGGGCTGCACTTCCAGTATGCCGCCGGCGACGAACACGAACTCCTCCTCTCCGCCGGGTTTCTGGATGCGCACTGCGCCCGGCTTGATGCGTGTAATCAGCGGCGTGTGGCGCGGGTAGATGCCGAGCTCGCCCACTTCTCCGGGCAGGACGACGAATTCCGCCTCGCCGGAGAAGATCGACTCCTCGGCGCTGACGACATCGATGTGGATGGTGTTGGCCATCACTTCTTCTCCGCCGGCACGGTACCCCCCTTGGCCGCAGTAGTCCCGCCAGGCGCCGCAGTCTCCTTGGACGCCGAGCCTTCCTTCGGCGCGGTTCCTCCTTTGGCCGCGGAATCTCCCGCGGGCTCCAGCGCCTTTGCCTTCTCGAACGCCTCTTCGATCGTGCCGACCATGTAAAAGGCTTGCTCTGGGAGCGCGTCGCATTCGCCCTCCACGATCATCTTGAAGCCCTTGATGGTGTCCTTCAGTGCCACATACTTGCCCGGCGAGCCGGTGAAGTTCTGCGCCACGGTGAAGGGCTGCGACAGGAAGCGCTGGATCTTGCGTGCGCGTGCCACCGCGAGCTTGTCCTCGGGCGCGAGTTCGTCCATGCCGAGGATCGCGATGATGTCGCGCAGCTCCTTGTAGCGCTGCAGTGTCGCCTGCACCGCGCGGGTGGTCGTGTAATGCTCCTCGCCGATGGTGTTCGGATCCACCTGGCGCGAGGTGGAATCGAGCGGGTCCACCGCCGGGTAGATGCCGAGCGATGCGATATCGCGCGACAGCACGACGGTCGCGTCGAGGTGGCCGAAGGTAGTCGCCGGGCTCGGGTCGGTCAGGTCGTCGGCCGGCACGTAGATCGCCTGCACGGAGGTGATCGAACCGGTCTTGGTCGAGGTGATGCGCTCCTGCAGCCGGCCCATTTCCTCGGCGAGTGTCGGCTGATATCCCACGGCGGAAGGCATCCGGCCAAGCAGCGCCGACACCTCTGTGCCCGCCAGCGTGAAGCGGTAGATGTTATCGACGAAAAACAGGATGTCGCGGCCTTCATCGCGGAAACTCTCGGCCATGGTGAGGCCGGTGAGCGCCACGCGCAGGCGGTTGCCGGGCGGCTCGTTCATCTGGCCGAACACCATGGCGAC
>Ga0137342_1000031_pt1 | contig 12416 bp, 21 predicted proteins | sample EasRivERMLT466_2_FD_104769 | JGI IMG/M metagenome (GOLD analysis project Ga0137342, IMG submission 104769) | Soil microbial communities from meander-bound floodplain in the East River, Colorado, USA - East River MetaG ERMLT466_2 | ecosystem: Environmental > Terrestrial > Soil > Floodplain ... | reverse complement strand
CTGAAGCGCATTCCAGACGGCAAGAAGCCCGTCCAGATCGCCCACGGCACGTCTGTCAAGGCGCTCAAAGCAAAAGCAGTTGAAGTAGCTAACCAGTTGAAACGTAAATGAGCCAAGGAATTTCATGCAAGTGCGGCGAACACACGAAGCCGGTCGCCCAGCGCAACTGGATCGTGCTCCAGCGCCGCTGCAATCACTCCGCGTTCAACGGTTACCACTGGACGCCTTCGGACTACTCCTGCGTCCAGTGCCACGAGTGCGGCACCTGCTGGCGCACCAAGGCCGATTACGTGTCCACCTTGAGGGACGGACAGAACCTCTACGACATGGCCAAACCCACAATAGATGAACTGGATAACCCGGATGACCCGATGAACAAGGCTCACCCGGTTCCACCAAAAACCTCCTGATATGCTACTCAACCCCATAGTCGCCATCCTCCACAATAACAAGGAAAACAGATGGCACCCGATCATCTTCGCTGAATCACCACTACCGGGGCCGGACACACCGGACAAACCGGTGCGCCATCGCAGCAAGGGCCACCACACCGCAGGCTTTGAGTCGCGGGCGGAAGCCGTTACCAACATCAATGAAAAACTCGTGCCCGAACTGCCGGGGGTACGACTCGCGCTCGAAGCCGACCTTGAGTGGGACGGCGATGGCATCCCCGCTTCAACCACTTTCTTCGCTGAAATCTCTGGCAAATTGGTACCCGTTCTATAACCCAGTCCACCAAAACCACCTGTCGGTAAACTCACTTGAGTATGAACAACATCACCTACAAACAGCAGCAGGGCGGCGAGGCCGTCTACCTCGACGGCAAACGTGTCGGCACCATCTGGCGCGTGGCCACCGGCTGGAGCTACTTCCCGAAAGGGCAGAAGAAGGGCGGCGAGACGTTCCCGTCACTGGCCAAGGTCAAAGCATCCATCGAGGCACCATGACCCGGAACGAGCTAGGCAACGTCGCGCACGCCGCCCACGAGAACGGGGCCAAGCGCCACCCGCGCTACTGGCTACAGGTGAATCACATCGCCGTCGATGTTATCACCAAACTGGGCCAGAAGCCGTACGACCCGCTGATGAAGGCCGTGGCCTCGGTGCTCGCGTTGCGCCTGCTCGACTACCTGCAACCACTTGGAATTATTGAAGAACCTACTGCCGAGAACGTAAAGGACGTGCTCGAACGATTGAAAGAAAAATCAGTGTCCGAAGGTTAACAAACGAGTCCTTTTAGGTAAGTAGAGACTGTAAACATTATGACTGACCAAGAACAACAAGCCGAACTCTTACGGGGCGTTACCGAAATCATCAACCGTTGGTGCCCAGAGTTCTCCCTCAAAACCGAGACACGAGAAATCCAGATCATGCGCACGCTGCTTTCCTTCAATGCCTATGATCTCGACGCCCAGCGCTGTATCCGGGGCGAGCGCCCCATCCGCTCAGACTACCCGCTCCCGCTTCCACAACGCCTCACCACAGAGCAGAAGGACGCCGTTGCCAGTCGACTGAGCCACGCGATCATCGACGCCCACAACCGCACCGGGGAAGTGCCGACACAAGAGGAACTGCAATCTTCCGTGCGCTACATTCTCGACAGCCTGTAATGATGGGTCTGACATATTAAAATTAAATGTTGACAACCAACGGACACAGTTTACACTGAGCGTGTAAATGAAACTTGGCGGTCACTGGAAACCAGCCCGCCGAACGTGAGCATCTGAAAAGTATTTTATGCCAAAAATCTGTTACCGACCAAAGAAGTTCAACGACGACCGCGTGGGCAAGATCGCCAAGGCCAACGCGATCATCGAAGAATACCGCCAGCAGGGTTTTGAACTGACGCTCCGTCAGCTTTACTACCAGTTCGTCTCCCGCGACTTCATTGCCAACAACCAGAGGGAATACAAGAACTTGGGCGACATCATCAATGATGCCCGGCTCGCGGGCCTCATCGACTGGGAGGCCATCGTCGACCGCACCCGGAACCTTCAGGCGCTCCCGAACTGGGAAGACCCGTCAGACATCATCAAGGCGTGCGCCAGCCAGTACCGCATCGACAAGTGGGCGGAACAGCAATACCGCGTCGAGTGTTGGATTGAGAAGGACGCGCTCATCGGCGTCATCGAAGGTGTGTGCAACGACCTCGACATCGACTACTTCTCCTGCCGTGGCTACACCAGCCAGTCTGAGATGTGGAGCGCGGCCATGCGCCTCAAGCGCTACCAGAACAACGCACAGGTGCCCTTAATCCTTCACCTTGGCGACCACGACCCGTCCGGCAAAGACATGACCCGCGACATCACCGACCGGCTCTCTGAATTCAGCGGCGGCGAGATCGAAGTCAAACGTCTCGCCCTGAACATGCCACAGGTCGAACAGTACAACCCGCCGCCCAACCCGGCGAAGATCACCGACAGCCGGGCCGAGAAGTACATCGAGGAATTTGGTCAGGAGTCGTGGGAGTTGGACGCCTTGGAGCCTGCCGTCATCGCTGAACTGATCCGTAATGCCGTGTACGAAGTCCGCGACGTTGACCAGTGGGATGAAGCCGTCAAGAAGGAAGAAAAACAGAAGGAACAGTTGGGCAAGGTCAGCGCCAAATGGGCCACCATCATCAAGGAACTGAAATGAGCCACGGTGGCATCTATACCGGGCCGTCCGGCCAGCCGCTTCACGGCGACGGAACGCCTGTCCGCCAAGAAAAAACAACTACCATGAAGATCGAGTTCGTCATCTGCAACGTGCTGTTCCCCCACGTGCGCGAGATCGGTGGCCAGACGATGATGCTGGAGCCGATGTTCTCCGGCAACGTCGCGCTCCCTAATGACGACGACACCAAAAAGTGCATTGAGCGCGGCTGGCTCAAAACTGTCAGCGAACCCTTCATGGCCGAACCCGCGTACGACCCAACCAAATGAGCAATCCAGACGGCCCCAAAGACAGCAGCCCGTTCGTGAAGTGTACCAAACACGGCACCTGCCGACTGGACTGTCGAGAGAGTTGCAACACACGCATACTCGTCAACCCACCAAAAGAAACACCAACCAGCATGAACACCAAAGACCGCAGAGACTACCAACGCAACCAACGCGCCGCCCGCGCCGCGCTGGGCAAGGCCCGCAACGCGCTGGCGGAGATGGACGCCATCTCATTCCGTTCTGGAATGCTCCACAACCACGTTCGCGATCTTCGTGAGTTACTGGGCGTCGCCTACAGCATGGCACTAGACACTCGACTCGATCTTTGGCCCGTTGACGTTACACCAACGCCAGAGACGATTCGGCTTCAATGCAAATCACTGCTGGTTCTTGCACAAGCCAGAGGCCGTGACGGTGACAGGACTGTGCAGGAAGACATTGAGGGAGCCGTCGCCTTGATTCAACAACTCGCAAAACAAAAAATTGGCGCAGTTAAACCTTCCGACCACCCCGCCGGACGCGGCACGGGTGGACTAGCTGCGCAGCCAGCCACGGGTCGGACGGGGGTTGGTGCTCGGAGGACATCATGAGCTTCAGCATTACAGACGCAATGAGCGAGCGGAAGATGCCGGTCAACCCGTTCACCGACGATTACTGGAAGGCAGAGATCAAAGCCTACGGCCTGAGCAAATCGAAGTACCACGTGGAACATGTCCAAGTGGACTGGTTCACGATCAACGGTCGGTGCGACGACTACCTGAACGTCAACATGCGTTTCAGCCCCGTCCAGATGCCCCGCTTGGCGATCAACGGGCACCTTTGGATGTCGCTCACGCCAATGGAGCTTCAGAGCGCCGCGCTGGCCCTCCACCGCGCCAAGGGACACGTTGCCAGCGGCGGGCTGGGCCTCGGCTACTTCGCCATCCGGGCGGCTGCCAAACCAGAGGTCACGAAGGTCACCGTGTTCGAGAACGAGCCGCTGGTGATCGAGTGGTTCAACCGCATGTTCAAAGGCCGCCCGGAGATGGCCAAGATCACCGTCGTTGAAGGGGACATCTACAAGACGTTCAAAGGGTTCGAGGTCGACTTCTGCTTCATGGACATCTACGCCGACATGCTGCCGGACAGTGTGCTCGACGACGTGAGCAAATTCCGCCGCCGAAATCGCATCGGACGCTACCACTTCTGGGGCTACGAGAAAGTCGTGCTCGAACTGCTCGCCGCCAAGGCTTTCAAGTACGGCACACTCCTGTTGGGCAGCGATCTCGCCGCCTACTTCCGCACATGGAACAGGACACCAATGGGCACCGGGGACACCACACTGGGCATGTGCTACCGGGCTGTGCTCGAACGTGACTATCTGAAGAAAGCGAAGCGCAAGCTCGTAGACTTCCCGATATAAAGATTCATGTTGACAACTACATCATCCTGTTTACATTGAACACATGATTGACGTGAAACGCTCTCAAACCAGTGACGCCAAACCGCATCCCACGGTAAGAACCGACGTTGGTAACGGATGGGTGCTGCTGCCTGAAGGCACTCCGCTGAAACCCGGCGATGGATTCTTGCACCCCGACCACCCCGGCTGGACGGATTACGACTGCCGCCCCGACATCTTCCGTGGCAGTGCTGTCACCGGCTGTCCAGTGAAAGACTACGCGCATACATGGCCGTGGCGTCGGCGTGTAGGCTCTAACGTTAGAGCTATGCCCGCTGAAATGATCTCCTTCGCGCAGGCCCGGCAGCACGCCGAGTATTGTCGCATCCCAGCGCAGGTGCTTGCCAGCCTCTACGGCTACGTCGAACACCGGCAGGCACCGGGCCACTTCCTGAACGCCGTCCTGCGCAACGATCTATTTGAAGCCGTGGGCCGGGCCGACAAGGAATCCCGTGCCGCGCTCGCTGAACTCGTCTGCTTCATCCACATGGAAGTGCGCTCCGACTGCCACGGCACCCCGGAGAAGCTGAAACAATGGCTTTACCCGAAACCTGAACATGATCCTGCTGACCAAAAGCCCGTCGTCGCCTGAGACAATCGCGGCCCTGAAAAAAGAGGGCCAGATCGTCGTCGAGGTCACCGTCAAGCGCTACTACATCCTCCACAACGAGGCGGGTTTGGCGCACTTGATGAAAGAATGGTTCATCAAATTCCGTGGGCGTTCGCACGCCTACCGCGACGGCTCACATGTCGGCGGGGCCGACGAGGTTCAGCAGGTCAGAATTTTAACCACCAGTGAAACCATCGACCTCCAAGACCATGAAAAGCAGGAAGACAAAACGCAAAGCGCCGCGCCGGGCCACAACCCCTACCTACACCCACCGCGACGGTAGCGGCATGGCATGGCGCTTCGCCGGGGGCCGCCCAGTCAGTGCCCTCGCCGACAAAGTAATGGCCGACTGTGGCCTCGCACTGCGATGAGCGACGAACAAAAAGTGATCGCATGGACACGACCCATGCTGGAGCGCTTCAAGAAGGCGTACGAACAGGCCGTGGCTGCCAAGGCTGACACCTTCTTGTTCGACGGCAACGAGTTCGTCGTCGGCTACGCCAAGTACCTGATCGTATTCCTTGAGACGAAACTGTGAAGACCTTGCTCTCCAGTCACCGGTTCGACCAGCGCATTGGAACAGGCAAAGCTCGCTCTGTTGTTTGGCTTTGTCCGTGCCGGATCAAACGCTCCGAACGCCCTTGTGGGCAAACGGTGACTGGGGATGGTTCGGCGTCATGCGTCAAATGCGGTGTGACGTTGAACGTGCTGGATGAAGACCCAAACGGTGAAAAGAATCCTGACTGCGCGAAATGCAGGGCAGAGGAAAACCATGACTTTGACCGATGGCCAAATGCAAAATTCAACCGAGCGGGAGTGCGCGTAGCATAGGATGACACCAAGACAATTCCTGACGTGGTGGCTATGGCAGAGATGGCACATCTACTGCCCCAGATACTCGCCAACCATTGACAGCCGAAAATACCGCGTGGCCAGACTCAACTGCAAAAGCTGGCCGTGCAGCGACAAACAACTCTGGTTCCCAGCCATTGAACTCAACGAGGAAGCATGAGGAAAAAACGCACCAAACTCTGCGGTGTGGCCATGCCTGAATCTTGCGGCAGGCAGCGCTGCCAGATGCCCAGAGGACACAAGGGCCATCACTCCTACTGGATTTACAGTTGGCGCAAACAGCGCCGTGGCCCACGCTTCTTCCCAAAGCCCGGCGACCGGCTGGCCAAGGTCGAGCAGCGCGGCAAAATCTCCATCGTCAATAGCCGCACGGTGCTCGCCGTCGAAAAGCGCTACCCACGCGGCACAACTGTTGTATACACCCGCAAGCGACCCACCCGGCCCTGCCGGTGTACGCTGAGCCAGTGGCGGCGCTGGGCTAAAGCAGCGAAACGTCCAGCCCGGTAGATTCTTCCTCTGCTGGTTCCTCTTTCGGAAAATCCACCTGCCGCTTCTCGTCTTTGAGCCACTTGCGTTTGGGTTTGGCTGGTATTTTGTCCTCCGGCACCAGCCAGACGCGCACACCGCTCTCCACCACACGCCACGTGATGAACAAGCCAAGACGCTTCGCTTGGATCATGACCGTCTGCGTCTCCCCCTTCTGGATCACGAACGAATCGCCCGGCTCCAAGGCTTCGAGGTAGTCGACCCACCGGCTGCGGGAGGCCCGCGTGTTCGGGTGATACTTTATCAGCGGCAGCGGAATTCCCTTTTCGACCGGAGGCAGTTCTTTACGATGAGACTTCACACTACTTAGAACATGACCTCACCTGAAGAAATCAACGCGCTGCGCCGATTGATGGAGAGCGTCAACAAGCTCTCCACCAGCAACGCCGCCAGCGTCGGCAAGCTGGCCAGCGACCAACAAGCGCTCAAGCAGGAACTTCAAGCAACCAAACACGTCGCTGACCGGGCGCTCCAGATGTGTAACGATCTGGCGGCGCGGCTTTCCAAGCTGGAACAACAGCAGCAAACGTGGAGCGCCAAGTTTCCCTGAGCAGCGCAACCACTTTGCGCAACTGGCCGGGTGGCGTGGGCTTGGGGAACGGAGGCCGATAGCTGACCATGTTGGAGTAATCGCTTTCCACGTCCACGTTGTAGGCCGTGGCCACGAAGTAGTAGGTCACTCCGTTGGTCAGGGTGCTTACCGTCGTCGTCAGCACAGCCCCAACGTTGGTGCTCATCGTGTAGTTGTTACTCGACGTGCCCCAGTGAAGTTTGTACCCCGTCACGGACGCATCAGGGCTGGCGTCCCAAGCTAGAGTCACACTCGCCGCGTGAACGCCTGTCGCAAGCAACAGGCCCAACAGGATTAAGATGTAGCGCATACGCATACCCTAATTACGCACCACGAGCTTCCTTCCACATCGCCTTCCAATAATCGTAGTATTCCTCGGCACAGCCGTTGCACAACATCACCGGCTGGTTCTCTTTCGGATCAGCATAAGCGGTCGCTGCCGGGCGCAAACACACATCGTCGCTGGCGGTGCCGCAACGCTCACATGTGGCAACGTATACAATCCAGTGCTGGAGGCTCCAGTTGTCTACGTCCAGTAAAGCCACATGAGTTCCAGTTCGACGCTGATGTTGCCCGCGTAATCCGCATAGCCGCCACGCGCCGCCTCCAGCATCTCCAGCCGTTCGCGCTGGTAGCTCACCACGAGACGGTTAAACTTGAAGTCGTACTTGCTGGCCAGATACTCCAAGAACTGTTGCAGTTCATTGTTTACAACCAGCGGCGATTCTCTCGGCACATCCAGCCGCATCTCCGTGTTGGTCACGCACTGGTGCTCCGGCGCGTAGCTCCAGCGCCGCTGCTGCGTCTGAACCCCAACACCTTTTTCGCGTAATTCGTGCTCGATGTCCTCCAAGGCCACCTGCGCCACCCGGATCGAGCAGACGCGGAAGACGCAGGCTTTGAAATCCTCGTAGTTGCCGTCCTCGATGACCGGCTGATACATCAGCGGCACGCCCGCGTGGGCCGCCAACGCTTCGCGCAACGGGCGGCTCAAATCAGTGCCGGGTGGAATGCCAGAGGGCATCAGCCCGGCGCGGTGCTGATGAAGCATTTCCGGCATCAGGCAGGCGCGATCTTGAACGGGAGCGCCGGGTTGGTGAGTGCGCCGTGCAGCAGATGCCGCCAGAGTTCGTCTTTGGGCAGCGCCTCGATCTCGATTGGCCCCGCCAGCTTTGCCATGAAGTCGTAAAGCTGAGACTCCATGCTGTCCGCTTGGACTTTGGAAACCTCCTTGGCCACTTCATCCAAGACCGCACGCGGCCCCAGCCAGAGCATCAGCAGCCCCTTGACGTGTTCCTCGGTGGGTTCATCCAAGACCACGGGCGGCCCGACCGGGCACCAGCGCCGCCGGTTCACCAGATAGCGCTCACGATTGGCGTGCTTACGCAACCGCCGCTTTTGCTTCCGGTTCATGGTGGATAACTTCTGGCCGGTTCATCAGCATTTCAATCACCGTACGCTCGATCCGCGCAAAATCCATGTGGACGTAATGTGCCGCCTGCAAGTTCAGCCCGATCCGGTCAGCGGGCGGGACGATGTAGGTGCCCATGAGCGCAACTTCAACTCCAGCCATAACCGTCATGGCAACTCGATCTTCTGCCTGCGCGGCCCTGTCTATCCCGGCAATGCGGCCCGTCACGGTGCCCATCAGCGCAAAGCCACCCGTGGAAGCAAAACCGAAAATAACTTCGGGCAGATCGCTGGTGAGAATGCACTTTTTGAAGTCATCGTAGGTGCCTTCCTCGATCCAGTGGTGCTTGTGGTGCTTCAGCCGGTCAAATTGATGCGACGAACACTCGTACAAAAAAGAGTCGTGAACGGTGCCGATCAACTCAAACTCACCACCGGGATTAACCGGTGGCGGCGCTGGCGTGCGCTTTAAGATACTTCGGATTCGTCCCAATCTTTTTAGGGATGCGCCCACCATTCCAGCTAAAGTTCTTCCACTCTTTGCCGGTTTTTTCTTCACGCAGTGTGCCGTCATGATGATTGGCTTCAAGAACAACAAATTTCTTCCCACGCCAGAGCAGGATGTCGCCCGGCGCAAACGGAGCCTTGCGCGGCTCGGCCCAGTTGCGCCAGCGCTTCACAATCCGGTGAATGGACTGCTTGTGCATCCCGAACCGCGCCCCAACTTGATCGTACTTGTAAACGCTGGCAAGTTTTATGATCTCCATTTGCCGTGCCGTCGGCACTTCCTGTTTCTTCCGGCCCCGGTTGCGCAGCGGCAAGCCTGCCTTCTTCGCCCAAACAGTCAGAGTGGCGCTGGAGATGCCGTGCTTGGCGGCGATCTCGTCGGTCGTTAGCTCGCGCTGCTGATAGTCGGCGAGGGCATCGGCCATCACCTTGTCGCTTTGCTGTATGATGCGGTTTGACATAAATTGATCGGCGCAAGCGCCTGTATACACTGCATAACTCTTATTAAAAGAACAGGGCGGACACTGGTTGGTGCCGCCCTGTTCGCAAAAATCTGCCGTTGGGCCTTTATTCCTTCGCCTCTGGGCGAATCGGCTTCAGGTTGCATTGCGTGGGCAGCACCGCCTGAAGGGCGATGTTGGACTCCACATCAAAATCCTGCCAGCGCTTGTCGTGAAAATCAGCCTTGGGCTTGAGCACCTTGGCGCAGGTCAGCGGCATGTCAACTTCAAACTGCTCGCTCACTTCCTTGAGCGCGGTGATTAACGCCTCGTAGCGCTCCTTATTAAACTTGCCGTCCACCATGAAAACATCGGTGTTGAACTGGGCCACAACCTCGTACCCGGCGTAGTCGTTGATGTTGGCCTTTTTGCCGTCCACCTTGCGCAACCGGTTGAACTCGGCCTCGACCTGTTTGGGGTTGTTCTTGAGGTCTTTGCGCAGCCACGAGAACATGCAGACCTCCTTCAGTGCCTCGGCGACTGACCTGCCGTCGGCCTCATCCTCGTCCGGCAGCCTGTCCATGAGGTTAACGCTGCTGATCTGGGCTTTGCTGTCGCCCGCGTGCTGGCTGTTGTGGTCGAAAACAGCCTGCAAACCCTCATCAATCAACGTGGGCTTGAGTTCGTTCATGACTTCCGTCGCCTTGTCGACCTGATCGCGGGCCTCGTTGTAGCGGGCCACGGTGTCGCCGTGGACGTAGATGGTGGGGATGGTGCTCGCGGCCTTTTTAGCGGCCACTTCCGGTAGATCAATGCTCGTTAGTTTTGCCATATATGAGCACTGTATACGACCTCATGCCGTCCGTCAACATCAAATTTTACACATTAGGTAACGGTCGTGGAAGGCAAAATCACGTTCAAGGTGGCCCCCAGCCGGTCTTCCACGGTCAGGTTGCCCTGCACAGAAGACAGGGCGGCGTACCCGGTGGTGTCCACCAGCACTTTTGGCCCCCAGAGGTAAAGGGTGGTGGGCGTGATGGCCTGATTGAACACCCAGCGGTAGGTCAGCAGATCGAGGTCAGCGTCGGTGCCTGCGGCGACAAACTCAATCTTTGTGCCCGCCGCCACCGGCCCGCTGCCGCTAATCGGCGTGCCGTTGTCCAAACGCTGTATTGTCACCGCACTGGGCGCACTGTTGGCGATCAACAAAATCGGATAGTCCGCGTCCGTGTGGGTAACCAGCCCGGTGTAAATGTTCGCCGCGCTGACGCGCACGTGCGCCGTGGCCACCTTGGCGGTGCCAAAACTGATGACTTCGGAATCAATGTTCCGGTACACCGTGTTCGACTGGCCGCCGTTGGGCTGGCTGGCGGTAGTGCCGCTTTCGTGGATCGGCGGCATCGTCCAGTTGTCGCTGCCGCTGAACGTCCAAAGGTAACTGAGGTTGTGCTGCGGCATGGGAGCCACGTAGACCGTGAAGTCCACGGTCTGCCCTTCACCAATCCGGGCGTTCGCCGGAGAGGTCGCGTCAAAGACGACACCGGCCACACCTGCCGCCACTGTCGCGTCGGGCGGTGGATTGGGTTCACCGCGCAGCACGAAATTCACGGAGGCTGTCCCACCGCGATCATCCGCGACGTAGCAACTCACCGTCCGGTCGGCAGTCACCACCAAGTCGATATTGTTGGCCGTGGCGGCGTACTGCTGAATGATCGTGGTGCCGTTACCCGACCACGTGCCGTATTGATTGCCCGCCGCCGCTGAAGTGCCCGCACCCAAAAACGTGGTGCCGGTGTACCACGCAAAGGTGATGGGATCGTTGTCAACATCAATAGCCGTGAGCGCCAGCGTAGTGAGATAGGCGAAGAAACTGTCGTTGTTGCTGATGCTGACGCCGGGCAAGATCGTGGGTGGATTGTTGGCGGTGATCGTGCCGTTGAGCGTGACACTCTGGCCGTCGATGGCCACCGGTCGGCACGCAAAGTGAAGCTCGTCCGTGCCGGGCTGGCCGCCGATGTTGATGACCTTGATGGCAAACGGTGCCGTGGTCGCCGTGCTGGAGCCGTCCCAGAAGTCCCAGACGTAGCTGTAGATCACACTCCCCGAAGGGATCGGAGCCACCATCAGTTGTACTTGGTCGCCGACTTGATTCATGTGATTGGCCTTGGCGAAGCGGTGCCGTTAAGGGTGTAGTTCATCTCCGTTCCCGCCGACGTAACGACGGCACCCGCCTCATCGTAGCTGCGGAAGTTGATTAGCATGTCCGTGCCTGAATCGTAAACAGTCACCAGTCCCACCTGCTGGACAGGGTACACGTCAGAGAGCATCGGGCCAATCATATACGGCGTGCCCTTCGTGCTGTACGCCTGCCCAATCGGCGCAGCCTGAAAGACAGGGATGCCGGTGCCGAACTGGCCGCCGGGGAAGGGATTGGTACCATCGAGCGCAAAGTCGTACGTGCGTCCGTCATCGAACGAAGTCGAGTGCCCGTCGCCGGAAAGTATGAAAATCTTCTGGACGTTGTTATCCTTGATGAAGGTCGCAAGCTCCGCCCGCTCTGTTGGGTAAGCCGCCCAGTTTTCCACAGGCGGCGCAGCCCCCGGTTGAGCGGTGCCCGACCACGGAAAGCTGTTCACCCAGAAGATGGCCCCGATGTCCGGGTCAGCGCTGGCCGCAAGCAACTGCGCTTTGAACCACGCCTTCTGGTCAGTGCCCAAGACCGTCTTGGTCGGATTGTCCGCGATGGTGGCGGGCGTGCGCATCGACCGGTTATCGGTCACAATGAACCGGCAGCGCCCGACATGGAAGGTGTAGTAGATCGGCTCGTTGCCGTCGCCCGCCGCCAGCGGATAGTGCGGCACCGTCTCACGATAAGCCGCCCGCGCCGCTGGCTTGGAAGCCGAGTCGCTGCTGGCGTCGTTGCCGCCAAAATCATGGTCATCCCAGACGTAAACAACCGGGTGTTGCTGATAAAACGTGTTGTGGTACGCTTCGCCCAGCACTTCGTCGTAAGCCGTGCGGAACTGGTTGATGTCGTCAACCGTGATATTGTAGTAGTGCCAGTCGCCTGTTTGCATCATGAACAGCACATTCTGGCTGTGCAGGAACGGCCAGAT
>Ga0137342_1000030_pt1 | contig 12722 bp, 14 predicted proteins | sample EasRivERMLT466_2_FD_104769 | JGI IMG/M metagenome (GOLD analysis project Ga0137342, IMG submission 104769) | Soil microbial communities from meander-bound floodplain in the East River, Colorado, USA - East River MetaG ERMLT466_2 | ecosystem: Environmental > Terrestrial > Soil > Floodplain ... | reverse complement strand
TCCGTCGGATCAACCAGCCGCAATCCCCGCGCCGGCGCAATTACGTGCAAGTCACGATGCCCGGTGCGTTCTTTACCCATGCCTCGACGCCACTGAATAACCATCCTATCCCATGCGCGAGCACTTCGGAAAATTGCGTAGTGGGTGCCTCACTTCTCGCCCGGAGCGAAATGATGGGACAGGAATTGGAGCGCTGCGTTCCTAAGTGCGGCTGGCTCCATCGAAGCCGGAAGCCACATGGCGATTTCGCCGCGGCTGATGCGATCGGGCTGCTCACCTGCGTCGCTGCCAAGCAGGATCACCGGTCTCCCCGATATCAGCGCAGTGCAGCCCAACTCGTCAAAGGACCCGACGTACGCGTCCGCCGCCTGGACCAGAGCCATGCGCTCTTGCAGAGTGAAACCGCAGCCAAAGAATGACTGGTTATTGGCCGCACGCGGCGATTCCGGCAACTCGGGGGAGAAGTGGAAGAACCGGATATCGGGGCGCGCTCCCGCAATCGCGTTGACCAGCGGGCGCAATTCCGTCGGAACGTTGAGGCAGACCACATGAGCCGCTCCCGCCTGACGTTTGAGCAGGGTCTGCCCGTCGCGCGAGGCTGCAACCGGGAGCGCAAATTCCTCATGGTCCGCATGAAGGAACTCCAGGAATTGTGTACTCCCCCGCGAACCGATTTCCTCGTGCAATGTCGTGGACACCACCGGATCGCTCCGGTCTTGTTTTAGTTGCAGCAACGCCAAGTCGTCGGCCAGACTTGACGAATCCCAGTACAGGCCGATCGACCGGACGCGCGGAATCATCAGCACGACCGAAAGGACATCCTGCAGGTTGGCGTCGGCGGCCTCTCTCGGCAGGCGCAGACACACATCAAACTGGCGGCCCGGAGGGCGGGGGAAAATGCGACCGAACCAGAGCATCAGGTCGCGCGGCAGGGACACCACCGCGCCCTTCACCACTCCCACGCGCACGAGTCCGAGGCCCAGCCGCAGCAGGATAAGCTTGTGCGCGGCATTGAGCAGCACGTACAAGAGCGTGAACGGGAAGAACGCCAGCCGGCTCAGGCCCCGGTACGTAAGGTTTATCAACCACCGCAGCGAGAGCAGCAATCTGTTTTCCGGCGTCATGCTACTGACCTCCGGCGCAGACGGCCATGAAGCTCCTCGAAAAACTCCAGCAGCACGTCCTGGTTTTCCTTTTCCCAATAGAGGATCTGGTTTTCGTTGCCGAAGGGGTAGTGGCGCGCGCCCACGGGGATGCCGATGTAACGGGAGAAGAGGTGCTGGATATTGGTGATGAGGTAGGGCTTGTTGCAGAACGTGGACATGGTGGCGAATCCACTGGAGCTGCCCATGAATAAATCAGCTCGATGCAGCAGCGCAAGCTCGTGCCCTAGCCCGAAACCCATGGTGCGCGGGATCAGCACGTTGGGCAGGCGCAGCATCTCGCGGTCCCATTCCGTGTAGCCGCCCAGGATGAGAAACAGCGCGTCGGGATGGCGCGCAGCCGCGCGGCGCACGAAGGCGTGCCACTCCGTCAGCGGCGAATCGCGATATAGGCTCGCCGGCGTCATGCTCAATGCGCCTTGGCGCACGTTCACCGCGACGACGAAGCGATCCTCGCAGTGTGTCCGGAGGAACGCATCCGCCCAGGCGTCGTAGCCGCGTGGCGCAGTCAGCCAGGGCAATTGGCCATGCTTGCGGTAATGGGTGTTGAAGCGCCGGTGCGAAATGAAATCGAGTCTCCTGTTGAGATGACCGAAAAAGGACGGCCACATGGGGCGACGGCGCGCCACTTCCCGCAAGAGGAACAGTCCAAATGTGGGAGCGTGTCGGATCAGCTTCACCGACCGCAGCATCGGACTGCACAGAAATGCCGGGAACAGGTTGTCGATGATGCTGATGTAATTGTGCTGGTGGACGAACGGCTGATAGCGGCTTCCGGGCTTCATGGGATCAATGACCAGGTACTGGTCGATCGCATCGCAGCCCGCCTGCGACGCGAGGACGTTGAGATTCATCGTCCACGTCAGCGCATCTCCCAGGGCATAGGGGCCGTACGAGAAATCGTAGATGCCGATCATTGGTCTCGTGGCGCCGGTGCTGATGCCGCCTTGGATCTGCCTATTGCTCATTGCCAACCTCGTACAGAGGGGGAGCTATGATCAGACCGGCCTTTGCAACGACCGTTGACCGCAAGAGCGCCTCAGCGACCGCTTCGGCGCAAAACCGCATGCCCCGAAGCGATGGATGGTGGTCATCAGGGTTGACGTTTAGACGCTGAGGATCCTGAACCGGCATTTTCACAAAATCCGTCGTTCGCAGCACCAGCTTGCCGGTTTCCTGCTCCAGATTATCCAGCAGAGCGGCTTCCCGGCGATTCGTGATGTAATCGCGATTTGCTTTGATTTCGGAGTAGAAGGCACGATGGAACAGTATCCAGTTGATTCCGCTTGCCTTGATCTTGGCACGATTTTCCACGTGGCGGGGGTCGTCCGATTACCGGTACAGACTCATACGAGGGGTAGAGTCCTCACGATCCGCGACGCCTCCAGATCTGCCAGCCACGACTGGAATCTGCTGACTGATACAAGGCTGACAAATCCCGCATTAGACGTGAAAAAAATGCCTGCTGTTCCGAGTAGCCAGAGAGCGAGGAGCCCGGTTCATCCACCAGGATAATGTCTGGCGCAGCCTGTGTGATTCGTTCTTTCAGCAGCTCGAAGTCCCCGTGCGTGATAGTTTCCGTGAACGCGTCCTGGAACGGCAGCGCGGGAAAGTAGCCGGTCAGGAGCGGCATACTGAAAGAGTTCGCTGTCAGGAAGACCATGCGGTCTCCATACACTCTTCGCGCGTCCCGCGCGTACTGGGCCTTCTCCAACAATAGATTAGCGAGGCCGCTCGACAGCATTACGCCGCTCACCTCTAACACAGCAACGTCGTTGTACTTTAGCGCAGGGCCGAAAACGTGCTGTGCCGAACGGACCAGCAAGAAATTCGAGAACGCCATGGCCGGCAGGATAATCAAGCAAAGCGCAATCATTCGCCAGTCACGCATCAGCCGGCGATAGCCGAAGGACAGGCTCCTGAAATAGCTCCAGCGGACTATCGAACTCATCAGGAACGTGTAGAGAAAGAGCAGTGTCCACAGGTTCCAGAAATGCGGGGCTTTTGCATAGTAAGCGAACCAGATCGTGATCATGCAAGCGATCGCGAAACGCGCCGACGAGCGCGGACCCAGCGGTCGGTTCCACCAGCGCATGCCGTAGAGCACCACGAGGAATGCCGAATGGCACAAGATCAGAAATGGAAGCGGCTCGACCGCCCGCAGTTGCAGTCCGCCATAGCCAGCAGCGAACCGCTGCATCAGGAGAACCAGTTGCTCCGCCGACGTTGGCACGGGCCAGTATCCGAGCCCGAGGCGAAACGCCAGGATCCAGAGGGCGAAGGAAACAAACACCCCGGCCGCTGTGAAAGCCAGGAAGGTGGGGATCCGGCCAATCTGTTTTTTGGGTACGCGGCTGAACTGAAATGCCATGAAACCGGCTGTCACACAAATGCCGATCTCGGTATTGAGCAGGATGAGCAGGCCGAGAAGAGCGCCCACGTGGAACGGCCGCCAAAGCGGAGGTTGCCGCCTCAGATGAAGCAATGTAACGATGCCGAGCGGGAAAGCCAACGCCCTCCACGCCGACTGGTTGGGGTAAAGGACCGCCGCGTGGAGCGTGCTGATCCAGGGGGCCACGAGAAGAAAAGCCAGGACAAGAAACAGCGGGTCGTGCGGCCTCCACGTCCGGTACGCTTGCAGCGTCAATCCAAGGAAAACAATCTGGGCGAGCTGAACGATATGAATGTGTACGGCGAAGTCCGCGAAGCCGAACCAGCTTTCGCCCAACGCGAGCGCGAGGGTCGGAAGAAAGCCCGAATAAACGCGGACGTCATCGAAGAGTCTGTGCCCAGCAGCGAGGCGGTCGCCGGGCCCTAACTGCCCGCTATAGTGCCACTCGATCCCGGTGATCAGGTCCGGCCTGAACCCCGCGAAATTCGGGCTGAACAAGAACGGTGCGATGAAATATGCAAGCAGGTATATGCCGCAAATTAACGCGGCGGCGACAAACAGCCCCCTTCGATCGAGGTTCCGGAGAAGGAGGGCGCAAAGCGCGAGAATCGCGAAGGATCCGGCCACTGCGAGAACATAGGCGGGTAGCGACGGAATGAACCCGAGCGCATATCGGCCACCCTGAAGGTGAGCGATGCTGCTCTGTGGCAGCTCTCGCAAGTATGACTGGGTCGCGATGATGGTGAGGGCGGCGAATGCCAGGCCCGAGCAGCGGGTGGAAACAGCCTCGTAGAGCTTGCAACTGAATTCGTTGCCGATCAGCCGTCGAACATAAGCCCCAAGAGGAACCGACGCCAAGAGGGCCAGCAGCAGCACTCGGTGCGCTGATTGCTGATGCGTGCTGTCGAACATCTGCAGGAGCTGGACATGCTCCGGCGTGAACCGCTCGGAAAGATCACCTGGGAAAGTCGGATACAGCAGAAAGTAGGCCCCTGCACACCCCAGTGCAATAGCCGTCAGCAGCAGCGCTATGGCGCTATCCTTCAAGGCTTGAGTCCGGCCTCGAACCAGCTCCGCGGCCTTTACCGTTCACGTTGTCCATCCTATGGCGCGCGGCGCTGACTGGCCTTCGTCGCCAGTAAGGCAATGTTGCCGAGCCGGAGCCTGATTTGGGGAGCCGCCGACCTTGGCATGGACCGGTTCGAAATCCCCAATACCTGGAGCGCCGCGCCCAGCAGGAAAAAGAGAGGGAAGTAGTTCACGGTTTTCACGGTGCGAACCACCTCAAAGCCGCATCTCGCCGCGATCTTTCGCAATGACTCTGCGGAAAACAACTGGGGGTGCTGCAAAGTGTAAGGTGGCCAACGCTTGCCCAGCACGCGGGCCAGTATCGAACTTTCGTCGTGAGTTGCAATGAACAGGCGTCCGCCCGGCCGCATGACTTGATACAGTCCCTGCAATATCTGCGCCGGCTCCCAGAAATGATCCAGTGCATGGACTACGATCGCGAGGGAAACACTGTCCGGGCGGACATCCGTCGGCGCAAAGTTCTCTGCGATGACCCGGTAATCCAGTCCCTGCAAGCGCTGGTCCATCTCCTCCCGCACCCCGGTATTCGGCTCGTAAAGCCAGTAACGGCCAAATCGTTTCCGTTCGGAACACAGCTGGGCAAATATCCCGATATCCGCACCCAATTCAAGGTAATCGCCTTCCGGAGCGGCTTCCGGCGCCACGATCTCGACATAACGCTGCTGGGTACGAACCCGGGCGGATAGAGGGACTTCGGCCATGTTTTCCGATTGATGGCGGTAGAGCTGCCCCAGCTGAACCGGCGAATAGTAAGTCGGGCAGTAGAGCAGGCCGCACGACGCGCAACGGCGGTAACTGAAGAAGATACGTCTCGGGTCATAACCGGAAAGAAATCTTCCATGCTCTTCGGGGGGAAGAGTTTCAGCCCTCGGATCCGAGCGCACTTCTTTCCGCGCGCGACCCACTGTCTCGCCGCAACCCGGACAGCACTGGCGCTGGGCGTAACCGAAAGCGGTCGAGGGTATCAAGTGGACGTTGACAATGTAGTCACTTGAACAGGTAAACGCGCAGTCGCCTGAGGGCGATCTTCAAGAGCGAATGAGCGACCGACAAAAAATTCCGCAAATTGATGGACCCGGACCCCTCGCGGTCCATTGATACTACGGGCAGCTCGACGTATGAACGGCCTTCGTGCAGAAGCCGCGTGAGAAATTCGGCTTGGTAGCCGAATCCTGTCGCCTCGACGTGAAAACGCACCACGTCCGTTCTTCGATAGAGAGGGCAACCGTTGTAGTAGCGGAGCCGGTAGCCGCTCGCCAGATTGACGAGAGTGGTGTAAGTCCTGGAAATCAGGTGACGATGGAGCGGGCGCCCCTCGATGCGCGTGAAATAGGGAACGATGATGTCGGCCGCTCCCCTGCGCCTCACCACCGCAAGATGGGTTTCCGCCGGCTCGATATCGTCTCCACAGATCAGTCTGTAATAGGCGCCGTTTCCCTGGAATGCGCCCTCGACAAAATTGCGGGAAACGCCCCTGTTCTTCGAGTTCCGAAACAACCTGACAGGCACTCGGGGGTGCAAACGGCGATATTCAATGACCGCTTCGGATGTCCGGTCGCGCGAGCAGTCGTCGAAAACCAGGATCTCGTAGGTGATGCCCAGCTTCTCCGCCACGCCTTTCAGCTTCTCGATCGCCCCGCAGACATGCGGTTCTTCGTTGAAGCAGGGGATGAAGAAGGACACCTCGAGGCTGGACTGGACGGGCGCGCGCAGATCCTGCGGCTCGCCATCCGGAGCAATCTCGACGCAGAGGGCGCTATTCACGTTCAGCCGCTTTTTTCGATGCCGTATAGCCGCTGCAGCAGACCTACGGCGGCGGCGAGTCTACGGCCCCTCGGAGTGAGAGTGATTCCATGACGTGAATGTGACGCCAGGCCCTGCGCGATCATAACCTGTATCCGTGCCGTGAAGCTTTCCTGTTCTATGTAACGCGAAAAGACCAGCTCGGCGGGCAGTCTTCCCGAAGGCGCCAGAAACAAATCTAGTAGGATCCGGAGCGAGATGGATTTGTAGGCGGCGCCGAAGATCATCAGGTGGCTCAGCGTCAGGAAGAGGAACACCGCCAATGCCCGCCAGTAGTTCGCCTCTACAGGCGCCAAAGCGCCCGCGGGCGCCGATGCGATGGTGAACAGGCACGCCAGAATCACGACGAGGACGGCGGGGGACCGGATCGGGGAAAGGCGGATGGCAATAAGAGTCGCAAACGCGTAAAGCATGAACCACATGCTGCCGGCGGCGAATTCGATTACGGTCACCCGGTTCTCCTGAGACCGAGCACGGCGATTGCGACCCGGTAAGCAACGGCTGCCAGCGTCCCGAGGGGCCGCGTCAGCGCCAGATGGCCACCTTCGGTCCGCACCAGTCCGGTTGCTTCAAGACCGCCAACCCTGTGCCGCATGACCCAGTCGAGACCGGCGCCGCCCCGGTATTGTCGTGCGATCTCCTCGCTGCTCAAGGGACGATTCGCCCGCATTAGAGTCAAGAGCATGGAGAGCGTGTACCCGCGAGACAGCAATGCCCACACCTCGAGATAGAACAGAAGCGCGCAGGAAACAACCATTACCGCGAGTATCCAGTCCACCGGGCGCACCGGATGATAGCCGTTCGGAAGGGCGAGCGATCCAAGGACCCACACGAGTACTTGAAGCAGCGCAGCCGCAAGAAATTGCGCCGCGTTGCGTGAACGCAGCGAACCGAGGCGGGTGACCAGGAGCAAGGAGAGGGGAAACGTCAATGAAATGACTGCCGGATAGGCAATCTGGGCCGGGAAACTGAATTCCATGGTTCTAATCCGCTTCCTGAGTTGGTTTCACGACTCTTCAGGAAAGACGGCCCTCACGGCGAGTCTAGAACCACTCATGCCTGATCAGCTCGCTCGTCGAACGTTGGATCGAAGTCGTCCTCACGGAGCCGCTCCCGGGGAAGCCACAGGAGGGCACCGGGGATACTGATAACAATGCTTGCAAGCCCCAGCAGCACCGACAGCGCAAGCGCGTCCGCACCGGAAACCCCCACGAGACCGAATAGAGTGATTGCTGCGCTTTCCCTCACTCCCCAACCGCCCACCGAAATAGGCAGCGTCGCCGCGAGCACGACAACCGGCACCAGAACGATGCTGTCGGCAACGGTAATGTTCAGCCCCAAAGCTCGGGCGATCAGCCAGGCGACGATCGCGATGTTGAGATGTGCTGCAATGGATAACACGCAAAGTGCGGCAGATCGCGGAATGCGGGCGAATACGCCACGCACATCTTGGGCAACATGGGAAAGTACACGAAACAGCGGCCAACTGCCATGGCCGGCGAGGAGCCCTCTGGAAAGAAGCAGCGCTGAGAAAACCGCGATCATGCCTGTCAGTACTATACCTGCGGAGAGCCCGATGGCCAGTGGAACACCGCGAGCGACCAACCCCGGTTGCACGGCGAACACAAGGAGCAGGAGGGCGACGACCATGACCAGCCGCTCCAGGGCGACGCTATGGATCGCGAGGCGGCGGCTGCCGCAACGCCGCCAATACAACCACATCCGCACGATGTCCCCGCCGATCGACGCCGGCAGCACCTGGCTGAAGAAGGTGCCGACCCATACGAAGCGCAGCGCCGCTGAAAAGGGCAGGCTTCCTCCCAGTCCGCGCGCAACAAGCTCCCAGCGCAAGGCCGCAAGGAAAAGTTGCAGGCTGAGCTGCGCTATCGCGAGCACCAGCAGCAACGGGTCTGCATTGAGAGCGGTCGCGCTTGCCTGCGCGACGTCCACCTTCGAGATGAGGTAGGCCAACAACCCGACTGAAAGACAGCCCTGGCTGACAAGCAATATTCTGCGTATGCGAGCCCTGCTTCGCATCAAAGCCGGTCCCGTTGTTGCGGTGAAGCGTTCCTCGTCCATACGCGCCTTATCGACCGGCCCGTGTTTCAATGGGCATATTGGATTCGGGCGGTGTTCGCGTCAGGCATTGGCACACACAGGATTCCCGAGCCGCTTGATCCTGTCGGTTGAGGGGATGCGGCAAGCGCACGCTGGATCCAGAGGTAGACGCGAGGATGCGTCATCAAACTGCAAATCCGGTTCATCAAACATGTGTCCTTTGCGGCCCTGCCGCGTGCGGCTCACGCCGGAAAAATAAAACGCATTCGCGGTTCATGGCGTGATTCTTCGGTAGTAGGCGGTGTCCCTGATCTCGCCATGCGGTCATGACCATGTGGATTATATCGGCTGGCGTGCGGTTGCATCTCGATGTCTCGCCTGTACTGGGACGGCAGTTCGCTGACATGGGATCGAGCGCCCGGTATAATCTCAAGTTCTGGAGAATCAACGGAAATCGGGATGAGGCAAGCGATGTCGCACGTGGAAATATTCTTTGACCAGGCCAAGCAGATCACCGCCTCAATCAACCAACAGCAGGTCGAAAGGATGGCCGATGCGCTCGGCGCCCTGAGGAATAGTGGAGGCAGACTATTCTTCAATTGGCGACTGAGTATCAGTCACGTTAGGGCATCATGAAAGTCTTTGTAACAGGCGCCTGCGGTTACAAGGGAACCGTGCTGGTCCCGAAGCTGCTCGCGCACGGCCACGACATCGTGGCTTTCGACATCATGTGGTTCGGGAATTACCTGGAACCCCATCCGAAGCTCAAGATCGTCAAGGGCGACGTGCGCAATATCGATACAATCGATCTGGACGGAATCGATGCGATCATTCACCTGTCGTCCATTGCCAACGATCCTTGTGGCGATCTCGATCCCAAACTGACCTGGGAAGTAAGCGCGCTCGCCACGATGCAGCTCGCCGACAAAGCGGTGCGCAAGGGCGTCAAACGATTCATCTACGCGTCTTCGGGCAGCGTGTACGGGACAAAAGACGAGCTGCAGGTCACCGAGGATCTCGAACTCAAGCCAATTTCTGAATACAACAAGACCAAGATGGTCGCCGAGCGTGTGCTATTGAGCTACTCAAATGACATGGCCGTGCAGATCATCCGGCCGGCGACGGTGTGCGGCTATTCGCCACGCATGCGACTCGACGTTTCCGTCAACATGCTGACGATGCAAGCGCTGGCGAAGCGGCGGATCACGGTCTTCGGCGGGCAGCAGACGCGTCCCAATATCCACATAGACGACATCACCGACCTCTATGCGTTCATGCTCGACCATCCCGAGTACCAGGGTGTCTACAACGCAGGCTTCGAGAACATTTCGATCATGGATATCGCAAAGCAGGTGACGACCTACGCTGAGGCCGAGATCACCGTTACGGAATCGAACGACCCGCGTTCGTACCGCGTCAACTCCGACAAACTGCTCGCGATCGGCTTCCGTCCTAAGAAAACCGTGGGACACGCCATACGTGAGCTCATCGAGAAGTACCATTCCGGGGAGCTGAAGGACGAGGAGCGCTGCTACAACCTAAAATGGATGCAACGCGAGGTGGTGAAATGAACGCGCCTTCGACAAGTCCCGTCGCGGGATTCGTGGATTATTCGCAACGCTTGCAGGCAGTCATGCAGGCGACCGACTGGCCTGCCGTCACCAGGCTTGCCGAGGAGCTGCGCGACTGCTGGCGAACCGGTCGCCAGGTTTTTTTGTGCGGGAACGGCGGCAGCGCCGGCAACGCCATCCATCTGGCCAACGATTTTCTGTACGGCATTTCTAAGACCCGCGGCTCCGGCCTGCGCGTGAACGCGTTGCCCGCCAACTCTTCCGTGCTGACCTGCCTCGCCAATGACGAGGGCTACGACGAAATATTCTCGTTGCAGCTCGCCGTGCAGGGCCGCAAGGGCGATGTGCTGATCGTGCTCTCAGGCAGCGGCAATTCGCCGAGTATCCTGAAAGCGCTGGAGCAGGCGAAGAAAGTGGGGCTCAAGACCTACGCAATGCTGGGCTACAAGGGCGGCAAGGCGAAGGCGCTGGCTGATATGTCCATCCATTTCGTGGTCGACGACATGCAGATTTCCGAGGACATGCAACTCATCGTCGGCCACATGATCATGCAATGGCTGTACAAGAACCGGCCGCGCGGGGGGCTGTAAGTGGCGGGAGCTGGAGCGGTCCTGGTTCTCGCGAGCAACTCGTTCTCCGGCGCGAGCTTCATCGATTTCCTGTTGCGGCAGGGGATTCGCGTCATCGGTGTAAGCCGTTCTCCGGAGGCGCACCCGGTTTTTCTGCCTTACCGGTGGTCCGGCAAGGATGGCCAGTTCAGCTTTCACCAATGCGATCTCAACCGCGACCTGGACAAGCTGTTGGCCATCGTCAACGCGGAGAAACCCGCATACGTGGTGAACTTCGCCGCGCAAAGCATGGTCGGCGAGAGCTGGACACATCCCGACCACTGGTTCATGACCAACGTGGTCTCGACCGTGCGCCTGCACGAGCGATTACGTCACTGCGATTTCATGCGGAAGTACGTCCACGTTACGACGCCCGAAGTCTACGGCAGCACCAACGGCTTCATCCGCGAGGACACGCCATTCAATCCCAGCACGCCATACGCGGTTTCGCGCGCGGCGGCGGATATGAGCTTACGCACTTACTTCGAGGCCTACCGCTTTCCGGTGGTGTTCACGCGTGCTGCCAACGTGTACGGACCGGGCCAGCAGCTCTACAGGATCATCCCGCGCACGATCCTATTCCTCCTGCTCGGGCGGAAGCTGCAGTTGCACGGGGGTGGCGTCTCGCGGCGCGCCTTCATCCATGTGCGAGACGTGTCGAATGCGACGTGGCGCATCGCGCGTAAAGCCCCGCCAGGCGAGACTTACCACATCTCCACCACCGAAATCTTGACCATCCGCGAGCTGGTGGAGCGTGTCTGCCACAAGCTGGCTGCTAGGTTCGAAGACCGCGTGGAGATCGTCGGCGAGCGCCTTGGCAAGGACACGGCATACATGCTCGACAGCGCCAAGCTGCGCCGCACGCTGAGCTGGCGCGAGACAGTGTCGCTTGACGCAGGCCTCGACGAATGCATTAAGTGGGTAAAAGGGAATCTGGAAGAACTGAGACGGCAGCCGTTCGATTACATTCACAAACCCTGAAATTGCCAGGAAACAGCATGGGTAAAGAAATCGATCTGATGGTGAACTACCCGCGCGCAAAGCGCAATGTGGAGGAGCGTGGCCAGACCAAAACAGAGGAAGACCGCCGTATTGCTCGTCGATTTGGGAAGGAATTCTTTGACGGGGACCGACGCCATGGTTACGGGGGCTACAACTATCACCCGCGCTTTTGGCAGCCGGTCATACCGGCTTTCCAAAAGCACTACGGTCTGACGTCGAAGAGTTCAGTGCTGGATGTGGGGTGCGGGAAGGGTTTCATGCTCTACGACATGAAGCAGCTCATTCCCGGCATCAATGTGAAGGGTGTGGATGTGTCGGCGTACGCTATTGCCAATGCGATCGAGGAAATGCGACCGCATCTGCAGGTTGCCAACGCAAAGAACTTGCCGTTTGCTGATAAATCATTCGATTTGGTGATTTCGATCAATACAATCCACAACCTTGAAAGGGACGAGTGCGCACAGGCGCTGCGCGAAATCCAGCGGGTGAGCCGCGGGAAATCGTACGTCACTGTTGACGCTTATCGGACCGAGGAAGAGAAGGAACGCATGCTCGCGTGGAATTTGACCGCACTCAGCATCATGCGCGTGGACGAATGGAAGGCGTTCTTCAAGGAAGTTGGCTACACCGGCGATTACTACTGGTTCATCCCATGACGCCTGAAATTGCCAAGCGACTGCTCTTTCAGATGAAGCGCATCCGTCACGTCGAGGAGGAAATTGCGCGCCGTTATCCGGAAGGGAAGATGCGTTGCCCGACGCACCTTTCGGTCGGTCAGGAGGCTGTCGCCGCCGCGGTCGGCCTCGCGCTCCGGCGGGACGACCTTGCCGTCAGCGGACACCGTGCTCATGCGCACTATCTGGCCAAGGGGGGAAGCTTGCCTGCCCTGATCGCCGAGATTTATGGAAAGGCGACCGGCTGTGCGCGCGGCAAGGGCGGCTCCATGCACCTGATTGACGAGACGGTCGGCTTCAAGGGCAGCACGGCCATCGTCGGCGGCACGGTCCCGGTAGGAGTGGGACTCGCCTATGCGGTC
>Ga0137342_1000029_pt1 | contig 12834 bp, 16 predicted proteins | sample EasRivERMLT466_2_FD_104769 | JGI IMG/M metagenome (GOLD analysis project Ga0137342, IMG submission 104769) | Soil microbial communities from meander-bound floodplain in the East River, Colorado, USA - East River MetaG ERMLT466_2 | ecosystem: Environmental > Terrestrial > Soil > Floodplain ... | reverse complement strand
GCCGTTCCACCACGCGCAGCAACGGGTGGCGGCCGGCGATGGTCACGTCGAAGCGCCCCCAGCCCCGGCGGGTGCGCGCAAGGCCTTCGATTATCAGCGCATCGGCCGCTTCCGGCAGCAGGGAGTCCGCGTGCAGGAACAACAGGATCTCGCCGCGTGCGCGCGCCGCCCCCGCGTTCATCTGCGCGGCACGACCGCGCGGCGCGCCGATCACCCGGTCCGCGTGCGGAGCGGCAAGCTCCGCCGTGCCGTCGCGGCTGCCGCCGTCCACCACGATGACCTCGGCTCCGCGCGCGCGCAACGGCGCCAGCGCGGCGAGCGCGTGGGGGATGATATCCGCCTCGTCGAGGCAGGGGACGACGATTGAGAGCATGAGAAGGTAAGCGGTAAGCGGTGAGCAGTGAACCAACAGCGAGCCGCAGACCCAATTGCTGCTTACTGCTTACTGCTTACTGCTTACTGCTTACTGCTTACTGCTTACTGCTTACTGCTTACTGCTTACTGCTTACTGCCTGACGTCGTTTAGAGTCCAATCATAGTCCAGAAAGCGCAGCTCGGCCTTCTGGTCCTCGATCGCCTTGCGGTTCTGCGCGTCGTCGGCGAGGAGCGCGGCGTAGCCGGAGAAATACTGCTCGCGCGAGCGCACCGGTGCGCTCTTCCCCTCGAAGCCGCGGTAGCCGCTCGACCAGTCCTCCTTGAACCATTCGAAGATGCGGGACACCTCGAGTCGGCCGGTCCCGGGGTTGTAGCGGTTGCGCGAGCGATCGGACAGGAATCGCCGTGCCTGCTCCTCGAGTTGTGCGTCGAGGCGCTCCGCGACGTAGGCTTCCTCGCGCAGCATGGGGCAGCCGACGGCAGCGCAGTTGACGGCGAAGTGCACGCGCGGCTCGTCGTAGGCGCCGGGCTTCCTCAAGGTCTCGTGCTCGACCTGGTCGAGGGTGGACGCCCGCCCGAGCAGCGTGAAAAACCGGTCCTTGAAAGGGTTGCCGAAGACCTTGCCGAAATCCCAGATGGACCTGATGTCGGGATAGCGGGAGAGAATCTTCTCGACGGTAAACGCGTTGTAGGCGTTGATGAGGAAGGCCATGCGCTGCGACTTGCTCCAGCCGTCGAATTCCGCCTGCGTCACCTTCGACAGCGAGTCGAGGTAGCCCTTGAGCAGAGCGCGATCCTGCTGGAAGCCTGCATATCGCACCTGCGACGCCTTGCCCCCGTCGATGAGTACGATGTGCTTGCCGAGTAGCGCTTTCCACGCCTTGTGCTGGTGGTCGAAGCCCGTGGCTGCCGCATGGTTGTACGGCAGCACGAGCAGAATCAGCAATGAAGCCAACGACGAGCGCCAGGCGATGTGCTTCATCCGCGCGCCCACGCCAGGTATTTTTCTGCCAATCGCAGCAGCCATTGCGGAGCGTTCGCGCGGGCCCAGTTCCCGGCGGCGTATTTGTTCGCTTCCGCCATCGTCGGATAAATGTGGATCGTGCGCAGAATGCTTTTCAGTCCCAGGCCGTGGCGCATGGCGGAGATGTATTCGACGATCAGGTCAGCTGCATGCTCGCCGGCGATGGTCACGCCGAGCACGCGATCCTTGCCGGGGACGGTGAGCACCTTCACCACGCCATGCGCAGCTTCGTCTGCGATTGCGCGGTCGAGGTCGTCGATGCCGTAAGTCGTCACCTCGTAAGCGATGCCTTTCTCCCGCGCTTCGGTTTCGTTCAATCCGACGCGTGCCACTTCAGGATCGGTAAAGGTGGCCCACGGGATCACGGAGTAGTCCGCCTTGAACTTCCGGAGGCGGCCGAAGAGGGCATTCATTGCCGCGTACCACGCCTGATGGGAGGCGGTATGGGTGAACTGGTAGGGGCCGGCCACGTCGCCGCAGGCGTAGATGTTGGGGTAGAGGGTTTGCAGGTACTCGTCGGTTTCGACCGTGCGCGCTTTGGTGACGGGGATGCCGAGCTCTTCCAGCCCGTAGCCCTGCGTGTTGGCGACGCGCCCGACCGCGACGAGCAGTTGGTCGAACGCGATGCGGATGTCTTTCCCATCGTGCTCGGCGATGAGCACTTTCTCGCCGTTCTCGATCTTGAAAGCCTTTGCCTTGTGGTTGACAAGCACGCCGATGCCCTCGGCCTTGAAGCGGTCCGCTACTCTCTGCGAGATCTCGGGGTCCTCGCGGATCAGCAGGCGAGGCAGCATCTCGACCTGGGTCACGCGGGAGCCGAGGCGCGCGAAGCACTGCGCCAGCTCGCAGCCTATGGGACCGCCACCCAGCACTACCAGGCGTTTCGGCAGTTCGCGAAGATCCCAGACCGTGTCGGAGGTGAGATATCCGGCTTGCTCGATGCCCGGTATCGGCGGCACGAAGGGGCGGCCACCTGCCGCAATCACGATGGCGCGCGTCGTCAGCGTTTGCATGCCCGCGGCAGTCTTCACATCCACCGTCCAGGGCGAGGTGATCTTCGCTTCTCCCTGCAGGCACTCCACGCCCAGCCGCGTGTATCGCTCCGCCGAATCGTGCGGCTCGATCGTCGTGATCACGCGCTGTACGCGCTCCATCGCGTCCGCGAAATCGAACTCGGCGCTTGCCGACTTGATCCCGAACTCGCGCGCGCGCCGGATCTGGTTGAGCAACCGCGCCGTGCGGATGAGTGCCTTGGACGGCACGCAGCCGGTATTGAGGCAGTCGCCCCCCATCCGATGCTTCTCGACCAGCGTCACCCTGGCCTTGGCCATTGCGGCGATGTATGCAGACACCAGACCGGCGGAACCCGCGCCGATCACCACCAGGTTCCGGTCGAAACGGACGGGGCGGGTCCAGCGGGCGTAGACCTTGCGCGACTTGATGGCCTCGAGCGTTTTCTTCGCAATGAGCGGGAAGACGCCGAGCAGGGTGAACGCAGCGAGCAGTTCGATGGAGATCCTGAACTCGCCGAGCGTGGTCCCGGCGTAGACGTAGACGATGGTGCCGGCGAGCATGCCGAGCTGGCTGACCCAGAGATACGTCCAGGTCCGGATCGGCGTCAGCCCCATCAGCAGGTTGATCGCTACGAAAGGGAAGGCCGGCACCAGCCGCAGCGCGAACAGGTAGAACGCGCCTTCCTTCGCCATCCCGTCGTTGAACGTTTTCAGCTTGTCGCCAAACTTCGACTGCACCCAATCGCGCAGGAGAAAGCGTGACGCGAGGAAAGACAGCGTCGCGCCGATGGTGGAGGCGAACGAGACGATTACCGTGCCCCACAGCAGGCCGAAGATCGCCCCGCCCACGAGCGTCATCACCGCCGCGCCTGGCAGCGAGAGCCCGGTGACGACGACGTAGATGGCGAAGTAGATTGCGGCCGTCTGAACCGGGTGCGCGCGGTAATACGCGTCGATCGCTGCCTGCTGCGCCTTGAAGAAATCAAGCGTGAAGTAACGGTGCAGGTCGAAGGCGAAGAATGCAGCGACCGCGGCTGCAATCAGCGCAAACAGCGCAAGCCTTTTCACGGCGCTAACCAGTCACCAGTCACTCATCATCAAGCCAAGGCGCCGCCGCAGCTCGAGCCCTGGCCGGCGGTGCAGCCGTAGCAGTGATCCTTGACGACGATCGGGTTGCCCGTGAGGTCGGCTCCCGCCAGGTCGCGCAAGTGCGTGCGAGGGCGGCCGCGCCAGGCGAGCGGCAGGTCCAGCATCTGGTTGAAGTCGCAATCGTACACGTAGCCGCGCCAGTCCACCGAAATCAGCGAGCGGCACATCACCGATTCGAGGTTCTGCGGCTGGTAGGCGTTCTTCAACACGCTCATGTAATGCTCGAACTGGCCCTTCGAGATGAGCGTCGAGCCGAAGCGCTGGATCGGCATGTTGGCGAGCACGTAGAGCTGGTTGAACGCAACGCCGTAGCGCTCGCCGAGGTGCCGGCGGTAGTCGGCCTCGAGCTTTTCCTGAGGCGGCGGCAGGCTCGGCCCCTGCGGGTTGTAGACAAGGTTCAGCGCGAGCCCGGAGTCCGGCCGTCCGTAGCCGAGCGCGTTCAACGAGCGCAGGGCGCGGATGCTCGCCTCGAACACCCCTTCGCCGCGCTGCGCGTTGACGTTCTCTTCGAGGTAGCAGGGCAGGGAGGCGATGATCTCCACGCCGTTGGCAGCCAGGAACGGCGCCGTGTCGTCCTGCCCGGGCTGCTCCAGCACCGTCAGGTTGCAGCGGTCGATCACGTGCGCCCCGAGGTAGCGCGCGGCCAGCACGAGCGCGCGGAAATGGGGGTTCAGCTCCGGCGCCCCGCCGGTGATGTCCACCGTCTTCACGCCGGATGCCTTGATGTACGCGATGACCTCGGCAACGGTCTCGTGGTCCATCATCTCGGTGCGGGTGGGGCCGGCGTTGACGTGGCAGTGCACGCAGGTCTGGTTGCACTTGTATCCGAGATTGACCTGAAGCGTTTCCAGTTTCTTGCGGCGGATCGCAGGAAAATTACTGACTTCAAGGCGGGGCAGGGTGGCGTGCATTCGTCGTTCTCCGGATGGCGATGTGTCTTCGATTGTATCGCTAGCCGCTGGCCGTGCTGGCGGCTATTTCAGGCCAATCGCGTGATCGAGCGATACCGGTCCGGCGCCACGGCCGATCAGGTACAGCATCAGAGCGGCCCACGAGAGATGTGTGGGCCAGGCGTCGGGGTAGACAAAGGTCTGTATCACCGCAGTCATGCCGAGTAGCGCGAGCGCGGAGAGCCGGGTGAAGAGACCCATGACCAGCAGGATGGGGATGAGGTGCTCCGCATAGGTTGCCATGTGCGCCGCAAACTCCGGCGGCAGCAGCGGCACTTTGTAGTCCTCGCGAAACAGCGTGAAGGCGGTTTCGTTGACAGTCAGGAAGCCATCGACCTTGGTGCGTCCGGACAGGAAGAATATTGCGCCAACAGCCACGCGCGCGGCCAACGCAAGCAGTCCGTGACTGACTAGGCCGGTCAGCCGACCGGCAATACGATTCCATGCGCCGCGCAAACCTGAGGCGGGAGCGTCGGTAGCGGAAGCAGTGGCGGGGTTCATATGAGTTGCTCCGTCAAACTGGGTTGTTGTTGAATTTCGCTCTTTCCAAGAGCGGCGGCCTTGAGCAGGGTCGCCAGCAGTGGAACGAGGTCGGCATCACCTTGCGCCTGGAGCGCCGCCTGTGCGGCTTCCCCAAGCGTGCGGCCTGCCGCGCACGCATCGAGAAAAGCGCACCCTGCGGAGTCGAGCTCTATCCATTCGACGGCATCGCGCGGGCGCACGAGTAACGCGCCTTCGGGCCGCCAGTTGATGTCGGCATCGAAGGGTTCATCGATGCGATTGCGCGACCAGATGGTGTAGATTGGCCCGTCAGGAAACCACGCCCAGCGCGCAGCCGGGTGCGGGCGCAGGACGGTCGCGGCGAGCGCTTCGGGGGCCAGGCCGGCGACGGCGGCGGGATCGAGCGCGTCGTGGTCCGTCGCCGCATGCGCCTCGGTCCAGAAGCGGTCGAGCCGCGCGATGCAGGGGAGGTAGGGCAGTTCGGCTGCGGGCTCGAAGCGCTCGAGAAAGTCTGCAAAAGTCGCGCCGTAGCGCAGCAGCGTCGGTTCGGCGGGCAGCGCTTCGTGCACGTACACCGCTGCAGCGGCGCGAAACCATTCTGCTCCGACGAGCCGTGCCACTGCAGGGTAGTTGGCCTGCAGCGCGTCGATGCAGCCCTTCATGACTGTATTGCGGTACACGGCGAAAGCGGGTTGGGCGGCGAGCGCGGCAATCTCTGCCGCAGGCCTGGCTTCGGGCGCACGCAGCGCTTGCGCGAAAGCATCCTGAAAGCGGGCGAGCGCACCGCAGTTCGGGGAATGCATCAGGCGGCCTTGGCCAGCGGAGCGCGCAGCACGGCGTCGGCGCGCTCGCGCTCGGCCAGCAGCGTGGTGAATTCGGGCAGATTGTCATCGCGCTCGATCAGGGTCGGGCGCGGCCCGATGCGGCGGATCAGGCGTTCGTAGAGGATCCAGACTTCGGCGGCGACCGGCGCATCATGCGAATCGACGAGCAGCGCATCGCCCAGACTCGAGTCTGGCGCATGGCCGGCGAGGTGAATTTCCATCACCCGCTCGCCGGGGAAGGCGTCGAGGTAGGCGTCGGCGGAATAGCCCAGGTTGCGTGCGCTGACGTAGATGTTGTTCACGTCCAGCAGCAAGCCACAGCCGGTGCGGCGTGCGAGTTCGGTGAGGAAATCGATTTCGTCCCAGGCATGGCCGTCGATCCGCAGATAATGCGAAGGATTCTCGATGGCAATGCGCCGTTGTAATGCGTCCTGCGTGCGCGACACGTTGTCGGCGATGCGCGCGAGTGCTTCGCTGGTCCGTGGAAACGGCAACAGATCAGGGTGGTAGGCGCCGCGCCAGGCGGACCAGGCGAGATGCTCGGATACCAGTACCGGTTCGATGCGGCGCGCAAGTACTGCCAGCCGCGCGAGGTGCGCCGGGTCGGGTTCGGCATCGGCGGCGAGCGACAGGCCCACGCCGTGCAGCGAGATTGCGTGTATTGAGCGGATCGCTTCCAACCATGCGAGGCGCGGGCCGCCGGCGACCATGTAGTTCTCGGGATGCACCTCGAACCACAACCCGGCCGCCGGGCAGGCCAGTGCCGCGTCGTAGTGCTGCGGCTTCAGGCCGAGCCCGGCCGTCAGGACCGTGGTCATGGTTGCGAGGTGTTTTTCCGGGAGCCCGACTTAACCCTTGACCTCCTTGAGCGAGCCCATGCCCTTTGGAGTCTTCATCGTTGTGCAGGTGCCCTTCGCGACATATTTCCAGGCGTTGGCCTGGTAGTCCATCTTGGAGGTGCCGGCGCAGGTGGTGCCGGGGCCGGCCGCGCAGTCGTTCTTGCCGGCCATCGAGATGCCGTAGCAGCGTTCTTTTTCTCCCTTGATGGACGCGCCCTTGTCCTGTGCGAGGGCGACCCCGGATGCGAGGGCGGCGAGGGTGGCGGCGGTAACAGCGAGATTTCTGGAATTCATGGATCAGGCTCCTATGGATGGTTGAGTGCCGCTGGCCCAAACCGGGATCGGCCCGAAGCGCGCGGTCAGGGAGATATACGTAGCAAACTGGCAGATGGTTACAGGGTCGGGCAAAATTCGCCCCGGCTGTAACCGTACGCCGACCGATAACGAACCAGGAGATAAGGCCGAGTGGGCGCAAGCGAGGACTGGTTGAGGGACCTGCTGGTTCGTGGGCTTGCCGGCGACGCTGCGGCCTACCATGAATGCCTGAAGGCGTTGAGCGCGCACCTGCGCGCTTTCCTCAGGCGGCGGCTCGTCCGGTTGCCGGACGAAGTAGAGGACCTGGTGCAGGAAACGTTATTGGCCATACACAACCAACGTCATACCTATGATGCCGGCCAGCCGCTGACGGCGTGGATCCACGCCATCGCGCGCTACAAGCTGGTCGATCTGCTGCGCCGTCGCGCGGTGCGGGAGGCGCTCAACGATCCGTTGGAAGACGAGCTCGATTTGTTTGTCGCCTCCGACACCGAGGCGGCCGATGCGCGGCGCGACGTTGCCAGGCTGCTCGAGCGGTTGCCGGACCGTCAGCGGTTGCCAATCGTCCACATGAAGCTGGAAGGTCTGTCGGTGACCGAAACGGCGCGCGTGACCGGGATGTCGGAATCGGCGGTGAAGGTGGGCGTGCACCGCGGCCTCAGGGCGCTTGCAGCGATGATACGGAGAGAATGATGAAAACCGAAGACCTGATTGCCGCTCTGGCAAGCCGTGCCGAAGCGGTCGAGCCGCGCGCGTTGCAGCGCCGTTACGCCATGGCATTGGGCTGGGGTGCGCTCGGCACGGCGCTGTTGATGGCGATCCTGCTCGGCGTGCGGCCGGACCTGGCCGATGCCGCGAGGCTGCCGATGTTCTGGGTCAAGCTGGCGTTTCCCGCCGCGCTGCTCGCGGGCGCGCTGTTCGCGGTGGTGCGGCTTTCGCGTCCTGGCGCCCGCCTCGGGCAAGTGCCCGGCGCATTGCTCGCGCCGGTGCTGGCGATGTGGCTGCTGGCCGCGATCGTGCTGCTCGGCACCGCCCCGGGCGATCGCGTTGAGCTGATCCTGGGCCATAGCTGGCGCTCCTGCCCGTTCACCATTGCCCTGCTGTCGGTGCCGTTGTTCGGCGCTGCCCTGTGGGCCATGAAGGGACTGGCGCCGACCCGGGCTGCGCTGGCGGGCGGCGCGGCTGGACTGCTCGCGGGCGCGGGCGGCGCCCTGGTCTATGCGATGTTTTGCCAGGAGATGGCGGCGCCGTTCATCGGCATCTGGTACCTGCTCGGCATGCTGATACCGGCGGCCCTGGGAGCGTTGCTGGGGCCGCGACTGCTGCGCTGGTAAGCGCAGCCCCCGGTATGCCGGGTCTCCCATTTGTATTCTGGAACGATCGTTCTATAATTCGTCGGTCCAGCTACGCTGGTCTTCTCGGGGAAGGAGTGCATGAATATGCTCAAATTTCGTTTCACGGGCCTGCTCGCTTTGGTGCTGATGGCGAGCGCGGCGACTGCCGCCGAGGGATTGGTCTCGGTGAAGAGCCCCTACGGGGTGAAGGAAACCCTGGATCGATTCGAGAGTGCTGCCAAGGCAAGAGGACTCAATGTGTTCCTTCGTCTGGACCATGCGGCGGGCGCGCAGAAGATCGGCAAGACCCTCAGACCCACGGAGTTGTTGATCTTCGGAAGCCCCCAGGGTGGTACGCCGTTGATGGAGTGCGCTCAGTCTGCCGGGATCGATCTGCCGCTCAAGGCGCTTGCCTGGCAGGACGCGGCCGGGCAGGTATGGCTGGCTTATAACGATCCCCGCTATCTCGCTGGTCGCCATGACGCCGGTGAATGCAGCCCGGTCGTGCAGAACCTGAGCAAGGCGCTGGCCGGCCTTGTCCAGGAAGCAGTGAAGTAATGGCCCGACCCCGGGAATTCGCCGCTGATGCCGCGCTCGAGCGCGCGATGCAGGCCTTCTGGGCGAAGGGCTACAAGGCCACCTCGCTCGACGAACTGTGCGCCGCGACCCGGTTGAGCCGTTCGAGCCTCTACGCCGCGTTCGGCGGCAAGCGCGCCTTGCTGCACCGATCGCTCGACCGCTACCAGGAGCAGGCCGCCGCGCGCGTCACCGCCGCACTGGACCGCCCGGGGCGGGTTCGCGACGCGATCGCCGCGTTCGTGAACGATTTGATCGGCCGCATAATCGAGGGGCCGGGGCGGCGCGGCTGCTTCATCGGCAATTGCGCCGCCGAGCTGGCGCGCGGAGACCGCGTGACCGCCGCGCGGGTGCGGCGCGCGCTGGAACGCATCGAGGGGTTGTTCCGCGACGCTCTCGGCCGCGGCCAGGCGCGCGGGGAGATTGCAGCGACGGCCGACGTCGGTTCTCTCGCACGCTTTCTGGTTGCCGGAATTCAGGGCCTGCGGTTGGTGGGCAAGGCGAATCCCGACCGGGCAACGCTGGAGGGCATCGCAGCGGTGATGCTGCGCTGCCTCGGCTGAAATTGAAAGAGGGGGAGCGCTTGGCTCGATTGACCGATTTTTCCGAGGCCGAGCGGAAGCACCACCTGGAAAAAATCCGGGATCTGCCTGACTTCGGCTGTACACCGTACGTGCCGGGACCGCCGCTGCACGAGCGCCGAGTCGCCATCGTTACGACGTCGGGGGTGCACGTGCGCGGCGACCGGCCCTTCGACATCGGGGCGGCGGACTATCGCGTCGTCCCCGGCGATACGCCCGCCGGTAACCTCCTCATGAGTCATGTTTCGGTCAATTTCGACCGCAGCGGATTTCAGGAGGACGTCAATGTCGTGTTTCCGTTCGACCGGTTGCATGAGCTGAAGGCCGAGGGAGTGGTCGGTTCGATCTCGGATTTCCACTATTCGTTCATGGGCGCCGCCCCCATCCGCGCGCTCGAGCCCAAGGCGCGGGAGCTTGCCTCGCTGCTGAAGAAGGACCGCGTCGACGCGGTTCTGCTGACCCCTGTCTGACCGAACTGCACGTGCGCCGTGGGCGCACTGGGCCACTACATCGAGCGCGAAGGTGTCGCGACCGCTCAGATCAGCCTGATTCGCGAGCAGACGGCGGCGATCAGGCCGCCGCGAGCGCTATGGGTGCCGTTCATGCTCGGGCGGCCCTTCGGTGCGCCCAACGAGCCGGATTTTCAGCGTAGCGTGCTGCGCGCCCTGCTTTCGCTGTTCGAGCGCCCATCAGGCCCGGTGCTTGAAGATTTTTCCAAAGATGCGCCGGCAGCGGCGGCGCAGGAGGAGGGGTTTGCGTGCCCGGTCAGCTTTGTGCCTGTGACAGCGGGAGGACGAGGACTTGCGCGGGCAATGTGGGAGGAAATAGCCCAACTGGCGACGTGGTACTCGCTGGCGCGAAAGCGGCGCGGCCGCACCACGGTGGGCGTGTTTGGCGCCACGGTGGCTGACGCGGCGCGCCACGTCGCATCCTATGTCGACGGAGCTCCGGATGCCCCTCCGGTCGCCGGCTGGTCAGCCGGCATGGCCGTGAAGCGGGCCTGTGACGACGTCAAGGCGTATTACTATGAGGCTGTCGCGGCGCAGCCGGGGAATCTCGCGGCGAAAGCCGTCGAGGACTGGTTCTGGCGCGAAACGGCCGCCGCAAAGGCGTTCCTGGCGATCCGGGATATCTGCCTGAAGAGCGATGACGAGTCGCTCAAGCCGCTCGGCAAGTTGAGCCTGATTCCGAGGTTCGTGACGGATGAATTGAATCGCGCGCAGCAAGAACAGCACACCACGTAGCAGTCATCAAACCAGAAAGGACGTGACATGACTCGCCTCGCGCCGCTACCGGTTGGTTCAGTGCTGGAACTGAACGATATATTCGAGAAGATCAAGGCCTCGGGCCACTACATTCCCAACAGCCAGCGCATCCTCCAGCGCAAGCCCAAAATCGTTCGGGCCCTGCGTGCCTTGAACGCTGCCGTCTTTGATCCCGAAGGGGAGGTCAGCGTAGGCTTCAAGCGACTGCTGGCTTATGTCGCGGCACGCACTCACGGATGCCACTACTGAATGGCCCACAATGCCGGAGGGTCTCTCCGGTCTGGCATCAAGGACGAAAAACTCGCCGCGGTCTGGGAATTCAGGACCAGCCCGCTGTTCGACGCACGCGAGCGTGTGGCGCTCGAGTTCGCGATCGCGGCCGCGTCACAGCCCAACGACGTCACCGATGAGCTGTTCGCGCGGATGATGCAGCACTGGTCGGAGGGCGAGATCGTCGAAATCGCTTCGCTGGTTGCCTATTTCGGTTTCATGAACCGGTTCAACGACACGATGGCGACCCCGCTCGAAGACGAGCCCGCCGCGGTGGCGGAAAAGCACATTGCCGCCCACGGCTGGAGCATCGGCAAGCACAAGGCCTGAAGCGGGCTCCAGGTAGCGGCGCTGCGGGCGTTGTGATCGGCGGCAGGGTCAGCGCCGTCGCAGGCGTTGTCGCCTGGCGCGCCGTGCGTTGACCCAACCCTTTGACTGCGCTACTCTTTCGCCTCCGTCGAGCAGCCTGTCGAAGCAGGAGCAACCACCGCAGCTGGTGGGGTGCCGGATCGCCATCGACCAACGCCTCGGCGACAGGCTGCTTAGGGCAGAAACTGATTAGCGTCGAGATGCGTTGCTTGCGTTATCAAATTTGATCTGCATGCCCCCATGCTCTGCGTTATTTGGAATGTTTGTCTAAGGAACTTGTCGGACTTTGGTCCGGCAAATTCCTGAGCCCATGTCCAAGGCCCCGAAATCCCAGCCACCGCAATCGCTCGAAGCCGCCCTGGCCGAGCTGGAGAAAATCGTCTCCGGCATGGAGGAGGGCGAGCTTCCGCTCGAGCGCTCGCTCGCCGCCTACAAGCGCGGCGCGGAGTTGCTCAAGTACTGCCAGGCCGCGCTGCAGGATGCGCAACAGCAAGTGAAAATGCTGGAGAACGGCATCCTGCGGGACTTCAAGAATGACGACGGCAACAACGACAACTGATTTTCAAAGCTGGTCGCACGTTCACCTGCAGCGCGTCGAGGCGACGCTGCGGCGCGTGCTGCCGGCGCCGGATATCGCGCCGCAGCGCCTGCACCAGGCGCTGCGCTACGCCGTGCTGGAAGGGGGCAAACGGGTGCGGCCGCTGCTCGCCTTCGCCGCGGGTGAACTGGCGAACGCGGACCCCGAGCGCGTCGCGCTGGCGGGTGCCGCGGTGGAATTGATTCACGCCTATTCCCTGGTGCACGACGACCTGCCGTGCATGGACGACGACGTGCTCCGCCGGGGCAAGCCGACCTGCCACGTCGAGTACGACGAGCCGACGGCGCTGCTGGTGGGCGACGCGCTGCACAGCCTCGCATTCCAGGTGCTGGGTGACTACCGCCTTGCCGACGACGCGAAGACGCAGCTCGAGATGGTGAAGCTGCTCGCCGCGGCTGCCGGCTCGCGCGGCATGGCGGGCGGCCAGGCGATAGACCTCGAGTCGGTCGGCAAGGCCCTGACCGTGACCGAACTCGAGTTCATGCACATTCACAAGACCGGCGCGATCATACGCGCCTCCGCGTTGCTCGGTGCGCGCTGCGGCAGCGGGCTGGGCCAGAAGGAACTGGGCCAGATCGACCTGTTCGCGAAGCTGATCGGCCTCGCTTACCAGGTGGTGGACGACGTGCTCGACGCCGAGGGCTCCACCGCCACGCTCGGCAAGACCGCCGGCAAGGATGCCAAGGACAACAAGCCGACTTACGTCAGCGCGATCGGCGCCGCGCGCGCGCGGGAGCTGGCGCAGGAGCTGCGGCAGAATGCCCTCGGCGCGCTCGCGGGTTTTGGGGAGCGTGCGTTGCGACTGCGGCAAATCGCCGATTTCATCGTTTTGCGCAAGTTTTGACGGTAGT
>Ga0137342_1000027_pt1 | contig 13116 bp, 19 predicted proteins | sample EasRivERMLT466_2_FD_104769 | JGI IMG/M metagenome (GOLD analysis project Ga0137342, IMG submission 104769) | Soil microbial communities from meander-bound floodplain in the East River, Colorado, USA - East River MetaG ERMLT466_2 | ecosystem: Environmental > Terrestrial > Soil > Floodplain ... | reverse complement strand
TGAAGCGTCTGCGCTTGAATCGCGATCCGGAGACCACGATCGTTCGTCGCATTGCCCATGTTGATGGTCAGCTGCTCAAGCGCGGCCTCAGAGAGGACCGCATCCGTCGCAAGCCGGTTCGACCACGTGCCACCAGCAACGTTCACGTGCGCGGTCGAGATCAGTTGGATCCCATCCCCGCCAGTGTACGCCGAGTTGAACGCGCGGTTGTAAACGTTCGCACCAACAGTTTCTTTAGTTTGACGCATCGAAAACGCAAGCGCCTTCGCACGCTTCGCGCCGACCACTTGATACTGGTCGTCGTCGAACGCGATTTTGGTCACGATGAAGCCGAGACCATAACGCACGTGCACGTAACGGGTCGTGAAACCCTGCGATTGCGTGTCAAACCCAACGCCACTACCTTCGTCGATAACACCAGCGAGGCCGAAGCCCGAGGTGCCAACGTCTTCGACGTAAGCGCGGTCAGATTTGTTCGTAGTGAACAGATCGGTGTATTCCACCTTATGTTCGTTGTAGGCCTGTCCATACCAAGCATTAACGCCCGGCCAGACAGCTTTTGCCCACGTACTTTGGGTAACAATAGCCATATTAGCCTCCTATTAGATACCGACTTGGTTGAGGGACGAAGCAGTCCCGCCAGTCGCGTATGCGTGCTTGGTGAACTTGCAAACAATCTTGGCGTACGAACTCGAGACCTCATTGTCGACAGCGCGCAGGAACGCGATGATCTTGATGGGAAGCGAGCCCGAAGCACCAGCGGTGTTCGTGTCAAGTTCTTGGTTGGAACGACCAGTCGTGGTCGAAACGGTATCGGCAGTCAGCGCGGCATTCAGGCCAACGCTCGCGGCGGCAAGGGCGCCACCGTTAGCATCTTCCTGAATAACGAACATAACAGCCGGATCATCAGCCACGTACACGATACGGCTGGTTGAAGCCGCACGGTAGACGGGAAGATCACCCTTCGACGTCGGGTCAATTTTGAAGCCCACCACGATCCCGACCGGAACCGAGCCAGCAGCAGTGCCAGCACCGGAACCATCGAGTTCACCCGCGAACAGAATGACGGTCGGAAGACCTTCAAGTCCGTCATCAGCCGCACCCGAAAGCGCGACGATGGAGCCAACGCCAACAGCCGAAGTGGCGTTAGCATTGATGCGGTAGGCGTTTACTTTGCCATTGTAGGGCGCGCCGGACGTGTTGCTGACCGGATACGACCCACGGGCACGAGAAACGTTTGCCATTTAAAAACCTCCAATGAATGAATTGAAGGCGGTATTACTTACTCGCCAGTGTTATGCTCTTCGGCACCTTTTCCGGTGCGCGAGCTTTGTCTGGCAGAGCCGTACTGACCGCCCGTTTTTTCGGGCGTGAACATCTGGATCTCTTGCTCTCGGATCTTTTCCTGTTCGGCGCGATCGTCTGCGTCCTTCCATTCTTGTTTGATTTCCATGAGATAGAGAGTAATGCCACGCCCTCCAGCCCGACTGACTGCGGTAGCAATAGGGTTAGCTGAGTTAACCGTATTGTCACCGACCTTCTCATTATCTTCGACGAAGGTGTATCCTGCGAGTTTGTAGTCCTCAATAGCAGGACGGATACCATCACTGTTGGACACCCACACGCGGTGGTAGCCCTTTCGTTTCGCCACAGTGAGTACGTTGCGCGACCCCAGCGGGGTGCGGCCCGGACGCTCTTGCGTCGCTTCAACTTCACGATTGGATCGTTTTTCCATGACTTCTTAGCCTCGCACTTCTTTAAGTTGTTTAAGGTACTCAGCCTTAGTGCCGAGACCGTATTTAACGAAGTCCTTCATGGCCTTCGATTCATCATCTGAAAGCTCACCCTCACGCAGTCCAGCAGCACTACCTGCTGCAGGTCTTGCGGAAGCACGACCACCGCCAACCGGATTCGGAGCAGTGTAGCGTTTAGGTGCCGGTTCGTCGTCGATGATATCGCCCTGACCCTGTTGGGGCAGGTACTTTGCCATCTTCTTCGACACGTGTTCGAGCACTTGCTCGGGAGTAACCTTTCCTTGATTAGCTTGCACATAACGGAAACCGAAGGCATCAGCTTGAAGCTTAAGGTCTTCGTCTTCCGTGTACCACTTATTAGCGTTTTTCCACTCCCGCATCTCCAGCGACTCCTGAGTCGTGGTTTGCTGGGCCGCAGCCATGTTGGCCTGCGCTTTGAGGAAGTTCGTCTTCTCGTCGGAGATTTGATCAACGAGTTGGTCGGCTTTAGCGATGTCGCCGTCGTTCACAGCGGCCGTATGCGCTGCTTTGAGGTCTGCGATAGCCTTTTTGTAGGCTGATTCGTAGGTCCGCTGGTTATGCTGGCGGAGGTTCTCGAAGCTGGCATTCATGCCCTGGATGTATTTGTTTTGGTCTTGGATGCGTTTCAGGAGGTCGCCGCGGTCCTTAAATTCACGAGCGGTACGATGCTCGCTAGGATCCCGACCTGCTTCTGTCCACTTTTCGAGGGGCATCCACCCCTGTTCCATCGCCGTACGTTCGGTTTCGCTGTATTGCGGGGCTTCCCCGGCAATCGGCGTACCTACGTTGTCTTCCGCCTTAATTTGCTCGCTCATGCACAATCCCCTTAATGTCTTCGTCGTTTAGAAGCACGTACTTCTTCTTGGTGTCAGGATCTTCGATAATCACGCCGCCGTAGCGAGCGTAGATCACGATATCGCCAACTTTGCACCATGGCTCGCTAAAGCGACTTCCACGGTAGCAGTCTTTGCCCATCGCCACCACTTGACCTTTGGTCACGGCTGCGATTCCTTGTCGATCAGGTTCCACAATCTCGAAACCCCACGACGTCAGTTTACTATATTCCGGATCGATCAGTACAGTCCATCCTGTAGGTGTCCAATTAGGCTTGTTCATTGGTCTCCTCGTCTTCGTAGTCGAAGTCTAGCACTTGTTTGAGCGCGAGGATGAAGCCAGCGATGTACCTATCTTGCAACTGATTCTGTCCTGCGGAGACTCCAAGGTTAAGCTCGGCTTCTCTGATACGCTCTCGGATTAGTCTATTTCTTTCCTGCGTTACTGGGTTTTCCAGCCAGTCCCGCACTTCCGCCTTGCTTATCGGCTCCATTCTTCTTAGTCTCCTTCATCTGTTGAAGTTTCTGCTCGTGTGCCGCTTGACCCTGTTCGAGTTTCTGCGAGTGTTGCTGGTCGGCCTGCTCCATACTTTGCTGGTTCACGTGCTGATCGATGTGAGCCTGCTGGATGGTAGCAACCATATCCATTTGGTTCTCTTCACGCTTCATGTTGAGCTTCTCGCGTTCGGCTTGAAGCTTCATATGCATCTCTTCCATCTTGAGGTTGTGTTCCTCACGCTGGAACTCGAGGTTAGCCTCAAGCTCTTTGAGCTTAAGCGCGTGCTCCTCTTGCATTTGTTTCTCTTTAAGTTGGAATTCCTTCTCTTTCATCTGTTGCTCCATCTGGAGCTTCTGGACTTCGGGAGGAGGAGGGGGTTTCTGGTTAGGATCAGGCAGAAGAGCCTCCACATTCGGGATCTCCATCGCCTCAAGCAGTCGTTTAAGTACTTCATCCTTGTTAAGACCCAGCTGAATCATGCCGCCAAGCTCTTTTGCCTTGTTCAGCTTGTCATTCATGCTGGCAGCTGCCGGATCAGCAGCCGGAACGATGTCATCAGCCGGACCTTGGAAGTCTTGTTGACTCACAGGGTCATCCATGACCGCCATCGATACTTCTGGTTGGAAGTAAAGCTGGTTCAGGACATACAATCGCTTGAATTCATGGCTAAGAGCCCGATACAAGCGTTTGTAGATGGCCGTAAACACCTTCATGCCCTGCTCCACGGTTTCCTTAGTCGTGTACGCAGGAGTATTCTGGCCCGGCATCTTGCCGGTCATGATTTCGGCGACCGACGCTAGCTCTTTGGTGCTTGTGACAAGCATTCCGAGGAGCTGAAAGAGGACTTCCGAGGGTTCTTTGACGGGAAGGGGGAAAATTCCCTTCTTAAGGTCGTCCAGGGTCGCGTCCACTTGTTTCCATTCGCCCGGTGTAAAGCTTTGCTTACCCTGCTTGACACGGAGACCTTTGGATATCCATCCGCCCTGAAGGGTCGATAGCGTTCCTGCATCGATAAGCTGGTTGATAAGCGTGTTGACCGACTCGTTAAGAGGTCCAAGCAACAGGCCAAAGCCAACATCATAAAAACCACCATCGGGATTAGGGATAAAACCGTATTTCGTGAAATACTCAGAAGGCTCGATGCAAATAATCTTATCTTTCTCATCGCGTTTAACCCCGTCCGAGGCCCAGCGGGCACAAACTCGGAGGAGGGTTTGGTCCTGAGCCAGAATAGTAACAACATACGGCTCTGCATAGCCGTCACCATCTAGGTCGTAGAACCGGTGCTGCTCAAGAACGAGATAAGGAGTCGCTTCGTCCGCATCACCGGAGCTCAGACCGGTGATCTTGTCTTGTCTTTTCAGGATTTCAGTGCTGGGATCAGGGAGTTCGACGTCCAGGTATTCACCGGCACGGATCTTTTCTTCCATTTGCCTGCGGGTGTAGTACAGTTTCTGTGTCTTACGCTCGCACTCGTCGAGCGAAACTGCCCAGTAGTTAACCACGAGATCCATAGCGGACACCATGTGGCTGCATTTCTTGCCCAACTTCGAGTCGAAGTAGGTCTTTTTAAAGCAGGTGCCCACGATAGGAAGCGTGAGCAGCATCTTGTCCATGTCCTCTTCCCATGCGGGCATACTTTCGAGGACCTGCCAGCTCATGAACTGGCTTACGCGCTTGGCTTTCGCCGCCTTCTCACCCTTGGGATCGGCTCCGATGACTCGGTAATTAACAACTTGACCAGAAGCAGGAACAAGAGCAGGGTAAGCGCGAGCTGCAAACTGCATTGCAGCAGTCGAGAGAAGAGGGAATTTAACATTGGATGCTCCTACCCACGGAAAGGACTTCTTCTCGCGCACTTGCATGGCGAGTTTCATCGACTCTTCGTACTTCATTTCCCACTCTGAGCGCGAAGCGACGTCCGCCTCATAGCCCTTAAGGACTAGGTCGGCGAGTTCGTCGCGTTCTTCTTGGTCCATCTTCTCCGCGACGTTAGTCATCTGGAGGATGGAGTCAAGCTCTGAGTTACTCTGTTCAGTCGAGCCGTATGCCATTAAATTGTTCCTTGGCTTCGTTAAGGTAGTAAGGCATCATATGTTTGCGTGGTCCTTTTAGGTGGACCAGAAACGCGTCAGTGGGAGCTTCAATTTCGGGCACGTAGTTGTACAGATCAGGATCGGCAACAACTACCTTAAGATTCGGTGTGTGTTCAGCAGCCCAGGCCATGCCTAGTTGGTCAACCCACCAACCGTTGGTAATCATTCCTTGAGGAAGCGAGTTAGCTGATTTGAACGTGAGGTCGAACCAAGCCTGCGCTTCAGGTGTATCCCTACTGAAGATCATGCCACCACAGTAGGGCATGATCAAGTAAGGATCGACCTTACGGCCGGGTACTAGCGCCAGATCCCACTCTTCCCAGACAACGTCTGTAAGGGGTTTAGCCACAATAACGTCAGTATCTAGAAATAGGATGTTACCGCGAACCTGCCTGCGAATCTTAGCATAGACAGCCGCACGGTAAAGCATTACATGTTCGACTGGACACTCGTATCCAGTCTCAATAACCTGGGCACCAGGATGCGTCTTTTGGATAGACGCTATATGCAAGTCTTTACAAGCGGCTTGTTCTTTACTACCATAATCGTTGTAGAAGTATACGAAATTAATACCCTGTGATTGGGCTACGTCCGTCGTTTCCAAGCTGTGCCTCCTCTAGTTCAAGTTCTCTATCTGCTTGATGGACTTCTTCTGGGGTCGGAGCTTCAATCAACTTATCGAGCATCAAACCCATGTATGACAACGAATCTACTTGGTCGTCGTGTTTGTCTCTGGGGAATCGGAGCATTTCCGATTCCAGATCCACGTACCAGTCGGTGTCCTTATTGAAGCGCACCCCGCCAGCCCGCATCCGTGCGTTAATCGATCTGCATCGAGTAACCTTATCTGTACTGGGCCGGAGGTAAAAGAAGTTAAGATACGTGCCAGTCGAGACCATTTTCTCGCGGAGAAAGGGGAGGATCGATTTTGCAATTACGCCCTCTTCGACTCCGAAGTAGTGGATTTCATATTGTCGCTGGATGTGAAGCATTGTGTCCACAATCGTCGATGCATCCATGCGATCACGGATGACCTTCCGAATCTGGAGTACTCCCTTACTGTCGAGGCCTGCAATCGTGAAGACAGTCCAGTCAGCCCGATCCTTTTCAGACACAGCCAAGTCAGCAGTCGCGTAGTAAACAACGTTCTCTTGAAGATCCCCATCCGATAATGGAGCGAGGTCCGATTTGCGGAAGATAGCAAAGCTTTCGTCAATCGGGACATTAAGGTACTCTTGGGAGTAGCCTTCCGGGTAACCTTGAGCAATGTAGTCAGCTCGAATAGTCTCCAGCTCCGCACGGCCTTTTTTCGCTCCCCAAAGTAGTTGCGTGAAGTCTTCGCTATGCGCCCTGTACTTTACCGATAACCAAGGCAGCTTCGACTTGCTCCATTCCTTCAAGGGACTCGTCATCAGATCCCTGTGCTTCTTGAAGCGTGCAAGCTGGGCATCGGGCATAAGGCCCTGCAACAATGAATCCATGTGCAGGATGGTACCAACCACACGCACAATCCCATTGTCCGACCGGATCGGAAGCAATGCTGAAAGGAACCATTTTTTAAATTTCTCCCTACGATCTTTGTTTAGTACAATCTCGTCGTTCTCTAGGTCATCACAGACGATAAGGTCTGGACGCTTGTGACCCCATTTCAGGCCACGGACTTTTTGTTCAGATCCTTTAGCGACGACTCTAAACTGGGTGCCGTCTTGGAAGGCACAGATAAAGTCGCTTTCGGTTTCTTTAATGAACTTCGTTTTACCTTGGGCGTCACGCTTGAGGCCGAAGAGTTGGATAAGGTCTTCGTTGTCTTCGAGCTCTTTCTTAAGGTCTTGGAGGAACATGACTGCCTGGGTTTCGGTGTCGGAGACAATGACGGCGAAACTGCGCTCGCGGAACATGAGGTTGGCAAGCGTATAGCAGTGAGTAACAGCAGTGCTCTTTGCGAACCCACGTGGGGCGGCAATGGCAACGAACCTGTGCTTGTTACAGCAGAGGTCCCAGACTTCTCGGTGGAAGTCGGGGGTTTCAACCCGGCCATTAAAATTCTTGCTAAGGACACTAGTTACGAACCCTTCGATAAGCTCTGCTGTGAGCATGTAATCCCTTGGAGAGTCTATTCGGACTCGAACCGAAACTGTTAGTTTGGAAGACTAACGTGCTGCCGTTGAACACTATAAACTCATGTGGCTCCGAGTCTTGGGATCGAACCAAGGACCTTCGGTTTAACAGACCGGTGCTCTACCTGCTGAGCTAACTCGGACTGGATTAATTTGAGCAGGGCACCTTTTTAACGGGCGGGCGCTTGCCTTTAGCTTTTTCGCGTTGATAGCTCATTATCGTTTCTCCCTTTTAGATGTTTCTGACAACATGTTAGAAGCCTTACCTCGTGCAAAAGAACGGTTCTGTTTTCGAGATTGGACCTGCAAATTGGACATAACTGACTTACCACCTTTGCCCATTGCTTTAATGTGACCAACGTCTTTACCGTCACCTTTCTTGGCCTTGCCGGCCTTAATCATCATGCGCCTAGCTTTGTTTCGCTGGGCTCGATCCTTCTTGGCTTGGGGAGTCCCCTGATATGCCTTGTATTCCGCCTTGTAGTTGCGCTGAATTTTAGTTCTCCAAATACGCAACTGCGTTACGAAGCCGCTCGGTATCGTCCTTCATACTGCCGATAGCGGTATTGCAACCAGTGCAAAGTAAGCCCCGGACTTTGCCGGTAGAGTGGCAGTGGTCAACGGCCAGTGCCTGCTTAAACCCGCTCATGTGTTCTTTACAGATGGCACAAGAGAAGTTTTGTTTAGTAAGTATTTCATCATACTGTTCTGATGTTAGTCCGTATTTACGCCATAACCACCCTGCTCGCTCTTCAGCTTTATTTAGGCGTTTCCAGTTTTTCATGTAATCTGGATTCTTGTAGCGACATTTTTTCGCCATCGTCAGTCTCCATTAACCATTTAAACAGGATTGGGTTGGCTCGAATCATTGCGAACATCATCTTCTCGATCTGCAGAACCGTCCTCTCCTTCGCGTCCCAATGCATCGCATGGGCTCCCGCGTGGATCGCTTCGTGTAGAAGCGTTGACTTCATCTGCTCCAAGCTCTGATCCTGAGAGATCCGGATCAAGCTCTTCGGGTGGTCGCACTGACCAGCCAAGTCCTTCGTCGTCACCCTCGGCAGGTACAGGATCTTGTAGGTCGAGCCGCCGAAGCTCAGTGTTTTCGGTGGTTTCAACGCTGACCTCCGTGTAGTCAGTTACGTCGATAGGCTCACGACGAGCCTTCGCAATCTTGATAAATTGTTCAGCTACCCGGAGGAGGGTTTGCTCAACGTTCTGGACGTTCAGTTCTTTTTCTTGCCTAGCGCGTCTTAGGAATTCGCGTCTATCGAATAACTCACCGAGAACCCGGACTCCATCACGCGCCAGCAATGGACGTCGTTCCAGTTTGGAGTTTTTTGAGTCCCATACGAAGTCTCCGTTCTCGACTCTGTCCGCAAGGAGGTCCATTGTCCGATCAACGACAGAGGTAAGTTTCTTGTCGGCTCTGACGTTCTCTTCGTCCCTGAGCTGGGCTTCAAGATCCGCCCACCACGGTTCCTTCTTCCAGGCACGGATGGTGCCGGACGGTACTTTGACAAGCGCCCCAACAAGTTCCGCATTACCTAGTCCTAGATACGCTGTTACCGCTTGGATTCGTTTTTCCTGGCTGTGTGCTTTCATCTAAGAATTTCTTTATCTCTCCCCAACTAACTGAGAAAAGCAAATGGAAGACAAACTGGTTCTTAGCTGAGGCGCCATAAGAGGCGATACCGATCAGGCAGAACGTGCCGTCCTGTTTAACAAATAAGCCGCCACCAGAGTTTCCAAAGATACCTGGAGCGGTGGAAAGGTAATAACCGTCGTACAGGCCTTGTAAGAGGCCCTCAGTGACGACGTTACCAATGCCTAGCGGATACCCTACCAGCCAAGTACGATCGTCGATCTGAGGCTCTCTGGCGCAGACTGAGATGGTATGCTTAAGTTTACCAGCCTTTAGTTCCAGTAACGCTAGGTCGGTAATAGCAGAGATGTGCTTTACCCGGGCCGTAAGGCCCCCAGGTTGTACTTCAAAGGTAGAGTCAAAGCCGTTTTCCAAGCAGTGCTTGGCAGTCAGTAGTCTGGTGGGGGAGAGGGCTACCGCAGAACAGGATCCGCGGTCACCCAGAATTTGAACAACTGGCCCACGGATTGCGTTAAACTCTCCGGCCCAAACAGGTTGGGAAACCAGCAGTCCAAGAAGGACTGCCAGCAGACTACGCATTATTTGAAGTCAGCAGCGTCGAACGTAAATTGAATGCCAACGCTATCCATGCCAGTAATCTGTCCACCGATTTCGAGGTAGCAAAGCTCACGAACTTCGTTATTGAAGCTAGCACCGAGCTCAGCATAGCCAGCCTTCAGCTGGTCTCTGTACTGGTCGGTAACCGCATCAAGAACGTTCTGGAGCTTGCAAGCCTTTTCTTGAAGGACGACTTTAACGCCGTTTGAAAGGACTTGGCTACGCTCAGCCGGGAACCAAATGAAGTCAACAACAAGAGCCGCAACGATAAGGACGGCAGCGACAGCGAGTTTAGCTTTGTGGCTCTGAATAAATGACACGACTTTATCGATCATGGACTCTCCTTGTGGATGTGACTCCGGGTAACAACTGCGTCCGGCAGCATCAGTGACAACGATAATGAAAATTTCTAAGGGTTAGGGTTTATTATACCATACTTTATACCTACTTGTCAAGCTTTATCTAAGGGGCTTGACTTTTAGCTGAAAACATGGTATAATAAATTCTCTTTCTTTTTAATTATACTTAATTGTATAATTTTTTCTTTCTCGGGGTTATGTAGTATATTATACTGCCTTACGGTGTAAAATATCTAGGCCTTCTAGATATCGCACTCCGTGTGTCGTATTAGATACCCCCTTGTTTTAAAAATACTACGCAGTTTAGTTTATTGCATTACCTCAATAAATTGCCCCCTAGATTTGCCCCCTTGCCCCCCTTCCAATTACTCCCTGCTGCTGTACGCAGTAATAATAATTCAATGAGTTAGACTCGCACTATACCCGAAGGGTAGGCTTAGTATCCAACACTGGCTAAGCATACAGTGCCCCCTATTGCTATACGTTTATACAGTTATCCACTAACCTATGCCGACAGCATATGTCATGCGTTATCCAATTACTGTATCTAAATACAGTCTCCATTAACTACGTCGTGACTGCATGCACTGCTATACTGTACAAGCATACAGCAGCACCTGTGGCCTACCACAATGTTATGCCTGTTACAAGCGTTGTTACACATTAAATGTTCTTATAGGCCCATAGAAAAGACTTCAGCCTTTGCAATCAACGAGTTGACAATATTTAACAAGTTAGTTAGCATTCACTAGCGATTCGCCCGATATAATGCTGTCACGGGCGCGGCAGTTGTACATGCGACGCCCGGGGCAGGCTGCCCGGATTCCCGGGGAGTGCCCAACTAGCTAGTGAGGATACAGACATGGACCGCAAGCAATTGGCACAAGCAGTCGAGCAGGCTATCGGTGCGCATACGCAAGGCAAGGCACCGTCCGTCATGGCGTACAAGGCGCGTACCGACACTAAAGGCAAGCCGGCCGGCGCATACGTCGCAAGCGTGAAGGCCGTCAAGCGGGTGGATCGTGAGCAGGCGCAAGCCGGGCATGACGCGTACGAGAGCACGGGTTATGCGTGGGCACAAAAGGACAACGCGCTTAACGAGACTCGCAAGGCGGAAGCGTTTGCATTCGCTGGCGCTAGCACGGAAGAGCTTGCCCTAGTGAAGCAAGGCGTGAAGCGCTTTTACTCGGAGATGAAAGACTCACTGCGTAGTGAGGGGAGCATGTCCGGCGACAAGGGCGAAGCGCATGTCGGCGCGGCGAAGCAATTCCGCACCATCGACTCGCGGCAAGACGAAAAGATTTGTATCCTTGACGGATTCGCTGCGCTCTATGACATGGCGCGGATGGGTGACGATTGGGAGCGCGAAGCTAGCGGCGCATGCTTCGAGCAACTTGCAACGCTTGGCTGGAATCAGCTAGTGGCAGCGTGCCGCACACTCCGCTCTGTGCACAAGCATAACGGGCTGACGGTCGACGAAGCTAAAAAGATTAGCGAGCACAAGCGTGCCGTAAAGAAACAGGAAGCTAAGGTTAAGCCTGTCTCTACCGAGCAATTGGTTAACGACGCCAAGGCTATCGCCGTCGCACTGGCTCAACGCGGGAACGTCAAGGGTATTGACGTGAGCATGATGCTCCGCGCTCTCGGTGCAACGCATGATGCGGGCGTGACTGAGATCAAGCGCGCCGCGCCTGCTAAGCAGGAGCAGACAGACTTGCGCGATCGTATCAAGGCGAGACTCGACGCGCGCGCACCGCAAGGCGCGATGGCAAAGGCGATCGCCAAAGCCGCGTAATCCTCACTAGCTAGTGAGGCTTCGGGCCGGTTAACTCCGGCCCTTTTCTTTTCTAGCCTCGGCTCCGCGCAAGCGGGCCGGGGCTTTTTGTTGTCTGTCGTTTGGAGATATAACATGGGCTCGTTCACTACTGCGTGGTTCAAGCTGGCGCTGTACATCACCCTCCTCAGTCCGATGGTGATCTTGTTTGTGGATCTGCCGCACTAGGTGGGAATCACTATCATCAATCCGTGGGAGCATCAATCATGCGCATCAAGGTCATGTTCATTAATGAAGGCGGGCGGACGCGTGTCATGCCACTAACCCACTACCCATCGCACTATAGGGTGCAGATGCCCAAGGGTGAACGTGGGATCGTTGGCAGCATTCGCACAATCACCGTTCGCTTGACGTACAAGGGCGATACCCCTTTCCTGAGGAGCATCTAATGCACAGGTGCGTAGTCAACACTATCATCAATTGCGTCACCGATCTCCTCTTCATCTTCATCTTCGCCCTTGCTATTGGCGATATCATAGGAGTGTTCTATTAATGAATTACGATGACCTAATTAAGCGCCTGCGGAAAAGGGCTGAAATTAGGCGCAACATTCCACGAGGCGAACCCGACCGTATTTCGGACATACTTGAAGAGGCCGCTAATGCAATAGAAGCTCTTCAAGCCAATCAGATGGATAACACTGGAGGAATTTAGCGTGGCGACTGCTAAGACTGGCATTAAGCGAGACAAGGCTGGTGTCCAATCGGATACCAATATCAAACAACTCACGATGGGGAATGGGTGGCGTACTGCTGCCATGCGCAAGGCTACGGCTTCGCGTGGTGGTTCGGCAGGCAAGGCGAAAACCAAGGTGCAATACCCTCCGGCTGAGGGATGGACGGCTGAGAATACCAAGAAATTCTAGTGCGTAGCCTCTAGCTCTCACTACCTAGTGAGGGTTAGGGGATAGGCATTCGCCTATCACAACCAATCAAGGAGATCCACATGGCCTTCTCGCGTATGAAGCAGCAATTCACCCGTAAGCTGGAAACCATCGTCAACGAACTTCAACCCCGCCTTGCTGGCAATGTGGCTGGCACTGAGAACGCATTCAAGATGCGTGTCGGCGCTCTCATTAAGGAGATGAACGCTGAACTGGTGTCCGAGCCGCGTACCAATAAGCAAGGCAATCGGTTCGAGTTCGTTCGTGTTAAGTTCAAGGATGGCGCTCTCTCTAACCTTCCGACGACTGCGGTACTTCATCGTCCGATTGCGAAGAATGAGTACGCTGCCGAAGTTCGCCAAGTGATGGAGGCCCTGTGAATACCACCGTTATCGTGCTGTTGTTCATGACCAAAGGTGTGGTGTCGTATCACATCCCGTTCTTTCAATCCAAGGAGGCGTGCGAGAATACGCGCACTATCATCATCAACAAGGGCGACACACGCATCTCTCGCTGC
>Ga0137342_1000026_pt1 | contig 13269 bp, 20 predicted proteins | sample EasRivERMLT466_2_FD_104769 | JGI IMG/M metagenome (GOLD analysis project Ga0137342, IMG submission 104769) | Soil microbial communities from meander-bound floodplain in the East River, Colorado, USA - East River MetaG ERMLT466_2 | ecosystem: Environmental > Terrestrial > Soil > Floodplain ... | reverse complement strand
TGGTGGAGGTAGATGTTTGGGCTGACACCCGCAACAGTGTAGGTTGTGTTGGCCAGCCCCCACCGCCAGATGGCGTCGGTTGTTGTCGAGGAGTACGCACCTTCAGGCCCGGTGCAGATGCCCAAGCCGGGGCCGTTGGCGTTGGTGAAGGTGGTGATACCGTTAATCGCCATGCGGATGCCGACTCGGATAGACTGCCAGTTGGTGCCGAAGGCGAACGGGCGCACCACTTCCTCTGCTGACAGTTGGATTCCCCGGTCGCCGATAAATTGTTCAACGATGAAAGCCATAATCACACGAATCGGACAACGGTCATGTCGTAAACACACAGGGTTGGCGTGCTGCGCGGCCACGCGAAAAACATGGAGTCCCAGTCCTTGGCAAAGCGTGTGGGTAGTGTGACGTTGACGTTCAAACTGTTAAAGTTTGACGGGGTTGGCGCTTCCATCGCCGCCAGAAAATCACCACGAGAGGCGTCCGTCACCACAGACGCAGCGACTTTGAACCAAGATGTCAAGTTCATTCCAGCGGCTCCTACAGTGCCTTTGCTGATGTCGATTAACCACCCGGATCGCAGTGCCGTAGGATTTAAGGAACAGGCAGAATTGTTAAGTCCGGCGCTGCCTGCGCTAGAGGATGTACTGCCCACGCGTTGCTGTGCGATGGTTCCCAAACTGGTGTTTTGGTTCATGTAAATGTTTGGAGGTGTACCTGCGAGCGAGAGGATGGCCGATGTTGTCCAGAGGGTGTACCAAAATGCGTCCACCGTGCTGAGAGAGTAAGAGGCTGCGTTCCCAGTGCAAATTCCCATGCGGAAGTCGACATTGGTTAGAGCCGCCACACCGTTGCACGCCATGCGAATGCCGAGCCTGATGTTTGACCAGTTGGTGCCGAAGGTGAAGGGCCGGATGATTTCCTCGTTGCCGAGTTGAACACCGTTGTCACCTGTGAATTGTTGAACGATGAAGGCCATAGTCTATGGATAAGTAAAGGCGTAGATGGTGCCGTAGCTGTCCCAGAGCGAACCGAAGGCGTTGATCGTCTCGCCGCTGACGACGGTGCCAGTGCCGTAACTTTCCCACGTATCGTACGGGCCACCGGTTGTCGTGCCGATCAATCCGACCTGCGGGTAAGGATTGCTGGTGGAAGTACCGATGTAGAGGAACGTGCCGTAACTGTAAATCGTGCCTGCGCTCTCCCAGTATGATCCGTAAACAAACGACTGGATGGTGCCGTTGTCGGCGTCGTTGGTGCCGTAACTTTCCCACGTATCGTACGGGCCACCTGTGGTGGTACCGACCCATTCATCTTGAATTTGCGGGCTTAAATTGGAATTAAACGCTGTGTCGGTCAGCGGGCCTGCCCAAAAGGTTCCGAGGGACACGGTGGTTCCTGAGTCGACCGTGCCGGTTGCGTACTGTTCAAAGTTGTCATTTGGGCTGTTGGTCGTGCCCACGTACTGGGTGTAAACTTGCGGCTCGAAATTGCCGCTGAAGCCCAGTGTGCCTGCGTTGTAGTCGGCGGTGGAGGCGATGGCAGCGGCGGCTGTCCAGTAAGACCCAAGGTTGACGGTTGAGCCGCTGTAAACACTTCCAGTAACGTACTGTTCAAATGACTCGTCTGGGCTGTTCGTGGTGCCCACGTACTGGGTGTAAACTTGCGGTGCGAGATTGCTGCTGTTGCCCAACGTGCCGTCGTTGTAGAAAGGATAGCTGGTCATCGCTCCGGGGGAAGACCAGCCGGAGCCGCCTGTGAGTTCGGTGGTGATGGAGCCGCTGCTGAGGGCGTAACTTTCAAACGTGTCGTCGGCCACGCCCAACGCTGCCGTACCTGTGTAAGACAGCGGTCGAAGGATGCTTGCGCCAAGGGCGCTGATCTCCAATGGAAAGGTGGTGCTGCTCCAGAAAATCTCAAAGGTATCCGCTTCACCGCCCAGCGGGCTGTAGTTGAGTGCGGTGCTGTTGAGTGCTGTGGTGAACGCGCCGGTACCGCGTACGTTGGGAGCGCCGGGCTGGTCGAGCGCCGCAAACAAATGGTCAGGACGCAGGTCAGTGCCTTGAATGGTCGCGGCGGCGGTGATGTAGTAGACCGCGAAGGTCAGGTTGCCGGTACCGCCAAGAGATTTAGTGATGTCGAGAATGATGATGGAGCGACGCGGGTAGAAGCCGGTGTTGGCCAGTGGAAGCAGTAGACCGGAACCAAAAGCAGCGCTGGTTTCGAGGTTGGTCACATTCATCTTGTGGAACGCGACCCCGGCGGTGCAACTGAAGTAGGGATTGCCTGCTCCGGCATTGTACGTGAGCAGGCGGGCGGCTCCCGTGGTGGCGGCTCCGATCATGGAGGCACCGACAAAGTTTAGTGTGGTGAAGGCGGAGCCGGGAGCTTCTTGACCCGCGCACAGGCCCAAGAGGAAGAAAACGTCACTGATGTTGCTGGTGTCGTTCGGCGTTACGGCGCAAAGCACACCTAAGCGAATGCGCTCCCACGGAGCGGACAGCGCCGGGCCGCCCAATGGGCGCAGCCAGCTTGCTCCGCCGAGACGGAGGATTTTGTCAGGCACATAAGCGAAATTCCGCTCAACGATTGAAGCTGTAAACGGCATGTCATCCTAGTCGGTACACGGCGATCTCGTACAGTTGCAGGGGCACCGTGAAGTGGCTCCAGAACAGGAACACAGTGTCTAGCGGGCCGTTGGTTGTTTCACTGAAAGCGAGGCTGTTGCCCAAGGCCAGTGTTGACATGGCGGTGCCTTGGATGGTGGCTCCTGCGGGGGACGCCAGCGCGGCGTAGAGGTCAGCGGAGGCCATGTCGAGGGTCATGTGGGCGACGGCGGTACACATGGCCCCTTGCGTGATATTACCGACGATCAGCGCCGACTTGTTGATGTCGAGGATCAGGATGCCGCGCCGGGCGCTGGCTCCACCGAGGGTGGTGTTACTAGGGGTGGTGACGGTCAGCGCACCGACAGCAGCCCCAGTGACGACTCCAGCGGCATACCTGAAGAACGACCAAGCTGTTTGGGAAAAATAGCTGTTGCCTCCGGTGCCAGCATTGTAGGCCCAGTTGTTGGCAGCAACAGCGGCGGGGTAAGTTGGAAGTCCCCAGCCAAAGGCGTGCGCGGGTGAAATGACCGCAGGCGTGCTTTGAATTCCGTTGCAGACGCCGAGGCATAACGAGCAGTTGCGGATCGGCCACGCATTTTCGCTTACCGTGCTCAGCGCGTAGAGTATTCCAATGCGAATCCGGTTCCACCCGGTTCCAATGCTCAAGGTGCGGAGATAATCTTCCGGCCCCATTGAAAGGAACTGCTGGGTTCCGGTGGCGAAATTTCTGGCGGTGATTACAGGCATAGCTCAAGGGGTGAACTCACAGGCGACGGCGTAAATCAGCAGGCGGGAGGTCGTGTTAGTCCACAAAATGTCCAAGGTGTCCAAGTTGTTGTTGTTCCAGCCTGCGCCCGGTGTGAGGGTTTGAGCGAGCACGGCAGCAGCGGTTTCGTTTACGGAGGGTGTGCCTCCTTGATTGGTGCAGTACAGGAAGTGTTCGTACCACGTATCGAGCGTACTGACCGCTGCCGCCTGCGTGAAACCGGTGATGATGGCTTGCGTGGCGGTTTGCTGGATCGTGACGCCCAACCAGCCGCGTCGCTCCAAGGTGCCGCCGGTCGCGGGTAAGTTCCACGTGGCACTGCCGACGGCTGCCGCCGTGTCGGTCACGCCAACCCGGCGCACCGCGCCTGCGCTGTTGGCCGTGTAGAAAGGATTTCCGGCTCCCGCGTTGAAGGTGAAGGTGCCTGCGGTGATTTGACTGCCCCAATAATGGAAGGCCGCGTTGGTGCATTGAGCGGAGCCGAGCGGAAACGTCGTGCCGCTGCACAGTCCGACGTACAGGCTGCCGCTGATGTTGCCGCCGCCTGTGCTGTCGATCTGGTAGTTCAGCCCGATCCTGATTTTTGACCAGTTGTTGCCGTAGCCGGTCAGGTCGAGGCGGCGCGTGAATTCCTCTCCCGCCAGCGAGATGAATTTGTCGGTCGTTGGCGCGAAGATGAATACTTTTTGTCCTAGTACTGGCATGGCGTTAAGGTCGATTTGATCCGGTGTAGCATTGAGCGGTGCCGACCCAGCCGCCGCCTGCGTTGATTTCAGTGCCGCTGCTGCTCAGCGTGCCGGTTCCGTAGGATTCAAAAGTGTCGGTGCCGAGGAAGTGGAAGTAGTAGTCGCCTCCGTACGAAGTTCCGGCTGAGGCCCAGCCGGTGCCGTCGTTCAAAGTGGTGCTGGTGATCGTGCCGGTCGGATACAGGTTCATCCAGTCGGTGCCGTTGAAACCGACCACAAGGTTGTTGGTGTAGATGCTGCCGTAGCCGTCCCACGAACTGCCTCTGTCGAACCCGCCTGCGGGTTGTGTGCCGGTGGTCGTGCCGTAATAGTCGAAGTCGTCCCAGACAAATTTGCTTTCCTCGCGACCTGCGACCACGCCGTCGATCATGGTAAACGCTGTATCTGGTCTGCCGTAGCGCACCTGTGCTGTATACAGTGACAGGGTGCCCTCAAAGCTGACGCCGAGGATCGACTGAAGCACGGAGATTTGATTTTGAAGGAACTGATCCTCCTGCGAGCGCGTGCCCTGTTCGGTGATGACGGCATTGGTGCCTGTTTGGGCGAGCGCGTAGGCGCTGTAGGCGACATTGGTGCCGGTGGCGACCATCGAGATGATCTGCTGGTCGGAGGCGATCCGGCTGGCAGTTTCCGCAGCGAGTGAACCGCTCAGATCGACGAAGCTGCCGAAGGCCGTGCTGCTGCTCGTGAGGATCAGGTCGTAAAGGAACTGATCCATCTGTGCCCGCGTTCCGGCTTCAAAAATGTCCGCTGCGATCCGGCTGCCCGTCTCGGCGGCCAGATCAACCGCGATGCTGCCAAACACGAACGAGATGATGGCGGCGTCTGCGGCGATCCGGCTGCCCGTCTCGGCGATGACCAGATCGTAGGCCGTTGAGCCGATGGCGGTGCCAACCCAAGCCGTCTCCAATGCGAGTTCTGCCAAGGTGCGGGCGTAGTAGTCGCTGCCCGCGTTGATGATCGTGCTGCCACTCTGTTCCTCGACCACAACCAGCGCCGACCAATTTTCGTCCACGATGCCGGTAGGCGGCATGTTGGTGTTGGCTTGAAGGGCAACGTACTGATCCACCCCGATTTGAACGACTTCCATCGGGCTGTAAGATGCCAAGGAAGACCACGGCCCGGCGTCGACGAGTTCTGTTCCCTGTGCGAAGTGCTGGGTCAGACCCGTGTCGACGTACAGATAAGTGGTGGTTGAGACGACCATTTGCTTTAATTACGGTTGTTCATCGCTACACGGCTGACACCAGAATTCCGTTTACAAACGTGATGTTGACGTTCGTCGGGGCACCTGCGGTGTCACCGACCCAGAAGGAGTAAGTGCCAGAAAGGCCGGTGCTGAGAATGCCCAGTGCGCTCCCGGCCAGCGCGTACGCGCTACCAGCGAGGTCGTAGGCAGCCGATCCGGTGTTGGTTCCGATCTGTGCCAAGTTCCACGCGTCATCGGCGACCGATGCTGTGGAGCCGGAGGCTTGGTACTCGTAGAGCAACGACAGGATCGACCAGCTTTGCGGGCGCGTGCGGGTGGGCACGCGCTGCGGGTTGTCGCCGATGTTGTCGCGGATGCACATGTACTGCGCCACGCCATACGTGACGGCGTTGAGCGGCGAAGCGGTGTAGGTGCCCGTGGACGACCACGTGCCGTTGGAGTAGAAATCGCCGTCACTGTCGACGTACTGGATCAGCCCGGTGGCGTCCGCGAAACTGTATACGCTGACATTGCTCACAGCTTTTGAAAGATCAGGATGAGGTCAGTTCCCCAGACGAAGGTGCTGGCCAGTTTGAAACTTTCCGTAAGCTGTTTGTCGCAGGCGTCGATGATCGCCTTGGCGATGTCAGGTTCGGAGGTAAGATCGAGTCTGAAAACGCGAGTGTTCATTTGGGTGCAAGAGGAATGGTTTGGATTTTCTCAGTGATGGCCTGAATGGCGTTCGTCGACAGGTTTCCGTTGGCGTCTTTGGCGAACATGAATGCCGCGCCGGGTTGTTTGACAGCGGTATCGCCGACAGCAAGGCGCTGGTAGATGCCACCCTCGCGGCTGAAAATGCCGCTGTAGCGCAGTTCCATGAGGACGCTTGCGCCATTGGTCGGCACGAGCGCTGTTTCTGCGCGGGAGTAGCCGAATTTGGCTTCATAAAGCTGTGTGCTTGGATTTTCGGCGATTTGAACGCCGAGGACGGTAGCGGTGTTGGTAACGACGTAATTCTGTCTGATGGCTCCGCAGCCCGTCAGCAGGATCAGGAACGCGAGGGTGGTAATAGTTCTCATTGTTTTAGGTTGATGATGACGTTGGCGTTGGTGGGCACGACCACCGTGGCGAAACTGGACAGTCCGAGGCTCGCTTGGCCGTTGCCCACGTTCAGACCGAGCGCCTTGGACGTGACGATGGAGGGCTGATTGGTGTTTACAGTCACCCAACCAAAGCCAATCAGCGGGTACCATCGCCCTGTTTTGGTCGCGCAGCCGTTCAAAAGCACGGTCAGCGCGATTAAAGCGCTCAGTTTCACAAACTAAATACCTGAGCCGCCCGCTGACGGCGGTAGTTACTCCAGATGAAACGCGTGTACACTGACGAGCGCTGTCCCGGCTACGAGATTGTGAACAACGGGCAGCCGGTGTTTGAAGTTTTTTTGGAGGGAAACCTCGTCAGCAGCTTTGAGTCGTGGGATCAGCCGGACGGGACGATCACTGAAGCCTGTGCCGGTCGCCGGGCTGAGGACTTTTTCAAACGAATACAGAGCGTGCCGCAGATGGAACTGGAGGCGTGGGAGGTTCCGGTGCCTCGTCGGTCGACCTCAATGGAGATCGACCAGACGATGGCCAAGGCGAGGGCTGAAACGGTGCCGGAACACCGGCTCGCGCTGCGGCGGCACGCGCTGGAACTGATGCGTCAGGAGGAATCACTGGCCGAGGCCGTGGTCAACCACCTGATTGAGTCGCAGTGAGCCTCAAATAGTGTTCCGTAAAAGGGATGTTTCCTAGTTCAACACCAACAGGCTGGCGCAGCACCCATTCCCGGCATTCTTTGCTTGGCGCACGCAGGCTCTCACACGGTGCGCATCCTTTGTGTGGTTGACCGTTGGAGTGAAACACGGATTCATGGACATGTACGAGTTGCTGAAAGGCTTCTAATTGAGTCACGTTCATTGTGTCAGCGGCGCGGGCGTGGGGCGTTCAAGCTCACCACCGTCCATGCTTCAGGGATTCCGAACTGATACTTCCACGAGGCTGACCCGATGAAGCGTCCGTCTGGGTCGGTGCCAGTTACGGTGACTACCGTGTTGCGCCAGAGCATCCCGCCGCGCACCGGGAACACCCCGCCAACGTTCAAGTCGCCGATGTACTGGCCGTCTTGGTAAACCGCCAGCTTGTAGTCGGTGTTGTTGACGATGGTGTACTGGCTGCTGGGCACTTCCGGCGGCGCAGCCCCCGCGCCAATGCTGCTGTGGCTGTATGGGTAGTTGTAAGCGCAGCCGCTCAACAGAACGGCTGCGAGTAGTGATGTCAGTGTTTTCATGATTGATTTTCGATGTAGCTGTCTAGTGCGGTGGCAATGGGTGTAGCGATGTCAGTGTCGGCCAAGCAGCACTCACCCGCGCCTTCCAGATTCGATCCGTCTCCACTGACGAGCCAGCTATCAGAGAATGTGGTCAGGGCGGTCTGGGCTTCCTTGAGTTCTTCCACGCTGGCCTTACGCAGCGTTTTCATAAGTTTGGCAACGTCTCTAATGACAGTGTTCATGATGGTTTTTATGGTTTTGATGGCCGTCGGCGGTCATCTGAAGTTTCCTGAGCGAATGGCTCGCGCAAGTTTGGCTCCGATGTTGGAGATTGCGTCGTTGTACTTTTTGTCGAGATGGCTGGCGCAGTACTCGTGGCCAAGCTCGTGGATAATCAGGTCGTCGATGGCGACATGATTCCAGTCGAGGTCGAACCAAGCGTAGCCCAGCCTGCCGACATTGAACGTCAACTGGCGGTCGCCGTAACAGGCGGCAAAGTTACCCGTCATGGCGACCCGGAAGTCCACGGTGATGTTGATACCGCAGACGACCTTGGCGAACTCCTTGGTGTATTCCCCAACGGCCCGAATACGTTCCGTCATCTTGGCAACAGGCATCGGCTTGCCGTTTGGGCTGAACGGATTTGGTGTAGGCAACACCTGACCTGCCGGGAGAACGGCTCCCGCAGCTTTGACGTTCGCCCAAGCGGCACCGCTGAGTTGGCCACCAGTAATGACAGTGTACCCTGCGGCGGCTGCCGCATGGTTGGACTCCGGGTCGCTGGGATCGTAGGCGACGCGCTTCTCGCCGAATTTCTGGGTCATGTAAGCGTTGAGCGCTTCAGGCTTGGCATCGGGCGATGTAATGGCTTCCGTGGCCCAGCCAGTGTTTACATCTTCCGTGTCGACGACGCTGGCCATCTCGTTGAGCACGGCCACGGAGAGTTGCTTGCGGAACTGCGGCAGCACTTCCTCGCGGTCGAGGGTCAGCGGCACCTTCTGCATGACGTTGAACACGTACTTGCCCTCGATCTCGCAGACGGGAATGCCCATCTCATAGATCGCGGCGGCGTGGTCGGCGTCGGCGTTGTAAACCTCCACCACGGTCTTGCGGGTGGCCTTGGTAAGTTCACCGTCGAGGTTGGAGATTTCGGTGATGAGCGATGCCTCGAAGCTGTGCGTGCGGGACGGCGCGGTGATGGGGGAGCCGTTGATGGAGGTCAGGATATGCTGCGGTGGAATTAAGCGCAGGCAGGCGTTGGCAGCTTTGGTCGTCTCGTCCTGCGTCATGCGGAAGACCGCCGTGATCTCTGACCCGGCAACTGTCTGGTTGCTCATGCGTCGGCCATTGTCGTTGAAGATCACCGTGCCGGTGGTGGTTGCGATGCGGGCCTCCCGGCTGATCGCCAAGACCAGCTTTTCACCGAGGTTGAACCGACCGCGTTGTTCTGGGTTGGCCTTCTTGTTCGACGGGGCGAACAGGGTATAGGCATCAGTGAGCTTGCTGAAGCCATTGGGCGAGTTGTCGCGCACCACCAGCTTGACGTAGCGTGGTGAGTCCGGGCCGAGGGCCACTTCGACTTGCGTTACTCCAGCTTCGTCCCACGCGTTCTGTACCAACTCGAAGACCGCAAACTCTTTGCCTTTGCGGGCAAGGATTTGCGCCAGACCTTTTTTGTCGATCTCGAACCAGTTCACAGGCCACGCTCCTTTCGGGAGGCGAGGCGGAGGCGGCGGTCGGCATTGGCGATGGAGCGGCGCTCTTTGGCGGCCTTCAACTTGTCCTTGCGCTCACGGGCGCGTTCAAGCTGAGCGCGGTTAGCGCGGTTGCGGAGCGCCCACGTGAAGATGTCCTTCAGGTTGACCCGCACTTCCTGCCGGGTACCCTGCGGGTAGAGGACGAGTTGGTCGACGGCGACGAGGCCAGCAACGAGCTTGCGGTGTTTGTCCCGGCCATACATGCCGCCGAGCGTATCGCGGCAGATGCGCCAGACATCGGCGTTGACGACCTTGACTTCGGGTTGACCGTCGGGGCCGACGACTTTGTGGAAGGTTGCTTTGCCGTCCTTCACCACGCGGTGTCGGACAGGAACGATTTTGGTTTTGCCTATTTCAATCATGCCCCTAGTGTAAACGATCAGGGGTAGGCTGTCAACATTATTTTTTAATAGTAGCCGATGCGCTGCCCGTATTTCTCCATCAGCTTCATCACAATCTCGCGCTGCTTCGGGCTGAAGTGTTCGCGGCTGAGATTGGACTCAATGAATTGAGCCTCCCAGTCGGAGACGTTCACGTCCGCGTTGTCGAGCATCTTGAGGAATTTGCGAAATTCCTCGCTCTCGTCAGGTGCGCTCATACTAGGTCGCGGGATAGTTGCAGCTTCACCGCCTCATGAATTTTTTGGTGGTTTGCTTTCACGCGGGGGTCATCAAGTTCGGGGTGCGGGTCAGCCCAGTAGTCTCCGTCGCGTTGCCAGCCAGCTTTTGTCAGATACTCGGCCATGTGTACGAGTAAGCGACTAGCGAGCACAAAATTTTCCGGTGCGCTCATTTAAGTGCTGGGGTCGTCGGCGGCGTCATCGTCGCAATTACGAGAGTGCGGATCACCGTAGGCATCGCAGTGCGCAGGTGGGTAGCCTCTGATCCAGACCGTCACGGCTGACAGAAGGAGGCAACAGCAGTAGCAAATGGTGCAGGCAATGACGACCAGCGCAACGAACGCGATTACTTTGTTTTCGTTGTTGGCGCTAACGAATGTGAGGATGTCCATTGGTTCCATAGGTGCTAGTGTTGAGAGGGCGTTATGTCCAGTCCATCACACACGGGCCGATGGCGTAGATGGCGACCTTGGCTTTGCGGGCGGAGGCATCCGCGATGAACTCGAAGATGTCAGCGGCCTTGAGCACCATCATGACTGGCTCGCCGCCCGGTTCAACGCTCGTGTAGTCCTTGGCAACGAAGCCGTTGGTTTCCTCGAAGCGCCAGCGGGCGAGCGTGGCTCTGTCTACACTGGTAGTATGTTGTGGCGTAGCCATGCCCCTAAGAACGGAATTTGACTGCGGCGGCCTCCTTCGTTGTGGACACGTGGCCTCGCGATGAATATAAGCAGCGATCAAAACCGGGACGAGCGCCCAGAAAAACCGCCCTCCACTCTGCGCTTATGCCGCAGTCAAAGATCAACCACCCGTCGGTGGACTCGCACAGATCGGGCACTTGGCGGTTTCAAAGTCGCACTTGTGCTTCTCGCAGTGCTGTGTTTCGCCGTGAAATCTCGGCCCCGAAAGCAATTTGCGCCCGGCGTAGACACGGCGCTCGTCATGGATCACGTCAATGTTCGGACGCCACATGAACGGCGTCGACGCGCCGATCTGTTCCGGGAAGCCGCCGCGTGCCTCCATGTAGACAAGCAGACCAAGCACCTGTGATGCGGTGATGTCCCCGGCGTCTTCGTCTCTGTGCAGCCAGCCGCGCACGTTGCGGGTCAACTCGATGTTGGCTTGCAGCAGCCGGAGGAACGACTGGTCGACCTCCACAGTCACGCGCACGCGTTTGCTGTTGATGTGATCTTTTTCCGCGCACCGGGCATCCACCCAGAGCTTGGCTTTGTGTAGAGCACCGCCGTAGCCGTGTTCGTCGCCGACGCGGTAGCGAATCTGCTTTTTGAGCAGGTAGCCGCCGGAGGCGGGTTCTCGCACCTGCAAGGTGGTGGTCTTGTTGCGCCCGCGCCCGGCTTTGCCGCCGCGCTGGCTGGCTGTGGTGATTTCGTAACCTTTGTACTTCATACGTTTTCTTTCTTGGTTTCGTCTGGAGCGTTAATGAGCACGGGTTCAATCCACGTGAGCCGCTTGGTGCTCGTTTCTGTCCACGGCTTCGGGCCGTAGGGCTGGTTGCGCATGTGGCCGCGTCGCCAGTGCATCCGGGGTGAGGCGTGTGTGCCGTGTTCGCCGCTTGTTGGGCCGACACGCTGGGCGCGATAGTCCCAGCCGACTAAATTTGGGTTCCAAAGTTCATCGAGGATGATGTTTCCACGCTTGATCTTTTGCGGGCGCTGGATGGTGCCCAGCTTGACGACATCGTGAGCGGCGTTGAGCACCAGCATCAGCTTCACAGCAAAAGCCTGAACCTTGCTGTTGAACAGCCGTTCCGGTTCGCCTTCGGCTGGAAGATCAGAGGCGTGCTTGGCGATACTGTCGAACAGGAAGGGCATTCGGCTTTCCTCCATGAACGTCGCGTCCTGATACGGGGCTGCGTCCATTTCGTTTACATTCATCGAGAGCGGGTAGCTGCCGGTGTAGTCGATTGGCACTTGGTTCTTGCTGTAAACAGGATAAACCACATTGAAGCGGTCGACCTCGTTGTCGATCATGTTGATTTCGTTCAGCGGTGTTTCACACTTGGGAAGGTTTTTGAGCACGGCTGGATAGCGGCCCTTGTCGCTGCGCGTGACGCTGAGGAACGGACACATGAAGCCGAAGTAGCGCAGCACAAACTCGGTCGGCAGCACGAACAGCATCGCTGGGAGCGGCCAGTGTATCTCACCGAGTTTGAAATCGTTAGGCGGTTCTGTTTGTGCAACGGCCTGTGCGAACTCTGAACGCACAAAGTAGGTCGGCACACGGTATTCCATCTGGAGCAAACAGTTCACCAGCCCGGTAACGTGGGGCAGCATCCGCATTTCCGGCATGTAGCCGACTCGCATCTCGCTCCAGAGCGTGGCCGTGAAGTATTTGGGATTTAGATAGCCGTTTGGCGGAATGATCCGTTTGGGGTAGACTGCCTTGTAGGCGAGGGGTTGCCGAAGCGGCAAGTCCTTCAGGAAAGTGTCCAGCACGTGATACATATTTTGATTTTCCGTTTCATGCTGAAGAACATAGCAGGTGTATACAGAGGCAGTCAACATCAATCTTTATGTGACGGTTTTTGCCTTTAATCGCGAGTCAGTAATTAGGACATGAGCACACCGAAGACGCCGGACACATTATCGACATCGGGCTGGACAGTTGATACGCTGCACGAGCATGTCATGAAGCTGATGGCTTTGAAGGAGGAACGGGATGCCGAACGTTTCAAGGCACAAAACGAAATGAACGGGCTGGCACTGGCAGCAGCAGATCGTGCTGTCACCAAAGCTGAAAATGCGGCAGAGAAAAGATTTGAAGGAGTCAATGAGTTCAGGAATACGCTTGCAGACCAACAGCGAACGTTGATGCCGCGCACTGAGGTTGAACTGGCGCTCAACGCACTCAAAGACGATGTTCGGCTATTAAAGGAGCAGGGCCTCAAAAGTGCCGGGCAGGGAGCGGGGTTGAGTCAGGCTTGGATGTTGATACTGGGCATTCTGACGCTGGTGTCTCTTGTCCTTGGCATCTTGGCTTTTTTCAAGACGTAGACTGGCCAAGCCGGTTGAAAATTTTCTGAAGCAACGGGCCGTGTGAATCCGGCACTTGGATGTTGCGAGCTTCGTCGAGGATGTGCTGTAGCTGACCCGGATCAAGCTCTTGACCAGACATGAGTGCCTGACCGATGGCCGCGTCGAGGTCACTGTGGGAGAGGTTGGCCAAAATCATGATGAGTACGTCCTTCAACTGGCTCAATTCTTTTGGGTTGAATTGGCTTTTGGGCGTCTCTGGTCGGCCTGTCATGCGGGCGATGTCCTC
>Ga0137342_1000023_pt1 | contig 13643 bp, 25 predicted proteins | sample EasRivERMLT466_2_FD_104769 | JGI IMG/M metagenome (GOLD analysis project Ga0137342, IMG submission 104769) | Soil microbial communities from meander-bound floodplain in the East River, Colorado, USA - East River MetaG ERMLT466_2 | ecosystem: Environmental > Terrestrial > Soil > Floodplain ... | reverse complement strand
CTCATCACCTCGCAGCCCAACTGTCGATGCACGTTTGAAGTTATGGGCGGCGAGCCAATGAAGCAGGCCCTGGATCGGGTCAAGCGTAAGGTCGAGGCATCTGTTCTCGACGCAATGAAACACGGTGTTCGCATCACCGGGGCATAAGGCCCCGGTGAACTACCTGGAGACTCACATGAGAATGAGATCGATGCTTTCTATGCTGGTCGTGATGTTGATGCTCAGTGCCACGTCGGCGTTCGCGCAGGCCGCTCCCACCGACAAGTTTCGGTTCGACCTGGACGCCGGTTCCCTGGCCCAGGCCAACGGCTATCGCTACGAACTGGAACTGGACGGGGTGGTCCTGCCGACGCCGTTGGTCACCACTTGCCTCAACGCGGCCAGTCCGTTTGCATGCACCGCGCCGATCCCAGCGATCACACCCACGAGTCACGTCGCCCGCATCCGGGCCGTGGACACTTCGGGTACATCGATCGTTGGGCCGTTCAGCGATCCGTTGAGCTTCACCATGCGCGCAACGCCATCGAAGCCCACCGGCTTGACCATCGTGCCAGGCGGTTCCTCCGGCGACGACAACGCGGGCCTGGTGTTCGACATCGGCGCGGTCCTGGCACCAGGGCAGTAACTACCACGTGAACGAGCGTTCGATCACTGTTGAAGTCTTGAAGGACCTTCGGGGCCGTTTACCCGGCTCCGAAGTCCTCAAGCATATGGACACCGGCACCCGAGGAATCCCTGACCTCTCGGTGGGTTTCCATGACCGCGCCAGCTACGTGGAACTGAAGTACCAGAAGGTCGGTAGGTCGCTCAAGGAGATCTGCGACGGAGCGCAGCTGTCCTTGTGCCACCGTCTGGGCGTGGTACATCGCGGCCGATCCTGGGTGGTTGTCTACGAAGACGATCCCCACCAGGTCACCGTGTGGCAACCGCGCGCGTTGTTCGCCAAGCTGTGGCCCAGGGTGGCCGGGCCAAGCGACTGGAACAAGATCGGTACCGAGCCGATGGTGACGTCTCTCGGGGAATTCACGCGGGGCGACGTCATCAACGCCCTGAACGTTCACGGAGCGATCACCATCAGCGAGTGGTCATACTCCATTCCGACGCTGTTGATCCTCAAAGCGCTGACAGGAATCAAGCCATGAACATCCCGATCATTGGTCAACCTAAGGTGTCGGACTTCTTCCTCACCATTCAGATTGACTGTCCCTGCAAGACCACATTCATGTTGGTGGGTTCGGTTGGCGCGGTTCGACCCTGCACCAACCCGCAGTGCGACAGGGTCTACCGGCTCTCAGGCTGGCCCGTCGTCGGCGCAGACGGTGAACTGCAATGGCCGCTGGGCGTTGGGGTAATGAAGAAGTGATCAGCCCCTGCAAGTACCCAGGTTGCATCGCCCAGGCCAACACCGGCCGGGACCACTGCACCATTCACTACCCGGAGAACGTCGCGCACCGAGCGGTGATCATCGTCACCACGCACCTGCATCCGTTGATCGCGCGCAAGCAGCCGTTCGTGTCGCTCGACAAGACGGAAGGTTTCCACCGGCGCATCACAACCATCCGCGACGAGATCTGCGCGGCCATCAAGAGGACTACGTAATGCCAATGGACCCTGACTCACCGTTCGCCAACCTCGGTGGCGGCAGCGTGGTGGAACCACCGACCATCGGATGGCGTTATACTGGCAAGATGACGTGTCCCTGCGGCCACGAATGGAACGTGCCTGTCAACCGGGAAGGCGCGGTCGTTTCGGGTTGCCCGAAGTGTCACCGTACTGCCGGGTTGATCCTCAAAGACGGCAGCGTGCAAGAAGCACCGCCACCTAAGAAATAGGGTTCATCGTGATCTATCCAGATTGCAATAAATCGCACCTCGCCAACGCTATCGCTGCTCTGGTGGACATGATTCCGTTGGAGCGACCGCTGTTCGTCCTGGACACGGAGACCACCGGCCGCAACCCCTCGACCGATCGCATCTGCTCTCTGCACTTCACGGAGATCAAACCGGACGGCTCGATGCGCGACTGGCACACGTACATCAACCCCACCATTCCGATCCCCAAGGAGGCCACCTACGGGGAGGGTGGTGTTTACGAGGGCCACGGCATCACCGACGAGATGGTGAAGGACGCACCCACGTTTGCGGCCTTGGCCGACAGCTTTATGCGTGGGTTTCAAGACTGTGACTACGGCGGGTACAACATGAAGAGCTACGACCTGCCGCTCATCAAAGCCGAGTTCGAGCGGGTGGGCAAGGTCTGGTCGTACAGCGGTGCGCGCATCCTGGACGGGTACCGACTCTGGCAGGTCGCCCAGGGCCGTACACTCACCGACGCGGTGCGGGCGTTCCTGGATGAGGACCACGCTGGGGCACACGGTTCGTCCGCCGACGTTCACGCGTCGTTGCGGGTCATCGTGGCCCAGCTGCAACGTTTCCCCAACCTACCCCGTACGTTGGCCGAACTCCACGAACTGTGCTACCCACGGGACCCGAACGCGATCGACCCCGAAGGGAAGATCGTGTGGAAGGACGGCGCGGCGGTTGTGAACTTTGGCAAAAAATGGTCGGGCAAAAGGCTTGACATGATGACCAAGCGCGACCTAGAGTGGATCGCGTTCACGGCCACCGGCATGTCGCCAGAGGTCAAGGCGATCTGCAAAGCAGCCATCGACGGCAAGTACCCAACGAAGGAGTCAGCTTGAGCCACACGATCATCGACATTCTAGCTGGGATGGGCGCGGCGTACCTCGCTCTCGCCTATCTCGGGTCCAAGTTGTTTCCACGGACGGAGGTCGTCAGTGCCTCGGACCCACGATATCAATCCAGGCAAATGTAAGACCTGCGGTCGCCAGATGGTCCACTGGCGATCGGCGGCACCGGACGATCCAAGGATGGACTGCGGTGGCGACTGTTGGCGCTGCGTGAAACGGATGGAGGGCACTATGGTCACTCAACCAATAGAGCATGACGACCACAACCACCTCCTGGGAACACCGATGCACCTACCCGCCGAAGCAACATCAGAGGGACGGCGTGTTCGCTCTCGTCGAGCGAGACATCTTCCTGCTTGCCGACGAGGTCGGCTGCGGTAAGACGAAACAGATTATTGACGCGGCTCAGTTGCTGTTCGAGGCTGGGGAACTTGACCTGATCCTGGTGCTCTGCCCGGCGTTCGCGCGCGGTGTGTGGGCCAACCCGGACCCGGCCCTGGGCGAAATCGCCAAGCACAGCTGGCCCACGGTGCCGTACGCTTGCCGAGAGTACTCGATCGCCAACCCGGACCTGCGGGTGCAGCGAGGCATCCACGGTTCACGCACCGACGAAGACACGTTTCTACGATGGCTGGTGACCAACTATGAATTCGTCCGACGCGAAGAGCGTCTCCATCCGTTGCTCAAGTACCTGGCGCTGCGCCGGTTCTGGTTGGTCTGCGACGAGTCGTGGATGCTCAAGGACCAGGGCGCGGTCCAGTTCAAGGCAGCGTACACCATTCGCAAGATGGCCAAGAGGGTCACGCTGTTGAACGGCACTCCCATCGCGGACAATCCAATGGATCTCAACGCCCAGATGAAGATGCTGGACGACAGCATCCTCGGGTTCGAGTACCGGGACCGCTTCGGCCGCAGCAAGATCTCTACCTCCACAACCCGCTTCCGTCAGCATTACGCGTTGCTGAAACCCAACGTCAACTTCCCCATGATCGTCGGCTGGCAGAACCTGGAGGAGTTGCGCGCCAAGGTCGCCCCGCACGTGTTACGTCGAAAGACTCGAGAGTGCTTCGACCTACCGGACGTCCTAGAGCCAGTGATGATCGAGGCCAAGCTCTCCGACAAGACGTGGAAGATCTACCGAGACATGCGCGACAACATGCTGGCCTGGATCGATAGCCCCGGCGAAGTCCAGAAGGCCAGCATGACTCAGCAGGCGATCGTGCGCGGCCTGCGCCTGGCGCAGATCACCAGTGGGTTCCTCGGCGGCATCCGCGACTTCGACATGGAAGCCGCGATGGTGGACCCGGAAATGGCCAGCCTCGACGACATGATCGACGAGGCCAGCGGGTTCATCCCACCGATCCAAGAGCCGGAAACGAAAGAGATCGGCCGGGAGAAGTTAGACGGGTTCCTCGACTGGTTGGAGCGCATGGACCCGTTGCCCACCCGGCTGTTGATCTGGGCACGCTTCCGCAAGGAGATCGAGCGGTGCGCGCTGGCGTTCGAGCCTGGGTCCCCGAAGAGACACCTGGACCGCGAGATGTTCCTGCTGTACGGCGGGCAGAAGAAGGCCGAACGTGAGCTGGCCGTGCGCGCGTTGAACCCGGCGATCATCCCTGACCGCAAGAACGGCGTGGTCGGCAGCCCGCAGGCGGGCGGTGCGGCCCTCAACCTCTCAGGTGCCAGCATGGCTGTGAACCTGAGTCACGACTTCAACCTTCGGGTGTTCCTGCAGGCACGCGGGCGCATTGACCGGCCAGGCCAGCTGGAGAAGATTCAGTACGTGGACGTGGTCGCCACCGGCCCCAAGGGTCAGAAGACGATCGACCACCACATCCTGGCCGCGCTACGAGGCAAGGATGACATCGCTCAGTGGACCACTGCCACGTGGCGGCAGAAACTACAGGACGAATAACATGATCTACTTGATTGCGTTCGGCATGCTCGTGTGGTTGCTTATGGAAGAGGGTTCTCTCTTCATCTACCACGCTACGATGTGGCGCGACCATCCGTGGGTGAGATCATTCCTCACGTACAGTGCTCGCGACGACTGGAAGTGGAAATGGAACCCCACGCACGGTCCTCAGACCTGGCCGTGGTGGCATTTGATCACCATCCGCGCCCACTGGATGGACGGACGCTGCTCTGATCCGGGCAAGCGTAAGGTGGGCGTGCGGTTCTGGTTCTACACTCGATGGGTGGATCAACACATCGATGTCCTGGTGCCCCGCCATGATCTACGTTGACAACTACCGGGCGCGCTATCGCGGCATGTTCATGTGCCACATGATCGCGGACACCACCAATGAGTTGCTGGCGATGGCCGACACGATCGGTGTCGATCGACGGCACCTTCAAGACGCGGGCACGCATCGAGAGCACTTCGATGTCTGCGTCACCAAACGTGATCTCGCAGTTCGCTGCGGGGCCAGGCTCGTTGGGCCACGCGACCTCGTCGCGGTGATCCAACGGAAACGGTGTCCCCAACCGGGGACACAAATGGCAGGCACGATTCCTGCAGGGAGTTGAAACCGCATGGCAAGTAAATGGGCGCACCTCAAAGGCAAGGTTCCCGAGAAGGCTCCGACGCTTCGGGACATGGCCTTGGGCGAGGAACTGAACAAGATCGACGCGGCCGACATCGGCCAGCTCACCGACGAGTACAACGCGCTGTGGAAAGAGTCCGACGACCTTGCCGCCCTGGTGAAGGCGAACAAACTCAAGATGGACGCCCGCGAGATCCTCATCCGCAAGCGTCTCGCAGCGAAGGGTGTCGATGGCGCGATGGTCAACGGCTACACCTGGACGGAGAAGTTTGAGCCTTACCCGGTGTGCGAAGACCCCGCAGCGATCGTCGAGTACTTCCGCACCCACGGCATGGAGGATCAGCTCAACCTCTCCAACACGGAGCTGGCCAGCCGTCTCAAATCATTCGTGAAAGATGAAGCGGCCAGGGGCGAACTGCAAGTCATCACCATCCCTGGTGAGAACGGCGAGGAAGACACTACGGAGGTTCGGAGTTCGGTTCCTGGCGTGAAGGTCTTTCTCAAAGCCGACCTGTCGCGCGTCAAGTCATCAAAGAAGGAGTAGAGAGCATGAGCACGGAAGACACTCGTCTGGCCGCACAGAGCGGCAACACGGCCATCGCGGAAACGTTCGCGCCAATGGAAGGGTACAGTGCGGACGACATGAGCGGCAAGGAAGGCATCACTGCCGCCGACTGGAAGCCCGCGTTCTTGGCCATCGCGCAGCTGACGTCCAAGGCCAAGGACGAAACGGGAGACGCCTACATCCCCGGCATCCTGCTGGGTGACATCTACAACACGGAGACCAAGCAGGTCTTCGGCAAGGGTCCCGTCGAAGTCCAGCTGCTCCGGCACCGCAAGCGCGCGTACCTGCCCGACGAGAACGGCCGCATGGGCGAGGAGATTGCCTGGGACGACCCGCGCTGCGAGTGGCCCACCGAGGAAGAGAAGAAGACCTGGAAGGGCAAGGGCAAGCCGCACCCCGAAGGTGTACGCGTGTACGACTGGGTCGTCCTGATCCTGAACGGCGCGTACCCGGAGCTGGCGATCGTCTCGTTCAAGTCGAAGTCGTTCGGCGCGGGACAGACGCTGGCCAAGTGGGCGGGGTCCATCCAGGGACCGGCCTTCATCGCCAAGTTCAAGATCACGTCGCAGCTGCAGAGCAACGACGCTGGCAAGTTCGGTGTGTTCGCGGTCGAAACGGCGGGCAAGCCGAGCGTCGAGCAGGCTGCGTACGCCAAGAAGATCTACGAACAGATCAAGGACAAGGCGATCCCGACCGACGAGCAGGTCGTGGACGATGCGCCGGATGGCGCGGCAGACGAGGCCCCGGAGAGCCAGGGCGGCAACAAGAAGAAGGACAAGGTTCCCTTCTAATCGAGACAAGGTCTGGAGAAGTGAAAGCTACTAGCGTCCAAACGAAGGGACACGTACAACCGGCACACCTTCCTCAAATGACGATGCTGTCCGTGCGACTCGGACCAGACCCCGTTCTACAAGCTGAGATCGTCGGCCAGGTAAACCCCGGCCGACGTCCCTCAGTGTCACTACGACAGCGGTTCGACGCGAACCAGTTTTGCTTGCTTGAGTTCGTGGATCGCTCCGGCGACCACGTTGCGGTTGACCTTCAGCTGAGCCTGGATGGCCGCGCTGGTGGCCTTCCGGTGCTTTGGCGATGAAGGCCATCACCTGGCCCGCCCGTTCCGTGATCTCGGCGCGATTGCGGCCCCGGCCAGGCATCGCGACGTACAACACGCGGCCGGTTCCAGTGTACATGATCGGCTTGTTCATCGTGCGCTCCGTCTGGCGCAGGACCTTCGCCACTTCGATGGCGATCGAACGGGCCAGCTGGTTGCTGCCGAAAACTCGGTTGGCGTTCTTGCGGGCGCGGCGGGTGGCGTTCTTGGTAACCATTCGTATCCTCCGTTTCGACTCCGGGCTTCATGCCCGTCGTCGTTGGCCTTTCTTAATTCAACATGCGTGCCAGGATTCCAGCTCATCAGTAAGGCCGCACCAGCTCATCACTAGGACAACGCTGTGAAAAGGATTACATAATGAGTGCAACGCCGTTGGTTATTAGTTTGCACAAGGGGGACTCCCTTGAACTGCTCAACAACCAGGATCTCAAGGCTCTGCGGCCGAAGCCCGACATGATTTTCAAGGCCGACGCGTGCGTCTGCGACCCGCCGTACGGCTTCGACTTCGCGGGCGACAAGGACTGGGATTCCTTCGAGGACGAACGCGGAGGCGGCGACCTGGCGCAAGACTCGGAAGCCTTCGCCAAGTTCACGGAACAGTGGGTACGTGGGGTTATGGAGCGGCTCTGGCCGGGAGGGCACGTGATGGCATTCTCGGACTCCACAACGCTCGACCTCCTGGGCCGGGGCTACCGCCTAGCCGGGTTGCCCATCGTGCGCGGGTTCGCCTGGCTCTACGCTTCGGGCCAGGTCAAGAATCCCAACGATGTACGTCCTGGCTTTGAACCCATCCTGTGTGGTAGGTTCATGGGTCAGATGGGGAACCTCAAGGATCTGAACAAGTTGCACAAGCAGACTGGACGCGGTCAGTTGAACGCGCAGGTCTGGAAGGAAGAGGACGGCAAGCACCCGACCAACGTCATGATCTCGGAGGAGGCCGTGGCCCTCGACGAAGATCTGATGGACATGGTCGAGCGGAGCAAGGCGTCATTCTTCGTTCCGAAGCCGAACCCGAAAGATCGGGATGCCTTCTGCGGCGACCTGCCCCTGGTCGAGAAAGACAACCGGCTCTCGCACATGACGAAGCCCGTGTTGGCCCAGAACTTTCATCCGACCGTGAAGCCGATCGAGCTGATGCGTCGGTTGATTCGGTTGGTCAGCCGTCCAGGCGGGACGATCATCGACCCGTTCATGGGCAGCGGCACCTGCGGCATCGCGGCCGTCCTGGAGGGCCGGAACTACATCGGCATCGAACGTGAGGACGACTACTTCACGGTCGCTTCGACACGCATCAACAACGCGCTGGAAGAGTACAACGACACGCAGAAGGCTGCTTAAACCAACGGAGGGAGTCATGAGTCACATCAAGATCAGCACGCCGGGAGGACTACAGGGTGGGGCCACCATCGAGATCGATGGTCACCCCGTTCAAGATGTCTCTCGCATCCAAGTCGATATGCCGGTGGATGACATCGTCCAGGTTCACTTGGGCGTGAACGTCACCAGGCCGTTCGAGTGGGAGGGAGACGCGGCGGTCAACCTGCACCTGCACGTACCGGAGGGTTGCAGACTGATCGACATCAGGACGCACAGCGATCCGCCCGGAACGGCGAAGTGGATCGTCACGAAGATCACGCCTGTGATCTTGTTCCTGCTGTTGGCTACGCCCGCGTTCGCTCAGGGCGTCATCAAGTACACCAAGGCCCGGCCCAGCACGCCTGCCGAAGCGGCTGCGATCTTCGAGCGTAGCCATCCACCGATCGAGTTCCCCGTCGTCTACAACGGGCCGACAGTCACGTCCACCGGGGCCACCACCCCTTATCTTGGTCCTTGGGACCGGAGCAGCATCTATGGCAGATCTCACTGGCAAATTGATCGTGCATATTCCCGACACGCGTGGGGTAGTGATCTCACGCTACGGTCGTGGCAATCTCAAGATTGGTCTGGGCGTGTACACGTATTCGCGCCTGCCTGGTCTTCCCCACGTGGACGCGTTGGGTTTGGCTCCGCACACCGAGGCGGCGTTCGGTACGTGCCCAGGGTCGAGCGACGAGTGCCGCAAGATCTGTTACGCGGCACGCCCGGTCACCGAGAACGGAGCGGTGTTTCAGATGTGGAAGGGCAACGCGGCCAGCGACGTGCCACCGATCCCGGACGACGCCAAGCTGCTCCGTCTGCACGTCAGCGGTGACTTCGACTCGCTCGACTACGTTCAGAACTGGATCGAGCGAATGACCGAGCCCGACGTCACCATGTGGGTGTACACCAGGTCCTGGCGAGTGCCTGAACTGCTCCCGGCCTTGGAGGTTCTTCGCGCGCTGCCGAACGTCCAGATGTTTGCGTCAATGGACGAGTCGATCCCCGAGATGCCTCCTTCGGGTTGGCGTCGGGCCTGGATTGACGGCGACGTACGGGGCGGCACGCCACAGCAGGTTGCCGCCCACGCCGAGGACCCAGTGACGCATAACCTGGCCACGCTCGACGGCGGTGCCAGCTACGTGTGCCCGGAGGAGACCAAGCGTCAACCGAACTGCGAAGCGTGCGGTTATTGCTTCAAGGGCACCAAGAACGACGTCACGTTCCTTCGACACTAACCGGCACGCTGCTTGCAGCAGGGACCGGCATCCAACGGCAACCGACCACTACAGGAGTCAGCAGATGGCAACCAAGAAGAAGGCAGCGAAGAAGGCGGGCACCGGCCGAGAGCAGGTGGTCCTGCGGTTCCGCAAGGGACTCAAGGCAGCGGTGATCAAGGCGGCGGGCGATGTGTCGCTCAACAGCTTCATCGAAACGAAGCTGGCCAAGAGCGTCGGCTTCAAGCTGGCGTAACGAGGACCGCTCGACCACCGGATGGTGGTCGAGCACCTCGATTCTCACACGACAAACGAAGGGGATATAACATGATGGGTGTGGTCAGGCAGTTCAAAGAGAATCTCAAGCGCACGAGAGCCGAGATGGCTGGCGTCGGCAAGTCCTTTGCCCGCCTGGTGAAATCGGCCCGCGACATTCCTGGGATGCTGCAAGAGCGTCCCAAGGGCGAGAAGAAGTACCGTCCTCGCACTCCCTACACCACCCTCAAGAACCAACACCGGGTTCCGGTGGCGCGAGGCATCGTCGGTGCCTTCGTTCGCATGCTTGACAAGCGACCCATGCAGTTCTTTACGGATGGAAGCCTGCGACACGTTTTGCCTGGCCAACGGCTGGGCAAGGCTCTCAGCAAGGCGCTGAAGCGGCAACGCCATCGCCAACGTGCAGAGTCAGCGCGACGTGCATCACTCCAACAAACAGCAGCTTAACCTCCGGGGAGTCACATGAACGGACGCATCATTGCGATCAAGAAGGCCAAGCCAGGTGCCCGCATCGAACGAGGGTGTGGCGCGGGCTACGGTTTCATCAAGGACGAGGGCGGCGTCGAACGCTTCTTTCACTTCAACAACACGGACATCCCGGTTGAGGAACTGGAAGAGGGCATCGACGTAGTGTTCGAGCCGTACACCGAACCCAACAAGGAACCGGGCAAGGGCGAACGCGCCCGCGCCGTCACACGCGCGTGATTGCCTTCTTTACGGCCACGGGACGTCGGCTGGACTTGGGCAACCCCAAGCCAGCTGACATCTCCATCGAAGACATCATCGTCGCCCTGGCCAACCTCTGCAGGTACACCGGCCAGATCCGACAGTTCTATGCGGTCGGGCAGCACGCCTGTCTCGTGGGAGACCTGGTGCGCCCGACCTTGGCCTTCCCAGCGTTGAACCACGACAACCCGGAAGCCTACCTCGGTGATATGTCCAGCAAGTTGAAGCACGCTCCAGAGATGGCGTGGTTCCGCGCGCTGGAGGCGCAGTGGGACGAGGCTTGTGCCCTGGCCCTCGGGTACCACTCGCTCACACCCGAAGAGAAGCACGAGATCAAGGTGGCCGACGACCTGGCTGCGGTGTTCGAGCGGATCACCCTGCGCTACCAGCGCGACTTCAAGGTGAACTACGACCTTGACCAGGCCGTGGCCGAGGAGTGGATCACCCACTCGACGGTGAAACAGATGCGAGAGATTGCTCCGCGCCTACCCAAGTACATGGTGTACATGACTCCCGACATGGTCCGCGCGCAGTTCGCAGTTCGCTACGCCCGGTTCGGAGTGTCTTGGAGGCACGCATGACATCGCTCGATTGGGTCATGCTAGGCGCGGTGGTGCTGGTGATTATCGCCATCTTCAACCCACCGTCGTCTTCACCACCGAGATGTGGCCCGTACGATCCCTGGGGTTACCAATGACCTACCACGGCAAACGCGCAGAGAAGATGGGCCACGCCGGGCGTGAGTACTGGAGCCGTCGCCCTGGTCAGCGCATGGGCATCTGGGGACGGTTCTCCAAGTGGTTAACGCACCGCGCCGAACGTCGGCAGGCCCGTCGCCTGGCCAAGCAGGCCGAGGACGCGGCCCAGGCCCGGCTCAACCCCGATGATCCCTTCGGGTACGACCTATGAGGCTGCAGAAGGTCACCAAGTTCGTGGACGCAACCGCCTCTCAGCAACGAGTGGTTCTGTGGCTGGAGTGTCATCACAAGGTGTCCATCACGCTGCTGCAAATTCACGCGGGCGGAACAGGTTACATGCGGGACCTCTCTGCGGCGACTCAATATGAGTGTCCGTTCTGCCCAGACGAACCGAAGCCGTTAACACGCGATCAGAAGTCGGCCGCGCAATTGTACAGGGAAGCAGGAGAACCATGAGCGTTCCACTCGTAATCGTAGCGCTGGCCATCGCCTGGGTGCTGGTGCGGTGTTGCGATCCCATCCGCGCGTACATTTGCGCGAGAGCGTTGAAAGAGATGAGTCGATAATCTGGACCAAGGCTTGCAGCCTAAGGTCCCCGTTCCCATACCGAGTCCACAAATGTTGACACCGATCCTCGCCGTCGTCGCCGGGCTGCTCACAGCCAAGCTGCTGGTGTTCCTTGCCAAGCGATTCATCCAGATCTGCCTGCTCAGCGTGCTGCTGGCCCTGGTTCTTGCACCAACGCCCGCCCGCGCGCAAACGCTGGACCTGACCGCCACCCACGGCCGGGTGTACAACATCGCAACTGGGGCATGGACGCTTGCATCCGTGCCTGGCGTGGAGATGTGCGTAGCCAACATCACGGTCAGCGGATCTTGGTGGTTCGACCTGAAGCAGGGTGGTACGCTCTTCGAGCAAGATTGGTCAGTGGCCTGGGCCAAGACCTGGCGCAATCGATTCACCGTAACAGTCACCGGCGCGGTGTACTTCTTTCGTGAACTCGGCACCGACCGCGTGTAGATGGTGGAGACTCGTTACAGGGTCTTTGGGAGGAACTAATGAGTGAGCAAGAGACACAACTCAGTCGTGTCAGCGACCGAATTGGTGGCGCGATCCTGAGCTTTCAAGGCGTACATCCGGGTCCGTTTCACATGGATGAACTTCGCAAACACGTCACAGATACCGTCGGTACTGTGGCCCCGGCATCACCGGATCGGGTCCTTCGTTCAATGCGGGCCAAGGGCGTACTGTCCTATGTGGTGGTGTCGCGTAGTCAATCCCTTTATGAGTGGAGAGGAATTTCAAGTGGCCAAGGAACAAACTGAGCAAGCCCCGGTCGAACGCCACGAGGAGTTCCACGTGACCGTCGAGGGCATGAACCCGATCGACTGGTTCAACCTCTGCAGCGACCTCGACATCAAGCCGCTGCACATCGAGCTGAACAACATGAACCTGCAGCTGATGTGCGCCACCTCGGAGAACCCCGAGGAGCTGGTCGAGAAGATCAACGCCATCGAGGGCGCGCGGGTCGTGCGGGTCAAGCACGAAGTCAACATCATGACCGCCGAAGAGCGGCCGGTGTACTACGAGTGTCACGTCAAGCTGGAAGGCGATATGCTGGGGAACATCCCGATGTCGAGCCGCGACCTGTATCGCGGCAACCGCTGGTACCTCACCAAGCGGTCGGCCAGCCCCTTCAGCGCGGAGGACTTCTATCGCGGAGTCATCCGGCGCATGGAGAACCGATCGAACCAGAAGGTCCTGGGGTTCGAGTACGAGGTGTGCGTCCAGGATACCAACCCGTCGATCGACGCGGGCTGGGCGAGGTAGTCAACGACCCAAACGAAGGAGTATTTATGAACGTTCAACTCGCGGCCTTGCTCGCTCGTCGGTCATTCCCGCAACAGTTCGGCGCGGTCAGTGGCAAGCACGGGCGCGTCATCATGCCTGGTCAGCTCTGGGAATCAAACGATCGTCGTCGCCACACGCTGGTGCGGGTGACCAAGATCACGGAGTCAGGGCAGGTGAACATCATCTACAAACTCACCGGCAAACTCAACACGCTCAAGCCGTCGTCTTTCACCACCGGCAGTCGCGGGTGGTCACTTGTGAAGGACGTGATGTGAGCCGCAACAAACAACTGCTCCGCATGCGACGACGGCGTTCCCGTCGTCGCGCGGGCAACAAGGCGTTCACCAGGAAGTACCTCCGCTTCATGCGAGAGGCCCTTGGCTCCCCGGCCCACCAGGTGAACGCGCTGTGAACCGCCGAACCTTCCTCCAATGGATGGGTGCCGCAGGTGCGGCCCTCGCGGTCAATCCGCAGGTGGTGCTCGAACGCGCCCTCGCGCCGGAAGCGACCACGGTCCTTGCGCCCACGGCTCTCGCGGACGGGGTCAAGAAGTTCCTGATCACCTTCCATGAGCACGGCCAGATCAT
>Ga0137342_1000020_pt1 | contig 14367 bp, 29 predicted proteins | sample EasRivERMLT466_2_FD_104769 | JGI IMG/M metagenome (GOLD analysis project Ga0137342, IMG submission 104769) | Soil microbial communities from meander-bound floodplain in the East River, Colorado, USA - East River MetaG ERMLT466_2 | ecosystem: Environmental > Terrestrial > Soil > Floodplain ... | reverse complement strand
TGTTCGGACTGTCGCTTCCTATTTCTAGGCTTTCTCACTCAGTCTCTCACGGTGGGCTAAGCCTTCCGCCTTGTCGCCATATCTTTCGATTTAGGCTTCCAAGTCAATCAGAGAAAGTTTATCGAGGACAAATTCTATCCTCGGCTTGACGCATGCTTACGGCCAATCTTTCACTGACCCAAGCTAACACCATTTACATCAAGCTAAGAGAGCGTGTTATGCATTTAATTTTCTCATTTGTTGATAACATTCTTCTCGAAATCCTAATATTTCTTTAGGAATGCCACCTCTACAATGCTTAGTCGAACTATAATTTTCACAAAATTTTAGTAATGTCAAAGCTTGTTCTTTTTTATAACGTAAATATGGAAGAATTTTATTCACAAATTCAACACATTGATTTTTACTTATTATTGACATTTTATAAGCAAATCCCTTGGTTGTACAAATGGCTTTAGGTATACAAAAACTACCTAAAGAACAATTCTTTCTAATGAAATTTATACAATCAATAGGAACCATTGTAAGTTGAATAACTGGATTATATCTTAGATTGATACTTCCTGAATGAGGTTTTTCTTTTTTAATAGAAAAAGATCCTTCAGTATCAATAATTCCAGCAAAATAAGACCAAAAAATAGGATCTTCGGAACAATTTAGTGTATGATCACAAAGAATTCCACTTTCTAATAAGCAGTTTCTATTATGATTTTTCATTTTTAAATTTGTTCGCTCCCCTTCAATGAGGTCTAATTTTTTAATGTTGGATTTATCTATAAAATCCAACATGTATTTTGCTCTTTCCTTCTTTAAGATAAGAAATGGAATAATTTTATCTAAAACATTTTTAGCAGACTTTAATCCTCGCACAGACCAAACATAAAGAACTTTATGATGAATTTGTTGAGGTTTTTTTATTCTCTTTGATCCTTGAAATTTATCAAATAAATATTCAGACATTCCTTTGAATGCATTACTGAGTTGTATGCATGGATGATAAGAGTTATGGCTTTTCAAAACTGAAAAGCTTCCGTCTCCATCTAAAATACCTGCTATATATGCCATTTCTATATCTTCTTTCATGATTGACTCCATTTTCGGAAAATCATATCATGGTGTATTATTTACGCACAAATGATTAATTTATGCTGCAACTTTTAAAATACCCTCTTGGTCTTGCAGGATAACCTGCTCATTTATGATACATCCCGTACCGAAAAATGCCATTTGAGCATCGATAATCAAACTATTACTTTTATGACCCAGTTGCATGGCGGAGAAACCTCTTCGGATTTCTCTCACAGCCTTCATTCTATTCGCTGTGTTTAGACTGTTGCATCTCATAATGAGTTCTCTCGCTCAGTCGTTCACGCTGCTAATAAAGCTTGCGCCTCGTCACCCCATCGGGCTTCCGAGTCAATCAGAGAGAATTTACCCGCGACATTAAGTTTATCGCGCTGTGGGATTTGTGCTGGGGGATCTATCCCCGAGTTACCCAACTGAATTGTGGGCGGTTGTAATGCGCGTGGGCGCATAAATCTGCATGTAGTACCACCATTCGCTGGCATACTAACTTTATCGCAGACGATAATGTTATTCATGGTGGGAGTGGGCACGTAAAGCATAGCTGGAGCTAGTGATTGCAGGATCATCGGACCCAAATTCCCTGTAGTAGTAATAGACATATGTTTACCTTAAATGTCGTATGATTTATACTACTTTAGAAAATGATCCGCGGACGATACGTACTACATCCTTTTTCATTTTCCAGCGAACCCGCGACATTCGCTATTACGCAACCCCTTTACGATCTGGTATCGAAAATATAAATATAAAATTTTAACTTTATATATGTCAATGAATATTTTACCTGCTGAAATTGTTAGATTATATCGAATTTGGACTAGTATTCTTTATAGATGTACTAGACCAGCTAATAAGCAATACAAAAATTATGGTGGAAGAGGAATTACTATTTGTGAAGAGTGGAAGGATTTTAACAAATTTTGTGAAGATGTAGGGCTTAGACCTGATGATACATTTCATTTAGATAGAATTGATAATGACAAAGGATACTTTAAGGAAAATTGCCGCTGGACTTCTCCAAAAAACAATCACAGAAATAAAAGAAATAATAAAATTTACAAAACTCATATTGGAGAAATATGCCAAGCACAACTTATAGAATATATAGGATTCACTAGAAAACAATTCCAAAGAGCAATAGAAAAATATGGTGAAATTGAGTTTATAAGTATGTTTAAAGACAATCGATTGCCAATTAAACGCCAAAATCCTAATCTTTTAGAAATAGTAGGCACCAAATATGAAAACTTAACAATATTGGGTTTAGATGAAGATAAATCTACAGGTATAAGATACTTTTGTGTTTGTGATTGTGGTAAAAAAACTAGAATTTCACGCTTCAAAATTTTGAACAAATTAAGCTTCCGTTGTCGATCTTGTTCACTAAAAGGAGAAAACAATCCTAATTCTAGGAAAAGAAGAATAAAATGAAATGTCTCTCATAGAAACTTATACTCAGTTATACTTGAAATTGAATATAAGTTTGATATTCACTCTATATAGAATGCTGCTGATAGAGAGAATCGAACTCCCATTAACGGTTTACAAAACCGCCGCTCTGCCATTGAGCTATACCAGCATTTTAAAACTACATACGTAAACGAGCCTGTAGCTCTTTCATCTTGGCATAGGCATTCTTTTGCCCCCCAGCGCTAAAATCACCCACAGATGAGTAAGGAGCAGGGGCAATCCCCGATGGTTGATAATAGGGGCTTTTACGGTTGCTGTCGATCTTCTCTTGGATAGAGGGTGCTTTTACTTCCGGCTTGTCGAGACCAAATGCTTTAATATTTTGGTATACCAGCTTTTGCCTTTCAAAATTATTAGGCATCTCAAGAATAGTCTCCGCGAGATGGGGATGCTTTTCCATAATTTTCTCAGCATTATTCTGTAGTACTTCATAAAAATCGGGGTTTTGGCGTATCCACGTCTCTTGCTTGTGCTTTTCGTATATCTTATGTGCTTTTTCTTCGGCTTTCTTCTCAATTTTGTCCTCTACTCTCTTCTCAAAATTGCTGAGAGTTTTATTAAGCTTCTTTTTATCTACGTAAGGTTCTCCATCATCTTCATCTTCTTCTTCGCTCTTTGCATTAGCTTTGGTTTGACGGAGGTCTTCTAACTCTCTTGCATATCTTTCCTTTTCAAGACGTTCTTGTTCCAGTTGCCTTTGGTATTTGCTTTCTAAAGCACGAAAATTAAACTCTTTATCATTTTGTTTAGTTTCTTGAGTAGGTACTTCATTATTAATTTCAATTGACATATTTATCCTTTCCCTTTAACGCTTGGGTGCGGTTGGATTTATTTAGACAAGTTAAAATTTTATATATACTAATTAAGGATTTGTGAAAACTATGAAATTAAATAGATTAGAAGCACATGACAGATTAGAACATTTTATTGAAGGTCAGTCAGCCGTTATATGGCAAGGAGCTGATGATTGTCTGAAAGTAAATCCCGATTCATTGAAAATACAAGAGAAATGCCCTTATGTTTATCTATTTGCTCATCCCCGCACGCATGATGATGGAGTAACCCAGCGACTTTTATGGCAACCACGGATATTAAAGCCTCTTGCTGAGCCTAATTCATACCTTTTCAGGGCACAATCACATACCGATATAGTAGAAATATGTTGGCTATTACCACCTCAAGAAACATGGAATCAATACAAAAAAGAAAATGTATGCGATTCAAATTGGGTAAGATGGAGTATCGATCAATATAGACATAATAAAGTCCAGCTAGAAGAGCCGTTCCCAGATGATTATAGTGAAGAACAAGCCAAAAATATCATGATGGCTATCTTAAATGAAGCAATTCGTGAAAAGAAATCAAAACAATTGATTGTGGTGGCTAAGAGAAGTCTATGCAAGTGATTTAGGAGCTTTCTTGAGCTTTTTGGGAGATAATGTCTCTTGTCCCATACCACTACGCATGCGCCCTAATGGTTGTACAATTCCTGTACCGTAGAAATCACCAATACCTTTAGGAGAGCGGGAAGTATGGGCAATTTTACGGTTGACTTTAGTACTGGGCTTTTTAGCCATTATATCACTTCGTCTGTATCCATGGTCGGAGGACGACCAAATGGAAGCACATCCACTCTTGTCTTAGGATTCCCTTCATGGCCTACGGGTTGATTGATGGCTTTACCATAATTAGTACCGGCACTAATCCATGGGCCAGAGCGTTGATCGTATTCAGGTGCTTTAAATTGCCAAAAAGAAGCTTTCCCATCTTTGGGTTTGCATTCGGGCTCTTGCTTTTTTATAGCATTAGGCTGTTTAAAATGGGGATTAGACTTCATAAGGCCTCATAAAAGGGCAGTCAATTACAAAATGTAACCGACTGCTTAATTAGTTTCTTGTACCAGGCTTAAGCGGTCTACGTTTAATCTGGCCTGCACCAGCAACTTGCATAGATTTAATCTCTTCTGTAGTATCCGCGTATTTCATAACAGCCCCAGCACCTTCTGCCGAGCTTTCATTCTTTGTTTTAGCTCCCATAGGAAATACGGAACCATTAGCTCCTTTTCCCATCCAGCTAGAATGATCATTAATTTTTCGTCCGCTCATTAATTGCTCCTTAAGTCCTGATAGACTTTCTTTTATTTAACTGTTTTATAGCATCCCTAATATATAAATCCAAGAATTCTTTATGCCATTTCTTGCATTTGTTCTTCCATCTGCTGAGGATTTTGTTGAGATGGTTGTTGATTCATACCACCCATTAACTGATTTAAAAAATCATTGCTCATAGCAGTACGCTTGGCATCAGCCTTTTCTTCATCTTCAAATGCTGCTTGATTATGGTCAAAGTTCTCTATGTCATGCAATTTCAGCATCGTTTCAATTTCCCCAAACTTGGCAATGACATCAACCATTTTCTCAAGTGCTTCCATTTTGTCTTTAGTGGCTAATGCACGATTACGTGTGATCTCGCTTAAACGTTCTTCAAAGAGTCCGATATCTGCTTCCGCTCTTCCATGTCTTTCACGCGCTGTTGCAAGATTGGCCATGGCTTTACTATAAAGCTCTTTCAGTTTAGCTTCTTCAAATGTATGCGCCAAGTTCATCTCTTCTTGTTGTGCTGCTTGTGCTTGTTGCTCTTGTTGCTCTAAGAACTGCATAATCTCGGCTTTACCAGTAATATTGAGCTTAGGAATGACCTTCGATGGTGGGAACACTTCACGCCCAAACGCTGCATTCATATCCATCATTTGTTGAGCTTGTAGGTTCTGTTGTGTAGGCGTTAGATCAGCTTCTTCAACAATAGTGTTAAAGCGAGTGAATATCTTGCTATAGAAGAAAGGGGTTGGCTCTTCATTAATAATGAGTTTCACCTTTTCAGCATTCCAATTATTGAGCACTATCTGCAATAGGCGTTCTCCCACTACTCTATCAGCATAATCCCATTGATCGAAGTATTTCTGAAATACCATCAAATTGGCTGCTTGTTTCATCAGCATTGTAAGGCTGGATATCTGCTTGTCATTTTGCCCAGACCAGTTCTCTAAGTTGATTCCAGATGTCTGGAAAATTAAATCAGCCATTTGTTGGGCTAGGGCTAAATCCGATTCAGGGACCGCGCTAGGGATGAGCTTCTCGCAATCGGTCATATCGTAGCCCTCATTTATGAGGACATCCCATCCTTGGCCTGATTTCTTAAGATTATCTTCATTGGCTACCGCACCTACTTTACGCTTCCAACCAGCATTAATTGTAGCTGCTACGATGTCATTATTTGTGATGATCTTGTAGTTAAACAAGAATTGAGGATCACGCATAGTGCGGATAAGAGAACGTGCCCGTAAATCGTAGTAATTAATATGGGGTTCATAATTCCAGAAATAGGGCACAAAAGGGCAACCATCAAAACCAAGGGGATTATCTCCTTGAAACATAAGTTGGTCATTAAGTACTACGGCTAGTTTCCAAGTTGGTACGTCAACTGTTACCATTTCTAAATCGGGTATATTTTGGAGTATTTGATCGAGGTTTTCCTCACCCCCACTAAAATCAAAGAATTGGTTGTTTCTTGCGCTGTAAAGCCGCTTCTTCTTGCGTTTCCATTTGTACCATACATAGCTAAGGACCATGAGGTCATTACGTGCCATGTTGTAGTTCTCTGGAAGGAAATAGAAGCTACCATATCTTTGAGGTGTACCAGCCATGGGTGTTATGGCTTCTACTTTATCGGGAAAACGGGCTTCCGCTTCTTTCTTGCTTATGTATTCTTGGCACCATACAAATTGAGCATCACTCATATCTGCGTTACGGAAATAGGGATCAACAAGAAAGGCGTTGTATTCCCATATCTTAAGCTTAAGTTCACCCTGCGCTGCATCATTGCCAGTATAATCAAGATAAGGCTGCATTAGTACCATGCCAGAAATGGCAGCGAGTTCTTTTGCTTTACTCTTTTGTTCATGTAAAGCTCCCGCATTTGCTTCGTGGATAATGAGTTTAGTATATTGGTCGCATGTTTGGGGATCTGCTCCCTCTGTAGCTTGGTACATCCATTGCTTACGATGCTGGCGTTCATAGCCAGTTATCATATTGATAGGCTGTTGGCACAGGTTGAAATAGTACTGCTGATAAGAAGTAGTAGGGGAGAAGTTAAAATAACGATTTACAAAGGTTTGGGAGCCAGCATAAAAAAGAGTATCTATATTGGATTGATTCCAAAGAATTTTTATAGCCCTCACGCCCCCTACAACTTAATGTAGAGGGCGGAGAGCCGGCTTTGTTCCAGCGGTTGAAATTTCGAATAAAGATTATCTAACCATTGCCTTACATTACCTTGACTTGGTTCTAAAGCATTGTTCCAGGGTGGGTAATAAAAAGCCGTAATTACCTCCAAAAAAATAATTATTACTGTTTTATTACCTTATACCCATACTCAGTTAAAAACTCAATACACCATTTGATTTTATCTTCTATACGCTGTCCACCAGGTTGACCTTTATGCCATAATTCAAGGTTTTCGATTCTATTATCTAATTTATCACCGTTTTTATGATGAATTGATTCGCCTTTTCGTAAAGGACGATTTAGGTGTTGTGACATTAGGAAAACATGTTCACGGATTCTTCCTCTTTCATCCATTTTATTAGGATGATCTCGAACCGTAATTGTTTTATAACCACTAGCATCGATTGTTCCTTCACCCGCTTTTCTTTTTCGGAATGGGTCATCTAAAGGAATCCCATGTTTTTTTCGATAATTTTTGAGGCGAGTGAGACGATATTGTTCGACTTTCTTTGAAGCAGATATTCGGGAACGAATATAGCAAATCTTTCTGTTAGCTTCTCTATAAGAACGTTGATATGCTTTTATTTTGTCTCGATTCTTTTCCCAATATTTTATTTTTATCGCTTTATCACGAGAAGGAATACATATATTGGAACGAGGACGATTTATTTCTAAATTACATTTTATGCAAGTTTTCATGCATCAATTATAATGGAACAAGAAGTAATATTCAACGTTTATGAGATAAAATGTAAAGCCATTTACCAGATGCTATACTAAATATTTTATTATATCAATTGGAGTTATTGTCTTTAGATAAAGATTTAGACTCTCTATTTATTGATTCATTGGATAAAATATTTTCTACTATTTTCTCTAGAAGCCATTTCTTATCATTAAAATATAAAAAAAAAGCCTCAGGAGCAAAGTCCAATGTCCATTTATCGGTGAGATTATTTAATAAGTCACATGCTTCGTGAGGGGTCATTTTATATCGGGGGGTAAAGGTAAAGGTATCCAATGTGTTATATTATCCACTTCAAATTCTTCCCAATAATTTTTATAGTAACAATCAATATAATTATCATCCAAATTATCAGGCCAAAATGAATTCTTCTGAACACAAAAGCAAGCAATTGCTATCCTATCAGTACCATCAGTGACAAGGTAATATTCCTCATTAGATGGAAATCGATCTTTTACGCTAATCCATTCCATTCTCTATCTCGGGAGGCAAAGGTAATGGCATCCAATGACTGGCTATCTCATTAGTTTGTCGATCTAAATCAGATATCCAAATTGTTTTCTCTGCTCCTGTATCCCAGCCTTCTTCGGGATCATATGCATAACCCATTGTTACTTCTCCTTTCCCATTAAGAAAAATATATCGATATTTAATACCAAAAAGGGGTTTTTTATCTTTTACGCTAATCCATTCCATTAAAAAGTCCTTCCTCTTGATTGAAAGCGATTATTTAAATAATCATTAGCCTGCACACTCTTGTAAGGCTTATACTGCGCTATCTTATGGGTATAAATGGCATAGCGCAATGCATCCAAGCAATGATCATCTTTCTTCAAGGGGGCATCTTCCCCCCTTTCGGACTGCTTTGGATCCCATACGTAAGATTCTATCTCTTTTATCAAATTTGGGCAATCTTGACATATCTCTAAACGGCCATACTTAAGCTCTGATGTCATGAATGAAACCCCATTAAGTACGTCATTATCAGCTTCGGATACATGTAAACCCATCTTTTGCAATTCATATTTGAATGCAGCTGCCGATGGGTCAATGTAAATCTGCTTTACACCATAGGGTTCAAGGAAATTGAAAACATCTCTCGCGTATTCATTATTGGTTTTGCTCCGTTGCATCTTCTTACTATTCCACACATATTCCTTTTCTACCCACCGTAGAGGGTTAGATTGTATTGATATTCCCGTGTTAATACCCACTAAAGTACATGCAAAGTTATTGCTAAATCCATAGTCTATGCCGGCTATCCAATACTCGGCACAACGAGTAGGCTTTTTAACTACATGTAAAGCACGGTCAAAGAAATCAAAGATAGCACCCTCTGCAAGGCACCATAAGCCAAGGTAATTGCGCTTGTAGAATACGCCAGAAAGGCTATTCTTAATACGTGATTTATAGTCATCAGTGAGATAGGGATTATCTTCAAGCACGAAATGGAGTGAATAGTAGTTCTTGTCTCCCGCATCTCCCTTGTCAATCCATTGCTTAATCAAATGGTTAGGGTGCGATGGGTTCATGGCTGCGAATCCCATTGAATGGGACTTACGCAAACGAGTATCTAGCATGTGTACAAATGATTCAGGATACAATGTCATCTCATCGCATAATGCAAGTGATAATGAACGACCTTGAATGAGCTGGACAGCTCCCTCATCTTTCGCCCCATATGTGGTAATAGTTTTATCTTTGAACTTAAGTTCACGCTTGCTTGGCATCCATGTGCAAAATGGGCGGAATATAGCCAGTTCCTTAGATTCAAATAATAAGTTGATAACGTTATTAAATAGCGTTGTGGATGTCTTGCCAATCATGGCTATTTCACTATCGGGACAAGCATCTACAGCTTGCATAAAACGAAAGGTAGTACCAATAGTTTTGCCCGTGGAAACAGCCCCATGGGCAAGATTCCAATGGGCTGTGCTATTTATGATAAATTCTAGTTGCTTAGGGGACAGAGGAAGTGTCATAATATGCTATATAATAAATTACGTCAGATATGACAAGGGGTATTTATGAATATGAGTGAAAGAGAAGAATTTATAGAAAGCTTTGAAGAAATAATGAAAAAGATATTAGATCTTTTGAATTCTATAGAAAAAGATATAAAAGAAATTAAACCACTCAATTTTGAATATGAAAAAGAGAAAGAATCAATTTAAAACTGTAAAGAAGAATTTTAAGTATGAAGCCCACTAAGCCTATTGCAGATTTTACGAAGCCCTTGAAAGACTATACGAATAAAGAATTAAGACTTTTTTTAGAAGATAATGACAATCAACCCTCGGATACTTTAGCGTGGATATGTTCGGAAATATTAAGAAGAATAGTCAATACGTATCAATGGGATGAGGATAATGAAACAAACTAAACTCTTTGCAGTGCGCATACTCCCCTCAGACGCACTATGTCATTACATTGTATTACCCCCAGAAATGCCCGAGGGTAAGCTTGTGCAATTCTGCAAAAGTGAATATGATTTCATAATGGGTGTAGCGGGGGATTGGATGAAGGTGCAAGAGCTATTAAAGGAGGCTTACAATAATGATTAAAGATCATATGACGATGGAAAAATTTATAAATAAAATCAAAAAGGCAGTAAATGAAAATGATGATCTATTATCTATATATAAAATGAGTCTTCTAATGGGTATAGTAATTCAAATAGCTATTGAGCAAACTTCCTCGAAAGAAGAGGCATTAACCTTACTCAATCACACCATAGCGGAAGCCGTAAGAGCGTGGAATGATGCCCACCTAGAAACTGAACTTAAAAAGGTACATGAAAATGGATGAAGAAGAAACGGAACAATCCGTCGAGGGAGAGGAATGAAATTATTCATTCCTCTCTTTTTATTAGCGATTCTTTTGATTATAGCAACTTTTGCAGGCATTTATCGCTTTGAGCATCCAGAAAAAACAGAAACACAATTGTTCTTAGATATGATGAAAGGGAAGATATTTTATGAATGAAGAAGAAAGTAACAAAAATGTTACAGATGAAAATGCCCCAAAGCTAACACGCCAAGAACTAATTGAGATAGTTCAGCATCACATTGAACGCATCCAACAAATGCCAGTAGATATGATGCTAATGCCTGTTAATCATGCGGATTTGGTATCAGTATTACTATTAGTATCTGCGTCTTTACGAGTAGATGATTGAAGATTGGTTAACAGAGACATAATCGCTTCAAATGGTTTTGCTATCTGTTCGCTAATGATATTTTCAAGAGGAGTTTCCCGTTGTCCTAAATATTGTTTTCCCAGCCATATTGACATAGTTGGATTAGTATCAGCCATTTTATATTGAGATCTTTTTAAAGAACATTTTCCACATGCTTCATATCTTTTATAGAGACTGGAAAAATCTTCTTGATAATGTTCAATTGCATGATCTCGTAAAGTATCAGGATGCATTTTTAAAAATGATGCTATTTCATATTGGGTACAATGCCATGCACACATCTGTTCAAATTCGTCCCAGTTTATTTCTTTCTGAGGACGTCCTTTTGGATTAAAGCAATTACCTTTGGGTGCAGCCATTATTTACCTCTGAGTTGTTTCATTAGAGCCAATTTAATATCCATTAGCTTAAATTTCAATTTATAAAAACCAAAAGCGATCAAAAATATAAAAATAGCCTTTATAATGATCAAGTTTATCGTAAACCTTTTTCCAAAATTGCTCATTCATTATTTCTTATGCATTTTCTTAAGTGTTTGCGCTAAGTTGGCTCTCTTTCGAGTAGTTGGATTTTTAGAGTGCTCAGCCTTCTTTAATTTACTGGCGGGTATTTTCTTGTCCTCAGGGACTCCTAATGATTCATGTAAAGCGCCAGGTTTTTTTATGGCTCCTTGAATCCATTTCTTTTTCTCTGCCATTATTTCTTTCCTTTCTTCTTCATCATTTTCTCACCCCTTTCGCAAACCTTATCCCGTTTTTTATCAGCTTTTTCTAGCTTCTTAAGAGATTTCTCTTCGCCTTTGGTGTCCTTCTTGATTTTCTTTTCAATACCCCGTATTTCTTTATCCATTATTTCTTTCCTTTCTTTTTAGCTTCGGAATACCCTATCGCTAATGCTTGTTTCTTATCTTTCACAATAGGGCCTTTCTTGCTTCCGCTATGGAGTTTTTCTTCTCCAAATTCTTTCATGACCTTTTTAACTTTGTTTTCTTTCATTGATTTTTTCATTGGCGCCTTTTGGGGTTTATTTTGATAAATTATTATTGCTCTATGTACTTTTGAAGTACTTGTCGTTAGGGGAAGTAAGCTAATAAGCTTGGCACAAGCTGCCACTAGAAAAGCATCTATCCTTCTTCCTAAACAATCAAAAGAATTACTTTCAAAGCATTTAACTCTATTCATTATTCCTCATTGGTTTCTGGTGTATAAACTAAACATACAGCTAAGATTGGGACATATAAATCTTCATCATAATCATAATGCGCATGGGCCAAAGAACATTTAACATCATGTAATTTGCCATTAGTTCTTTGTAAAAAACCATTAACATGTTGAGATAATTCGCTGCCTTCATCTCCTAAAAATATTTCGATTCGTTTGTCCATTCAATATCCTATTAAAAAGAAAATTAAATATATTTTAAGTATGTGAGATATCATTACTTTCTTTAATCATATCTGAGTATTTTCTACTACTAATTTTTTTAATATCTTGATTTATCTGGTTGCCCTCATACAAACAAAAGCATAGCAAGCCCCAAAGAGCAAAAAGAGGTATCCAATATAAAGTATAAAATCCATTATTACATTTATTAGCCATCTATAGCCATTTTTTTAATACGTTTAAATTCATCTCCAAAAGCATTTGCCATATCATAAATGAAATTCCCTAACTCTTCTAAGTCTGTAGCATTCAAATATAAATCATCTGCTTTCGTAATGGTTAAATTGTTAATACTTAAAGAAAGTAAATGGGAAGCATAATCAATAAGTAAGTGCACCTTTTGAGGGGAAATATATTTTAAGGCATTCTCTGCCTTAGTTGATAAAGTAGGTGTTTTATTTTTCAATATAGTAATCTCCGTTCGGGGATTGCTCCCATATTTTTTTTCTTTAAATAATAATTTAGTGATTTGCGAATCATCTTCCCATAAGATGCCATTGCCACAATCGAAATAGAGTTTTTCTAAATTGTCACCATCTGGTTTAGAAATATGAGGAATTAATCCCCAAAGCTTGGCATTGTTTAAGGCTATTTCCTTTGAATTGGTTGAACGATCATTAATGGGGAATACAAAGAGTAGGCCAACAGCATAAGATTGAGCTGAGGCCAAATTAGAGGCATCCATAACGATTCCCTTATCGTCGCTATCAAAAGCCTCCCGTATGGCTACCTTCATTTTATTTTTAATGGCATCCATCTCATCTTTGAGTTGAGGATCATAAGCTCGAGGCTTACCGCCTATACAGGCACATTTATGCCTCTTCTTGGCTATGGGTTCACCGTGAATTATAATTCTCATAAGAACTGAGCCACAAAAAGAAGGAATGCAAAACACAATACAAAGAAAATAGTTAATCCAATAATAATCTCTTTCATGCATATACCTTTTTTGGTTTTGTGAAATGTTTAGTATTCACAAAGTCAAGAGCCTTATGCTTTAAAACATCAAGAGAACAGCCATAATATTCGGAAATTTTAGTGAGCAGCTCTTCAGTGGGTAAACGAAGAAAATCACCATTTTCCAAATGAAATAGTTTTAAATAAGACATCCCTAAATCGCTTGCTACAGTCTCACGAGTAATAGTAAGAGAGCGTCTTAAGTTTAGCAGGAATAGAGGGAAGTCCATCTTACTGCTATTGTCTATAGTCCAATTTAATTCTTGTAATGAATTATCTATTTTGCTCATAAATAACTACCTTTTAAGTTGATATTTTCTGATTAAATGATCTAAAAGTTCGTAAAATTTAATATCTAAATAATATAATTTATCATTTCCACATACCAAGTGATCGTTCATAGCATTGATATAAACATCTCTCTTTAGAGCATCTCTATTCTTTTTTTCTAAAGCGTATGCCAAATTGTTCCTCTTGGACATCTCAGAAGGGGAAATAGTTTCGGGGGAATTGATAGATTTTTCTTTGGGTATCCCGGATTGCATATCCATCCAGATACGAGCAAAGTGTTGACGAAGTTTTTGTGGAGAAGCTACAGCTTTAGACCATGTAAAATCTCCTTTGGGGTTTTTATGCTGAGCTACAATAAAATTGATTACGTCTTTAACCTCTATTTCTAAACGCTCATCACTATGAAGCAATCGATGAATCTCTTGAGCCCATTTGATGAGATCCGGCTTTCGTATCTTGGGGTTGATCTCCTTTAACTTTTCGAAAAAGAAGGTAGCAAGTCCGAACGAAGGTTCGGACATAATATTCTCTTCTTTATTCTCTATATAAGGTGCGAGTGCAGGATCCCGCACGTCTGGTGTGCACTTTTGTGCACTACTGCTGTGCGATTTTGTACTTTTCTTGGGAGGAGTACCATATTCAACTAATGGTACAAGTGCTCTTCGAACTGAACGTCGTCCATTAAAATTTACCAATTCCATTAAACCAGCTAATTTGAGTTCTTTAAGGACTTGGTAGAAACGGCGGCGTTTCAATTGTAGAAACTCACAAAGATATTCTTCAGAAGCAAAGCAGCCCCCATGTTCACTACTGTGAAGAGATCTTAATTCTGCCCATAAAGCTTTTGCTTGCATGCTAATATCTCGACGTAACCATATTTCGGCAGGGATATTA
>Ga0137342_1000018_pt1 | contig 14927 bp, 10 predicted proteins | sample EasRivERMLT466_2_FD_104769 | JGI IMG/M metagenome (GOLD analysis project Ga0137342, IMG submission 104769) | Soil microbial communities from meander-bound floodplain in the East River, Colorado, USA - East River MetaG ERMLT466_2 | ecosystem: Environmental > Terrestrial > Soil > Floodplain ... | reverse complement strand
GTCACCGACGGCGGCGGGCCCCCCGGTGGTCCGAACTGCAACCCCGATGATCCGGATGGTCGTCTTATCGGCATCACGAGCTATACGGGCAACGGGGCTGGCGGCACTCGGGTCATTCCGCTCGATCTCAACAATCGATTCCCCTTGCTCGCTGTAGTCGTGCCACACAACGGCGCCTCCTACATGCGCGATCCCTCGCACACCGGGTCAGACAGCCAGCTCTGGACGCAGGGTGGTGGAGTGATCACGACGGGAATTGTCAGTGGTGCTGCGAATTCGATCACGATCGGCACAACACTCAACGCCAACGGCATCGTCTATGATGTCTTTGTGCTCGTCGGCAGTCAGACCGGATCGGGAGGATGGGGCACCAACGGTACCTTCTACCCCGTCGCCGTTGGCCCGCGATGTCCTCCGTGCGGTCCGCCATGGACGTGCGTCGAGCCGCCGGTGCCTCCGCCTCCGGGCCCGGGCGGCGCGTGTGCCGTCGATTTCCCGGTAGATGAGGTGTAATGCCCTACACCGTGATTTCCCTCGGCGCGTTGAAAGTCCACTTGCGAGCAAAGCGCGACGGCATCCTCCAATGGACACCTGAGGAGAGCCGGCTCGCGATCAACGAAGCGCTGCGGACATGGAATTTCCTCACGGGGCGTTGGCGTCGACGCGCGGCACAGAACACTGGTATCGGTACGGTCGAATACAACCTGCCGGCGACGATGATCTACGGCATGCGCGTCACGGTGAACGGCCTGCCACTCACGATTACCTCGCTCACCGAGCTCGATCTCATGCTGCCGACGTGGCGGAGTGAAACGGTGGCCTCGGGAGGCATCGTGCCGACAGCGCCCACGCTCTGGGCACCGGTGAGTCTGCAGCGGATTGCCATCTGGCCGGCGATGGCGAGTGTGGTCGTGAACGGGCTCAGTGCCGATGGTGTCTCGGCGACGCCTATTCTCGTCGAAGACGCTGATACCATCGATCTCGGCCAAGAGCTCCTCGACGTGCTTTTGAACTACTGCCTGCACCTCATCGCGTTCAAGATCGGCGGCCCAACATGGATTGGGACCAAGCCTTTCTATCAGCAGTTTTTGCGTGCGGCAGCGGAAGAGAACGGGATATTGAAGGCGAACCAGGCCTTTCGTCGCTGGTCTGGCGTCAACCGGCGCATCGATCTCGCGAAGGCGAAGGGTGAACCAAATCAGATCGATACGCTCGTCCAAGGGATACAGTAGGAGGGAGTCATGGCGAAGAAACCCGTCAGCAAAAACATCGTCTGGGGGCCGGATCCGATTCGACCGCCGAGCAGCGCCAAACCGATTAGCCGCAAGCCGGGAGGCCGTCGGTGACCGACCAGGAGGTGCTTACGCTCCTCCAGTACGCACTCGTTGAGCCTCCGAATGGTGGGGCGAGCTGGCCGTCTGGACTCTGGACGCGTGACGAGGTACTGGCCGCATTCAACACACGCATGCGGCAATATCTCCGTGACACCCAAGCGATCGCGACACGCACGGAATACGCCGTGCTCGCGCTGACCAATCCGATTCCCGTACCTACAGACTGGATTGCCACACTCGCGGCGGTCTGGCGCCTTGCCAACGGAACACGTATTCCGCTGACGCCCGCGGACGCCTTTGAAGTCGACCTGATGATCCCGACATGGGAAGCGACGCCGGCCACGCCGCTGGTCATTCTCGATGGTGACGACGGCACACTTACGATTCGGCTTGCGCCAGTCCCAGATGCCGATGGCACGCTGGAGCTCTTGTATGTCGCACTGCCGACACCGGCCAACGGCAGCGGGGTGCCTCTCTCACTCCCGGATGAGATTCTCGACGGCATCCGCTACGGCACGCTCGCCGATCTGCTGAGCAAGGTGGGGCGCGGTAATGATCCCTTGCGCGCGGCCTATGGTCAGGAACGCTTTGAGCTCGGCGAGCTCGTGACCGAGATCATTCTCGGAGGGTGGGCCTGATGCCTGAACAGGCTTCAAATCGCGGTAACGCGGTCACCGGCGCGCGGTTCGAGGGACCCTTTGAGAATCAGCTCTTTCGTCTGGGCATCCGCGGGCTGAATCTTCGAGACGCGATTGACGTGATTGCCCCCGATCAGTTCAGTCGGCTCACCAACGCCTCACATGAGGGGGGAGAGTGGGTCACGTGCCGCGCCGGGCACACCTCGCTCGCGGCGGCCGGCACGCGGCATCATTCGGTTCGGAAGATGCGCGACCCGGATTCATCGACGTTTACGCGCATCTGGGGCATCGACACCAATCTCTACCGCGGGCAGAGCGGTGCGCTCGGGCTCATCGATGGGGGCTATTCGGGCAACCCGCTCGCATTGCTCCCGCATCGTCCCCCTCTCTCTGGCGAGCCGTGGCTGTTTGTCGGCGACAGCAACCGGATGCGAAAGGTCCGGAGCGATGGTCTCGATATTCCCATCGGGCTCCCGGCGCCTGCTACCGCCACCGCCGCCGCACTCGGGGCCGAAGAACGCACATCGATTGCCGCCTTCGACGCCTCAGACGGTACCAATGCGGCCAACTGGCTACCTGGGCCGGGCAACGACAGCGATGGGGTGCCGCTGCAGTTCGCTGATCTCATCATCCTCGACGATGTGAGTCCGGTCGGGCCGGCCGTCAGCTTCACGGTTGATCCGGTCACCTCAGGCCTTACCGGGGACTGGTACGACTCATGGATGGGGATTGCACTCACGCGCGATCTCAACACGGTTGGGGGCGTGCCGGCGACCGACGACGACATCATTCATCTGTGGATGAAGACCGCCGACACAACCAATATTCTGGAAATTCGCCTCTATCTGGTGGTCAGCACGATCTTCGACGCGTTGGAACTGCCAGGACGCGATCGCACGGCGACTGGCGCCAACACCGACGCCTATGTGAAGAGCTTTCGTCCGAACGACTTTCTGCGGTTTGTCCAAGGACAGCAATCGCAAATCGACGCGGCTGAGAGCGCGCGAGTCTATGCGCTGCGCGACGAGGATCAGGAGAACCGCGCCATTCAGGACCAACGCACGAGCTGGGAGGTGTATCGCGCGCACCAGGACTCGGGTCGCGATATGTCGCTCCAAATCACCACCGCGCATCAACAATGGTTCGAGCAGGGGATTATCGGCGTACCGCTGCGACGGGGTGACTTCAAACGTCTCGGTACCGACACGTCGCGCGACTGGGGCACGGTGACCGGCATCATCGTCTACATGCGTGTGAACGGCGTTGGAGCGAATTCCGTGGCCATGGACGATCTCTATCTCACCGGGGGCTATGGTCCCGACACCGTCGAGCCCGGCGCGCAACAGTACGACTGGCGGCACACGAATTACGATCCGCGCACTGGCGCCGAGGGCAACCCATCGCCCGAGATGCTGGTTGCCAGCTACCTCGATTCGATGCGGCGCCAGATCAATCTCACGCCGGCGGCCTCGTCGGATGCCGCACATCGTCAACGGTTTTACCGGCGCGGGGGGTCACTCGTCACCGACTGGTTCTTTGTAGGCGAGAACACGGCTAACGGCGCGGTGTTGGTCGATCAACTCTCGGATGATGCGATTGCGGCGGCTGGATCCGTCAATCTTGATCACTTCCAGCCTGTGCCCACCGTCGACGACAGTGGCAATACGGTTCTCGCGCAACCGGTTCCCGCGCTCTGGGGGCCAGTCGAAGGCATGCTCCTTGCGTGCGGCGACCCGCATCGACCGGGGCATGTGTATTTCTGCATCCCCGACGAGCCTGACCATTGGTCCGCTTCTGGCAACGTCGAAGTCTGTGCCCCGAGCGAGCAGCTGATGAACGGCGGCCTCATCGGCAATCAGGCTTTCGTCTTCAGCCGCGAGCGGATGCACATGCTGTATCCCAATCTCTCTGGAGAGATCGGCCTCACAGCACTCCCATCGCTCTGCAAACGCGGGCTCGCTGGGCGCTGGGCGTTCTGCACTGGGCCAGGCGGCGTCTATTTCGTCGCGCAGGACGGGGTCTTTGTGAGCTCGGGCGGCCCGGAGGAATGGCTCTCGGAGGACATCGATCCGATCTTCAAAGGCTGGAACGCCAACGACGCACGCGCAGTGCTCTATCCGGCTATCAATTTCGTCGCCGAGCGATCGATTCGCCTCACGACATGGGAGAACAAGCTGTACTTCGGCTATCAGGACGAGACCGGGGCGAACGTGGTCATGGTCTTCGATCTCCTGAAGAAGTTTTGGCGCCACTACCGATTTGGCCGAGAATCCGAAGGGCTGCAGGGCGAGGACGAAGACACGCTCATCATCGGAGGGTCCGCGGCGGGCGCGAGCTACACCCACGAGGGATTCAGTGACGCGGGCCTGCCGATTCTGGTCACCGCGCGTACCGGCGTCGCTGATGGGCAAGCCCGAGAGGAAAAGCTGCTCGGTGATCAGATCGTCGAGATCGATCGCCAGGGCGTCAACGTCAACGTCACCAACTTCCTCAACGACGAACTGGTGACGAATCCGACGAGCACGATCGACACAGGTACCGGACGGCAGCGTTACATCCTCGATGCGTTCGGGGATGTGCCACAGCGCGCGCGATCGATCAACACCGAAGTCAACTGGAGCTCGGCGAATGCGGCGCCAGTGCTCTACCGGCTGGGATTTGGCATCACGCTCCAGCCTGACGTCACCACGAACCGCGTCACCAACTGGGACGATCTCAACTCAGGCGACGAGTCCTATGTCACGGGCGTCACCTTCGACTGCCACACGGCCGGCATCGACCGCAACATCATCATCGAAGGCGACTTCAACGGTGCCGTCTTCACGATCGCGAGCCTGATCGTCAACGCCAACGGGCGACACAAGCTGAAATTCAGCTGGCCGGCGGTGCAGGCGCACAAGATTCGTGTGCGGCCGAATGACGATTGTCTCTTCTGGGTACTCTACAAAGTCGATTGGATCGCCCAGCCTGAACCGCCGCGGATTGCCCGGTGGGACATCCACTTCGAGAACGCATGGGATCAGTACTACACCGGGCTCGATCTCTACTGCGACACGGGTGGACTGGAGAAGCGCGTCGAAGTCTGGGTCGACGAGGTGCGGCTGCTGAACCCAGCGACCGGGCTCAACTACTTCCCGGTCAACGCCAATGGGCGGAGGGTGGTGCATCTGACGTTGCCCTGGGGCCGTGGACACGTGTTCCGCTTCGTCGCCGTCGATGACAACACGGGGCTGCTCTATCAGCACCGGTGGCACCTCGATCCGGAGCCCAGCGAGCAGGCCAACTGGAACCAGAATTTCTCGATCTATGGAACGCGCGCGGACAAGTACCTGAAGGCGATCATCTTCGAGTGCGACACCTTCGGAATGAACAAATCTGTGCAGGTCGAGGTGGATAACACCGTCGTCGAGACACTCACCGTCAACGCGGTCGGCCGACTCGTCATACAGCTCGCGCTCCAGAATCAGCAGCTCGGGCGGGTGTGGCGGATGTTCCCGGTAGACAACAACCCGGGACGCCTCTACTCCGCACAGCCCGTCTTCGACGAAGAACCACTGAAGCTGAATCGCTGGGAGTCGCAAGAGACCAACCACAACCTCCCCGGCTGGTTCCAACTGCTCTGGGGTCACGTGACGTTGAAGTGCACTGCGAACGTCACACTCACACTCACCTTCACGGCTAATCAGGAGCTCGGCACGCTGGTGACGCGGACCTATGTCATTCCGCACACCAACGGAGTCAAGGTGCGTCGCTTTGTCAGCTTCGAGTCTGTGAAAGGCGTACTCGTGAAATATCTGCTCACCTCACCTACGGCGTTCTGGCTCTATCGGGAGGAGACGATCCTGCAGGTACAGCCCTGGGGCGCCAGCGAGATGCTTCCGGTACAACCCTTCGGCGACGACGATCTCGATCCGACGCGCCCCATGAAGTCGGCGGCGCTCGCCGCAGCGGCCCCGGGCGGCAGTCTGGGTGACCAATAATGCCGACCATCAACTTTCCCAGCCCTGTGGCACAGACGGCCGTCGTCCCGATCAACCGCAGTTACCCTCACGTCGACGGCATCGAGGACTGGCGTGCTGAGCAGTCGGTGCGGATGGCGTGGGATCGCATCCATGCGCTCGAAGAGCGGCTGCAGGCATCAACTACGACGATCACGAACCTGACCAGTACGCTCAACAGTCTCCTCACCGCGTCGCAGCAGATTCTGATTCAGGCCGAGCAAGCCATCGCGAAGACGCAGCAACCATAGGATCGGGCGTATAATCCGCCCCGAGGGACTCTGTGATTACCGCACGTGAATTGCCGGGGGCTGAGTGGGAGAAGGTGCGGCACATTCCGCCCTACCACCTGGGACTGCCCCCGGATAACGGCCATTGGCGAATCCTCGTCGCTGAAGACGCCGGGGAGATTGTGGGCTGCGTGGCGCTGCACAGCCAGGTCCACTTCGACCCATGGTGGCTGCACCCGGATCGACGCACCAACCCGGCTATCGTACGCGAGCTCTTGCGCGAAAGTGTCGATCTCCTGCGTCAACTCGGTGTCGACCACGTCTTCGCGACGATCGACGAGACGCACATGGCGACGCAGGCCGTTGCCGCGCATGCCGGCTTCACACAGGCGCCCGGACAGTTGTGGCTGGTCGACGTCGACCAGCTGGAGGTATAGCGATGGGATTTCTCGCGCCGGCGGTTCCGTGGATTGTCAAGGGCGGCGCCGCGCTCGGCTCGTACATTATGAGCAAGAGGAGCGAGAAGTCGGCGATGAAACGCTCGGGGGAGGAGCAGACCGCACTCGGGGGTGCACAAGGGGCAGCCGGGCAACTTCAGCAGGGCGGTCAAAACCTGATCCAATCAGGGCAGAGTACGAGTCAGCAGGGGATAGGGCAGCTCGGCGAGGCGGGGAGCTACTGGAGCAAACTGCTCGGCGGCAATCGAGCGGCCATGAGCCAGGCGACCAGTGGAGCCCGCGGCAGCATCACCGACACCTACCGAGGGGCTGAGCGTGGGTTGGAGCGATCGGGTGTTCGCGGCGCACAACGGGATGTTGCAAAATCGGAGCTGAATCGAGATCGCGCGGGAAAGATTGCCGGCCTCACCACCGGCGTCCAACCCATAGCCGCTCAGCAACTTGGCGAGATCGGGTCGACGACCGGACAACTCGGTAATCAGACGACTGGGCAAGGGGCTCAGATGGCTGGCGCCGGTGGCAACCTCTTCGCGAGTCTCCTGGGGCAAGGCACAGCCAATCGTATGTATGGGCGTCAGGAAGGAGAGAAGGCGGGGACCGGAATGGGGCGATTCCTCTTCGACATCCTGAGCAGTCGCGGGGGTGGCGGCGGGACGGGGTTCAAGGAGAAGATCGGCAAGATCGGTGACATCCCCGGCCTCTTCAAGGGGCAGGGGCAGTGGTTTTAGGAGGCGGGCATGGGAGTTTTTGAAGGCCTCCTCGGTGGATTCGGTGAGCGCAAGCGCGAAATCGAGATCGAGAATCTGCGCCAGGCGGAGATTGCCGGCGAGCGCGAGGCGGGGGTCTACAAGGCGCTCTTGTCGTCGCCCGACCCGGAGATTCAGTCGCTCGCTGCCGCAGGTTTGCTCGATTCAGCCCAGCCGAAGAAGCGAAAGGGTGGTCTCAAAGGCTGGCTCGGCGAGATGGAACAGTCGCCGATGCTCGGGCAGATTCAGCAGCTGATTCGCACGCCGGTACCCGAGCAGAAGGGCGAGCTCGGCACGCTGGCCCATACCGAATATCCGACCATTTCCACGCCGCCGCCGCAGTTGGGCGACACGCCCGCGGGAATGGCCGATCAGTCGCTCACTGAGCCCGGCGCCGCCCCACCGCCGAACGTGCCTCGACCCGCCCCGCGGCAGATTCCAGCGACCGTCGGAACACCCCCGGTGGCCGGTGGGATGCGCCGCGTGTTTGCCTCACCCTACGACAGCGCGCAGGCATCGGCGGCCGGCAAGGCGCGAGGGGATGTTGAGGGTGAAGTGGCTGGACTGGTCGCGGCTGGCTTTGGTCCCGACGAGGCTCGAAATCTGGTCAAGCAGGACTACCTGCGGCGCTCTGGAATGGGCACGGGCACACAGTCGATTGCCGGCGAAGTCATCGGCGCCGATGGTCGTGTGACACCTGCGTTTGGTGTGTTCGACCGTGCGCGCGGTGTCTATCTCGATCCGGCGACACAGCAGCCCATCGCAGGCTTCCGCCCCCGAACAACCACTGGCTCTACCTCGATGGGCGCCGAGCGCGAGTCGGTCAGTCGCGAGCTGTTCAACAATCTCCCCTACGTGCAACTGAACCCCTCGCAGCAGGCGACCGTGAATCAGACGCTGCAGGTGCGAACGCAGGAGACCGCGCGCCGTCGAGGCCTCGGCACGGGCGAGGCGAAAATTGCGACCGAGCTCGCGACCCCCATCGGCCCATCGATGGCGCGGCAGTACAACGTCTCGCCCACTACCACACTCGGTGAGCTGCAGAACACCGTCGGCCTTGATGACACACAGAAGGACCGCGTCTATGCCCTCGGACAGGTCGACGTGCTGATTGACGAGATCGATCAGCTCATTCCGACGGTCTTCCCACAGGTCAACGAAGGGATGCGCGGCACGCTGAAGACCATGTTTTCGTTGGGAGTCCAACAGTTGGGCCGTGACGCCGATCTCGCCAAGCTGGATGCGGCGATCAAAGGCGCCCTCGCGCAGGTGGCTCAGCTCTCCGGGCAGCCGGGCAGCCGGTTGTCCGATCGTGACATTGAGATCGCGAACGCACAGCTCGCCAACCTCCAACCCTCCCTCTTCGGCGGCGACACGATCAACACCGCTCGCGCGCGGATGGGCGTGATTCGACAGCTCCTCCAAAAGGCGCATGGCTCGATCCCCACGTCACCGCAGGTTGGCGCGCCGCCGCCGGCTGGGAGTCCGCAGGCTGGGGCGCCCCGGCGTGGCGGCACCCCTGTGGCGAGCGCGCCCCCGACGGCCGGGCAATCGAGCGGCCCAGCGGGATGGTTTGTCGACGATCAAGGTAATCTCGTTCAACGCTGATGCCTGAGCGCCCTGCTACCTGGGATGACATCATTCGCGCCGAGGCGAAGACGGCGAAGGTCCCACCCGAGCTCGCGCTGGCTATTGCTCAGACCGAATCGAATTTCGACCCGACCGCCACGTCTCCCAAGGGCGCGCGGGGCATGTTTCAGCTCATGCCCGATACGGCCAAGGAGCTCGGTGTCGACCCCGACGACCCCGTCCAGAACATTCGCGGAGGGTTGAAGTATTTTCGGCAGCAGCTCGATAGACACGGAGGGAATGTCGAGCAGGCGCTGGCGGCCTACAACTGGGGCCCCGGGAACGTCTCGCGCGCCGGCGAGCAGTGGCGAGAGACCGCTCCCCCAGAAACACAGCAGTACATCACCAAGATCCTCGGCCGACTACCGGCGGCGCCCTCGCCACAGAAACTCCCTTCGATGGGGGTGCAGGAGTTTACACGAGGGATCGGGAGCCGGCCGCGGACATCGTCGGTGGTGGCAACGCCTCCCCCGCCCACTTTCACCGAGTCGATCGTGAGTGGGATCAGCCCTCGCACGCGCGAAGGCCGCCGAAATATCGCCGGCGGAATTGGCGACGTGATTGGAACCGCGGCAGGGGCAGTCGCCGGCGTCGCTGCGGCTCCCTATACCTTCGGTACGAGCATTCCCTCCGGGCCGATCGTTGGAGGCGCGCTCGGCTCAGCCGCTGGTGGTGCGGTCGCCGAAGGGCTCGAAGACTGGATTGGCGAGCCGCCGCCGTCGGTCATGGGCGACACCTTCACGGGGAGTCGCGTCGGGGATGCCGCGCTCGAACAGGGGGCCTATGCCGTTGGCGGGCGTCTCCTCACGTGGCCCCTGCGTGCCGCTGGCAAGCGTCTGGTCGCGACGCGCGTGGGGCGATTTGCCTCGCAGCACTTCGCTGATGTCTTGACCACAGCCAAAGATGCCCTCACCACCGCGCGTACGGCCGCGAGCGATGCTGTGAGTCTGGCGCGGGAGCAGGCGAGCGCCGCGCTCGGGGCGACCCGTACGGCTGCCGCAGAGCGGGAGGGGAAGGCACAGACATTCGGGCGGGAGGGCGTCGAAAAGGCCACGCAGGCGGCTCAGGCGGGCACAGAGGCGGTACGCTCGCGATTCGGCCGGGTAGGTACGGCCCCCCCGTCGGTCGCGCCTACGGTGGCAGGCCAGCGCGCGCAGCAGGTTATTCAGGGCCCGGCTCGGCAAGCACGTGAGGAAGTGGGGCAACTGGTCGAGGATGCTGCGGCGAGCGGGCCGGATGTGGATATCAAGGCACTCAAGGCGGAGGCACAGCGGATTCTGGGTGAGGAGATTCGACCGCCTCAGCAGGCTTTCCCCCGCGCGGCGGCCGAGGCCGGCGAGGTAGATCCGGCGGTGGCGAAGTTGCAAGAGCTCGCTGCCAACCTCACGCCCGAGAATATTGCCAAGCTGCCCCCCTCGCAGCAGGTGCAGGCCCAGGCGATTCACACCGCCCTCGCCAAGGCGCAGGAGGATCAGGCACAAATCGTCCTGAAGCACCCGGCGATGGGCGTCTTGGGTCGCATTCTGAACGCCGAGGACTCGGTGCCCTTCGCCGCCGCGCATCAATTCAAACGGGAATTGGATGATGCGATCGGGACTGCGTGGGACCGCTCGGTCCGTAGTCGTGTGACCAACATCACCAAGGTCATGCGGGGCACCTTGCGCGATGCTCTCTCGGTGCATGAACCCTACAATCAGGCGACTGCGGCTTACCAGGCGATTGCGCCCCTCTATACCAAGGGGTTGGCACCGAAATTGCGCCGCGCGGCAGTCGAAGCCCCCGAGGCGATCGTTCGTCTCATCAAGCCCAACGACCCGACGCAACTGCGAATGCTACGCGATCTGCTGGTGACTCAACCCGGCAAGGTCGGCCAGCAGCAGGAAGGGCAGCTCGCGTGGGATTCGGTGCGCTCGGCATGGACACACGAGCGGATCATCAAGGGCTCGATCGAGAAACTCGACGACCGCATCGCCAAGTTGGACCCAGATTTCCTAGAGACCATGTATGGCGATGGCCCAGGATCACAGGTGCTCAACAATCTCCGGTCGATTAGCCAGGCTTTCAAAGACGCGACCGCCGCCGGAACTGAGGCCGTAGCAGGGGCACAGGCCCGCGCCGCCGCCGGCGTGAGCGAGGCCAAGATGATCGGCCGGAGCGCAACCGAAGCGGTGCGCGCCACGGGTCGACAGGATGTCCGCGCGACCGCTCGCGCCGGCCGTCAGTATGTCGGGCAGAAGATCGGGGATGTGATTGGTGCACGAACCGAGGGGCAAACGTTCGCGCGGTCCAGTGTCGGCCCGGCCGCTTCGCGCGATGTTGGGGGAGATGTGCTCCGTGCGGGGGGTCTCGGCTGGCGGTCGATCTGGGGCGCCCAGTCCATCATGCGATTGCTCCGCGGGCCGAAGAGCGCCGAGCTCATTCAGTACGCGGCCTACTCGCCTGAAGGTACTCAGCTCCTCGTCGATGCGCTCACCGGGCCCGAGCCGGGGCTGGCCATGGCGGAACTGCTGCGGATGTCGGGGCTCAGTGATCTCGCGCCAGGCGCGCCCGAGGCCCCCGCGTCTGGTAGTCCGAATGCGGGGATGGTGGGGCAGCCGCCTCCCTGAATATATATTCGTATATATTCACGCGCTCCTCGCCAGATCAGCGCCGTCGTCTATATCCTCATCCTCCGCCGGCGTCCAGTAGCTCGGCTCCAGCTCCTCGAAGCCCGGCACCGCAATTCGTTCCATCTTCTCCCAGTCGTGTCCTGCTTTGGCTCCCACATTGTTCGTGAGGTAGGGCCCCATCGACCACTCCGCCGGAATCGGCTGATTCACCAGCGGGCGCTGCATCGCCGTGAAGATGCGTTCGCAGGTCTGATCCCATGTGCGGTCGGGAATCTCCAACAGGAGCGAATCGTGGATGGGACCCCGTAAGGGTGTTCGTCCGTAGTAGGCATCCCCGATATAGAGCGGGCTGTCGGGCACGAACAATTCGAGCTCAGCCTCTTTCAGGTCGCCGGCGGCAATCGACTGTGGGTAGAACGCCAGGGTGCGCTTCGCGTCTTCACCGTGTGACACCCTGAAATATTGATCGTTGATGATCGCAACCGGAGCCTCCAGCTTCAGCTTCTCGGCTTGGGCAACCAGTCGGTAGTACTGCGTGGCAGTGATTCGTTTGTAGGTGAACACCGACCAGAACCAGTGCTTGTAGCCGTAGGGATGATCGCCGGGACCCCCCAGGTAGTGTTGCTTCGCCGCGCGCTCCTGAGTCTGCCGCTGCCATGCCACGACCTTCGGGGCAAACTCATTGAAGATCCGTTCATAGCGGCGCGCGACGTCGAGGTTGGGGAAGAGCTCGGGAAACTGCTGCGTCATTCCGTAGATCGTGAGACCGTAGGCCTTCCCGTGCACGAACCGCTTGGTCGTGTCGTAGATGATCTTCGTCTTCTCATCCTTGGCGTACTTGATCTCGTCGAACATCGCCTTGAGATCAGCGACACGGTCCTTCAGCCACATCTTGTCGAACGGCCGCCCCAGCACGTAGGTGCACATGCCGGCGTGAATCCCCAGGCGTCCCAGACGGATGTAGTCAGGGTCACGGGCGCGCTCGCCCACCTTCAACGCTTCAATCGACGAGAAATCTACTTCGAGCAGCCGACAGCCGGGTGATGCTACTACGCACTTTCGAAAGCCGGCGGCCAGCGCGCGGGAGGTACCCGGACCCGCGCCCTTGTCGGCTACGACGTTGGTGATGTTCGGGTTGATGTAGCTCAGCCGCATCATCGACGGTCTAAACGTGGGTTGGGGATGGACGCGATCCTCTTCATCGAGCCGGCGCTCCGTCCCCTCTACGTAGGTCCCTTTCACTTTCACAATCGCACGGTAGTCGAGCAAGGCGCGGTAGAAGGGATCCTTCGTGCGCTTCTCCAACCGTTCGAGAGTCTCGCGATTGGTTGTGTCCTTGTGCGTCTTCTTGGCGCGACCGGGCGTGTGCTTCTTGTCCGTCTTCCCCTTGAATTTGATATAGGCCAAGACCTGATCGGGGCTATCGGGGTTGAAGGGCTCCTGCCAGTACCAGCGCTTCACCGTCGCTGGCTGCAGATCGATCTCGGCGATGTTCTTACTCGGGCGCCAGCCGGTCGTGCCATCGGTTCGCTGGTAAGCCACTTGACAACGATGCTTCTTCGGCACCTCGATCTCGCTACAGCTCTTGCAGACCAGCACCTCACGAAACTCTAGTCTCTCAACCACAATGGCTCGTTTGTAAAGATCCTGCTTGATCTCGCTCGCAGGACGGCCGGCGCGCGGCGTGCCTTTGCGCGTGAACGCGGTCGCCTTCACATGCAGCACCGTATCGAGTGGCGGCGATTTCAGGCCGCCCTTCGGCGTGAGTGGCACGAGCTCGGCCGGGTAGCAGGTCTGGAGCAGATCCAACTTCTCGCCCGCGCGCTCGGTGAGCTCGGACTTGAAGATGGCCAGACGCTGGCGGTCGATCTTCACCCCGACGATCTGAGCGGGACGCAACGCATAGGCGTGGAGCTCGTGCACATGCCGGCGCGCACCCGCGTACATCCCGAGTTTGATCAGATCACCAATGACCCCAAACCCCACTCGATGCGTCTGCAGCCCGTCGATACCGCCGTAGAGAGCCGGGTTGGAGTCTGCGAGATGTTTCCACGGGCCATAGTTCGAGTAGAACGGCGCCCAGAAGCCTAGGCCCCGGGGTACATCGCTTTGCAGGTAGTGCGCGAGCCACATCAGGTCGACGACGCGAATATTATCGGTCTCGGTCCACACGCCGGTGGCACACAGCCGCGGGAAGTCGTATTCCTTGTTCCACTGCCAGATGTCGCCGGGAGATTGATGCAGGCGCTTCAGCTCGTCGATGAAGGGGCCGACGTAGGGGACCGTGATGCCTTCGTCAGGGTGACAGGCCACGTTGACTCGGAGGATCTGGTAGCTGCGATCGTCAGGCGTGATCTCGCCTTCGTCTCGACCGCCGGCCTTGTCCGGGGTTTCGACGTCGGAGCTGATGGGGTAGGCGCCAGGATCCTGTTGGCGCGCGGCGATGACGAGATCGACCCACGCTTTGAACCAGTCGAGCGGCGGGTCGACGACGATAGACGACTCATCCTTGGGTGCGCCTGCGTCCCTCGCCTCGACCGCTCGCAGGAGATCCCACAAGACCGTCCCGATCAGATTGTGTGCACCGCGTTGCAGGAAGCTGGGGTGAAAGGTGGGCACGACCCAGAAGCGATCGGTCGGGTCTCGTAGAATGCCTCCATGAAAGTCCTGGATGCGGATTTTCTTGTGCCCCTGGAGCTGCATCACCTTTCGCAGAGCGGTAGTGCCCATCGTGACAACCACAGGGTGACCTTCGGCGAGCGTGACAGGCAGGTACGGGCAGTAGTGAAACGCGTCGTGATAGTAGGGCGCACGCTCGTCAAACCAGTCGTTGGGCGGTCTGCAGCTGACTACATTGTGGATGCGGATATCCTCACGCTTCCACCCGAGCATGTTGAGGAGGCGTTGGAGCATGCCGCCGGCGTCGCCCATGAACGGGCGGCCGGTCATCGCTTCGACCTTGCCGAGCGCTTCTCCAACCATCAGGAGCCAGGACGAGCTGGGGCCGTCTGCCGGCGCGAAGCCTTCGGCGTGTTGATGGAGGGCGCAGGGGTGACAGAGATTAGGACGTGGGAGAGCTGGCACCGATTAGGCCCACTCCATCACAGTGAACCGATCATCCAGAATCGGCGCGATGATCGGCTTCACCACGTCCCACGTGAGCCCGCCGTTGCCACAGCCCGGACGCGGTAGCAGGACTCGATGGAGGTGCAGCTCATTCGCGATGTCGACGAGCTCGCGACACGATCGTGTAATCAGGTTGATGTCGGCTGGCTGCTCCCACGT